>Ga0073899_10000876_pt1 | contig 27824 bp, 27 predicted proteins | sample KloWWTmetaKNB5Ph_FD_88975 | JGI IMG/M metagenome (GOLD analysis project Ga0073899, IMG submission 88975) | Active sludge microbial communities from Klosterneuburg, Austria, studying microevolution and ecology of nitrifiers - Klosterneuburg... | ecosystem: Engineered > WWTP > Aerobic digester >... | reverse complement strand
TCGGCTATGCGCTGGATGTCTTCGAGGCGCGCGGCGATCTCGCCGCCGACAGCCCCGAGGCCCAGCAGTTCGTGCTGGACTACGTGAAGCAGGTCGTCATGCATGAGGTCGGCCACGCCCTGGGCTTGCGCCACAACTTCCGCGCCTCGCGCGCCTACACCGAAGCGCAGCTCGCCGACCCCGTTTTCACCCGGGCCCACGGCACCGCGGCTTCGGTCATGGAATACAACGCCGTCAACCTGGCGCTGCCAGGTGAAAGCGGCGGCCTGCCGTTCCAGACCGCGCTCGGGCCCTACGACTACTGGGCCATCGAATATGCCTACAAGCCCATGGCCGCGGGCAGCGGCCCCGAGGCCGAGCGCACCGAGCTGCAGCGCATCGCCGCGCGCAGCAGCGAGCCGCTGCTGGCCTTCGGCACCGACGAGGACAACGCCTTCGGCATCGACCCCGAGACGATCCAGCTCGACCTCGGCGCCGACCCCATCGCCTTCGCCGCCAAGCGGCTGGCGATCGCGCGCGACCTGTTCCGGCGCCAGGAAACGCGCGAGCTCTCGCCCGAGCGCGACTACGCCGTGCTGCGCCGATCGCTGGCCTACGCGGTGGCCGACGTGACGCGCGCCGTGGACACGCTGGCGCGGCAGATCGGCGGCGTGCGCACGCTGCGCGACTTTCCCGGCAGCGGGCGGGACCCGCTGCAGCCGGTGGACGCGGCCGTGCAGCGCCAGGCGCTGGCCTTGATGGCCGATGCCGTGCTGGCCGCCGACGGGCTGGTGGTATCGCCGGCGCTGCAGCGGCGCATGGCGCCCGACTTCCTGGACCGTGCCGAGTATTTCGTGCCCACCGACTACGCCGTGCCGCAGCGCCTGCTGAAGCTGCAGCGCGCCGTGCTCGGCCACCTGATGAGCGACACCGTCGCGGCCCGCCTCCTGGACAGCGTGGGCAAGTACGACCGCCCGGCCGAGGCGTTCCAGCTCTCGGAGCTGTATGCGCGGCTGTTCGCCGCGGTATGGAGCGAACTCGACCGTGCGCAGGCCATCCCGCCGCCGCGGCGAGAACTGCAGCGCGAGCATGTCAACCGCCTGGCGGCAGCGTTGCTGCGGCCAACGCCCCAGGCCCGCGCCGACGCGCGCAGCCTGCTGCGGGCGCAGTCGCGGGCGCTGCTGGTGCGCATCGAGGCCGCCCAGCAGCGCCGCGGCGGGACCTTCGACGCCGAGACGAAGGCCCACCTGACCGACGCCGCCGATACGCTGCGCCTGGCGCTGGCCGCGCCGATGCAACGCCAGGGGCTGTAGCGCCGGCCTCGTGCCGCCCTGCCCGCTCGCCGGCGGCGGGCCGGACGGCACGGCTCGCGTGCTTGCTTATGATCGCCGCGCTGCGCTGGCCCCCCGGCCGCGCCACCCCGAGGACAACCATGCACGCCTGGCTTTGCGAAACCCTCGACGGCGCCGAGGCGCTGCAATGGAAGGAATGGCCCACGCCCGAGCCCAAGCCCGGCGAGGTGCGCATCGCCATCCGCGCCGCCAGCCTGAACTTCCCCGACCTGCTCATCGTGCGCGGCCAGTACCAGGCCAAGCCGCCGCTGCCGTTCGTGCCGGGCGCCGAATTCGCCGGCGTGGTGGAAGCGGTGGGCGAAGGCGTCACGCATCTCAAGCCCGGTGATGCCGTCGCCGCCCTGGCCGGCACCGGCGGCTTCGCCACCCATGCCTGTGTCGACGCTTCCAGGGTGCTGCCGCTGCCGCCGGGCTTTGCGCTCGAGGACGGCGCGGCCTTCGCCTTCACCTATGGCACCTCGCACCACGCCCTCATCGACCGCGGGCAGCTGAAGGCCGGCGAAACGGTGCTCGTGCTCGGCGCGGCCGGTGGCGTGGGCACGGCGGCGCTGCAGATCGCCAAGGCAGCCGGTGCGCGCGTCATTGCCGCCGCTTCCAGCGACGAGAAGTGCGCGCTGTGCCGCCTGCTCGGCGCCGACGAGACGCTGAACTACACCACCGGCGACGTGCGTGCCGCGCTCAAGGCAATGACCGGCGGCAAGGGCCCGGATGTCGTCTACGACCCGGTGGGCGGCGACCTGGCAGAACCGGTCTTCCGCAGCCTGGCCTGGCGTGGCCGCTACCTGGTGATCGGTTTTGCGCAAGGCACCATTCCTGCGCTGCCCTGGAACCTGGCGTTGCTCAAGGGAACCTCGGTGGTGGGCGTCTTCTGGGGCGAATTCGTCCGGCGCGAGCCCGCCGCCTTTGCCGCCGCGATGCGGCAACTGATGCACTGGTATGCGCAGGGTCTCGTCAAGCCGGTCATCGACCAGCGCCTGCCCATGGCCGAGCTGCAGGCCGCCTACGCACGCATGGGCAGCCGGCAGGTGATGGGCAAGCTGCTGCTCGTGAACGCATGACGCCTGGCCGCGGCCGTATCGGCCCGCCGCCTTTAAGCGCTAGCATGCAGGCGGCAACAAGGAGTCCACGGCCATGGCCGTCAAGGTGCTGATCCTCGAAGACAACCCCGTCGCACGCAGTTTCCTGTGCCGGGTGGTGCGCGAAAGCTTCAGCGACGCGATCCTGATCACCGAAGCCGGCGACCTGGAAAGCGCGCGCCGCCACATCGCACTCACGGGTGGTTTACAGGGGCTGCACGGCACCGACCCCTTCAAGCTCGTCCTGGTCGACCTGGAACTGCCCGACGGCAACGGCATGGAACTGCTGGCCGAGCTGGGCCACTACCCGGCCACCAAGATCGTGACCACGCTGTATTCCGACGACGACCATCTGTTCCCGGCCCTGCAGTGCGGCGCCGACGGCTACCTGCTCAAGGAAGACCGTTTCGAGGTGCTGGTGGAGGAATTGCAGAAGATCGTGCGTGGCCAGCCGCCGCTGTCGCCCGCCATCGCGCGGCGCCTGCTGACGCACTTTCGCCACGGCAGCGGCGGCGAAGGCCAGACCAGCGGCTCGGGTTTTTCCACCAGCAGCGGCCTGACCACCAGCAAGCCCGTGCCGTTGGAAACGCCGCCCGACCACGAGCGCCTGACGCCGCGCGAGAGCGAGGTGCTCACCTACCTGAGCAAGGGCTTCACGATCAAGGAGATCGCCAGCCTGATGGGCATCAAGTGGTTCACCGTCAACGACCACATCAAGTCCATCTACAAGAAGCTCAACGTGTCCAGCCGCGCCGAGGCCGCGGTGCTGGCCAGCAAGCAGGGCCTGGTGTGACGGGGTCGGCCGGGCGCACGGCAACCGGCACCTGAAGGTGCGGCCCGCCTGCGATGGCCGCCCTGCCTCCGCCCCGGGCCGCTGAACCAGGCGGCGCAGGCCACCCCCGCGACCCCGGCGACTCGGCCTTCGAGACCAGCGCCTTCGAACGCACGCTGGCCCGGCGAGACCGGCCGCGCTGGCTGGGCTGGCGCCGGCACGCGCTGATGGCGGCGGCCGTCCTGTTCGGCGTGTCCGTGCTGTGGCTCGCGCGCTGGGTGGCCTCCACGCCGCATCTCGACGCCCAGTGGCATGCCGGCCCCATCGGCACCCTGGTTCTGGAGCGCAGCACGCTGCCGGCGCTGCAGGCGCACCTGGGGCGCAGTCTGGTGGCCCTTGGCGGCGGCGCCGCCGCTCCGTTGCCGGCCGATGCCTTGTTGCTGCACCGCTCACCGCGGTGGCAGGTGGCCGACGCCGAACGCACGCGCCAGGTTGCCATGCACGAGAACCTGGCCGCCCGCCTGGCCGCCGGTCCCTTGCACCTGCACTTTGCCGACGGCGGCGTGGTCATGCTCGATGCCGAGGCCCGCGGCTTTCGCGGGTTGGGCTGGCTGTTCTGGCCGCTGGCCGCCCTGGCCTGGCTGCTGGCCCTGTCCGGCGCCGTGGTGGCGCTGGCCCGGCCGCAGCCGCGGCAGTGGCTGTATGCGACGATGGCCTGGTGCCAGGCCGGCAACCTCTTGTTCATCGGCATGGAAACCCTGCCCGGCCTGGGCCTGCCACCGGGCGTGGCGGCGCTGGACATGGGTCTGCGCGTGGCCCTGGACGGATGCACCGGCGCCGCCGCCGTGACCCTGCTGGCCCGGCACCCGAACCGGCTGCCGTGGGCCAACGCCATGACCGCCGCGGCCTGGGCTGCGGTCGCGGGCTGGCTGGCGCTGGCCCAGGCCGGCCTGCTGGTGCCTCTGTGGTGGTGGGCGCAGGGCTTGAGCATGGCGCTGGGCGGCGCGGCGCTGGCCCTGGCCGCGGTCTCCTGCCAGCGCGAGCCCAACCCGCATGCAATGGTGCTGCGACGCTTTACCGCCGCCACGCTGGCCACGCTGGCGCTCGTGACGGTGGCGGTCGCGTTGGCGGCGCGCCTGCCCGCGCTGCCGCCAGCGGTCGTGGCGGGCGCCCCTGTCCTGTGGACCCTGTTCCTGGCCTCGCTGCTGCTGCTGACCCCGTTCCTGGTGCGCAGCCGGCCCTTGCTGCACGAATTTGCGCTGCTGGCCGGTGTCGGCACCGTGGCGGCCTCGCTGGAACTGTTGTTTGCTGCCGTTTTCTCGGTGGACATCTTCACATCGCTGGCGCTGGCGCTGTTCATCGCGCTCGCCGTCTACAGCTGGGCCCGGCAGTGGATGCTGAATCACATGGCCGGCAGCAGCGTACCGAGCACCGAACGTGCGTTCGAACTGCTGTACCGCGTGGCGCGCGAGGTGCAGGCGCGGCCGGCGCGCTACCCTGCCCTGCTGGGGCAATTGCTGCGTGAACTGTTCGAGCCGCTCGAGGTCTTCCACGTCGACCGCGTTCCGGCGCGCACGCGCGTGGTGGGCGGCGGTGCCGCGCTGGTCGTGCCGGCGCGCGGCGGCGCCGACGCACCGGCCACCGCGCTGGTGTTGCGCCATGCCCGGCAGGGGCAGCGGCTGTTCACGCTGGACGATGCGCGCCTGGTCGACCGCGTGCTGGACCAGATGTGGCGCGCCGTGGCCTACGACCAGGCGGTGGAGCGCGGCCGCCACGAGGAAAGGCAACGCATCGCGCAGGACCTGCACGACGATATCGGCGCCCGCCTGCTGACACTGCTGTACCAGGCGCCGACGCCGGCGATGGAAGACTACCTGCGACACACGCTGCAGGACCTGAAGACCATCACGCGCGGCCTGGCGGCGGCCGAACACCGGCTGTCGCACGCCGCCGTGGAATGGAAGACCGACCTCGCGCAGCGCCTGGCCGCCGCCCAGGCCGAACTGGGCTGGATCTTCAATGCCGACCGCGACCTGCAGCTCACGATGGTGCAATGGTCGGCGCTCACGCGCGTGCTGCGCGAACTGGTCAGCAACGCGCTCTACCACGGCCACGCCACGCGCGTGGACGTGCGGCTGAGCCTGGAAGGCGGCCGCCTGCTGCTGAGAGTGGTCGACGACGGCGCTGGCCGCGATCCGCAGGGCTGGGCCCATGGGCTGGGACTGGGCGGCGTGCGCAAGCGTGTCAAGCTGCTCGGCGGCGAGGTGCGCTGGTCGAACCACGAGCCGCGCGGCATCGCCTGCGAAATGCGTGTGGAGGGCTTCGGCCGCGCGCCTTGAACGGCCGACTGGGGTCTCCATGAGACCCCCGAGTGCGGGCCTTGCGATTTCAGGAGAAAATACGCACTTCGCGCCATCCGGGGCGCCCGCCCGGAAGACTCAGCAGCCATGACCAATCGACGCACGCCCCCCAGCACCGATACCGCCAATGGACCGAAACTGCGCCAGACGCAGGCCGAGTACACCGCCGCCCGGCCCCATGCCGAACCCGGCGTGCGGCCGATGATGTCCAGTTCCAAGATGTACGTGTGCATCCGCTGCCACGCCAACTTCAAGACGGGTGATGGAAAACCCGATGCACGGCTGCGCGGCCTGGGCCGTTGCAATGCCTGCCTCGGCGTGTCCATGCCTGCCGCCTGAGCTTCGCTGCGGCAGGCTCGGTCCGGCCAGGGTTCTCACCCGCGCCCGATGCTGCCCGTTCATCTCCTGAAGCCGTTTTTCCACTCCAACCTGGGACTCGAAACATGTCGAAGACAAACCGTCGGATCTTCCTGATGCAGCTCGCCGCCGGCAGCACGGTTCTCGCCGCCTCGCAGGCGCAGGCGCAAGCCGCCCGCGTCGACGAGAAGGATCCGCAAGCCGTGGCGCTGGGCTATGTGGCCGACACCACCAAGGCCGACACCAAGAAGTTCCCCAAGCACACCAACGACCAGAAGTGCAACAACTGCGCCCTGTTCCAGGGCAAGGCCGCCGACGCATGGGGTGGCTGCCCGCTGTTCGGCGTCAAGCAGGTCGCCGGCGGTGGCTGGTGCAGCGCCTGGGCCAAGAAGGCCTGAGTGAAGGACGGGGCGCGCGATCCGCACGCCGTCTGAACCGCAGGGGGCCCTCAGGGGCCCTTTTGCATGGGCGCCGAAGGGGCGACGTGTTCAGCCGAGGTCCCGCGCCAGGGTGGCGACAAACTCGCCGATCGCCAGCGCCGAGGTCAGCCCCGGCGATTCGATGCCGAACAGGTTGACGAGTCCGGCCACGCCATGCCGCGACGGGCCGTCGATGCGGAAGTCGGGTGCCGCCTCGCCGGGGCCGTGGATGCGGGGCCGTACGCCGCTGTAGTCGGGCCGCAGGCTGCCCGCGGGCAAGGCCGGCCAGTAGCGCCGGATGGCGGTCTCGAACATCGGCGCGCGGCTGGCGTCGACGGCGTAGTCGATGGCCTGCGGCGCACCGACGTCCAGCCACTCCAGGTCGGGGCCGAAGCGGGCCTGGCCGCCCAGGTCCAGCGTGACATGCAAGCCCAGCCAGGCGTCCACCGGCGCCGGGTAGACCAGGCGCGAGAACGGCGAGGGGCCGGCCAGCGTGAAATAGCTGCCCTTGGCAAAGTGTTCTTTCGGCACGTGGCGGGCGTCGAGGCCCCGGAAACGCCGCGCCAGCGCGCAGGCGTGCAGCCCGGCGGCATTGACCAGCAGGTCGGTCTCGATCTCGAAACTGCCTTCCGCAGTGGCCACTTGCACCACGGCCGATCGGCCGGGGCGCAAGGTGGCGGCCTGCACGCTGGACAACAGTGCCAGCGCACCGCCGGCCTGCTCCAGGCCGCCCTGCAGGGCGAGCATCAGCGCATGGCTGTCGACGATGCCGGTGCTCGGCGAGAACAGCGCTGCGGTGCAGTGCAGCGCCGGCTCCAAGGCCAGGGCCACGTCGGGCTCGAGCCACTGCACGGGCACCTGGTTGGCGGCGGCGCGTTGCCGCAGCACGTGCAGCGCGGCGTGCTGGTCAGGGGCGCTGGCCACCACCAGCTTGCCGCAGCGCGCGTGAGGAACGCCATGCGTGGCACAGAAGTCGTAAAGAAGTGTCTTGCCGCGCACGCACAGCTGCGCCTTCAACGAACCGGGGGCGTAGTACAGGCCCGCGTGGATGACCTCGCTGCTGCGCGAACTCACGCCCTGGCCGATGGCGCCAGCGGCCTCGACGACGACGGTCTCGCGTCCCGCCAGGGCCAGCGCGCGACCGATGGCCAGGCCGACGACCCCTGCGCCGACGACCAGCGCCTGCACCCGCTCCGTCATGCGGCCTGGCGCGAGGTCGGTCGGTCGAATCGTCCGACGACGGCAAGACGGCCCTGCAGGGCCGAGTCAGGAAGGGAATTCAATCGGCTGCCCGGACTCGAAAAGGCGTGGCAAGTTCTTGTCTCCATTGCATTGAATCATTCATGCGCCGGGCCGGCGTTCCGGCTCGCACGTGACCTCGCGCAACGCGATGCCGCAGTTCAAACGGCGCCAGGCGCGGGCCTTGCTATTCCTGTATAGCGGTCGCGCCAGCGTGCGGCGCTGGCCGGCGGCGTCGGTCCAGGCGGCGGCGACGATCACCGGGGTGACGTTGTCGGGCACGGTCATCGAGTTGAGCGGCAGGCTCAGACCCTCCGCGCGCGCCGGCGGCTCGGGCAGGTGGTTCGCCTGCCATCGGCGGCGCTGCGCGTCGAATTGCACCGGCGGCACCGTGTTGGTCGGATCGGCCCAGTCGATGGTGACCAGCACCGCCCAGCGCACCTTCCAGGCCACGACGCAGAAGCTGGTCAGGACGAGGGCGAGCAGGGGCTTGCGCATGCCGCGGCATTCTGCCGTGCCGCTGAATTCGGCGGCCGGCAGGAATCCGCATCCGCGCCGCCGGGCGCATCCTGAGCTGGCAGCCTAGCCAGGCCGGCCTGGTCGGCTGGTTGCTGCAGACCAAGGCGCTGATCATGATCAGCTTCGCCAAGCTGCTGCTCGAAAAGCAGATCAACACCGGCCAGACGCCCACCGCGCTGCTGCTGATGGCGGTGGCCAGCAGCGATCCCGAAGTTCAGATCGATGCGGGCCTCGAGGGCTTCGGCTGCATGGCCGGACTGTCCCTGGGCTGTGTGGCGACCGAGCAGCGCAAGGTCATGGATCTCAACGCAGCGATCGGTCGCCTGCGCGGCATCGAGCGGGCCTTTCTGTTCACGGCCAGCTTTGGCAGCGTCACCGGCGTCGAACCGAAGATCGAGAATTGCAGGACCGTGCTCGCGCGCTACGAGATCCGTCGAGAAGTCCGGGAAGACGTGCGCGACCAGTACTGGCGCAACGGACGCTGCTTCCGCGACGGTCGCGACTGGGATCGGGACGATGACATGCGGCGCTATGACGGCCACCATGACGACAACCCCAACAACACTGTCGCGGGGGTCGTCATCGGTGCCGCGGTCGTCGGGGTGGCCGCCGCCATCATCAGCTCGCAGGACGACCGAGCGCCCTGCCACGCCCGCCCGGCCGGGTTCGTCAGCCGAGCCAGCGGAAGGCGATCGTCAGCAACACGGCATTGGCCGTGTCCTGGAACAACGAGGCCGCGATCGTGATGCCCAGCAATGCGCGCGGCGTCTCGCCATAGCGCAGGTTCAACCGCCGCATCACCGCCAGGCCCACCGGCATCGCGCCCAGCGCGAACCCCATGAAGCCGCCGCTGGCGGTGGCCGCGTCGCGGTCGCGGCCGTCGAGCAGGAAGACCACGGCGAAGGCGACCAGCACCGACGCGCAGATCTGCACCACCGTCGCACTCAGGATCATCGGCAGGTGCGCGACCAGCGATGACCAGTCGAGCGAGAGCAGCGCGATGGCCAGGAAGATGCGCAGGGCGAGTGTCCCGATCAGGTCGGTGACCTCGGTATCGATCGGCTTGCGCAGCAGGTCGGCGGCGTTGGTCAGTGCCACGCCGACCAGCATCGCGGTCAGGAATTCCGGGAGATCGATGCCGCTGGCGCCTGCAAGCGCCCGCTTCAGCAAGGCGCCGACACCCAGGCAGATCAGCACCCACAGCAGGCAGGGCAGCCAGCGGTCGGACGAAAACGGCAACTCGCGTTGCGGTGATACCGGTCCGGTGACGATGGCGTGTTTCCCCTGCTCGCCAGGAGCCACGCCGCGACTGGTACGTGCGTGTCTCATGAGCCAGCCCGCAGCCGGCCCCGCCACCAGGCCGCCGACGATGAGACCGAGCGTGGCACTGCCGATCCCGATCTCGAATGCGCCGGGCAGCGCAGCGGCCTGCGGTGCGGCCGACCAGGCGGTCGCCGTGCCGTGGCCGCCGACGAAGGCGATGCTGCCCATGAACAGCCCAAGGGCAGCCGGCTGGCCGAACGCCTGCGCCACCAGCACGCCCGCGCCGTTCTGCAGCGTGATGACGGCGACGATGGCGACGCAGATGACGAGCGCGGTGCGGCCGGCCGTCAGCAACTGGCCGAGGTGAGCGGCCATGCCGAGGGTGGCGAAGAACACCAGCAGCAGCACGTCGCGCGGGGCGGTGGTGAGCTTGACATCGAGGACCGCCGTCTCGCGCAGCAGCGCGAGCAGCAGCGATATCACCAGCCCCGCGCTGACGGCAGGCGGAATGTTGCTGCGTTCGAGCCAGTCGAGCCGGCGATTGAACCACTTGCCGACCTCGATGGTCACCAGCGCCAGCGCCAGCGTCCAGATGCCCGACAGTTCGATGTTCACTGGTTTACCTCGATCAAGTGCGCAAGCAGAACGTGCTGCGGTCGCGTCATCGCTCGAACTCGCGGATCGATTGAACCAGAGAAGGCGATGGTTGGGCAGAGTATCCGATCTCATTGGCAGCCAAGCTGGGCAACATCGTCGCGCGCGGGTGTGCCGAATACGGTCGCGCCGCTGGTGCCGGGCGAGATCGCCCACCTCAACGTCGAGGGCTGGCTGGCGCGGCGAGACAGCCCCGAAGACCCGCTCCACGCCCGTGGCCAGCGTGAACGGGTGATGAAGGCCTGCAATGCGCTGTCGATCGCCGAGGCCTGCAAGCTGCCGCGCGAGACGGTGCGTTGCGAGGTGGTCCATCTGATCGAAGACGGCTACGTCTACCGCAACGCCCAGGGTCACCTCTACCTGGCCGGGAACATCGGCGATCGTTTCGGCGCCATGCTCGAAGAGGTCGTCGAAGACCTGCTGGTCACGGCCGAGAAGCTGCAGGGCTGCTGCGGGCCATGGCCCCCCGATCGGACGCTCGAGGCTGGCCCGGCCCGGGCGCCGCTGGTTGTGCGCTGCGCGGCGTCAGGCCAGGACCGGGCGTGCGTCGACACCCGCGGTGCGCAGACGGTCCCACTGCGCCACATGGCCGGCCAACTGGTGGGCGGTGATGGCCGAGAGCGTCCAGCCCAGGTGGCCATGACCGGTGTTGTAGAACACGTTGGGCCTGCGGCCGGGGCCGACGCGGGGCATCATGTCCGGCATCATGGGCCGCAGGCCGGCCCAGGGCTCGACGCGCCGAGTGCTCACGCCCGGAAAGCACTGGTTGACCCAGTCCACCAGCGGCTTGATGCGGTCGGCGCGGATGTCGCGGTTGAAGCCGTTGAATTCGGCGGTGCCGGCGACGCGGAAACGGTCGGCGCCCAGGCGGCTGGTGACCAGCTTGGTCTCGTCGTCCAGCAGGCTGACCTGCGGCGCGGCGGCCTGGCTCGCTTCGTCGTTCAGCATGACGGTGATGGAGTAGCCCTTGACCGGGTAGACGTTGAGGCGGTCGCCCAACTGCGCGCCGATGGCGCGGCTGTGCACGCCGGCGCAGACCACCACCGCGTCACCGGTGAGCACTTCGCCGTCGGCCAGGGTGACGCGGGCGGTGGTGCCCGTGCTCTGTACCCGGCTCACGGCGCGCCCCGTCAGCAGACGCGCACCGCGGCGTTCGCAGGCCTGGCTCAGGCCGTAGGTGAACTTGTGGATGTCGCCGGTCGAATCGCTCTCGGTGTAGAAGCCGCCGTGGTACTGCCCGGCCAGCGTGGGCTCGATGGCGCGCATCTCTTCGGGGGTGACTGCGCGGCGCGGCAGGCCGCCTTCGGCCAGCAGCTTCGAGACGTTCGCCGCGTGATCGAATCCTGCCTTGTCGCGGTAGATGTGCAGGATGCCCTGCTGCTTCAGGTCGAATGCGATGCCCTCGGCCTCGGCCCAGCCGAACAGGTGTTCGCGCGCGGCGATGGCCAGCCGGGCGGTGGCGATGGTGTTGTCGCGGTACTTCGGGATGGACGCCGCGAACTCGGCGAACCAGCTGAGCTTGTGCCAGCTGGGTTTGGGGTTGACCAGCAGCGGCGCATCGGCCTTGAGCATCCACTTGATGCCCTTGAGCAGGGTGGACGGGTGCGTCCAGGTTTCGGCGTTGGAGGCCGAGAGCTGGCCGCCGTTGGCATGGCTGGTTTCCATGCCGGCGTAGCGGTGCTGTTCGACGAGGGTGACCCCATGCCCCTGACGGGCCAGGGCGTAGGCGCTGGTGACGCCGGTGATGCCGCCGCCGATGACGATGAGCTGTGCCATGGTTGATCTCTCTTTCAAAGCCGTCAGACAGGGATGGGCACGATCCGCACACCGTGTGCGGACCATGACCCCCTCTGTTTGCGACCTGAGAGATTCACCCGCCGTGGCGGCGGGCTTGCTCCTGCGGTGGGTCGGGGGACGAATCCCGACCGCTCTTCAGAGTTTCGAGCACGGCGTCGACCGGTCCTTTTGCCTGAGAGTTTCCGGGGCGGTTGCTCCTTCGGCGCCGGCCGCTCGCGAATGTGCGGGGCCGGTCTCTCCCGATCGACGGGAGTGGGTCTATCTTGCGGGCCTCACTTCATCAACTGCACCAGCGCCAGGCTGATCGCGGGGAAGGCCACCAGCACGCCCAGGCGCAAGACATCGACGCCGATGAAGGGCACCAATCCGCGAAAGATCGTGCCCACCGGCACTTTCGGCAGGTTGGCCTTGAGCACGAACACGTTCATGCCCACCGGCGGCGTGATCAGGCCGATCTCGGTCAGCACCACGACGATGATGCCGAACCAGACCAGGTCGAAGCCCTGCGCCACCAGCGTGGGGGTGAACAGCGGCACGAAGATGAGGATGATGGCCATCGAGTCCATCACGCAGCCCAGCAGCAGGAAGACGGCCAGGATGGCGAGCAGCACCCCCATGCGGGACAGGCCCGAGCCCTGCACCAGCGACAGCAGTTCGTCGGCCAGGCCGGAGAAGCTGATCAGCTGCGAAAACATCATGGCGCCGAACAGCACCACGTAGAGCATGACCGATGTCTGGGCGGTTTCCTTCATCACCTCGACGAAGCGCGAAAGGTTCATGCGCCGCTGCAACAGAGCGATGAGCAGGGCCAGGCCGGAACCCATGCCGCCGGCTTCGGTGGCGGTGAACCAGCCCATGTAGAGGCCGCCGATGATGAGCAGGAACAGCGCCACGAAGGGCCAGACGCCGGCCAGCGACTGCCAGCGCTCGCGGGCCGACACCGGGTTGCCGCGGGGGGCATGCTCGGGTTTGAACCAGGCGATCAGGTAGATGACCCCCATGTACATCGCCAGGCCCAGCAGGCCGGGCAGCATGCCGGCGATGAACAGCTCGCCGATGTTCTGCTGCGTGAGGATGCCGTAGATCATCAGGATGATCGACGGCGGGATCAGGATGCCCAGGGTGCCACCGGCCGCGATGGTGGCCGAGGCCAGGCGGTCGGAATAGCCGTACTGCTGCATGCTGGGGTAGGCCACCTTGGCCATGGTGGCGGCGGTGGCGAAGCTGGAGCCGCAGACTGCGCTGAAGCCGGCACAGGTGACCATCGTGGCCAGCGCCAGGCCGCCACGCACGGCGCCGAAGAAGGCGTAGGCGGCGCGGAACAGGTCTTCCGAGATGCCGGTGCGCGAGAGCACGTTGCCCATCAGGATGAACATCGGCACCACGGCCAGTTCGTACGAAAACGCTGCTTCGGACAGCGTCATGGGCAGCAGGGTGCGCGCGACGTCGAAGCTGTTGATGAAGCCGATGCCGCCGATGGAGACGGTCAGCAGGGCGATGCCCAAGGGCACGCGCAGGAAGGCCAGCAGCAGGACGGTGGCCAGGCAAACGAGGCCGACGGTCATGATGCGGACTCCCCCAGGTGCTCGTGACGGGGCGCGTCCACCAAGAGGGCGGCCACGGCAGCCAGCGCGGTCGTGAACGAGATGAAGGCGTACATCCACCAGCGCGGGATGGCCAGCGCCTGGCTCACCTCGTTGGTGCTGCGCGCATCGCCGATGGCGATGAAGTACTCGTAGGCGATCAGGCCCAGCACGGCTGCGATCAGCACGTCCACCGCCTTGTGCCAGGCTCGCCAGGCCGGCCGCAGCAGCCAGTGGTCGAACAGGTCGATGCTGAGATGGCCGCGCCGGGCCGTCAGCAGGGGCAGACCGGCGAAGATGATGATGGCCATCAGGTGTTCGGTGATGTCGTTGGCACCGAACACCGGGGTGTTGAGCAGGCGGCGCCCCAGCACATCGGTGAATGTCAACGCCACCATGGCAAGCAGCATCAGGACCAGCAAGGCGCCGACCCAGTGCTCCAGGGTTTTCAGACCGACTTTCATGGGCTGGTCTCTCGTCTGCTGGGGCTCGGGCCTCACTTGGCCAGCGCCTTGTACTGCTGCTCGTAGAAGGCGACCATGCCGTTGTGGTCGGTCACGCCGAACTTCGGTCCCTCGGCATTGAGTTCCTGCAGCATGGCGGTGCGGACCTTGCGGATGTTGTCCAGCAGGGTCTGGTTGGGCTGGGCGAACTGGTGACCGTTGGTGCGCAGGGTGGCTTCGGCCGACTTGTTCTGCTTGTCGAACTCCTGGCCCCAGCGGCGCGACAGGGCTTCGCCGGAGACCTTGAGGATGGCCTGCTGGTCGGCCGCCGACAGGCTCTTGAACTTGCCCTCGTTCATGGCGATGAAGAAGGTGGCGTCGTACAGGCCGCCCGGGATGAGCGTATGGCTCTTGAGCTTGCCGTCCAGACGGAAGTTGACGATCGACTCCAGGGCGTGCAGCGAAGCGTCGATCACGCCGCCTTCGAGCATTTCGTAGGCCTTGGTGCCCGGGCCGGCGACCGGGATGGCGCCCAGGTCTTCCAGCAGGCGCTTCTGGATCGGACCGCCCATGCGGACCTTCTGGCCCTTGAGATCGTCCGGCGTGTCGATGACCTTGCTGGGGTGGTGGAACTGGCCGCCGCCCAGCATGCCGGTGCCCAGCAGGGTCACGCCCTTGAAGGCCTCGTTCCTGGACAGGTACTTGTCATAGGTGCGCCACAAGGCCACCGAAGAGGCTTCGGCGTGGGTGCCCATCATGGGCAATTCGGCGAACCAGACGTGCTTGAAGCGCTCGGGCTCGTAGGTGAAGTTGCCCCAGGTGATGTCGGCCACGCCTTTGCGCGCCAGTTCCCAGTGCTGGGGCGGTGCGCCCACGGCCTTGGGCAGCAGGTTGATCTTGACGCGGCCTTCGGTGGCCTTCTCCACATCGGCCATCCAGGGTTGCAGGATGTCCTTGACCAGGTAGTGCGTGGGCGGCACCCAGCTCGAGAGGCTCAGGGTGGTCTGGGCCTGAGCCGTGCCGGTCAGAGCCAGCAGTGCCAGGCCGGCGGCGATGGCGTGCAGGCGGATGCGTGCGTTCATGGTTTGTCTCCTCGATCGGTTTGGTGGCGGGTCAGCAGGGGGAAAGCAGTTCATTGACCAGCGCGATCCAGTAGGCGGCGCCGGTGGCAATGTTGTGGTCGTTGAAGTCGTACGCCGGGTTGTGCACCATGCAGGCGCCGGGCTCGCCACCGGCGCCGTTGCCGATGAACAGGTAGCAGCCGGGCACGCGTTCGAGCATGAAGGCGAAGTCTTCGCTGCCGGTCAGCATGGGGCCGTCGGCCACGATCTGTTCGGCCGGGAAATGCCGCTGCGCCACCGCCAGGGCGCGGCCGGTTTGCTCGGTGTCGTTGACCAGCACGGCATAGCCGGGGCGCCAGTCGATCTCGGCCCGCACGCCGAAACTCCGTGCCTGCAGCTCGATCAGTGTCTTGATGCGGTCTTCCATGTCGCGGCGCACCTGCGGGTCCAGCGCGCGCAGGCTGATCTCCAGCCGGGCGCTGGCCGGGATGACGTTGTTCGCCACGCCCGCGTGCAGCGCGCCCACGGTGACCACGGCGGGCTGCATCGGGTCGACGTTGCGCGAGACGATGGTCTGCAGCGCCAGTACCAGCGAAGCGGCCGCCACCAGCGGGTCGGTGGCCTTGTGCGGCATGGCGCCATGGCCTCCCACCCCGTGCAGGGTGACGGTGGCATAGTCCGACGAAGCCATGGTCGGCCCGCTGCGGAACAGCAACTGGCCTTGCGGGAAGCCCGGCATGTTGTGCATGGCGAAGATGGCTTCGCAGGGAAAACGCTCGAACAAGCCGTCTGCCATCATCTTCAGCGCGCCGCCGCCGCCTTCCTCCGCCGGCTGGAAGATCAGGTTCAGCGTGCCGTCGAAGCGGCCGTGCTGCGCCAGGTGCTGCGCGGCGGCCAGCAGCATGGCGGTGTGGCCGTCGTGGCCGCAGGCGTGCATCACGCCGTGCTCACAGCTGGCCCAGGCTGCGCCCGTGGCTTCGGCGATGGGCAGTGCGTCCATGTCGGCACGCAGGCCGATCGAGCGCGAGGAAGTCCCGCGACGCAGCTGCCCCACCACGCCGGTGCCCCCCAGCCCGGTGCTGACCTCGTAGCCCCAGGCACCGAGCTGCGCCGCCACCAGGGCCGCAGTGCGCCGTTCCTGGAAAGCCAGTTCCGGGTGACGGTGGATGTCGCGCCGCAGGTCGATGAACGTTTGCAGGGCCTGATCGCTGAGTCGTTCCACGCTGGTCGCTCCTTCAGTGGCGGCGCGACCGGAACTCCACTTCCGAGTCATCGCCGTGACATGAAATTTGTTGCATGTTATGAAGGATCTGTTTTACAGTCCAATGCATTGAAGAGCATGAAGTCATGAGTTTTGATGGAGGTTTACGATGACGCTCGTGCAGTTGCGGCACTTCGTGGTGCTGGCGGAACTGGGCTCGTACGTGCGGGCCTCTGCGGCGCTGTACCTGACGCAGCCGGCCCTGACGCGCAGCATCCAGGCGCTGGAAGCAGAACTCGGCGGGTCGCTGTTCGACCGCATCGGGCGCCGCATCGGACTCACGTCCTTCGGTCACGAAGTGCTGTCACGGGCGCGGCGCCTGGTGGCCGACGCCGAGGCGCTCCGGCAGACCGGCAAGGGACTGCACGCGGGCCTGATCGGAACGCTGCGCATCGGCCTGAGCTCGGGGCCCGGTGCCCTGCTGTCCTCCCCGTTGATGCTGCACATGGCGCAGCACCATCCGCGGCTGCACCTGCAGATCTCCCGTGGCAATACGGGGGTGCTCATCGACGAGCTGCGCGACCAGCACCTGGATGCACTCGTCGTGGACGCCCGCTCGGTGCGCCCATCGGCCGATCTGGAGTTGTCCCAGGTCTTCGAGCTCGCAGCGGGCTTCCTGGTGCGGCCCGACCATCCGCTGATGCGGCGCGGCCGAGCCGTGACCATCGACGAGGCGCTGGCCTACCCGGTGGCCTCGACGCCGCTGAGCGACGAGGTGGCGCGCATCCTGATCGGTCGCTACGGGCCGCAGGCCAACCCCGACGACATGGTGACGCTGCGCAGCGATGAAACGCTGAGCCTGGTCGAGGTGGCGCGGCGCAGCGACGCCATCGTGCTGACCGCCAACGCGGCCGCCCCGGGGCTGGAGTCGCTGCCCATGTCGCCGCCGCTGGCCGCCACCGCACGTTTTGGTCTGGTGACCCTGGCACAACGGCAGGAAGCACCGGCCCTGCGCATCCTGCGCGAGCAGCTGCCGCGTTGGGTCAGCGGATTCAGCGGTGTGCAGAGCCCATCGGCATAGGGCCTGATCATCGCTGATCGGACCCCTCCCACCCGATGAGCCGGTTTCCCGGCCCGCCGCTTGAAGATCCCCCCGAAAGTCCCCCTCGCAATTCGACGGGGGCGCCGTGGGGTGAGCGCGGTGGGACGACTGGCGCACCGGCTGCCACCTCCCGCGGGCGGCGCAGCGTCGCGGGCCCGTTCACGTGCACGGGCGCGCAGCGGAGGGAGAAGCCACGCTCTGGCTCGAGCCCCAGGTTCGCGTCGCCGCCAGTTCTGGTTTCGACGCCGGTACGCTGCGGGAACTGGTGGACGTGGCGCGGAGTCACCGCGAGACGATCGAATGGGCGTGGCATGAAGCCTTCGGCTAAATCGGTTCGTTTCGACGACGACAGCCTGTGGGTCGGTCTGGACGACGGCCGGGTCGTGGGCGTGCCTCTGGCGTGGTTTCCCCGCCTGCTGGCCGCCACCGCCGAGCAACGCGCCGGCTTCGAACTCAGCCCGCGCGGCATCCACTGGGAAGCGCTGGACGAGGACATCTCCATCGACGGCCTGCTCGCGGGGCATGGCGATCGCCCGCACGTCCGCTCCGGGGCCGCGGCGGAAAGCGCTGGCACGACAACGGCTTGCGCTGGCACCTGCCACGAGGCGCGCTTCGAGCTACCCGTCTGGCTACCTGGATCGCATGGGCTCTGAGGCGACGCGGTCGGCCGCCATGAAACATGCTCACTTCAAACATGACCTTCTGCCCATGCAGCGAAGTCGTCAAGCTCCGCGAGCAGGCGCTGGGCCTCTTCGAGCGTGGTGCTGCGCGCACCGTAGTTGACCTCGTCCTTGCGGCCCAGCAGCTTGCGGAAGAATTTCTCCTGCTTGTCCGGCAGGCGGTTGCCCAGGACCTCGCGCAACAGGCGCGGCGCACCCTGGTGGTCATGCTGGTTGACGATGCCCCTGGCCTTGGCGGTGATCGCATCGCTGTAGGCAATGGCCGCAGTGACCATCAACGTGACGGCAGGGTTGTAGCTCTCGCTCTGCGCCAGCGTGATCAGGCTGCGTGCAGACTCGTGGAACTCGCGACCCTGCAGCAACCGGGCCGGGGCATGGCCGCCGTCCACCGCCTTGCGGGGGCCCTTGCCCGTCATGCGGCAGCCCGGGCGAGGCGCCGCCTGGCCTGATCCGGCGCAGCACCCTTGAGCACGCGGCCCTCACGCACGACGTTGACCCACCAGGGATCGTCGTCAGGCAGCGCCGCCAGGTCCCTGGCTGTCAGGGCCGTGAGCGAAATGCGGATCTGCTGCGCGTCCTCCAGCGGCATGAGCGCCTCGCGAACCTGGTCGGCCACCGCCTGGGACCTGACGACGAGCGCAATGTCCACGTCGCTCTCGGGCGCATCCTCGCCCCGCGCCACGCTGCCGTAGAGCCACGCAGCGCTCACGGCGCCATGGCGATCGAGCACGTCACGGATCGAGCTCATGAGCGCATCCCATCGACCTTGCTCGTCGTGGAACAGTGCGGCCAGCGACGATGCGAGCGGATGCGCCGCATTCAGCTCGTAGAGCTGGGTCCGTCCAGAACCATGGATCTTGACCAACCGCTGGCGGGCCAGCACGTCCAGCACGCCCCGCGTGCCCTGCGGTGTGAGCCCTGCCGCCGCAGCCAACTGCGGCGCCGATTGCGGGACCCTGTCCGAGGCCAGGGCACGCAAGACACGCACGTGGCCCACGCTGCCGAGCATCGCCGTCAGCGGATGCCGGAGGTGGCTTTGGGTTTGGGAGGGAGCAGACACGAAGTGAAAATACGACTTTCCTTGGACAAAGTCAATTTTCTATCGACCAGCCCACCTGTCCGCGCTCGAACCACCTCTTGGTTCGGCCCCGGCATGTTCAGTCGCAACCTTGATGTTGAAGTCGCAACTTGGCGATCAGGCGGCCGGACCGATCTGCCTGAGCGGCCCTCGTCGAGCAAGCGGCGGAACATTTGGTCGAAGTACCCTCCGCCTGCGCAGGCCGCTCCTTGCCCGCTTGGCGATGCCGCTTGCAGTTTCGACACGGCCACCGTGGGTTCAGCCAAACAACAGGTCCGGCCGATGCGCTTTCAGCCAGGCACGCCGTCGAACCACTCGAAGGCTCGGCGGTGGCAACCCAGCCAGGTGGCTGAAGCCTGGTCCCACACGAATTCGACGTACTGGTGGCGCGAGTGGCACAGCGTCATCACGAAGGCCCAGGTACGGCGCGGCTTGCCGTCGGGGTGGGTGAGCACCGGGCCGGCGCCGAAGTCGACCTGTGCGGCCTCGCCCGGGGCGAAGCTTAGGCGCACGGTGACCTCCGGCGGCATCTCGTCGCGCAACTGGCGCAGCATGCGCACGACGGCCGAGTAGCTGCCCGTGTAGGCGTGCTCGCGCTTGAGCGCGGCGTGGATGGCGCGGCCCTGCACGCCGGCCTGCAGCCAGGCCTTGACGGCCGCGCGGTGCGGCTCGGCGCTGGAGACGGTGGAGCTGGCGCGCCGGGCCGGCCCCAGCGCCGCGATGATGGCCTGGTCGTCGGGGACGTCGGCGCCGGCATCCAGCCAGCCCTGGGATTGGGCCACGGCGTGCAACTCGCCGAGCTTGTCGCGGCCCATCAGGCCTGAGCGCGCGATCTCGCGCACGGTGTCGCTGGCGCGCAGCCGCACGAGCACTTGTCGGTACTGGAACATCTCGATTCTCCTGCGGCCCACGGCTGCCACCTTCTCGGCAAAAAGCCGGGACCGTAGCTGCGTGGAACGAACAAGCTTCGAGACGCTCTTGGCACCAGCGCTGGCCGGTATACGCCGACTCTGCGCTGGCCGGATTACGCCGACTCCGGCCTGGCCGGTATATGCCGACTCCGCCGTCGCCGTCGCCGCCCCTCAAATGGCCGGATTACGCCGACTCCGAAATGGCCTGATTACGCCGGTCGCTGACACGCGCGCGACGAGCTGTCGCGCCCCCCGCTCGGCAATGCCTGGAGGGTCGTCGGCGGCTACATCAACACAATGTCGTACTGCTCAGGATTCATCGTCGCCTCCGCGCTCAGGCTGATCGGCCGGCCGATGAACTCGCTCAGCCCCGCCAGGTGCGTGCTCTCCTCGTCGAGCAGCATCTCCACCACCGCCGCGCTGGCGACGACGCGGAATTCCTTCGGCGCGAACTGCCGCGCCTCGCGCAGGATCTCGCGCAGGATGTCGTAGCACACGCTGCGCGCCGTCTTCACCTGGCCTCTTCCCTGGCAGGTGGGGCAGGGTTCGCACAGCATGTGCGCCAGGCTTTCGCGCGTGCGCTTGCGCGTCATCTCCACCAGGCCCAGCTGCGTGAAGCCGCTCACCGTGGTGCGCGTGCGGTCACGCGCCAGCTGCTTGCGCAGTTCGGCCAGCACCGCTTCCTGGTGGTCGGTGCGCGTCATGTCGATGAAGTCGGCGATGATGATGCCGCCCAGGTTGCGCAGCCGCAATTGCCGCGCCAGCGCACCGGCCGCTTCGAGATTGGTCTTGAAGATGGTGTCGTCGAAATTGCGCGCGCCCACGAAGCCGCCGGTATTCACGTCCACCGTGGTCAGCGCCTCGGTCTGATCGATGATGAGGTAGCCGCCGCTCTTCAGCTCCACGCGCCGCGCCAGCGCGCGCACGATCTCCTCCTCGATGCCGAACAGGTCCAGGATGGGCCGCTCGCCGCGGTACAGCTCCAGCTTGGCCAGCGCGCGCGGCATGTAGGCGGCGCCGAAGAGTTGCAGCGCGTCGTACTGCAGCTTGCTGTCGATGCGGATGGTCTGCGTGTCCTCGTTGACCAGGTCGCGCAGCACGCGCTCGGCCAGGTTCAGGTCCTGGTGCAGCAGCGTGCCGGGCGGGGAACGCAGGGCCCGGTCGCGGATCAGTGCCCAGGCGCGGCGCAGGTAGCCAATGTCCTCGGCCAGTTCCTCGTCGCTGGCCTCCTCGGCATTGGTACGCAGGATGAAGCCGCCGCCCTTGTCGTCGGGGTCGGCGGTGGCCAGCGCCTGCACGCGGGCGCGCAACTGCTCGCGCAATTCGTGCGAACCGATCTTCTGGCTGATGCCGATGTGGTTGTCGTGCGGCAGGAAGACCAGCATGCGCCCGGCGATCGACACCTGCGCCGAAAGCCGCGCGCCCTTGGTGCCGATGGCGTCCTTGATCACCTGCACGGTGAGCGTCTGGCCTTCGAAGACCTGGCGCTCGATGGGCACCGGCGGCAGTTCGGGCCGCCCTTCGCTGCGCGGCCCGCCGGCGCCGGCCACGTTCAGGTCGGCCACGTGCAGGAAGGCGGCGCGCTCCAGGCCGATGTCGACGAAGGCGCTCTGCATGCCCGGCAGCACGCGCACCACCTTGCCCAGGTAGATGTTGCCCACGAGCCCGCGCTCCAGCGTGCGTTCGATGTGCAGTTCCTGCACGATGCCGTTTTCCACGATGGCCACGCGCGTTTCCTGCGGCGCCCAGTTGATGAGGATGTCTTGTCCGGCCATGGTCTCAGATGTGCAATGTCGTGCCGGCACGCGCCAGCAGGCGCGCGGTCTCGAACAGCGGCAGGCCCATGATGCCGGTGTAGCTGCCGTCGATGCGCTCGATCCAGGCCGCGATGCGGCCCTGCACCGCATAGGCGCCGGCCTTGCCGAAGGGTTCGCCGCTGGCCACGTAGCGCTGGATGCTGAGCTCGGGCAGCTCGGCCATGCGAACGCGCGAGACGCTCACTTCGATGAAGGTCCGGCGCCCGGTACCCACCGCCACCGCGGTCAACACGCGGTGCGTGCGGCCCGACAGCAGCCGCAGCGTGGCCGCCGCTTCCTCGGCGTTGCGCGGCTTGCCCAGGATGCGCCGGCCGGCAGCCACCGTGGTGTCGGCGCACAGGATCGGGGCCGGCGGCAGCCGCCGCCGCAGCCGCCGCCGGCGCGCCGCCTGCAGCTTGGCCAGCGTGACGCGCTGCACGTAATCGGCCGGCACTTCGCCGGGGCGTTCCGCTTCCAGTGCTTCCACGTCTTCGGTGGCGTCGGCCAGCAGCGGCCGGTGCGCCAAGCCGATCTGGTCGAGCAACTGGCGCCGCCGCGGGCTGGCCGAGGCCAGGTAGATGAAGGTGGGCAGCGACATGCCTGCATTGTGTATGCGCCGTTCCGGGCCGGTGCCCGCCCGGCTTTCATTCACGGTGGTAGGGGTGACCCTCGCTCAGCGACCAGGCGCGGTACAGCGCTTCGGCCAGCAGCACGCGCACGAAGGCGTGCGGCAGCGTCAGGTCGCTCAGGCGCAGGGTTTCGTCGGCCGTGGCCTTGAGCGCCGGGTTCAGGCCGTCGGGGCCGCCGACGAGCAGCGCCACGTCGCGGCCCTCGCCGCGCCAGGCGTGCAGGCGCGCGGCCAGTTGCGCGGTGGTCAGCCGCGTGCCGTGTTCGTCGAGCACGACGCGGCGCGCGCCGCGGGGGCAGGCGGCTTCGATGCGCTGCGCCTCGGCGGCCATGCACTGGGCGGCGCTCTTGCCGCCGCTGCGCGGTTCGGCCTTCAGCGCCTTCAGCTCCAGCCGCATCTCGGGCGGGAACCGCTTGGCGAAATCGGCCCAGGCGGTCTCGGCCCAGCCCGGCTGGCGCTGGCCCACCGCCACCACCAGCAGCTTCATGCTGCTCAGCCGGCGCGGCTGGTCTTGCGCGTCGTGGTCTTGCGTGCCGTTGTCGTGCCGGCCGCCGCCTTGCGAGGTGTGGTCTTACGCGCCGGCGCGGCCTTCGCTGCCGGGGTCTGCCCGGCCGCCGGGCGGCTGGCACCGGCCGGCTTGGCCGGCGACTTGCGCGTGGCCGGTCTCTTCGCCGCGGGCCTGGCGGCGGGCTGGCCTGCGGTCTTAGCCGCCGCCCTCGCCGCGGCCTTGCGCACCGGCTCGGGCTCGCTGGCCTTCACGAGACGGGTCTTCACCTCGCCCACCTTCATGCGCACCGGCTTGCCGCCCCAGATCTCTTCCAGGTGGTAGTAGTCGCGGATGCCGGGCTGCATGATGTGCACCACCGCGGCGCCGCAGTCCACGATGATCCACTCGCCGTTGTCCTCGCCCTCGGTGGCCAGCACCGCCATGCCGCGCGACCTGACGCTGTCGCGCACGCTGGCGGCCAGGGCCTTGGTCTGCCGGTTGCTGGTGCCCGACGCGATGATCACGCGCTCGAACAGCGCCGAGAGGTGTTCGGTATTCAAGACGGCGATGTTCTGCGCCTTGACGTCTTCCAGGCCATCGACGATGGCGCGTTGCAGCTTGCGGATGTCCATTCAACTCCCGGGGCCGGCTCGGTAGAGCCGATGTGAATCAATATAGCGCGCCACTTCGGGCGGCACCAGCGTGGAAATGTCCTGGCCGGCGGCCGCGCGCTCGCGCACCTGCGTGGCCGAGATGTCGAGCATGGGCAGCGGCACCACGCGGTGGCTGGCGCGGCGCACCTCTTCGTGCACCTCGCGCACCTGGCCCGGCCGGTTGGCCACGGCCAGCGTCACCCGCGCCAGCAGTTCCTGCCAGCCGTTCCAGGTGTGCAGGCCCGCGTACTGGTCGTGGCCGATGATCAGGAACCACTCGGTGCCCGGCTGCGCCGCGGCCAGTTCGCGCACGGTGTCCAGCGTGTAGCTGGGGCCGGGGCGCCGGATCTCGGTGCGGTCGAGCACGAAGCGCGGCTCGCCGGCCAGCGCCAGCCGCAGCATGGCTTCGCGGTGCACGGCTGCGGTGAGCGCGCGCGCCTTCTGCCAGGGCTGGCCGGCCGGCACCCAGCGCACTTCGTCCAGCTGCAGTTCGGCCAGCGCCGCACGCGCCAGCGCCAGGTGCGCGTTGTGCACGGGATCGAAGCTGCCGCCGAACAGGCCGACCCGGCGTGCGGGGCTAGCGGGCACGAATCATTACTCGGCGGCCCAGTCGCGCGGGCGCAGGAAATCGGCATACAGCCGCGCCTCGGGCGTGCCCGGCTCGGGGCGCCAGTCGTAGCGCCACTTCACGACGGGCGGCATGCTCATCAGGATGCTCTCGGTGCGGCCGCCGCCGTGCAGGCCGAAGTGCGTGCCGCGGTCCCACACCAGGTTGAATTCCACGTAGCGGCCGCGCCGGTAGGCCTGGAAGTCGCGTTCGCGCTCGCCATACGGCGTGTCGCGGCGCCGCTGCGTGATGGGCACGTAGGCCGGCAGGAAGGCATCGCCCACGGCGCGCATCATGGCGAAGCCGGTGTCGAAGCCGCCTTCGTTGAAGTCGTCGAAGAAGATGCCGCCCACGCCGCGCGGTTCGTTGCGGTGTTTCAGGAAGAAGTAGTCGTCGCACCAGCGCTTGAAGCGCGGGTACTTGTCGGCTCCGAAAGGCGCCAGCGCGTCGCGGCACACGGTATGGAAGTGGCGCGCGTCTTCCTCGAAACCGTAGTACGGCGTGAGGTCCATGCCGCCGCCGAACCAGGTCACGGCCGGCTGCCCGGCGGGGAAGGCCGCCAGCAGCCGCACGTTCATGTGCACCGTGGGTACGTAGGGGCAACGCGGGTGCATCACCAGTGAAACGCCCAAGGCCTCGAACGGCGCGCCGGCCAGCTCGGCGCGATGCTGCGTGGCCGAAGGCGGCAGCGCGGCGCCCTTGACGTGGCTGAAGTTGCAGCCGCCGCGTTCCAGCAGGCCGCCTTCTTCGACCAGTTGAGAGAGGCCGTCGCCTTCGAGCTTGCCGCCGGCCGGGCGTTGCCAGCCGTCGCTGAGGAAGGCCTTGCCGTCCTCGGCCTGCAGCGTACCGACGATGCGGGCCTGCAGGCCGAGCAGGTACTCGCGCACCGGCGCCGTGTCGATGGCAGAGGCCACGGTCATGCGGCGGCGGGCGGAGCAGCGGGCGGGCTGGCCGGCTTGATGGCGCGGTGGCCGATATCGTTGCGCCACTGCGCGCCGTCGAAACGGATGCCGCGCACGGCCAGCAGCGCCTGCTGCTGTGCCAGCCGCACCGATTCGCCCAGCGCGGTGACGCACAGCACGCGGCCGCCGCTGGTGAGCAGTCGGCCGTCTTCCAGCGTGGTGCCGGCGTGGAAGACCTGCAGCTCGGCGCTGCCGGCCGGCAGCCCGGTGATGGCGTCGCCGCTGCGCGGCGTGGCCGGGTAGCCGTGCGCGGCCATCACCACGCCCAGGGCGACGCGGCGGTCCCATTGCAGTGCCACCTGGTCCAGCGTGCCTTCGGTGGCGTGCATGAGCAGGTCGAAGAGGTCGCTCTTGAGCCGCATCAGGATGACCTGCGCCTCGGGGTCGCCGAGCCGGCAGTTGAATTCCACCGTGCGCGGCCGGCCCTGTTCGTCGATCATCAGCCCGGCGTACAGGAAGCCGGTGTAGGGTGCGCCGTCCTTGGCCATGCCGGCCACCGTGGGCAGGATGATGTCCTGCATCACCCGCGCGTGCACGTTGGGCGTGACCACCGGCGCCGGCGAATAGGCGCCCATGCCGCCGGTGTTGGGGCCCTGGTCGCCTTCGAAGATGCGCTTGTGGTCCTGGCTGGTGGCCAGGCTCACCACGTGCGTGCCGTCGCACATGACGATGAAGCTGGCCTCCTCGCCGGCCATGAAGTCCTCGATGACGACACGCGCGCCCTCGCCCTGCAGCATGTGGTCGATGGCGGCGTGGGCCTCGGCAGCGTGCATGGCCACCACCACGCCCTTGCCGGCGGCCAGGCCGTCGGCCTTGACGACGATGGGCGCGCCGTGGCGATCCACATGGGCGTGCGCCGCGCCGGCGTCGGTGAAGGTGGCGTACAGCGCGGTGGGGATGCCGTGGCGCTGCATGAATTCCTTGGCAAAGGCCTTGGAGCTCTCCAGCTGTGCGGCGGCCTGCGTGGGGCCGAAGATGCGCAGGCCGCGGGCGCGGAACAGGTCCACCACGCCGGCGGCCAGAGGCGCCTCGGGGCCGACCACGGTGAGCGCCACCTTCTCGGCCGCGGCAAAGTCGGCCAGGCGTGCCGGGTCGGTGATCGGCACGTTGCGCAGGCCGGGGTCGGCCGCGGTGCCGCCGTTGCCGGGGGCCACGAAGACGATGTGCACGCGTTCGCACTGCTTCAACTTCCAGGCCAGGGCGTGCTCGCGGCCACCGCCGCCGATGACGAGGACCTTCATCGCGCGCTCATTCCTCGAGGGCCGCGTTGTGATAGACCTCCTGCACGTCGTCCAGGTCTTCCAGCACGTCCAGCAGTTTCTGCATGCGCTGGGCATCCTCGCCGGCGAGTTCGATCTCGTTTTCGGCGCGCATGGTCACCTCGGCCACGTCCGGCTTCAGGCCGGCGGCTTCCAGCGCCGACTTCACGGCCTCGAAATCGGGCGGCGCGGTGAGCACCTCGATGGCGCCGTCGTCGTCGGCGATCACGTCTTCGGCGCCGGCTTCCAGCGCCACTTCCATGACCTGGTCTTCGCTGGTGCCGGGTGCGAAGACGAACTGCCCGCAGTGCTTGAACTGGAAGGCGACGCTGCCTTCCTGCCCCAGGTTGCCACCGTACTTGCTGAAGGCGTGGCGCACCTCGGCCACGGTGCGCACGCGGTTGTCGGTCATGCAGTCGACGATGATCGCCGCGCCGCCGATGCCGTAGCCCTCGTAGCGGATCTCCTCGTAGCTCACGCCTTCCAGGTTGCCGGTGGCCTTGTCGATATTGCGCTTGACGGTGTCCACCGGCAGGTTCACCGCCTTGGCCTTCTCGATGGCCAGACGCAGCCGCGGGTTGGCCGTGGGGTCACCGCCGCCCAGCCGAGCCGCGACCATGATCTCGCGGATGACGCGCGTCCAGGCCTTGCCGCGCTTTTCGTCCTGGCGGCCCTTGCGGTGCTGGATATTGGCCCATTTGGAGTGACCGGCCATGCTGCCCTGCTTTTCTGAAGGAAACGCGAATTTTAGCCGCCGGCCCTTGGCCCGCCGCCGCCGGCTTGCTACCGTTGCGGCCCGGAGGAAACCGCCATGGACTTCGACAGCTTCCTGAACCAGGCCTGGGACGAGCACGCGACCGACGCCGCTGGCGTGGCCCAACGCCTGGCGGCCAGCGGCCCGAGCCTGGTGACCGATGAGGCGCAGATCGCGCCACTGGGCAATCTGGTGCACCACGTCTACGGCGAACATCTCGGCCGATGGGCCGAAGGACTGGCGTTGCTGCACCGGCTGGCCAAGCATCCCGCCTGCAGCCCTGGCGGGGCCGCGAGGGCGGCGCTGGCCCGTTTCCAGGTCAGCCTGGCCTTGTGCGAGGGCAGTGCCGACGAACGCGCGGCGATGAGCGCGTCCGACCGCATCCGCGTCACGGCACTGGCCGCCGCCAACCTGGCCGAGCGCGACACGCCGCGCGCCAGCGCGCTGTTCGCCGAAGCCCTGGCCGAAGCCGACCGCGCCGGGCTGGACGCCACCGACCCCGCGAACCGCGCCCTGGCCGTCACCGCCAACAACCTGGCCTGCACGCTGGAAGAAAAGACCCGTCGCAGCCCGGCCGAGCGCGCGCTCATGATCACGGCCGCGCGGGCCGCCCGCCGCTTCTGGGCGCTGGCCGGCACCTGGCTGGAAACCGAACGTGCCGAATACCGCCTGGCCATGACCTGGCTGCAGGCCGGCGACCCCGCGCTGGCCCGCCACCACGCGCAGCAATGCCTGGCCATCGTGCAGGCCAACGGATCAGTGCCGCTCGAACGCTTCTTCGCCAGCGAAGCCCTGGCGCTGGCCGAGGCGGCCGACGGCAACGCCGCCGGCC
>Ga0073899_10000873_pt1 | contig 27902 bp, 26 predicted proteins | sample KloWWTmetaKNB5Ph_FD_88975 | JGI IMG/M metagenome (GOLD analysis project Ga0073899, IMG submission 88975) | Active sludge microbial communities from Klosterneuburg, Austria, studying microevolution and ecology of nitrifiers - Klosterneuburg... | ecosystem: Engineered > WWTP > Aerobic digester >... | reverse complement strand
CCGAGTACATCGTGCGTGGTATCGGCTACCTGCGTTCGCTCGACGATCTCGGCGCGGTGCCGACCGGCGTGCTCAAGGACGGCAAGGCGGTGCTGCTGCGCGACGTCGCCGAGTTGCGGCATGGCCCGGCGTCGCGCAACGGCATCGCCGAGCTCGATGGCGAAGGCGAGGTGGTGGGCGGCATCGTGGTGATGCGCGACGGCGAGAACGCGAAGGCGGTGATCGATGCGGTCAAGGCGCGCATCGCGCAAGTGCGCGAACGTCTGCCTGCGGGCGTCGAGATCGTGACCGTCTACGATCGTTCCGCCCTGATCGAGCGCGCCGTGCGCAATCTCGGCGGCAAGCTGGTCGAAGAACTGTTGCTGGTGTCGCTGGTCTGCGTGTTGTTCCTGTGGCACTTCCGATCGGCGATGGTGGCGATCGTCAGCCTGCCGCTCGGGGTACTGGTCGCGCTCGCGATCATGCGCTGGCAGGGGCTGAACGCCAACATCATGTCGCTCGGTGGCATCGCCATCGCGATCGGTGCCATGGTCGACGCCGCGGTGGTGATGATCGAGAACGCGCATGCGCATCTCGAGCGCCATGCCCGCGAACGCGGCGTCGAAGCCGGCGGCGCGGATCATGCGCGGATCATCGCGGCGAGCGCCGTCGAAGTCGGCCCGGCGCTGTTCTTCTCGCTGCTGATCACGGCACTGTCGTTCCTGCCCGTGTTCATGCTCGAAGCGCAGGAAGGGCGCATGTTCGCGCCGCTGGCCTGGACCAAGACCTGGGCCCTGACGGTGGCGGCATTGATGTCGATCACGGTCGTGCCGGTGCTGATCGCGATGTGGGTGCGCGGGCGCTTCCGCGAGGAGTCGCAACACCGGCTGACGCGCATGCTGGTCGCGGGTTACCGGCCGCTGCTCGAAGTCGCGCTGCGGCGACCGGGCGTGGTCGTGCTGATGGCGCTGCTCGGTCTGGCGAGCGCGTGGTGGCCGCTCGCGCGCACCGGGTCCGAGTTCATGCCGGAACTGGAAGAGGGCGACCTGCTCTACATGCCGACGACCCTGCCGGGATTGTCGCCGTCGCAGGCGCAGGCGCTGCTCGGGCGCACCGACCGCATCATCAAGTCGGTGCCGGAAGTCGCGCGCGTGTTCGGCAAGGCCGGACGTGCGGAAACGGCGACCGATCCCGCGCCGATGACGATGATCGAGACCCTGATCCAGTTCAAGCCGGAACACGAATGGCGTCCCGGCATGAGTGCCGACAAGCTGCGTGCCGAACTGCAGGCAAAGTTGCAGTTGCCGGGACTCACGCATTCCTTCGTGCCGCCGATCCTGAATCGCATCAACATGCAGGTCAGCGGCATTCGCACGCCGTTGGGACTGCGCGTCAGCGCGCCCGACTTGGCTTCGCTGGCCGCAGCTTCCGAGCAGATCGCGGCCGTGCTCGGCGGCGTTCCGGGGACGCGCTCGGCCTTCGCCGAACGCGCCGCCGACGCGCGCGAGATCCAGGTCGTGCCAGACCGTGCGCGGCTCGCGCAGTACGGCTTCAGCATGCAGGACGCCCAGGAATGGCTGGCCGCCGCCGTCGGGGGCGAAGCGCAGACCCGCGCCGTCGAAGGCCGTGAGCGCTATCCGGTGAGTCTGCGGCTGGGGCCCGAATGGCGCGATTCTCCGGAAGCACTGCGCGACATTCCGCTGGTGACGCCGTCCGGCGCGCAGGTGCCGTTCGGCCAGCTCGCCGACATCCGCATCGTGGCCGCGCCGCCGATGATCCGCAGCGAGGACGCGCAACTGTCGACGTATGTCTTCGTCGATCTCGACGAGCCCGACCTCGCGGCCTACATCGCACGGGCCGATCAGGCGCTGGCGCAGTCCGCCGGCTTTCCGGCGGCGGCGCAATGGCACTGGGTCGGCAGCTACGAATCATTGCAGCGTGCCGGCGAGCGCTTGCGCGTCGCCGTGCCGCTGACCCTGCTGATCGTGTTCGCCTTGCTCTACGCCGTGTTCCGTCGCGTCGGCGAAGCCGCCCTGATCATGCTGACGGTGCCGTTCGCGCTGGTCGGCGGCTTGTGGCTGTTGTGGGCGATGGGTTACGCGTACTCGGTGGCGGTCGCGGTCGGCTTCATCGCGCTGGCCGGTGTCGCGGCCGAGTTCGGCGTCGTCATGTTGATCACGCTCGACAGTTCGGTGCGGCAGGCGCAACGCGATGGCCATCTGCGCGACGAGGCCGCGCTCGACGCGGCCTTGCGCGAAGGCGCGTTGCGACGCGTGCGCCCGAAAGCGATGACGGTGGTGACCATCCTCGCCGGCCTGCTGCCCATCGTGCTGGCCGAAGGTGCGGGTGCGGCGACCATGAGTCGCATCGCCGCACCGATGCTTGGCGGCATGCTCAGCGCGCCGCTGTTGTCGATGCTGGTGTTGCCGGCGATCTACAAACGACTGTGGCTGCGGCGGATGCAGCGAGGTGCGGCATGAACACCATGCGATCGATGACGGGTTTGCTGCTGCTCGCGCTCGCGGCCTGCATGCCGGTGCGCGACCCGGGGCCCGTCGATGCGTCGGCGCCCCTCGCCGAGTTGACGGCGACTGCGTTCGTGGCGCTGGATGAGCCGCTGACCTCGGCGCGCGCGCTGCAGATCGCGCTCGCCCGGCATCCCGACGTGCGCGCGGAGATGGCACGGCTCGATGCGGTCGAGGCCGAACGCGTCCAAGCCGGCTTGTTGCGCAACCCGATGTTGTCGCTGATGGCGTTGAGGCCGGAAGGCGGTGGGCGTCTCGCGATCGAGGCGGGCTGGATGCAAAGCCTGTTCGACCTGCTCACGCGGTCACGACGCGTCGCACGTGCGGATGCCCGGGCGCGGCGAGAACGCGCCGAAGTCGCACTGCGCCTGCTCGACGTCGGCTGGCAGGCGCAGCGCGCCTTCCACGAGGCCGTTGCCGCCCATGCGCGCGTGCGTCTGCTGCAGTCCGAGCTGGTGCTGGATCAACAGGCGCTGGACCTGCAGGCGCGCTGGACGCGGCAAGGCCTGTCATCTCAGGCCGAGTGGCTGCGATGGCAGGCGCTGCGCGACGAACGTCGGCACCTGCTGGATGAGGCCGGGATCGAGGCGATCATGGCGCAGTCGACGCTGGCGATGCGGCTCGGTCTGGATTCGCGGCAGGCGCTGCGCTTGCCCGACGAGATCGAGCGGCCGCAGCTGTCCGACGAGGCGCTGGCCGATGGGCGAGCGCGCGCGCTGCGCATGCGCCCGGAGTTGAAGGCGAGCGCGGCGGCGATCGACTTGGCCGCACGCGATCGCGTGCTCGACACCGGCACGCTGCGTGCGATCGAGCCCGAACTCGGGGTCCGCGGCGAACGCGACGCCGACGGCATGACGATGGCCGGCGCGGAGCTGCGCGTCGCGTGGCCGTGGTTCGATCGCGGGCAGGCGCGCGGCGCGCGTCGGGATGCGATGCAGCGCGAAGCGACGTGGCGCGACGAGGCGCAGCGTCGCCAGGTCCTGCTCGAAGTCGAGACCGCACTGTCGGTGCTGTCCCACGCCGCCCGCGTGGTCGCGGGCAGTGAACGGCATTTGCTGCGGGCACGAGCCGCCGATGCGCTGGCCGCGCGTCGGCATCGCAACGGCGGCATCGACCTGATGACGCGGATCGAGGCGCAACGCGATGTGCTCGTCGCCGAACGGCAATGTCTCGATGCACGCAGCGCGCTGGCGAGAGCGCATGTGGACATGCAGCAAGCGGTCGGCGCACCGGGTGCCGGCGGCTGAGGCCGGTGCCGATCAAGTGTCCGCGGGCAGCACGTAGTCCAGCGCGTAGAAATGCGCGCCGCCGGATTCGATGCGGATGTCCATGGTGCCGCGGATGCCGACCAGTTCGCCACGGCCGGAGTCGGGAACGATGTCGATGCGCAGCGTTTTCTCGCCGCGCGCCATCAGCCCGAAATGCTGGGCCGCGAATTCGCCGCTGCGGCCGTGCAGTGTGCCGCGGATGCGTTCGATCGCGACATAGCCCGCCGAGCCCGTCGCGTCACCGTGCAGTGCCAGCATCTGCCCGACACTCGTCGCCTCCAGATCCCCGCGATAGCGCTTGTCCAACGCCAGGCGACCGATGCCCGCGGCTTCTGCGCCGCCATCGCCCGGCAACGGATTCATCTTCACCTCGAACGGGCCTTCGGCGCGATGGGACACGATGGATGATCTCCTGATCGATCTCGGGACAACAAAAAACCCGCTTGCGCGGGCTTCTGTGAACCTGGTGCCGGTGGAGGGACTCGAACCCACACTGTGTCACCACAAACGGATTTTGAGTCCGCCGCGTCTACCAATTCCGCCACACCGGCCGTGCAGGGGCGCGCATCATAGCGGGCGGGCGCGGCGGGAGGAAGGCGCGGCTAGAGCGCGTTCAAAAACTCGGCGACCGGGGGCGCGAAGCGTTCGAAGTCGACCAGGAACGAGTCGTGGCCCTGGATGCTCGGCAGCGCGTGGTATTCGACGACGGCACCGCCGCCGCGCAGGCCTTCGGCGATTTCGCGTTGCTGCTCGATCGGAAACAGGATGTCGGTGGTGACGCCGATCACCAGCGCGCGCCGCGCCTGGGTGCGCGCCAGCGCGATGTCGACGGCGCCGCCGTGGTCGGCGAGGTCGAACCAGTCCATGGCGCGCGACAGGTACAGGTAGCTGTTGGGATCGAAGCTGCCGACGAAGCGGTCGGCGTGCGCGTCGAGGTAGGCCTCGACCTCGAACTCGCGCTCGAACGGGCGCGGGTCGGGGTCGTGCATGCGCTTGCGGCCGAAGCGGTTGCGCCATTCCTGCGGCGAGCGGTAGGTGACCATGCCGAGCTTGCGCGCGATGCGGAATCCGCTCTCGGGCCAGGCGTCGGCGCTGTAGTCGCCATTCTTCCAGGCCGGATCGTGGCGGATGGCTTCGCGCTGCACCGAACGGATCGCGGTCGCGAACGGCAGCGAGTGCGGCGCAGTCGAGATCAACGCCAGGTTCGGCGCGACGCCCGGGTGCAGCACCGCGAACGCGAGCGCGGTCATGCCGCCCATCGACGGGCCAACCAGCGCGCGCAGGCGCTGGATGCCGAGCGCGTCGAGCACGTGTCGTGCCGAGAGCGCGATGTCTTCGAGTGCGAGTTCGGGGAAGTCGAGGCGGTAGGGTTGTCCGGTCGCCGGGTTGATCGACGCGGCGCCGGTCGAGCCCTTGCAGCTGCCGAGCGAGTTCACGCAGATGACGAAATGACGCGACGTGTCGATCGCCTTGCCCGGCCCGACCATCGCTTCCCACCAGCCCTGGCTCGGATCGGCGGCGCACGAGGCCGCGTGCGCCCCGGGCGACAGCCCGGTCAGGATCAGCACCGCGTTGCCACGATCGGCAGCGAGTTCGCCCCAGGTCTCGTAGGCGAGACGCGCGCCGTGCAACTGGCCGCCGCGATACAGCGTGTAGGGCGAGGGCAGGTCGTAATAGCGGGTGGCGCTCATGCGGGTCCGTGTGGATCGGGAGCGGCGAGCTTAGCCGCAGCGCGCGGCGTGGCTCAATGCAGGCAAGATGGCGCCATGGACGGAAACTCGCCGGAAGTCACCAGTGCGCAGCCAGGCCTGCACCCGCGCCTCGACGAGATCGTGCAGCGCCATCGCGAACATGCCTGGCGCGCGCCGCTGCATGCGCCGAGCGTGGCGCAATTCGAGCGTTGGCTGGCGCAGCATGAGCGCGTGCGACCCCTGGTGCTCGATCTCGGCTGTGGCCACGGCGACAGCAGCCTGTTGCTGGCGCGGCGGCATGAGGATGCGGTCGTGCTCGGGATCGATCAGTCCGCGCATCGGCTGGCGCGGCTCGCGCCGGGCGGCTTCGCGGTGCATGACCGCGTCGTGCTGATGCGTGCGGAAGGCGCGACGCTGCTGCGTCTGCTCGCGCAACACGACCTGCCGATCGAGCGGCTCTACCTGCTGTATCCAAACCCGTGGCCGAAGCCAGAACACCTGATGCGGCGCTGGCACGGGCATCCGGTGTTCCCGACCTTGCTCGCGAATGCGCGCGGCATCGTGTTGCGCAGCAACTGGCGCATCTATGCGGAGGAGTTCGCGCGCGCCGCGGCGTTGTGCGGACGCCGTGGCCGGGTGGTGACGCTGCCCGCGGATGCCGAGGTGCTGACGCCGTTCGAGCGCAAGTACGCGGCCTCGGGCCATCCGCGCCACGAGCTCAGCATCGGCGATGCCTGATCTGGCGCTGGCGTTGCCATGACTCCCGGCACGGCGGTTTTCACGACGGCGTTGCTAGTCTGCCGCGACGCTGTGCGGACGGCGCACTCACTGGAACCGAACCATGACGCAAGAACTGCCTGCGGTCGCTGGCGATGCGATCGATGCAAGGCCAGAGCCGGCACCAGCGGAACCGGTCGAACTGACGCCGGTGGCCGAGGCCCAGCGCCTCGACGTGCTCGACGTGCTGCGTGGTTTTGCGTTGATCGGCATCCTGCTGATGAACATCGAGTGGTTCAACCGCGCCATCGCGGTGCTGACCATGGGCGACATGGGCTTGCGTGATCTGGACCACGGTGCCGGATTCCTGGTCAAGGTGTTCGTCGAAGGCAAGTTCTACAAGCTGTTCTCGCTGCTGTTCGGCATGGGCTTCGCGGTCATGCTGCTGCGCGCCGAGGAGGCCGGGCGCCCGTTCTTCGCCTGGTTTGCGCGTCGCGCCGGCGTACTGCTCGCGATTGGCCTGGCGCACAGCATCTTCCTGTGGACCGGCGACATCCTGCACGACTATGCGATCGGTGCCTTCCTGCTGCTCGGCATCGCCTGGCTGCGCACCAAGCCGCGCTTCGCCTTCCTGCGCAATCCGCAGTCGCTGCTGCGCATCTCGATCGGCATGCTGCTCGTGCCGATCCTGATCATGTCCGCGGTCGGGATCGGCGGTGCCGTGACCCGTGATCCCACCGACATGCGCGAGCGCTTCGCGCTGAGCGAGGCCAAGCGCGCCGAACTCGAGAAGGCGTGGCCGAAGCGCGAGGCCGAGTTGCTCGCCGAGGCGCGAAAGATCGCGCCGGGAGAGGTCGGCGAGAGGCCCGAGGAAGACGAGGAAGACGCAGACGACAAGACCGAAGCCGACGGCGTTGCGACCGACAAGCCCGAAGCCGGCGCCACGAAGGAGACAGCGGTGGTCGAGCCTGCCGCGGACAAGGGCAAGGCCGCGGACGATGCGAAGTCCTCAGGTGACAAGAGGTCCGCCAGCGACAAAATGGTGAAAGGCGACAAGAAAGCGAAGAACGAGGACAAGCTGCCGGCGGAGAACTGGTTCAAGCGCCGCGAATTCCAGACCAAGGCGATCTTCTGGGAAGAACAGGCGATGACCAGCCCGAGCTATGTCGTGGCCACGCGCTACCGCTGGGAACAGACGCTGGAGAGCATGGCCGGCGCGCCATTCTTCGCGCTGTTCCTGTTGCTGCCCATCTTTCTGCTGGGCTGGTGGCTGGTCGAAACCGGCAAGATGCGCGATCCGGAAGCGCATCTGAACCTGTTCCGCGCCATGGTCTGGGTCGGCTGGCCATTCGGGCTGGTGTTCGCGATGGCGGCGGCGATCCTGACCTATCACCCGGCCTGGGTCGAGGCGCGCGGTCCCGACATCGTCACCCAGTCCTTGCACTGGTGCGGACAGATCCTGCTGTGCGCCGCCTACGTCGGCAGCTTCGTGTTGCTGCTGCGCAAGGCCTTCTTCAAGCGGCTGTTCGGCTGGCTGGCACCGCTAGGGCGCATGGCCCTGACCAACTATCTGACCCACTCGCTGGTGTTCTCCACCCTGTTCTACGGCTACGGCGCCGGCTGGTTCGGCCAGGTCTCGCGCTTCCCGCAAATGGGCCTGGTGCTGGCCATGATCACCCTGCAAGTGATCGGCTCACGACTCTGGCTCGCGCATTTCCACTATGGCCCGATGGAATGGCTCTGGCGATCCGCCACCTATCTGAAGTGGCAGCCGTTGCGACGCTGAAGGCGGGGGCGAGACTCTGACCCCGTTTTTCAGCGCGTGGCTTCGAAGCGGACGTGGAAACGGGCGCCGCCGAGTTCGGGCGAGGGTTCGACACTGAGGGTGCCGCGGTAGCTGCGGACGATGTCCTGGACGATGGCGAGGCCGATGCCGTGGCCCTGGACGCGCTCGTCGCCGCGGACGCCGCGTTTGAGCAGGGCGTCGACCTTGTCTGCGGGGATGCCGGGACCATCGTCGTCGACGCACAGGTCGAGGCCGGGGCGGCGCGTGCCGGGTGGGTGGATGCGTGTGGCCTGCAGCACGACCCGGCCCTTGGCCCATTTGAATGCGTTCTCGAGCAGGTTGCCGAGCAGTTCCAGCAGGTCGCCGGTTTCGCCGTAGAAGCGTGCCTGCGGGTCGATCTCGAACTCGCACAGGATGCCGCGTCCGGCATAGACCTTTTCGAGACCGGAGACGATCGCTTCGGCGTGCTTCTCGATCTCGATCGGCGCAGCAAACGGAGCGTGCCCAGACGCCGCGGCGCGCGCCAGTTGGTAGGCGACCAGTTCATCCATGCGTCGGACCTGTTCGGCGATGGTGCGTTGCGTTGCCGAGTCGGGGCCGGACTGCTCAAGCTGGCCGCGGATCACTGCCAGCGGCGTCTTCAGGCTGTGCGCGAGATCGCCGAGCGTGTTGCGATAGCGCAGGCGCTGTTCGCGTTCGTCGGCGATGATGTCGTTGATGCTCGAAGTGAGCGGCGACAGTTCGCGTGGGTAGCGGTCGGGCAGGGCATCGCGCTCGCCGCGCTCGACGCGCGCCAGATCGCTGGTGACCTGGCGTAGCGGGCGCAGGCTCCAACGCAGCATCAGCAATTGCACCAGCAGCAGCATCAGCGCAGAGGTTCCAAGGTGTGCGAACAGCGTGCGCCGATACACCGTGATCTGGCGCTTGAGCACCGCCTCGTGCTCGGCGACGAAGAAGGTGAGCTGCACCTCCTTGCCGTTGGTCATTTCCCAAGCCACGCCCTGGGCGAAGCGATAGACGCCACCGACATTGGTCTCGATCGGGCCGTCAAACTGGGTGCGACCGGGTTCGAGGCGCAGGTCGAACGGCAGTTGCCGGCCGAGCGCCGAGGCCGAGCGCCATTCGATCCCCGGCCCGACGACGCCGGCGTAGAGCCCGGACTGCGGCCGCTCGAAGCGCGGCTCGGGTGGGATGTCGGGCAGGATCAAACTACCGCCGACGTTGATGTCGGAACCCGACAGATAGGCCCAGACGTAACTCTGCATGCGGTCGCGCATCGCTTGCAGTGCGCTGCGCTTGAAGGCCAGGTCGAGGGCGTAGCCGGTGGCGCCGAGAAAGGCGGCGAGCGCCAGGCTCGCCGCCCACAGCAGTCGCGTCTGCAAAGACAGGGCGCGACGCATGCGGCCGGCTTCAGTTCGTGCGCGGAATCGCGAAGCGGTAGCCGCGGCCGCGTACGGTCTCGATCGGCTTGAGGGTGGTATCCGGGTCGAGCTTGCGGCGCAGGCGTCCAATGAACACTTCGAGCACGTTCGAATCGCGGTCGAAGTCCTGCTGGTAGATGTGCTCGGTCAGGTCGGCCTTGGAAACCAGTTCGCCGGCGTGCAGCATCAGGTACTCGAGCACCTTGTACTCGTAGGTGGTGAGCTCGACGCTGTTGCCGGAAACGGCCACGGTCTGCGCCGTGGTGTCGAGTTCGATCGGGCCGCATTCGAGTTGCGGCTTGCTCCAGCCGGTGGCGCGGCGCATCAGTGCATTGATGCGCGCCAGCAGTTCCTCGACATGGAACGGCTTCACCAGGTAATCGTCGGCGCCGGTCTTCAGGCCTTCGACCTTGTCCTGCCAGCTCGAACGCGCGGTCAGGATCAGGATCGGGTATTTCTGGCCCATGCCGCGCAGTTTCTGGATCAGTTCGAGGCCGGTCATTTTGGGCAGTCCGAGGTCGATGATGGCGACATCGAACGGAACTTCCTTGCCGAGGAAGATCGCTTCTTCGCCGTCGCAGGCGGTGTCGACGGCATAGCCTTCGCGCTTCAGGCGCGCGGCCAGGGTCTCGCGCAGCGGCGCTTCATCTTCGACGAGCAGGATCCGCATTCACTTCTCTCCTTGTTGGGGTTGCCGTTCCGATGGGGCCGGCGTTTCGTTTTCGGGCATCTGCACCACGCGCACACGGCCGGTCGGAGTCAGCAGCTTCACGCGATAGACATCGCGACCATCGTTGCGCAGGCGGTCTGCCGACAGGATCTTGCCGCCGTGCTGGCGCTGGGCGTCTTCGATCGCGCGGTGCATGTCCGGGCTGATCTCGCGCGGCATCTCGTAGCGGCTGCGCAGCGACTGCGCGCGCAGTTCGCGCGCGTCCGGCCGCGGAGCGAGCAGGCTGCGTGTGGCCGGCAGCGCGGGTGCGCGTTCGTAGCCGGAACGGCTGAAGCGCGAACCCGGATCGGCTGGCGAATTGCCCGTGGTTTCGGGTGATCGCGTCGCTGCCGGTTCCGGGGGCTCCGCTGCGACATGCGCCGGCGACGCCGCGAGAGCGGCGAGGCAGGCGAACAACAGCGGGCGGGTTGCGGTCATGGCTGGATCATAGCCCCGGGCCAGTCCCCGGGAAACGAGGCCACGATGGTCCAGTGGCATTGAATCTCGGCTGAAGCGGATCAACCGGCGCCGAGCGCAGTGACCAGCGCTTCAGCTTCGGCGCGCAGTGGGCGAGCTTGTGCCGGCTCGCGCAACCAGCGCGCCAGCGTGTCCGGCACCGGCACGCTGCGGCCGATCAAGGGCTCGACCACGGTCTCGAACTTGGCTGGATGCGCGGTCGCAGCGATCGCCCAATCACGCCGATCCCCGATCTCGCGCCGCTGGGCAACGAATTCGGCAGCGGTCGCGGTGTGCGGGCAAAGCACGGTGTCGAACTCGGCGAGAAAGGCGCGCACGCGGTGACGAATGGTGTCGTCGTCGACCGCGAGCGTGTGCAGGCCGGCGACATCGGCGAAACCGGCGCGCAGTCGTTCGAGGTTGCTCGGCGCGCCCACGTCCATCGCGTTGGCAATGGTGGCGATCGAGGGACGCGGCCGGTACTCGCCGCTGGCGAAGAAGTCGGGCAGCGCGCGGTTGGCATTGGTCACGATCGCGATGTCGCCGACCGGCAGGCCCATCGCGCGCACCCAGATCGCCGCCAGCGCGTTACCGAGGTTGCCGCTCGGGATCGCGAAATTCAGGGCCGCGCCGCCACGCCGCGCATGGCGTAGTGCAGCTTGGGCGTAGTAGGCCATCTGCGGCAGCAGGCGGCCGATGCTGATGCTGTTGGCGCTGGTCAGCGGCACCGCCGCCTGCAGTTCCGCGTTTGCGAATGCGGCCTTGACCATGGCCTGGCAGTCGTCGAAGCTGCCATCGACGGCGAAGCTGGCGACGTTGTCGCCGAAGCAGGACAGCAGGTGTTTCTGCCGCGGAGAGACACCGTGCTGCGGAAACAGCACCGCGACCTTGAAGCCGGGGCGGCGATGGAAGGCGCCAGCGACGGCAGAGCCGGTGTCGCCGCTGGTCGCCACGAGTACGGTCAGGACCGGTGCGTCGGCCGCGCGCAGGCGCGACAGGCAGGCGGCGAGCACGCGTGCGCCGACATCCTTGAAGGCGCCGGTCGGGCCATGGAACAGCTCCAGCAGATGCGTGCGACCGTCGTTCAGCGCCACCAGTGGCGTGTCGAAGTCGAGCGCCTCGTGGCAAATGACATCGACCTGGTCGGCCAGCGGCGAATCGGCGAGGAACGGGCGCAGCAGGGTGGCGGCGACGTCGCAGAGCGCGTCCTGGCGGGTGAAATCCGCGGCATTGAGCCGCAGCCAGTGCTCGGGCACGTACAGTCCGCCATCGCGGGCCAGACCCCGTTGCAAGGCATCGACGACGGTGCAGCGGTCGCCGCCGCGGGTGGAGATCACGTGCATGTTTCGATCCTCGCGCCGGGTGCGGCGACGGCTGAGACATGGGCGCGCGCCGACAGCCCGGCCGCGGCAAAGGCGCGCACGGCGTCGCTTTGTGCGGCTTCGGCGGCGGCGCGCGAGGCAAACCAGCCGAACACGCTCGGGCCGGCGCCGGAAATGCTGGCGCCGTAGGCATCGTGGTCGAGCAGCGCCTGTTTCACCGCAGCGAATCCGGGGATCAGGTCGGAGCGGCGCGGTTCGACCAGCACGTCGCGCAGGCCGGCGCGGATCAGCGCGCGATCGTTCGTGTACAAGCCGGCCAGGAACAGTGCCAGCGCTTCCGATTGCGCCACGAAATCGCCGATCGCGTAGGGCGCGCGCAGGCGTTCGCGGGCGACGCGGGTTTCCACCACCAGGTCGGGATGCACGATCAACGCATGCAGGCCGGCCGGGACCGGCAGCTGCACCCGTCGATCGCGCGCGGCCAGCACCAAGCCGCCGAGCAGGCTGGGCGCGACGTTGTCGCCATGGTGGCCGCCGCTTGCGGCGAACTCACCTTCGAGTGCGTGCGGATAGAGCGCCTGGAGCGGCAGCGGCGCGTCGAACAACGCGTTCGCGGCGACCAGCGCGGCCACCGCGGACGCCGCCGAACCGCCCATGCCGGAGCCGAGCGCGATGCCCTTCTCGATGTCGAGCGCGACGCCGAAATCGGCATCGAGCGCGTTCAGCAGCGAGGCGACGGCGCGCGCGCCGGTGTTCTTGCCGACTTCACGCGGCAGTTCGATCGGCAGGCCGCGGATGGCGTCGACACGCACACCACGCGCGCCGGTGCGCGTTGCGATCACGCGGTCGCCCGGGCCTTCGAGGGCATGTCCGATCAGGTCGAAACCGACCGCGCAGTTGCCGACGCTGGCCGGTGCGAAGGCGACGGCGCGGTCGTGGCTCATACGCGCGCCCCGAGGTAGGCGGCGACACGCAGCAGGTCAGCGAACACGCCGGCCGCAGTCACGTCCGGGCCGGCGCCCGGGCCCTGCACCACCAGCGGGTTCTGGTTGTAGCGCGCGGTGGTGAACTGCACGAAGTTGTCGGTGAGCTTGCCGTTGGCGAAGGCATGCGACATGGGCAGCGCGCGCAGTCCGACGCGGGCGTGGCCTTCGGCATCGAGCGAGGCGACGAAGCGCAGCACCTCGCCATTCGCGCGCGCCGTGTCGAGCTTCGCCTGCATCGCGGCATCGAGTTCGGGCAACTTCGCCATGAACTCCTCGACCGAGCCGCCGGCGAGCGCAGCCGGCACCAGACTGTCGACCTCGACATCGCCGAGTTCGGTGGACAGGCCCAGTTCGCGTGCCAGGATCACCAGCTTGCGCGCGACGTCGCGGCCGTCGAGGTCGTCGCGCGGGTCGGGTTCGGTGTAGCCGAGGCGGCGTGCTTCGCGCACCAGTTCCGAGAATGGCTGCGTACCGTCGAAGCGGTTGCACAGGAAGGCGAGCGTGCCCGAGAACATGCCCTCGATGCGGTCGATGCGATCGCCGGTATCGATCAGGTCGCGCAGTGTCGAAATGATCGGCAGGCCGGCGCCGACCGTGGCCTCGTAGCGGAAACGCGCGCCGGATTCGCGCGCCTGTTGCTGGATTTCACGATAGCGCGCGAGTGGCCCGCTGCCGGCCTGCTTGTTCGGGGTGACGATGTGGATGCCCTGCGCCAGCCACTTCGGATACTGCGCCGCCACCAGTGGCGAGGCCGAGCAGTCGGCGATCAGCGCGTGCGGCAGGTGCGAGGCATGCACGTGCCGGGCGAAGGCGTCGAGGTCGGCTTCCCCGGCCTGCGCCCAGGCGTCGCGCCAGTGCGCAAGGTCGATGCCGGTTTCCGCGGTCGCCAGCTTGCGGCTGCCGGCGATGGCGCGCACGCGCAGGTCGATGCCGAAGCGTTCGCGCAGGCGCGGCGCGGCTTCGCGCAACTGGTCGATCAGCACCGCACCGACATGGCCGGGGCCGACCACGCCGACCGAGATCGCCTGCGCCGACAAATAGAAGCCAGCATGCACGGCGCGCAAGGCGCGGGCGGCATCGACGCTGTCGATCGCCACCGAGATGTTGCGCTCGCTTGCACCCTGGGCGATGGCGCGGACATTGATGCGGCCGCGACCGAGTTGATCGAACAGCTGCGCCGCGGTGCCCGGGTGCCCGGCCATGCCGTCGCCGACCACGGCGAGCACGCTGATGCCGCGCGTGACCGCGATGCGTTCGATCATGCCGCGGTCGAGTTCGCGCGCGAAGGCCTCGGTCAACATGTGCTCGGCGCGATCGACTTCGCCTTCGCGCACCACGCAGCAGATCGAGTGCTCGCTTGAACCCTGGGAGATCATCACCACCGAAATTGCGCCGTGGCGCAGCGCGCCGAATACGCGCTCGGCAGTGCCGGGCACGCCGATCATGCCGGCACCTTCGACGTTGAGGATCGCGAGCCCGGCAAAGGCGCTGACGCCCTTGACCGGCGGCTCCAGCGAACGCTCGGCGCTGATGCGAGAGCCGCGGTGTTCAGGGTTGAAGGTATTGCGGATGTAGATCGGGATCTGGCGCTCGATCGCCGGCGCCATGGTCTGCGGGTGGATGACCTTGGCGCCGAAGTAGGCCAGCTCGCAGGCCTCGTGGTAGCTCAACTCCGGGATCAGCACCGCTTCCGGCACCGCGCGCGGGTCGGCGCTGTAGACGCCGTCGACATCGGTCCAGATGTGCACCTCGGCGGCTTCGGCGAGGGCGCCGAAGATCGCGCCGGAGTAGTCGGAGCCGTTGCGCCCGAGCGTGGTCGCGCGGCCTTCACCGTCGCGCGCGACGAAGCCGGTGACGACGTAGCGAGCGCTCGGCTGGCGCGCGCGGAAGGTGTCGAACTGCGCCTGCGACTGCGCCCAGTCGACCATCACCCCAAGTTCCTCGGCGCGCACGCGCAGCACTTCGCGCGCGTCGCACCAGACCGCGCCATCGCCGCGCACCAGAAAGTGTTCGGCCAGCAGGCGCGAGGACCACACCTCGCCGAGTCCCTGCACCAGGTCCAGCGCTTCGCGCGAGGGCGTGCCGAGCAGGGCGAGCGCGTGCAGCACGTCGGCGAGGTCGGCGAACTCCTGTTCCAGCCATTCGACCGTGGTTTCGGCACGGGCACCGAGCAGGGCCAGCGCCGCGGCAAGGTGGCGCTCGCGCAGGTGCGACAGGGCCTCGCGCCACTGCTTGCTGCGCGCCGCAGCGCTGTTGGCGAGATCGATCAGCGCGTCGGTGACGCCTTGCATCGCCGAGACCACCACGACCTGGCGTTCATCGGCGCGCGCCGCGAGGATGGCCGCGACCTGGGCGATGCGTTCGGCATCGCGCATCGAGGAGCCGCCGAACTTGTGGGCGACGAAGGCGTGGGACTGGTTCATCAGAAGATCTCCGCGACGCAGCAGCGCAGGCTGCCGCCGGCTTTTTCGATTTCGGTGAGGTCGACGCTGCGCACGCTGAAGCCGGCATTGCCGAGCAGGTCGCGATGCGCGGTGCTCAGGGCCGCGTCTGCGCGCGCGCTCATGAACACGGTGTCGGGGGCGAGCGCGATGCAGTTGCCGACGAAGTTCGCCTTCTCCTCGTCGTCCAGCCAGACCACGTTCGGCGCATAGCGCTCGGCGATCATCGCGGGCACGCGCGCATCTGCGAACGAGCCCGCATGCAACACCAGCGCGCGGCCGGCGAGCACGCTCATCACCACATTGGTGTGGTACTCGCCGGCGGCGAGGTCGAACATGAGACTGTGGCCGAAACCGAAGGCGCGATGCATGGCTTCGGCGCCGGCGCGGTTCAGGCGCTCGCTCAGGCCGAAGTAGCCGATGCCGGCAGCACGGTCCGGCACCAGCGCGCCGGTGAGTTCGGCGATGACGCCGGGTGCGATCAACGATTCGACGGCGTAGCCATGGCAAGTGCGGAACCACTCGGGAATGTCGTCGCGCTGCGCCTCGCGCTGGCGCACCGCATGGCGCATCGCGCCGATCATCAGCTTGCCGGGCACGGCCGCGAACACGTTGTTCGGGAACACCGCATCGGGCGCGTCGGGCAGGCCCGCGAAGACTTGCGTCGGGAGGACGCGCGCGATCGCCTCGACCAGGGCCGCATGTTCGCGCAGCGCGCGTTCGCGATCGACGCCGCCGCTGGCCATGTAGCGATTGTCGGTCGCCGACTCGGCGGCGAGCGCGAAATGATCCGGGCGCACGAAGAACGCCGCACGCGCCGTCGCCGGCCGATCGAGCGCCGGCGCCTGCGCGCGCAGCGCATCGCGAAAGGCGACAGGGTCGGAATGCAGGCCGCTGCTCGCGGTCTGGGCGGAGACGCTGGAGGACATGGGATCAGCCCGGCCGCGGGGAGGGAAGCGACCTTCGCCCGATTGTGCGTGAAGGCCGCCGAGCCGCCAAGTCGGACACGGCGGCGGATCGGGCCTTTCGCGGGCAGGCGGGGCTTGCGCACCGGAGCAACGCGCATGCGGGTGGCGCGACCTGCCTGCGCGGACGATTGCCGGCAAGAGCTCGCAGCGTACACTCCGGAGGAAAACAGCTTCGCGCTTCGCGTCCTTCTTTCCTGCAGGAACGTGAAGCGAAAATGGCCTGCGACTTCGGTCGAGGGTCGAAGCAAGGAATCGAGCCCGCGAAGGAGTTTGCCGATGAAGAGGTTGCGACGGGTCCTCGTGGCCGGTCTGGTCGGATTGGCTGCGTGCAGCAGCGCTACGCGCACGGCGTCGCCGCAGGATGAGTTCTTTGCCGGGTTGCGTGCCCTGTGCGGCGCGCGGTTTGAAGGTGCGATGACCTTCCCCGAAGAGGGGCGTGATGATTTCTCCGGGAAGCTCCTGGTGGCCGAGTTCTCAGGTTGCGCTGAACATGAAATGCGCATCCCGTTTGCGGTTGGCGATGACCATTCGCGCACCTGGGTATTCAGCAATCGGTCCGGTGGCCTGAGATTGCAGCACGACCATCGCCATGCCGACGGCACGCCCGACGCGGTCACTCTGTATGGCGGCATGGCCACGCCCGATGGCAGTGCGTTGAGCCAGTCTTTTGCGGCAGACGCCTACACCGCTGCGCTCATTCCCGATGCCGCGACGAACCTGTGGACGATCACGCTGGATGCCGCCGGCGACGAACTCACCTATCACCTCGAACGCCACCAGCAACCCCGCTTCACGGCGAGGTTGAGGCGCGTGGCGAACGAGTCTGGAAAAGCGCGAGCTGCGTTGTAACCACTGCCGTGGTCGCGGCCACTATGCTGCGACGCATGGCCGTGTCCCGTTTCCCGTCCGTTCGATTCCGTCAGGGTGGCGACCGTGGCTGAGGGTACGGCTGCGCCTCCCCAGGTCCGCGACGTGAGCCTGCGGGAAGCATTCTGGGTCTGGTTTCGCATCGGCTGGCTCGGCTTCGGCGGCCCCGCGGGCCAGATCGCCCTGATGCATCGGGAGCTGGTCGAGCGTCGTCGCTGGATCAGCGAGGCGCGGTTCCTGCATGCGCTGAACTACTGCATGCTGTTGCCGGGGCCCGAGGCCCAGCAGCTCTCGGTCTACATCGGCTGGCTGATGCATCGGACGCTCGGCGGCCTCATCGCCGGCGTGCTGTTCGTGCTGCCCGGTGCTCTGGTGTTGGTGCTGCTGAGTGCGCTGTATGTCCACTACGGCAACACTGTTGGGCTGGCCGCGTTGTTCTTCGGGCTCAAGGCTGCGGTGCTTGCGCTGGTGATCGAGGCCGTGCTTCGAATCGGCCGACGCGCCTTGAAGACGCGGTTTCATCTGGTCGTCGCCGCCGCCGCCTTCATCGCGATTTTCCTGCTGGCGGTGCCATTCCCGTGGATCGTCCTGGCCGCAGCGTTCATTGGCATTGCCGTCCAGCGGTGGATGCCGGCGTGGTCGCCGCTGGCAAAGGCCGAGGACGCGGCGGTCGACGCGAATTGCCTGGTCGATCGCCTGCTGGCCGATCCGAAACGGGTGGTGTCGCCCTCCTGGCGACGGGCGGCGCGCGTCACCGCGGTTTGCCTGCTGCTCTGGTTCGCACCGCTCCTGGTTCTGCAGCTCTGGCTCGGCAACGATCACGTCATCGTCCGCGAAGGACTGTTCTTCAGCCAGACGGCGGTGGTCACCTTCGGTGGTGCGTATGCCGTGCTGGCCTACGTCGCGCAGCGGGCGGTGGAACAGTTCGCCTGGCTGCAGCCGGCGGAGATGCTCGACGGCTTGGCCTTGGCCGAGACCACACCCGGGCCGCTGATCATGGTGCTGCAGTTCGTGGGTTTCGTCGCCGCCTATCGCCACGCCGGCGTGCTGGATCCGTGGACAGCGGCGATGCTGGGCGCGGCCGTCACCACCTGGGTGACCTTCGTTCCGTGCTTCCTGTTCGTGTTTGTCGGCGCGCCCTACGTGGAAGCGTTGCGCCGGCATGCCGCCACTCGCGCCGCGCTGTCGTGCATCACCGCGGCGGTCGTCGGCGTCGTGCTGAACCTGTCGGCCTGGTTCGCGCTGCACAGCTTGTTCGGCGAAGTGCGGTCCATCGAGTGGCTGGTGTTTCGCTTCGATCTTCCAATCTGGCAGAGCCTGCGACCGGCGGCCTTGTTGCTGTCGAGCCTGGCACTGCTCGCGGTGTTTCGGCTCAAACTGGGCCTTGGCTGGGTCCTCGGCGGAAGTGCGGCGCTCGGTGTCCTTCACGGACTCTGGTGATCTGCAGCGGTCGCGGTTGCTTCGACCGCGGCAATGGCGCGTTCGATGAGTTCGAAGCCGGTGCCTGGGCGATGCGCGTTCTCGCTGAGCAGGCGGCGGAAGCGGCGGGCGCCGGGCCGTCCTTGGTACAGGCCGAGCAGGTGGCGGGTGAAGTGCGTGATCGACTCGCCGCGGGCGAGGCGGGCTTCCATGTGCGGGCGCAGTGCGCGCAGCAACTCGGCGCGCTCGGGCAGGGTGTAGTCGGAGTCGAACAGGTCGCGTTCGAGTTCGGCGAGGAGGTAGGGCTCGTGGTACGCGGCACGGCCGAGCATCACGCCGTCGAAGTCGGGAATGACCTCAGCCACCGCCGCGCGCGAGGCGAGGCCGCCGTTGAGCACGAGGGTGAGCTGCGGGAATTCCTTGCGCAGGCGCCGCACGCGCTCGTAATTCAGCGGCGGAATCTCGCGGTTTTCCTTGGGGCTCAGGCCCTTGAGCCAGGCCTTGCGCGCGTGCACGAGGAACACCTCGCAACCGGCACCATGCACGCGTTCGACGAAGTCCAACAGGTTGGCGTCCTCGTCCTGGTCGTCGACCCCGATGCGGCACTTGACCGTCACCGGAATCCCCACTGCTGCACGCATCGCCGCGACGCAGTCGGCGACCAGTCCGGGCTCGCGCATCAGGCAGGCACCGAACGCGCCGGACTGCACACGCTCGCTCGGACAGCCGCAGTTGAGGTTGATCTCGTCGTAGCCGAAGTCCTCGCCGATGCGCGCGGCCTGTGCCAGCAGGTCCGGTTCCGAGCCACCGAGCTGCAGCGCGACCGGGTGCTCGCTCGGGTCGAAGCCGAGCAGACGCGCGTGATCGCCGTGGATCGCCGCATTCGCGTGCACCATCTCGGTGTACAGCCGCGCATGCGGCGCCAGCAGGCGATGGAAGATGCGGCACGGACTTGTCGTCCATTCCATCATCGGCGCGACGCACAGGCGCCAGGGGGAGGCTTCGGTCATCGCAGCAAAAAGAAACGCCCGGTGGTCCCGGGCGTCGTCATTGTAGCGGTCGGCTTACTTGCTGGCTTTCTTCGCGGCTTTTGCAGCCTTCTTTTCCTTGGGGGTCTTCTGCGGCGCCTTCTTTGCCTGCTTCTTTTGTTCCATGCCCTTGGCCATTGCGAACTCTCCAGTGAATGTGACCGCCGACGCCGATCGCCTGCGGCGGGCTCGATCCTAAACCGCCGCGTGGCGAATGCAATGGGTCGGGGCAATACTCAACTGTCGAAATCACCGCCGAACAATTGGTCGGGGTCCGAGTGCTGGGCCACGCTTCCGTCGAATTCGCCGGAGAACAGCACGTCATCGGCGGCCAGTTGTGGCGTCGGCGCGATGATCGGACCGACCGCGGGTTGGCCGACGCGCCAAGCGGCGACGGCGAGCAGCGAGATGGCGCAGGCGGCGAATACGGGCGGCAGCGTGGCGGCCTTGAACCACTCGCCGATGCGTGCGGCCAGGCGCGGACGGCGCAGGTCGGCGAGATCGGATGCCAGGGCCTGTGACCAGTCCGCCGTCGCCATCGAGAGGCGCGCGGCCAGTGCTTGATGCGACGAACTGGCCAGCCCGGCAATTGCGGCGTCGTGACGCGCGCCGAGCGACTTGCCATGGCCGAGCGACACGAGTTCGTCCACCGTCAGGCGACGATCGGCGTCCTGCGGCAGGCCGCGGGTGGCGTCGCGATACAGGGCGTTGAGGTTCAGCGGGTTCATGGTTCAGTCCTCGATGGCATCTGCGCCCAATTCGCGCAGGCGCGTCTTCAATTCCTCGATGCCGCGGTAGCACAGTTGTTGTGCGGCCGTGACACTCGACCCGGTCAGCCGGGCCACTTCGTCGGCGGTGAAACCCTGCAGGGCGAGCTGGACCGGGAGTCGCCGGCGTTCCGGCAATTCCCCGATGCAGCGCATCAGCAGGTCCGACCACTGGCCCCGACCGGCCTGCGCTTCCGGCCGCAAGGGGCTGGAAACACTGGGGTCGAAGCCGGACTCGTCCTTGTCCTCGATCGACTCGGCATGCCGGACCTGGGCCCGGCGCACCGCATCGACCACGGTCGTTACCACCACCTTCTGGATATAAGACGCAGCGGCGACGAGATTCTTGTCACTGTCCAGCGCCTTCCACAGCTTGATGCGCACTTCCTGCTCGATATCGTCCGCGTCCAGGCCCTGGTCGCGGCTGCAATGCACCTCGATCAGCATGCGCAGCCGCTTGCCGTGCTTCTCCAGCAGCGCTTTCAGGGCGTCGCTCATCCGAGTCCTGCCATGAGCAGCGCGCGCAGGACCGGCTGGACCATCGCCGCGAGGTCGTTGCGCCAGGCGAAGCTGTCCTCGTCCATGTAACTGCACTGGGCCATTTCCAGCTGCACCGCCTCGATGCCGCGCGCGGGCTCGGCGTAGTGGCGGGTGATGTAGCCGCCCTTGAAGCGGCCGTTGATCACGTGGCTGAACGCGGACTGGCCCTCGAGCAGGTTGCGCATGCGCGTGGTCAGCGCCGCGCCCGCCGAGGCGCCATCGGCGGTGCCGAGGTTGAGGTCGGGCAGGCGGCCGTCGAAGAACATCGGCACCTGTGAGCGGATCGAGTGCGCTTCCCACAGCAGCACGCGGCCGTGCACGGCATGCACGCGCGCGATCTCGGCCGCGAGCGCCTCATGGTACGGGCGCCAGTAACGCTCGACGCGGGCGCGCACCTCGTCGGCGTCCGGCTCCTGGCCCTCGCGGTAGACCGGCTCGCCATCGAAGCGAACGGTCGGCACCAGGCCGGTTTCGCGGCGCCCGGGATAGAGCGCGACGCCATCGGGTGGCCGATTGAGATCCACGACATAGCGCGAATGCGAGGGCGCCAGCATCGACGCGCCCAGTTCATTGCGGGCGAAGTCGTACAGGCGGCTGATGTGCCAGTCGGTGTCCGGTGCGAGCTGCGCGCGCGGCAGCAGGCGCGACTTGATCGACTCGGGAATGAAGCTGCCGTCGTGCGGGCAGCTGATGATCAGCGGCGAATTGCCGCGGTGCAGGGTGACGATGTCCATGTCGGTGATTGTCGCATCCGGGAGTTCTTGCGAGACTTCCCGCCATTCTGACGGAGAGAACCATGCGCCTGCACCGTACCCTGATGCTGTCCTTGTCGGTCGCCGCCCTGGCCGCGTGCCAGAAGTCCGAAGAGGCGGCGCCCGCCGAGCCGGTGGCCGAGGCTGCTCCTGCGGCGGTTTCGGCCGACGAGGAAATGCCGGTACAGGAACCCTCTGCGGAGGAAATGGCCGCCACCGACCCAATGCGCGAGTTTGCCTGGACGCTGTCCGAAGATGCCGCGAGCGTTGATGCCCGGGCCAACATCTACCTGGCCGGGCAGGCCTCCGCGCCTGCGGATGACCCCGACCTCGGCCTGCTCCCGGTCGCAATCGAACTCGGCGCCGCGAGCACGATCCAGTTCCCGGTGATCGAAGGCCTGCTCGGCTGTGCCGGCGGCGCGCCGGTCGATGGTCCCGATGGGGGCCAGTGCGTGTCGCCTTCGAGCGACATCACCGCGAAGAATGGCTACTCCGGTTCAAAGTCCAGCAACCGCTCGCTGTTCCTGGTCGGCGTGTTCCCGGTATCGCCCGACCCGGCAAAGGAAGTGGAGGCCGGCGTCGCACCCGAGACCGACACCGAAACGCGCATCGCGCCACAGCCGAACCAGGTGTTCCTGATCGGCGATGGCAAGGCCGCCGACGGCCAGCTGCAGACCTTCGTTAAACCGGAAGGTGCCAGCACGCTCTATCTCGGCTTCGCCGATGCCGGCGGCTTCTACGGCGAACCTGGTGCCTACGAGGACAACGTCGGCTACCTGCGCTACACGCACACCCTCGATCCGAAGTGAGCGCGCGCGGCGCTGGCGTCGGCGCCAGCGCCGCTTAGGCGCCGCGCACCATGATCGTCAGGCCCTTCAGGAAATTGCGCAGGATCTGGTCGCCGCAGGCGCGGTAGTTGCGGTGATCGGCCTGGCGGAAGAAGGCCGAGAGTTCAGGTTTCGACACCGGGAAGCCGACCTCCTCGAAGGCCTGGTGCATGTCCGCATCCTGCAGCTCGAACGCCACGCGCAGTTTCTTCAGCACGATGTTGTTGCTGATGCGCTTCTCGACCGGCCGCGGCGGCTTGCTCTCGTCGCGGCCGCGGCGGTGGATGATCAGCCCGTCGAGGAAATGCGCGAGCACGGCATCGCTGCACTCGACATGCCCAGGCTCGTCCTCGCGCTTCAGGAACGCCTGCACCTGATCCTTGTCGAGCGCGAACCCGGCATCGGCCAACTTCGCGATATCGATCACCATCTGGTCGCTGAGATCCAACATGTAGCGAATGCTGCGCAGTACGTCGTTGTTGATCATGCGAATTCCGGATCGGCTGGGCCGCGATCCTAACGGAAGAACCGAATCCCGCCCCGCCGCCACCGTGGGCCCGCGTTCATCCCTTTGCCGGCGCCGGCAAACCGATCGCCGGGGGCAGGAGGGCGCCAGCGCCGGCGCGATGTTGAGTCTCGCCATTGCGGTTCGTTGCGCGGTTGTACCGGTTGCTGCAGTCGGTCCGTAACCGTACAATGTACGGAAGACACGCCGAGAATGCCGATGAATGCAGCGACCGAGCGCCTGGATATCCGACTGCCGCCCGACGAGAAGCGGGTGCTGGCTCGTGCTGCGCAGCTGGAAGGGGTGAAGGTGAGTCAGTTTGTTCTGGCGCCTGCCCTCGAGCGCGCCCGCCAGGTGATTGCTGATGCTGAGCAGCTGACGGTCTCGGCGAAGGCCTATCAGGACGTGCTCGACGCGCTCGCGAATCCGCCGCCGCCGACCGCGGCATTGATCCTGTCCATGCGCGACTACGAAGCCGCTGGCATCCAGTGGCGCTGATCATCTGCGCACTCGACAAGTTTGCGCACGATCGAGCTGCCTTTCAGTGCGGGAATCCGGATCTTGACGAGTTCCTGCAGACCAAAGCCGCGAAGCATCAATCGCAGCGGATCTCGCGAACGTTCGTGCTCGTTTCCGAGGCTGAGCCGGGACGCATTCTGGGCTACTACAGCCTCAGCAATTGTCAGATCGACCGTCAACTGTTGAGTGAAGATGTCGGCAAGACGCTGCCCCGACATCCCATCCCCGCCGTGATGCTGGGCCGACTCGCGGTGGACAGGCGCGAACAGGGCAAGCAATTGGGAACTTGGTTGCTGATGGATGCCCTGAAGCGAACGGTGCTGGTTGGCCAGCAAAGCGGCGTTTTTGCGCTGGCAGTCGATGCCGCCGATGCCAAAGCGCGAGACTTTTACCTGCAACACGGATTTCTTCCGATCACCGGCCGTCCGCTGACGCTGTACCTGCCACTCGAAACCGGCCTTCGCGCCATGCGTGCAATCCAGCACGACACGACGGCTGCGGGCTTGGCCGGGAACGCATCCGGCAACAAGTGACAAGGGACGGTCGAGCTGTTGCAGCATGAAGCGGCGGGCGGGGGAAAGTGGCGTTCGCCGAATGCGAGTCTGGTGATGCGCCCTCGTGCAGGAGGGCTATGGGCTCGTCTTCTGCCGCTGCCCTGCATCGAGATCCAGCAGGAATTTCGCCGAGACCATGGTCAGAAAGGTGTTCAGGGGCAGGGCGATGAGGATCCAGTGCGTTGCCATCCAGTTGGTCAGGGTGGCGAGCGCGATCAGGTTTGATCCGGCGTCTCCCCCGGTCGTGGAGAGGGTCTGCTGCAGCTGTGGCCACACGTAGATCGAAGCCAGCATCGACAGGACGAGCGGCGGCGCCAGCCACGCCAGGATTACCGCGAGGTGGAGATCGAGGATGAGCCACGCCGCGATGAAGTCTGGCTTGGCGCGACGGCGAAGCTCGGCGACGAATGCGGACAGCGGAACGCGATGGATCACGAGCGCGAGCACGGCGCCGGTGGCGATGGCATCGACGAGATAGAACGCCACGTGGCTGATCACTCCCCATGGCCACCCTTCGTGGATCAGTCCCCACACCAGGAAGTCGACCACGAAGAACACGACGGTCACAGCGAGAAACAGCGATGCGTAACGCCATCCCGGCCATCGCAGGCTGCGCCGAAATCCGTGTCGTGTTGCGCTCAGGGAGTCGATGTTGAGTACCAGCGTCGGCAATAGGCAGGCGGCCAGCGCACAGACCGCGCCGATTGCGAACAGCCAGGATTCGGGCAGGCCAAGTGCGAGCGCGACGGCGAGTAGCGCAGCCGGAGCGATGCTCAGCCACAGCATGTTGGTGCAGAAGTGGTTTCTGGACGCCCAGGCGATCGAGCGCTTTGCATTCGCGGCAGCGCCGAGCAAGGACAAACGCGCAAGCACGGCGTTGAACAAGCTGGCGGCGAGCCAGAACAGTGCAGTCAAACTCGCGACGGCCACTGGGAGGAGAACGGGTAACGAGGCTGGCAACCAAGGCGCCAGCTTCATTCGAGTCATGGCGTACATTTCGTGAGACGAAGGATAGACGACGCGTCCGTCTGCGAACTCGGGCATGGCATAAGCGAACAGGGCCAAAGCCAGCATCGCGTTTGCAACGTACCAACAGGCCAGTCCGAGCGAGCGGGGGAGTTTGAGCGTCATGGGCTTGGCGATTGCTGTGGCTGATGCCGTTCAGAGCGTGAAGCGCGCAGGCGAGTAGGGGCGCGGATCGATCACGCTGTCCTGCCCGAGCATTTGCGCCGCGAGCAGTTCGGCGGTGGCGTTGGACATGCTCATGCCGAGCATGCCGTGGCCGGTGGCGAACCAGAGGTTGGCGATGCGGGTCGAGGCGCCGATGATCGGCAGGTCGTCAGGGGTCATCGGGCGCCAGCCCCACCAGTCTTCGATGCGTTCGGGGCCGACAGGTTCGTGCAGGAATTCTTGCGCACCGCGCACCAGGGCGTCGAGGCGGACGCGATTCATCGTCTCGTCGTAGCCGGCGAATTCCATGGTGCTGCCGAGGCGGAAGCCCGAGCCCCAGGTGGTGACGCAGACGCGCGGTTCGGCCAGCACCAGCGGGCGGCGCGGCGTTTGCGGCGGGCGCGAGTAGGTGATCGAGTAGCCCTTGCCGGGCTGGATTGGCAGGCGCAGGCCGAGATCGCGCGCGATCGGGGGCGACCAGGCGCCGGCGGCAAGCAGCACTGTGTCGGCGTTCAGCATTTCCTGGCCGACGCGCACGTCGTGGATGCGACCACCGACGACCTCGAAGCCGGCAACTTCGGCCTGTTCGCGGATCACGACGCCAGCGTCGCAGGCGCGTGCGGCGAGCGCGGCGACATAGCGGTCCGGGCGCAGGTGGGCGTCGTTCGGCCAGTACAGGCCGCCGACGACGCCGGACTTCAGCGCCGGTTCCTCGCGTTCGACGCGGGCGCGGTCCCAGACTTCGACCGGCACGCCATGCACGCGCAGCAATTCGAGTTCGGCGCAGCCGGCGTCGAATCCGCGTTGGCTGCGAAACACCTGCAGCGCGCCGTCGTGGGCGAATTCGCAGTCGATCGCCTCGGCGTGCACAAAGGCCGCGATCAATGCACGCGAGCGGTTCAGCAGCGCGGCCTTGGCCGGTGCGACACGTTCCACTTGGCCATGCGTGCAATGCAGGGCGAAGCGTGCGAGCCAGACCAGGCGCTGCGGATCGAGGGTCGGGGCGATGCGCAGCGGCGCGTCCGCCTGCATCATCCAGCGCAGGCCCTGCGCGATGACGCCCGGTTGCGCCAGCGGCAGCGCGTGCGAGGGCGTGATCGTGCCGCAGTTGCCGTGCGATGCGCCGGCTCCGGGCGTGGCGCGTTCGAGCACGGTCACGCTGCGACCACCGCGCGCCAGCGCCAGCGCGCAGGACAAGCCGACGACGCCGCCACCGACGACCAGCACATCGCTCCGCTGCGAGTTCACAGCAGAAACACCGTGCCGAGGCCGAGGAAGGCGAGGAAGCCCATCACGTCGGTCACCGTGGTCAGGATCACGCCGCCGGCCAGTGCCGGATCGAAGCCCAGGCGCTTGAGCGTCAGCGGCACCATCACCCCGGCGCTCGCGGCCGAGAGCAGGTTGATGGTCAGCGCGCTGGCGATCACCGCGGAAAGGGCCGGGTCGCCGAACCACAGCCAGACGATGGCGCCGAGCAGGAGCCCGAGCGCAATGCCGTTCATCAGCGCGACGCGCACTTCCTTCCACAGCAGCACCGCTGCATTCGACGCGCTGACCTGGCCGAGCGCGAGTCCGCGGATCATCAGCGCCAGCACCTGGGTGCCGGCATTGCCGCCCATGCCGGCGACGATCGGCATCAGGATCGCGAGTGCGACGATTTTCTCGATGGTGGCTTCGAAGCGACCGACCACGCTGGCGGCCAGGAACGCGGTGGCGAGGTTGATGCCGAGCCAGACCAGGCGCCGACGCACCGCGCGCGGCACCGGGCTGAACAGGTCCTCCTCCTCGTCGAGGCCGGCGGCGCTCATTACCTGGTGCTCGGCCTGGTAGCGGATGATGTCGACGACATCGTCGATGGTGATGCGCCCGAGCAGCACGTTGTTGTCGTCGACCACCGGCGCGGTGATCCAGTCGTGGTCGGCGAAGCTCTGCGCCACCGCCTCGCTCGACATCTCGACCGAAACCGGCGGCTGGGTGTCGTCGACCAGTTCATTGATCGGCGTATCGGCTTGCGAAGTGATGATGCGAGACAACGCCACGCGGCCGAGGTACTGGTTGCGGCGGCTGACCACGTACAGGTGGTCGGTGTGGTCGGGCAGTTCGCCGCGCAGGCGCAGGTAGCGCAGCACGACATCGACGGTGACGTCGGGACGCACCGTCACCGCGTCCGGGTTCATCAGTCGCCCGGCGCTGTCCTCGGGGTAGGACAGCGCCTGCTCCAGACGGTCGCGGTCGCTGCGGTCGAGCGACTGCAGCACGCTGTCGGTGACCGTATCCGGCAGGTCGTCGAACAGATCGGCGAGGTCGTCGATGTCGAGCGACTCGGCAGCGGCGACGATCTCGTCCTCGTCCATGTCGCGCAGCAGGCTTTCGCGCACCTCCTCGCCGACGTGCACCAGCACCTCGCCATCGTCCTCGGCATCGACCAGTCCCCAGACCATCAGGCGCTTGGCCGGTGGCAACGATTCGAGCAGGTTGCCGATCTCGGCCGGGGACAAGGTGTTGACCATGCGCCGTACCGGCCCGAGGCGGCCGGAATCGAGCGCTTGCGACAGCGTCTTCATCTGCCGCGCGGCCTTGTCGATCTGGGCAAGTTCGGCCATGGCGCGCTCCCGGCGGTTGCTCGAAACCACCTCAAGTGAGGGGAAAATCTTTCGCGGTTATCGCGGCTTGGCGGGGATATGT
>Ga0073899_10000867_pt1 | contig 27960 bp, 26 predicted proteins | sample KloWWTmetaKNB5Ph_FD_88975 | JGI IMG/M metagenome (GOLD analysis project Ga0073899, IMG submission 88975) | Active sludge microbial communities from Klosterneuburg, Austria, studying microevolution and ecology of nitrifiers - Klosterneuburg... | ecosystem: Engineered > WWTP > Aerobic digester >... | reverse complement strand
CCTTCCGGCGTGCGGGCCGTGACTTCGAGTATCGCGGGCAGCGTCTCGGGCTTCGCGATCAACGAATGGTAGCGACCGACCTGCATGGGTTGCGGCGCACCCGCAAACACGCCTTTCGCGTCGTGATCCACCGGCGAGACCTTGCCGTGCATGAGGCGTCCGGCGCGCACGACGTCGCCGCCGAACACTTCGACGATCGACTGGTGCCCAAGGCACACACCGAGCACGGGAATGTGCCCGGCGAACGCACGGATCATGTCCATCGACACGCCGGCGCCGTGCGGCGTACCGGGACCCGGCGAAATGCACAGGTGCGTCGGCTGCAATGCCTGCGCCTGCGGGACCGTGATCGCATCGTTGCGATGCACCAGCACCTCGGCGCCGAGCACCAGGAACGCCTGCATCAGGTTGTAGGTGAAGCTGTCGTAGTTGTCGACCAGCAGCAGGCGGGGCGCGGGCCGCGTCATCACAGCCCCTCCCGCGCAATTTCCAGCGCGCGCCGCAACACGTCGCTCTTCGCGAACACTTCCCGATACTCGTTGATCGGCACACTGTCCGCCACGATGCCCGCACCGGCCTGGAAGCTGTAGGTGTCGCCGTGGAAGACCATCGTGCGGATCGTGATCGCATGGTTCATGTCGCCGCCCGCTCCAAAATAGCCCACCGTACCGCCGTAGAATCCGCGCCGTACCGGCTCGAGCTCGTCGATGATTTCCATCGCACGCACCTTCGGCGCACCGACGAGCGTACCGGCCGGAAAGGCCGCAGCGAACAGGTCGAACTGGTCGCGGCCCGGCGCGAGCCGGCCGCTGACGCCGCTCACGATGTGCATGACGTGGCTGTAGCGCTCGATCGAACGGTAGGGATCTACGCGCACGCTGCCGGCTGCGGCCACGCGCCCGAGGTCGTTGCGCGCGAGGTCCACCAGCATGACGTGTTCGGCGTTCTCCTTCGGATCCGCGAGCAGCCTGGCTTCGTTCGCGAGGTCCTGCGCCGTGTCGGCGCCGCGCGGCAGCGTGCCCGCAATCGGACGCAGGTGCGCAATGCCGCCTTCAAGCTTCACCAGCGCCTCGGGCGACGAACCGACGATGACACGGTCGCCGAGTTCGCAGAAGTACATGTAGGGCGAAGGGTTCAGCAGTCGCAGCGCCCGGTACGCCTCGAACGGATCCATGTCGCAACGGCCGGCGAAACATACCGACAGCACGAGCTGGTAAACGTCGCCGGACGCGATGTATTCCTTGGTGCGGGCGACGTTCTGCAGGAATGACTCTTCCGACAGGCTGGCCGCAGCCGGTCCGAACTTTGTTGCACGGACCGGGCCCGGCAACCCGCCCCGCAACGCCTGGATCACTTCGCGACGCAGCGCCAGCCGCTCCTGCTCCGGGCCGGCATGCAGCAATGCCGCTCGGCGCGTCAGGTGGTCGAACGCCAGGACCGAACGCGGCGCGACGTAATGCGCGTCGGGCACATCCGCTTCGACCCGTGCCCTGGACGGCAGCCGTTCGAAATAGCGCACCAGGTCGTAGCTGGCCGCCCCAACCAGGCCGCCCAGCAGCGGGAAACCCGCCTGGGTCACGTCGGGCCGGGGTGAACGAGCGAGGGCCTGCCGCAGGGAGGCCAGCAGTTGCGCCTGGTCGGCCGGCCGGGGTTCGCGCACGCCATTCACGGTCAGGCCGGCGGCATCGAGCCGGTACTCCATGCAGTCACCGAAACCGATGAACGAATAGCGGGCCAGGCGCTCGCCGCCTTCGACGCTCTCCAGCAGGAAGCGCGGGCGGAACGGTTTCAATTTCAGATAAGCCGACACCGGCGTGTCGAGGTCGGCTGCAATGTCGAATAAGGTCGTCGTCACCTGCGGCTCCTCTGTCGCGGGGGCCCGGGGGACGGACAACAAAAAACCCATCCCACGGTGCTGCGCGGAGATGGGTCCTGGAATCCTGCGAAAGAGACTGACGCGGCCGGCCCCACTCCTAGAAGTGGCGCCACCACCAACGGATATTCAGCGTGTTCTGCGCGGTTACGTTCATCTCGCATTGCAGTATCCACGGGCGGGCGCGGAGCGTCAAGGAAGGGGGAGGAAGGAGAGGAAGGAGAGGAAGGAGAGGAAGGAGAGGAAGGGGAGGAAGGGAGGAAGGGAGGCGCGCTACTGTCAGGACCCGCAGGACACGTTCTGGACTCATTCGCTGCGGTCAGCGTCCAACTGCTGACTTAGAATCATGCCGTCCGTACTGAGGGGGGAGCGTAGTGACGACGGGTCTGCTTGGTGGCGTGGCGTTGCAGCGGATCGGCGAAGTCTTCGCCGCCGAGCAGCGTCGCTACGTCGACGCTCACCCGCGCTCGCTGCAGCAGACGGGTCGCGGCATCGCCGGTTTCTACGACGGCGTGCCGATGCACTGGATGCGCGACTGGTCGATGCCCTTCCCGTTCGTGGTCGAGTCGGCCCGGGGCGCGTCGCTGCACGACATTGACGGCAACGAGTACGCCGACTTCTGTCTCGGCGACACCGGCTCGATGTTCGGCCATTCGCCCGGGCCCGTTGCGGCAGCCATCGCGCGGCAGGCCCATGCAGGCCTGACGTACATGCTGCCGACGGCAGACGCGATCGCGATCGGGCCGTTGCTGGCGGAGCGCTTCGGCCTACCGCACTGGCAGATCGCAACGACGGCGACGGACGCCAATCGCTTCGCGCTGCGCGTGGCACGCGCCGTGACGGGCCGCCCGAAGATCCTGGTCTTCAACGGCTGTTACCACGGCACGGTCGATGAAACGCTGGTGCGCCTGGTCGACGGCCGGGTCGTGCCTCGCCCGGGTTTGCTGGGCCAGGTCACGGACCTCACGCAGCTGGCACGCGTCGTGGAATTCAACGACGTCGACGGACTGCACCGTGAGCTGGCGCACGGCGACGTGGCCTGCGTGATCGCCGAGCCCGTGCTCACGAACTCGTGCATGGTGTTGCCGGAGCCGGGCTTTCTCGACCAGCTGCGGCGCTGCACGCGCGAGACGGGGACGCTGCTGCTGATCGACGAAACGCACACGATTTCCAGCGGCCCCGGCGGCTACACCCGTGCCCACGGGCTCGAGCCCGACCTGTTCGTACTCGGCAAACCCATCGCCGGCGGTGTCCCGGCGAGCGTCTGGGGCTTCACCGACGACGTGGCCCGCCGCCTGCACGAAGTCCGGGCGCAGACCTCGCCAGGGCATTCCGGCATGGGCACCACGCTTTCGGCGAACGCACTCGCACTGGCCGCGATGCGTGCCACGCTGGAGCACGTCATGACGGCGGCAGCCTACTTGCACATGGAGCGACTGGCCGGCCTGCTCGCGGAGGGTCTGCAGACGACGATCACCGCGCGCGGACTGCCGTGGCACGTCGTGCGCGTCGGCGCCCGCGTGGAGTTCGTTTGCGCGCCCGGCCCCCTGCGCAATGGCACACAGGCGGAAGCAGCGCACGCTCCGGCGCTGGAGCAGGCGATCCACCTCGCGCTGCTCAATCGGGGTTGCCTGATCGCACCGTTCCACAACATGATGCTGGCCTGTCCGGCGACCACGGCGACTCAGGTCGCCCGACTGCACGATGCATTCGCAGCAGCGACCGACGCACTGGTGTCGTGAGGGCACCGCGCCCGTCCGGGGCCTGACAGGAATAGGAATTGGACCCGACCTTCCTCCACACCGTCCTGCTGCCGACCGCTGTCGGCGTGATCATGCTCGGACTCGGCCTCGCCTTGACCCCGGCAGACTTCGCCCGCGTCGTGCGATTTCCGCGCGCCGTCGTCGTCGGCCTGCTGGTGCAGACGATCGTGCTCGTGGTGGTCGCCTTCGCGATCGTCCAGCTGTTCGACCTGCCGCCAATGCTCGCCGTCGGCTTCATGTTGCTGGCCGCCTCGCCGGGTGGTGCGATGGCCAGCCTCTTCAGCCACTTGGCCCACGGCGACGTCGCCCTGAACATCACGCTCACGGCCATCAATTCGGTGCTGGCGCTGGCCTGGCTGCCGCTGGTCATGAACTGGTCGCTGGTTCACTTCCTCGGCACCGAACTCCACGTCCCCGCGCCGACGCGGAAGCTCATGGAAGTCGCGACCGTGATCATCCTGCCGGTGTTGATCGGCATGTCCGTGCGCCACGCCTGGCCCGCGCCCGCCCTGCGCACGGCGGGCACGGTCCGCATCACATCGGTCCTGCTGCTGGCCATCGTCGTGGCGATCGCGCTGGCGACCTCCGGCGAGACCTTGCTGCAGTATTTCGGCACGGTTGGTCTCGCCTGCATCACGCTCAACCTCGTTTCGCTGGCCATCGGCTATGCCATTCCCCGTGTCCTCGGCTTGCCGGTAGCGCAGGCGACGTCGATCTCGCTCGAGATCGGCATCCACAATGCAGCCGTCGCGATCTTCGTGGCGATGAAGTTGCTGGACAGTGACGTGGCGTCCGTACCCGCCGCGCTCTACGGCCTGGTGATGATCGCCACCGCCGGCATCGCCGTCAGCTGGTTCAGGCGCAGGCACTCGCACAACGTTGCGACCGTCCTCGAGTAGACCGGAGTCCATCGCATGCTGCTCGAGAAACTCACCGCCATCGTTGGCGACGCGAACGTCCTCACCGGCGAGCAGGTTCGTTCGCGCGCCGTGGGCTGGGCGGATCGCAGCCCCTGCCAGGCCAGGGCGATCGTGCGGCCCGGCAGCACGGACGAGGTCTCGCGCGTGCTGGCCGAGTGCCACGCAAGCGGCCAGCCGGTCGTGCTGTTCGGCGGCCTCACCGGCCTGGTGCAGGGCAGCGTCGCCAGCGAGCACGAGATCGCGCTTTCGCTCGAGCGCATGCATCGCATCGAGTCGATCGATCCGGTCGGCCGCACGATGACCGTCGAAGCCGGCGTCGCCGTCCAGCGCATCCAGGAAGAAGCGGAGAAGCACGGGCTGCTGTATCCGGTGGACTTCGGCGCGCGCGGCTCGGCGCACATCGGCGGCAGCGCCGCCACCAATGCGGGCGGCAATGGCGTGATCCGCTACGGCATGACGCGCGACTCGGTGCTTGGACTCGAAGCCGTGCTCGCCGACGGCACGGTGATCCCGGCGATGAACCGCATGATCAAGAACAACGCGGCCTACGACGTGAAGCAGCTGTTCATCGGCACCGAGGGGACGCTGGGCGTCATCACGCGACTGGTACTGCGCCTGCGCGAAAGTCCGCGCAGCACGCAGTCGGCGCTGGTGGCATGCCCGGCGTTCGCCGACGTGACCCGCTTCCTGAAGCACGTCGATGGCGCGCTCGGCGGTTCGCTGTCGGCATTCGAGCTGATGTGGAACGGGTTCTACCGGATGGTGACGACGCCGCCGTCGAAAGGAACCCCGCCGCTGCCGCAGACCTACGACTACTACGTGCTGGTTGAAAGTGCGGGTGGCGACCCGGCGCGGGACCAGGCGCAGTTCGCGGAAGCGATTGCCGCCGCCATCGAGGCAGGACTCGTGGTCGATGCCGTGGTGTGTTCGTCCGAGGCCCAGCGCGATGCGTTGTGGGCGCTGCGCGACGACGTCGAAGGGATCTTCCGGCTCGGCATGCCGGTGGCATTCGACGTCAGCCTGCCGCTCGCGGCGATGGAAGGATACGTGACCGAAGTCGTGCGGCGTCTCGAGCGTGAGTGGCCAGCCTACAGCCGGTTCGTGTTCGGTCACCTCGGCGACGGCAACCTGCACATCATCGCGGCGGGACCGCCCAGCGCCGAGGCGCGCCACGGCATCGAGCGCTGCGTCTACGAGCCGCTGGCCTCGCGTGGCGGTTCGGTCTCGGCCGAGCACGGCATCGGCCTCGAGAAACAGCCATGGCTCGAACTTTGCCGCAGCCCGGCCGAAATCGCGCTGATGCAGACACTGAAGCGGGCGCTGGACCCGCAAGGCATCCTGAACCCGGGGCGCGTGCTGCCCGGCTGAACGGCCGGGGCGAGTCACCGGGGCAGCGCTCGGCGGGCCGGGACTTCCTGGCCGCCCCATGTCGAACGCCGAAGCTCGAGCGCAGGAGCGAGGCGGCACTGCAGTAATGTCGCTTCTCCGCTGGCACCATCGCCTCGCTCCCGTTCGAGCGAGGGTCGCCGTGAATCGCACAGTTCCTCTGGGCGATTCACGATGCGCGTGAGACCTTGGGACGGCCAGGAAGTCCCGGCCCGCCGAGCGTTGCCCTGGAGACTCCCGCTGACGCGTCGGTTCAGAGCGCCCCGACGGCGCGCGCGAGCCGCAGTTGCGCGAGCCCGGCATCCAGCGTGGCGTCATCCCGGTTCCTGAGTGCCTGCACCCGCAGCGTCTCCGCTTGCAGCAGCTGCGTCTGCGTGCCCAGGCCCGCCGTGTACAGTTCGCGGGCGATGCGCAGGTTCTCGTCCGCCTGCTCCGCAGCCTGCGCGGTGACGATCACCCGCTGGCGCGATTCCTGGATCCCGAGGTAGGCCTGCCGCACCTGCAACTCGATCTGGCTGGACGCGTCGGCGCGCTGCTGCTCCGTCGCGCGGCGGTTACGATCGAGCGCCGCCGCCCGCTTGCGTGACTGGCCACCGTCGAACACGGCCCACTGCACGCCGATACCCGCCATGCCGACTGTCTCGTCATCGAGAAACTGGTTCTCCAGGTACTGGTAGCCACCGCTCAATGCGACCTGCGGCAGTACGCGCGAGCGCTCGGTGCGCGCGAGCTGGCCGTAAGCCTCGGCCTGCGCGTCGAACGCGGCAAGCTCGGTGCGTCGCGACTGCGCCTGTTCCACCAGCGCCGACAGCTCCTGCGAGAGCTCCACGGGCACGGCAAGTGTCTCGCTCAACTCCACCGACCGGTCCAGCGGCGCGCCAAGGCGACGGTTGTAGGCGGCGGCGGCCACGTCCGCGGCATTCGCGGCGCGCAATTCGTTCTGGCGTGCGTCGGCCAGCGCCACCTGTACCGCCAGCAATTCGTTCTTTGGCACCAGCTCGCGCTCGAACATGCCGGCCGTATCGCGGGTCAGCGCCTCGAGCGTCTGCACGTTGCTGCTCGCGACCCCGTGCGCCTTGCGCGCCCGCAGCACCTCGACGTACGAGTCGGCGACGGCCAGCTTGACGTCCGCCGTCGCCGCCGTGACCTGGGCGCCGACGCCACGCTCGCGCGCCTCGGCAGCGGCGATGCTCGACGAGATGCGGCCACTGGTGAACAGCGGCACGGTGATGCTCGCCGAACCCATCAGGAAGCTGTCGTCCTCGAACAGTTCGGGCGGCGTGAGCGGCAGGCCGGTAAACGAGAAATCGAACGCCGGCGAGTCGTCGAGCTGCGTGTAGGAGCCGCCCACGGCAAGCGTCGGCCAGCGCTGCGCGCGCGCCGCCTGCGCCTCGAAGCCCGCTGCCTCGGCCTGGTTGCGCGCCGCCGCGAGCAAATGATCCTGCTGCAGGGCGAGTGCCCACGCATCCGTCAACGTCTCGGCGCTCGCCACGCCGGCGACGGCACCGGTCAGGACGAGCGCGACGGAGCAACGCAGGATCATTCGGCGCGGAGTCATTGTTTCAGGGCCTCGATCCCCAGGGTCTTGAGGACGTACTTCTCGTAGAGTGGCGTGATCGATCCCGTCTGCACCTTGCGCAGGAAGTATTTCTCGAACGCGACCTTGGCCAGGTGCACCCACCTGCCCTCGCGCGCCCAGGTCACGTTGCGCGGCGGAATCTGCGGCAATGCGACGAACGCGGCGCCGGTGTCGCCGAAGTCCGCCAGGCAGATCGCGTTCCAGGTGCCACGGGCCTCGGCGGCGCTGCCGGCAATGTCAGCCGCGACGTTCTCGCAGATCGCGTGCACCATCGATTCGATCATGAATCCCGTCTTCGGCGCTCCCGTCGGCACCGGCGTCGCTTCGACCGGCGGAATGGCCACGCAGACGCCGGCAGAGAAGATGTTCCGGTACTTCTTGCTGCGCTGGTGCTCGTCGATCAGCACGAAGCCGCGCGGATTGCAGAGGTCGGGCACTGCGGCAACGGCGTCGACGCCCTTGAACGCCGGCAGGATCATCGCGAACTTGAACGGCAGCTTGTGCTCCTTGCGCACGGTCCCGTCCTCGTTGTGTTCCGCCGCATGCACCGTGCCCGGCTCGACCGAGGTGACCTTCGCATTGGTGACCCACTGGATGTGGCGCTGGCGCAGCGTCGACTCCATGAGGCCCTTGCTGTCGCCCACGCCGCCGAGTCCCATGTGGCCGATGTACGGCTCCGACGTCACGTAGGTCATCGGCACCTTGTCCCGGATCTTGCGCCGGCGCAGGTCGGTGTCGAGGATCATCGCCATCTCATAGGCGGGACCGAAGCAGCTGGCGCTGCCTGCGGCGCCCACCACGATCGGACCGGGATTCTTCACGAACTCCTGGTACTGCTCCCAGGCGGCGAGCGCGTGCGCCTGCGTGCAGATCGAGACGGTGTGCCCGCTCGGACCAAGACCCGGCACTTCGTCGAAGGCGAGCTTCGGGCCGGTCGTGATGGCGAGGTAGTCGTACGGCTCTTCGGTGCCGTCCTGCAGCAGGAGCTTCGAATTGACCGCGTCGATGGCCTGCACGACCTTGGGCAGCCAGCGCACGTCCTTGTCGGCCAGCGGCCCGGCGAGCTCGACCCGGGTCTGCTCGGGCTTGCGCCAGCCGACGGCCACCCACGGATTCGACGGCGTGAACTCGAAGTATGGCGAGCTGCCGACCAGCGTCACCTGGTGCGCGGCGCCGAGCTTCTTCTTCATTTCGTAGGCACAGGCGACGCCACCGAGGCCAGCGCCGAGAATTGCGACTTTTGCCATGACTGCATTCCCCCCGGCCGTCACGCGGCCTTGAACGTGCGGTTGCGATAACTGAAGTAGAGGATCGGGATCAGCACCAGCGTCAGCGCTGTCGAGACGAGGATGCCGAAGATCAGCGACACGGCGAGCCCGTTGAAGATGGGATCGTCCAGGATGAAGAACGCGCCGGTCATGGCGGCCACGGCGGTGAGCGCGATGGGCCGGGCGCGCACGGCCGCCGAACGGATGACCGCATCGGCCAGGTCGCGCCCTTGTGCCAGCTCGACGTTGATGAAGTCCACCAGCAGGATCGAGTTGCGGACGATGATGCCGGCGAGCGCGATCATGCCGATCATCGAGGTCGCGGTGAACTGCGCCCCGAGCAGCGCATGCCCCGGCAGCACGCCGATGATCGTCAGCGGAATCGGCGCCATGATCACCAGCGGCACGGCATAGGAGCCGAACTGCGCGACCACCAGCAGGTAGATCAGGATCAGGCCCACAGAGTAGGCGAGGCCCATGTCACGGAACGTCTCGTAGGTGATCTGCCACTCGCCATCCCACTTCAGGCTCGGCCGATTGGGATCGGCCGGCTGGCTGAAGAAACGCTGCTCCAGTTCCACACCCGGCGGCAGCTGGCGCTTGAGCGCCCCGACCAGCTCGAACATGCCGTACAGCGGGCTGTCAGTATCGCCGACGGAATCGGCCGTGACATAGGCGAGCGGCAACAGGTCCTTGTGATAGATCGCATTGTCCCAGGGCTTGCGCTCGACGATTGCGACTTCGGAAAGCGCGATGCTCGCACCCTCCCGGGTGCGGACCTGCAGCGCCAGGACACCGGACAAGTCGGCCTTGTCCGGCACGTCGAGTTCCAGCCGCACCGGAATCGGATAGTTTTCGCGGCCGATCTGCACGTACGTGGCGTCGAAACCGCCGAGTCCTGCAGCGAGCACCTGCACCGCTTCGGCCTGGCTCACACCCAGCAAGGCGGCCTTCTGCCGGTCGATGCGCACGACCAGGCGCGGGTTCGGCGCCTCGAGACTGTCGTCCACGTCGACGATCTGCGGCCTGGCGTCGAACACCTTGCGGACTTCGCGCGTCAGCTGTTGCTGCTCGCCGGAGAAAGGACCGTAGATTTCGGCCACGAGCGGCGCCTGCACCGGCGGGCCGGGCGGCACTTCGACGATTTTCACCGCCGCTCCGTACTTGCGGCCGATCTCGGCCAGCGCCGGGCGCACCGCGAGCGCGATCTCGTGGCTCTTCCGGTCGCGGTGGTGCTTGTCCACCAGGTTGACCTGGATGTCGCCGAGCTCGTGGCCGGAACGCAGGTAGTACTGCCGGACCAGGCCGTTGAAATTGATGGGCGCCGCGGTGCCTGCGTAAATCTGGTAGTCGGTGACTTCCGGCAGCTTGACGATCTCGGCCGCAAGTTCGTCCAGCATGCGGCCCGTCTCCTCGAGCGCGGTGCCCTCCGGCATGTCGACGACCACCTGGAACTCCGACTTGTTGTCGAAGGGCAGCATCTTCATGACGACCCACTCAAGGGCGACCATGGAGATGGCAATCAGGATCGCGGCCAGCGTGCCGAGGTAGAGCCGGTGCCTGCGGCGGCGCGCGTCGTCGCCACGCAGGAATGGCGCGATGATCCGCTCGAAGAAGCGCTGCAGGCGCGTATCGTCGCCATGCCCGGCCGTATGATCATCCGTGCGAGCGAGCATCCGCTTCGACAGCCAGGGCGTGAACACCAGCGCGATGGCCAGCGAGATCAGCATGCCCATGCTGGCGTTGATCGGGATCGGGCTCATGTACGGACCCATCAGGCCGCTGACGAACGCCATCGGCAGCAGGGCTGCGATGACCGTGAACGTCGCCAGGATCGTCGGGCCGCCCACCTCGTCCACTGCGCGTGGAATGATCTGTTCCAGTGGACCGCTGCCGAATCCCATGTGGCGATGGATGTTCTCGACCACGACGATCGCGTCATCCACCAGGATGCCGATCGAAAAAATGAGCGCGAACAGCGACACGCGATTGATGGTGAAACCGTAAGCCCAGGAGGCGAACAGCGTCGCTGCCAGCGTGATCACGACGGCGGTGCCGACGACGATCGCCTCGCGCCAGCCGACCGTGAGCCACACCAGGAGTACGACGGAGGCCGTCGCGAACATCAGCTTCTGGATCAGCTTCAGCGCCTTGTCGTTCGCGGTTTCGCCATAGTTGCGCGTGACCGTCGTCTCCACTCCCTCCGGGATGTAGGAACCGCGCAGCTGCTCGATCCGCTGCAGCACTGCGTTGGTGACGTCGATGGCGTTCTCGCCGGGCTTCTTCGAGATCGCGAGCGTGACGGCCGGAGCAGTCCCGGCCAGGTCAATGCCCTTCTGCGCGCCCGCCGGGCCGGCGCCGAACGTCACGTATTGCTCGGGCTGGTCGGGACCCGCGGTGATGGTCGCGACATCCTGCAGGTAGATCGGCCTGCCCTCGCGCACCGCAACGACCAGCTGGGCGACCTCGTCGCGGTCGGCGAGGAATTCGCCCGCCTGCACCGGCACGTTGCCGCCGTTGGCGACGAGCGTGCCGGCGTGCTGGACGACATTGGCCGCCTGCAGAGCGGCGACGAGTTCGCTCACGGTGAGGCCGTAGCCCGCAAGTCGCTGCGGATCGAGGCTGACGTGCACCGTCTCGTCGGGACCGCCGATGGTGTAGACGTTACGAGTCCCCGGAACACGCTTGATCTCGGCCTCGATGGCGTGGGCGACCTGCCTGAGCTCGTAGGCGCCGCGCTGCGAATCCGCGGTCCAGAGCGTGACGCTCAGGATCGGCACGTCGTCGATGCCCTTCGGCTTGACCAGCGGCTGCAGGATGCCGACGTCCGCCGGGCGCCAGTCCTGGTTGGAATAGATTGCGTTGTAGAGCCTGACGATCGCGTCAGTCCGGTCCTCGCCCACTTCGAACTGCACGGTCAGCACCGCGGCGCCAGGACGCGACACGGAATAGATGTGCTTCACGCCGGAGATCTCGGCGAGCACCTTTTCCATCGGCATGGTGACCAGGGTCTCAACCTGGTTGGCGCTTGCCCCAGGAGCGGGCACGATGACGTTCGCCATCGTGACGTTGATCTGCGGCTCTTCCTCGCGGGGAGTGACCAGCACGGCGAAGACGCCGAGCAGCAACGCGGAAAGCCCCAGCAGGGGCGTCAGCTGGTTGTCGAGGAAGAAGGCGGCGAGCCGGCCGCTGATGCCGAGCTTCTCAGTCATGCTTCGGCGCCGGTTGTCGCGCCTGGACACCCGCGACCGCAGGGTCGAGCGCTACCAGATCGCCTGCAGCGAGCCCGGCAAGAATCTCGACCCGGTCACCCCGCGCGTGACCGAGCCTTACCTGCCGCAGCGACACCCGGCCGTCCGGCGCGACGACATAGACCGCACGCATCTCGCTGCGTTCGATGATCGCGGCACGAGGCACCAGCAACCGCTGTGCCTCGCCGGTGACGAACCCGACCTTGACGAACATGCCGGGCGCGAGGCCCTGCAGGTCCTTCGGCAACTCGATCCGCGCGCGGAAGGTATTGGTCTGTGGCGCAGCGGACGGATAGAACGTGACGGCGGTGGCTTCGATCCGCCGGTCATCCACGTACACGGCCGCCTTGTTCTGCGCACGCACCTGCTCGACGATGCTCTGCGGAACCTCGACGATCACCCGCAGCGCATCAAGGGACGCGCCGGCGATCAGTGGCGTGCCTGGCGCCACGGTCTCACCGACCTGCACGAACTTCTGCGTCACGACACCGGCGTAGGGCGCCCGGATCTCGGTGTAGGACGCACCTTCCCGGGCCGCATCGAGCGCGGCCCGCGATGCCGCCAGCCGGGCCGCCGCCGCGTCCCGCGCAGCTGTCGCCTCGTCGAGCGTCGCCTTGGCGACGACCTGGCGCGAGTACATGTCGCGGATCCGGTCATGGCGGGTCTGCGCCTCGTTCTCGCGGGCAGTGGCCTCCTTGAGCGCCGCCTGAGCCTGGCTGAGCCCCGCCACCTGCTCCGTGCTGCGCAACCGCATCACCAGGGTGCCGGCGGGCACGTAGTCGTTCACGTCCACCTTGATTTCCGTGACCCGGCCGGCGGTCTGGGCGGAAACGGTCGCCTGGTTGACCGCCTCGACGGTGCCGTCGAGCATCCGCTCCACCGGCGCGGCCTCTGCACCGACCCTGACAGTCGCGAGCCTTGGCGCCGCGGCCGCCGCCGCACTCGGCAGGGACAGGAGCAGCAATGCCGCCATCGCCGCCGCGGGATCAGTCCATCTCATTGCGTTCTCCGGCCGCAATCAGAAGGCAGCGCCGGAGCGAATGCCGGCCTTGCGCTGGATAAGCGCCAGGGGGCAGAAGCCGGTGAACGCCGACTGCAGCAGGTTGACGCCGACGAAGGCGGTCAGCCAGTACCAGTTCGGGCTCACCAAGTGGCCCAGCAGGAGGCTCGCCAGCACCATCGTGCCCGCGAATGCCAGGACGAATCTGTCGATGCTCATGGTCAGTGACTCCCGGGTATCAACGACGGCCGTCGTCGACGACGCGGCCGGTCTGGGGATCGACACGAATGATCGGCAGGCCGGCAGCTTTCCAGGCCTGGATGCCGCCCGCGAGGTGGGTGAGGTGGCCGGATCCCGCTGCCTGCAGTTTGTGGGCAGCCATCAACGACCGCTTGCCCGAACCGCATTGCAGGACCAGCCTGCGACCCTCGAGCGGAATGGCTTTCGGGTCGAAGGTGGAAAGCGGATAGAGCAGCGCGCCATGGATTCTCTCGACGGCATACTCGTTAACTTCGCGGACGTCGACCAGCATGATCTCGCCGGCTTCGAGCCAGGCGCGAACCTGTTCCGGCGTGGCGTCGGTGACGTGGCTGTCGTGGTGAGTCATTGGAGCCTTCAGGGTAAGTGGCTGATGCTGGTTGCTCGGCGTCAGAGGGGACGGCCGAGGAGGTTGAGCGGCACGCGCAGGTAGCTGACGCCGTCCGCGTCGGGGGGCGGCAGACGGCCGGCGCGGATGTTCACCTGCACGGCGGGGATCAGCAGGTTCGGCACGTCGAGCGTCGCGTCACGCGCGCGGCGCATCTGCACGAAGGCTTCCTCGGCAACGCCGTCACGTATGTGGACGTTGGCGGCGAGCTGTTCCGCAACGGAACTCTCGCAGCGCGGCTCGCGCCCACCGGGGGAATAGTCATGGCACACGAACACGCGCGTCGCCGGCGGCAGCCGATGCAGGCGCTGCACCGAGCGATACAGCGCAGCGGCGTCACCGCCGGGAAAATCGCAGCGCGCGGTGCCGCCGTCCGGCATGAAGATCGTGTCGCCGACGAACACGGCATCGCCGACCAGGTAGGCGACGCTGTCGTTCGTGTGGCCCGGGACCGGGAGCACCTGGATCTCGAACTGGCCGAGCGACAACCGCTCGTCGTCCGCCAGCAGCCGGTCAAAGTCGCTGCCATCCGCGGCGAAGCCCGCGTCGAGGCCGAAGATGCGCTTGAACGTGCGCTGCACGTCGAGCACCCCGCGGCCGATGGCGACGCTGCCACCCATTGTCGTGCGCAGGTGCTGGGCAGCGGACAGATGATCCGCGTGGGCGTGCGTCTCGAGGATCCACAGCACGCTGGCACCGGCAGCGCGGCAGTGTGCGATGACCTGGTCGGCACTCGAGGTGCCCGTCCGGCCCGAACGCCAGTCGTAATCAAGCACCGGGTCGATCACGGCGGCGGAGCGCGTGCCGGGGTCCATCACGACGTAGGTCCAGGACCCCGTGGGCTGATGGTGGAACGCGTTGACTACTGGTTGCATGGAGTGACTGTCCTCGGGTGGTCGGCAGAATATTAGGGATTGCTAAATTAGTCAATATTGATTTACGATGCGACCACTGGACCGGAGAGCCCCGCCGCATGCCACGCGCTGCCCGACGACGTACCGCAGGACCGCAGATGCCGGACTCGACACGGATCGAGGAGATGCACGCGCACGCCGGCGACGCTGCCCACCTGCTGAAAGCGCTCGGCAATGAACAGCGATTGCTCATTCTCTGTCATCTTCTTGCCAGGCCCCTCTCGGTGGGCGAGCTGAACGAACGGCTCGAACTCAGCCAGTCGGCCCTCTCGCAACACCTCGCCCTGCTGCGCGTGAGCGGACTGGTGGATACGCGGCGCGAGGCGCAATCCATCTTTTACTCGCTGCCGCCGGGTCCAGTCACCCGCATCATGGCGTTGCTGCAGGACATCTATTGCAGCGTCCCGCCGGCATCGGAACAACGCAAACCGGCGCCCCGCGCGCCCTGCCAGTGATGGCTGCCGCGCAGCCATCTGCTGGCCCGGGCGGCTGACGTTGCTCGCCGCGCTTTTCGGGGCCCTGGCGATCGGCCTGAGTCTCGGCCTGCTCGGGTCGGGCGGGTCGATCCTGACGGTGCCTGTGCTGCACTACCTGCTGCAGCAGCCGGAGCAGGTGGCCATCGGAGGCTCGCTGCTGGTGGTCGGCCTGATCGCTGCCGCAGCCTGCGTCCCTTACGCGATGGCGCGCCAGGTGGACTGGCGCAACGTGCTGTGGTTCGGCCTGCCCGGAATGCTCGGTGCATGGCTGGGCGCGTCACTGGCGCGCTGGGTGCCGGGTACGGCGCAACTCGCACTGTTCGCGTTCGTCATGCTCGCAGCCGCGTGGCGCATGCTGCGGAGCGCACCAGTCGCTGCCGGCGACTCCCGACCGAACCTCGTCGCCATCATCGCGGGTGGCGCGGCCGTTGGAGCGCTGAGCGGCCTGGTGGGAGTGGGCGGCGGATTCCTGATCGTGCCTGCGCTGGTGCTGCTGGCCGGCGTGCCCATGTCGAGCGCGGTCGGCACCAGCCTCGCCGTCATCGCCTTGAATTCGTTCACCGGCTTCGGCAAGTACCAGCAGGTGCTGGAAGACAAAGGGCTCGCGCTCGACTGGCACGTGCTGTTGCTGGTCGCAGCCATCGGGGTGGTCGGCAGCTTCGCGGGCAACCGCCTCGGCCGGCGGCTGCCTCAATCCACCTTGCGCAGGTCGTTTGGAATCTTTCTCGTCGTGATGGGACTCTTCGTTGCAATAGATGCCGGGCCCAGGCTGCTGCATTGAACCCGAACGCGCTCTTGCAGGAAGCCCTGCATTGGCATCAAATTAGATGCAGCTGATATGCGGCGCAAACGGGGGCAACATGGACAGGCGAAAATTCATCCTCGGATCCACGAGTGCGCTGACAGGCAGCCTGTGGTTGCCGGGAATCGTCGGCAGTGCGGCAGCTCAGGACTTGCCGGCTGGCGCCGTTGCCTCCGGCATCCTGGACGCGTTGCCAGGCAAGCGGCCGCTGATCAAGCGCAGCTTCCGGCCGCCGAATTACGAAACGCCCGTCAGTTATTTTCGCGAGGCATTCACTCCGAACGATGCCTTCTACGTGCGCTGGCACACCGGGGTACCGGACGTCGCACTGGCGGACTGGCGCCTGCGTATTGCCGGACCGGGCGTGAAGTCGGAGCGTGAGTTCACTTACGACTCGCTGCGGCGCAAGTTCAAGACCGTCGAGGTCGCTGCCGTCAACCAGTGCTCGGGCAACCGGCGCGGGCTCTTCAATCCGCACGTTGCCGGGGTGCAGTGGGGATTCGGGGCCATGGGCAACGCCGTCTGGAGCGGTGTGCGGCTGAAGGACGTGCTCGAGGATGCCGGGCTCAACGCCAGTGCGCTGGAGGTGGTGGGCGACGGCGCGGAGGCGCCGGCTTTGTCGAGCCCGGATTTCGTCAAGAGCCTGCCCATGTGGAAGGCGCTCGATCCGGACACGCTGATCGCCTTCGAGATGAATGGCGAGCCGCTGCCGGGGTGGAACGGCGCGCCGGCGCGACTGGTCGCCCCGGGCTGGACCGCGACCTACTGGATCAAGGCCCTCGCGGAGCTGAGCGTGACTGACAAGCCGTTCGACGGCTTCTGGATGAAGACCGCCTATCGCGTGCCGAAAGGCATGTTCGGCGCCAGCGGCTTCGAGTCGCAGGACACCGAGCAGAATTCGCCCATCACCGCGATCAAGGTGAATTCACTGGTGGTCGATCCCGCGCCGGGCGCCGTGCTCGAGCGCGGCAAGCGCGTCGAAGTGCTTGGCATTGCCTGGGACGGTGGCTCGGGCATCCGCAATGTCGAGGTTTCGCTGGACGGCGGCAGGACGTGGCGCGACGCGAAACTGCAGCGCGATCTCGGCCGCTACTCGTGGCGGCAGTGGCGCCATGCGATCAAGCCCGAACAAGCGGGTGCGATGACCGTGATGGCCCGCGCTCACGCGCGCGACGGGTCGACCCAGTCAGAGACGCTCGTGCACAACCCGGCGGGCTATCACCACAACGTGGTGCAGAAGGCGGACTACCATGTTGCATAAGGGTGTCGTGCGCAGCGTGATCCTGTCGGCAATGCTGGCTGCGTCGATCGCAACCGCGGCGGCGGACGAAACCAGTCTCCATCTGACCGAAGGCCCGGGCCTCACGCAGGTGCAGGCAAGCTGTTCCATGTGCCACAGCCTCGACTACATCCTCATGAACTCGCCTTTCCAGGACAAGGCGGCCTGGGAGAAGACCGTCAACAAGATGGTCAAGGTCATGGGCGCGCCACTGACGGCGGACGACATCACCGTCGTCGTGGCTTATCTCGACGCCCACTACGGCAAAGGCGCACCAGCGGCGCCTTGACCGCACCCTGGCATTCGCTCAGTACAGGACCGAGATCAGCGTAAAGCTGACGATGCCCACCAGCAGGGCCGAGAACAGCCCCACCGCCAGCGGCTTGAGGCCGATGGCGCGCAGGCCCTTGATACTGGTGCCGAGACCCACTGCCGCCATGGCGATGGCGAGGCAGTAGGTCGCCACCTGCTTCACGAACCCGACGACCGCCTTCCACTGCGCGGGCTCGAGCACGCCGAAAGCGCGCTCGCCCATGTCACCGACCGTGCGCAGGACGCTCATGGCGGCGAAACCCACGATGAACAGCGGGACCATCGTGTACCACCTGGGCGCGGCGCCACCCTCGCTCGAGCGGCGATGGTAGAGCACCGCCATGATTGGTATCACGACCAGCATGCTCAGGTTGCGCACCAGCTTGGTGACCGTGGCGACGTCGAGCGCCTGCGGATCTTTGAAATACTCCTGGTAGACGAGTCCGGCTCCGGCCACCTGTGCCGTCTCGTGCACTGCAGTGCCGAGGAACATGCCGGAGCGGAACGCATCACCGTCGAACAGCCAGTGCGCCGCGAACGGATACGCCAGCATGGCGACCACGCCGAACAGCGTGATGCACGCCACCGCGTAGGCGGTCTCGTCGTCTTTGGCACCGATCGTGGGAGTCATCGCGACGATCGCGGTGGCGCCGCAGATGCTGGTGCCCACGCCGATCAGCGTACCGAGCCGGTCGGTGAGGCCGACGCGGCGGCTGACGTAAGTGACGATCGCGATCGCGGCGACAATGGTGCCGATGATGACGGGCAGGGCCTTCAGGCCGATGGCTCCGGCCTCCACGATCGACAGCCGGATGCCGAGCAGCACGATGCCGAGGCGCAGGATTCGCACCACGGAAAACCTGATGCCTGGCCGCAGGACCTCGGGCAGCTTGAACAGGTTGTTGACGAGGATGCCGAGCAGGATCGCCATCATGATGCCGCTGATGGCGCCTTTCTGCAGGCCGAGCGCCGGGGCGATCACGCCCGCGAGGTACTCGCCGGTCAGTGCAAGGAACAGGGCGAGGAGGAATCCCGAGATGGCCTTCATGGTGTCGAGTCTCGTCTTGTCGACACGGGCGGCACGCGGATGCGCGCCGCCCGACAGTCACGGCTTCACCGCTTCCAGCTGTAGCTCACCTCGAGCTCGAACTGGTGCATGCTGAACTCGACCGTCTGCGTCGGATCGAAGTTGCTCGGCCCCTTGAGCGTCTGCTCAGGCGCATACATGAACGACAGGTTCCATTCGTTGCCGCCGGCCTGCTTCTTCGTGAAACCGACGCTGAAATGGTCCTCCATCACCGCCGGTGCGAGGATGTTGAACGTCATCTGGTCCTTCGGGATGGGCTGGTCGGTGAAGCTGTAGCCACCGCGCAGCGTCCAGGTATCGTCGAGCCGGTATGACGCACCGAACTTGTAGACCGTCATGTCGTCCCAGCCGAAGCCGCCGCCGCGGTTGCCGCCGAGGCAGCCTTCGAAATCCGTGCCGCCAAAGCCGGCCGTCGGGCAACTGAACAGATTCTGCACCGGGTTGCCGACCGAGCCGACATCGCTGTACCAGATCTCCTGCCAGTCGAACATCAGAGCGAGGCGGTCGTGCGGCTTGACGGCGATACCCACCGTCGCCGTGGCGGGCATGTCGAATCCGCCCCGCTCCGCGAACAGGTCCGCATAGTCGCCGAACTCGTCCATCGACATCTTCGTCGTGTAGGCGGCGGCGAAGCTGAGCACTTCGTTCGGGTTCCACTGCAAGCCTACGGATCCGCCGTACCCATACGACATGTCGTGCCCATTGCCGGACAGGTTCCGCGGCATGACCGTGCCGCCACTGCGGGCAAAGGTCTCGGTGTAGGGCGCGAACATGCTGACGCCGCGGGCCTCGAAACGCTGCATTGCAATGATCGCGGATGCACCGAGCGAGAGCTGGTCGTTGAACTTGCGCGCGTACGTGAGGTTGAGGAACGCCTGCATCAGATCAACGCCGGCCGTGCCGCCACCGTAGGTTCCGTCGAATGTCATCACCGGCGCCGGGCCCGGACCGTCCGGATCGAAGCTGGCCGTACCACCTACCCATTTCGTGTTCATGCCGCCGCGCGCATAGAAGGCGGCGGCCAGGTAGTCCACGTCGCTCAGGGCCCGGTTCATGCCGACGAAGGGAATCGGGAAGAACTCGTTTTCGCTGTCGATCCTGTTCGGGCCGATGGTGAACGCGCCGCCGTTGCCGTTGGCCAGGCTGGGCGACGTCTCGTAGTCACGCATCGGGCTGAAGATGCCGAGGCCGGCGTCGATGCTGTCCGGCACGAATGCAATGTTGGCCGGGTTGGTCGCGAGCGACATCACTTCCTGCGGATTGGCGCTGCCCGCGCCCGCCTGCGCCTTGCTCTTGGTGCCCGTGCCGGTCGTGTAGTAGCCGTTGGTCGCGGACGCACTGCCCGCGGCGAGTGTCAGCGCGACGATCAGCCCGACGAGATTTCGGCCTTGCAGCTTGCTCATGAGGTCCCCCCTGACCGTCCCTGCGGTCGCGTGTGAGATAAATTAGACAACGCTAAATTCTCGGCGCGGGCGACGTCCCGTCGCAACTCGGACTTTCCGTTACTGCAGTGCTTGATCCTGGAACCGTTGCCTGGGAACAACGAATGCCGGCTTCAGGCTTTGCGCTTCAGGACAAAGCGGTAGACGTTGCCGTCAACGGATTGCTCGACGAGTTCGTGGCCCGTCGTGCGGCTGAAAGCCGCAAAGTCCTTCACCGCGCCGGGATCGGTCGCCAGCACCTCGAGGGTGGCGCCGGCAGGCAGCGCGGTGAGCGCCTTCTTGGCCTTGAGGATCGGCAGCGGGCAGTTCAGCCCCTTCGCGTCCAGTGTCTGGTCAGCCATGGTGCAATTCGGCTCCGTGGTCGTGGGTCGATCAGATGAACAGGTTGATCTCGGACTGCGTGGCAACCTCGATATAGGTTGCGGCGCCGCCAAGTTCGATGCCGGGAATCATGTCGTCGAGCGTGTACTCGAACAGGTCCATCGTCATCTGGCAGGCGATCATGCGCACCTCGGATTCGAGCGCGAGCGCCCGCAGCTCGGGGATCGAGGCGACCCCCTTCTTTTTCATCATGTTCTGCATCATCACGGTAGCCCCGGCGTCGACCCCCGGGATCATCGAGGCGAAGTTGGGCATGCCCATGTGCCCGCCCATCATCGGCATCTTCATCGCCGGGTTACCAAGCGGCGTCATCTTCAGGTCGAGGTCCTTGAGCAGCAGGGACAGGCCGTAGAACGTGAAGAAGAGCGTCACGTTGAGCCCCATCGCTGCCGCCGTCGTCGACAGGATGAACGGCGGGTACGCCCAGTCGAGCGAACCCTTGGTGACGATGATGGACATGCTCTTGGTGCCAGACGAATCGGTCATGGACGAGTCCCCGCAGGATGTTCGTTGGAACTCCGGGCAAACTAACAGAGACCTCTTTATTAGCAAAGTCGAATAACTTAACCTCGAAGCATGAGTGATAGGTATTTTCCACGGCAATTCTTGCGGCATTGCAACATCGCTGCCGTGGCGGGCGGCGCGCCACCGGTGCTCGTTGGCAGTCCGTACTGCCGGGTACAGGGCTTCGGACGCAATCACCCGCTGGCCATTCCCAGGGTCGCGACGGTACTGCGGCTGTGCGAGGAGCTCGGCTGGGTCGACGAGTCGTCGCTGCACGAAGCGCCCGCCGCCGATCTCGCCAGTCTGGTTCGATTCCACGATCACGAGTACGTCACGGCACTGCGCGATGCAGACGCGGCGGGACAGGTCACGGCCGCCGTGCGCGAGCGCTTCGGCTTCGGCACCTTGGAGAATCCACTGTTTCCCGGCGTGTTCACCCGCGCCGCGACGGCCGTTGGCGGCTCGATCCTTGCGGCCGAACTCGCGCTCGACGGACGCGTCGTGTTTCATCCGGCCGGTGGCACGCACCACGGCCGGCCAGGCCGGGCGAGCGGCTTCTGCTATTTCAACGATCCCGTCTTTGCCATCCTGACGCTGCTCGAGCACGGCGTGCAGCGCGTGCTGTACGTCGATCTCGACGCTCACCATGGCGACGGCGTGCAGGAAGCCTTCGCCGGCAACCCGGCGGTGCTGACGATCTCCGTGCATGAAGACGGTCGCTGGCCGCACTCGGGCGCGGCAGACGACACCGGCGGAGGTAACGCGGTCAACCTGCCGGTACCACCCGGATTCAACGACAGCGAACTGGAATTCCTGCTGCAGCACCGGGTGCTGCCCGCGGCGGAGGCCTTCAAACCGCAGGCTGTGGTGATCACCTGCGGCACGGATGCACTCGACGGCGACCCGCTGTCGCGCCTGGCGCTCAGCAATGGCGCGCTGTGGAGTGCGGTTGAGCGACTCGTCGAGCCGGTCGGACCGGCGGTGGTGCTGGGCGGCGGCGGCTACAACCCGTGGACACTGGCGCGGTGCTGGACCGGGCTGTGGGGCCGATTGTCCGGGCGTGACATCCCGGCGACACTGCCGTCCACGGCAGCCCGAATCCTGGCCGAGCTGCAATGCGACCTCGTCGACGACGAGGACGTCCGCCCGGAGTGGTTGACGACGCTGGCGGATTCACCGAACGTGGGCGCGGTGCGCGAGGAAGTACGCGACCTCGTGGCGACACACGAGCGACGGAGGCTGCATGAACTGGCTTGAATCCATGGCGCGGATCGAGGACCTCGAGGATGTCCGGCTCGACGCCGGGCTGGTCGCGGAGTTCGAGGCTGCCGCAGCGGATTCAGCGGCGCGCCCGATCCGTTTCTCCACGCCGACGTTCAAGGATTACGCGAGCACTGAACTCGCAGGCTGCTCGAAGAACAGCTTTCCGTCTTTCTCCATCACGGCGGGCGCCTGCGGCCTCAACTGCGATCATTGCCGGGCGGAAATCCTCAAGCCGATGTTGCCCGCCACCTCGCCGGTCATGCTCGACCAGAAGGTGCGCCACCTGGTTGCCACCCAGGGACTGCAGGGCTTCCTGCTTTCCGGCGGCTCCAACCGGCGCAACGAAATCCCGTACCAGCGCTACTACCCGGTCGTGGAGCAGCTGAAACGCGATTTTCCGGACATGAAGATCGCAATCCACACCGCACTGACCGACGAACGTGGCGCGCGTTCGATGGAGGCTGCGGGCGTCGACACGGCGATGATGGACGTGATCGGCGCCGACGCGACGATTCGCGAGGTTTATCACCTCGACCGCCCGGTGGAAGACTTCGAAGCCACCCTGGCGGCGTTGTGCGCGACCTCGATGGAAATCAGCCCGCACATCGTCATCGGCCTGCACTACGGCCGCCTCCTCGGCGAGCCGAACGCACTGGACATCGTCAGCCGTTATGCGCTCAACGCACTCGTGCTGGTGGTCGTCATGCCCTTCTACGCCAAGCCGGGGCTCTACGCCGTGCCTGACACGAGCGACGTCGGCAGGATTTTCCTCGAGGCCCGCAGGCGCCTCGCCGACCGCCAGGTGCTGCTCGGCTGCGCCCGGCCCCCCGGCCTGCACAAGCGCGTAACGGACACCTACGCGGTGATGGCGGGCCTCGACGGCATCGCCTTCCCGGCGGATGGGGCCGTCGCGGTTGCCAACGCGATCGGGCGGCCGTTCCACCAGGAACACGCCTGCTGTTCAATCAAGCTGGGAGCCGCCCCGCGGCCCGCTCCATCCCGCACCTGCGCCGCCTGACGGCGCGCAGATTCAACGCAGGTACCGAACATGAGTTGCGTCAAACAGAGTGCCGATACCCTGGCTGCAACGCCGGCCGGCGATCGATCCTTCAATGCGTTCGACGACATGCAGCCGCGCATGCCGCTCGCTACGCCCGTCGAGGCCCGCAACGGCCGGCGCGTGAAGGACGCGGCCGTCCCGCCGCAGGGCGTGTACCTGCCGAACAACAACGTGCTGACGCCGCAGATGCGCTCGCCCGAGTACGTGCAGATGTCGAACGCGGCGGCGATCACGCTCGGCCTCATGGCGGGCAAGATGCACCGCTGCGGCTGCACGCGCTGCCTGAACCTGCTGCTCACGTATCCGGAAGGCTGCCGCGCGAACTGCGCCTACTGCGGTCTTGCGCGGCATCGCGAGGCCGACCGCGACTACGCCGACCGCAACTTCATCCGCGTCGACTGGCCCGCGGTGCCGATGGCCGAAATCGTCGACAAGGTCGCGCACAGCGGCGACCAGAGCCCGTTCCATCGCATGTGCATCTCGATGATCACCCATCCGCGTTCCGACGCGGACACCGTGGCGGTGCTCAAGGCGTGGACGTCGCGGATCGACCCGGCGGCGATCCCGGTCTCGATCCTGTCGAATCCCACCACGATGGAACGCGACGACGTGCGGCGCCTGCGCGATCTCGGCGCCGACATCTTCACCGTGGCGCTCGATGCCGCGACGCCGGAGATCTTCGACCGCACCCGCGGCAAGGGCGTGCAATCGCCGCACAAATGGCAGAAGTACTGGGAAATCCTGCGGCATGCCCGCGATATTTTCGGCCCGCAGAAATTCGGCGCCCACATCATCGTCGGCATGGGCGAGACCGAGCACGCGGTGCTGGAACTGGTGCAGCAACTGGTCGACCTCGGCGGCCACAGCCACCTGTTCTGCTTCTTCCCGGAGCAGGGATCGCTGATGGACCACCTGCCGGCGACGCCGCGCGACCAGTGGCGGCGCGTGCAGCTGGCACGCTACCTGATCGATTACGCGGGAGTCCGCGTCGACCGGATGTCGTTCGACGCGGAAGGGCGCGTGACGGGCTACGGCCTGGCGCCGGCCGAGATCGACCAGGTGATCGCCGAGGGCGTCGCGTTCCGGACCTCCGGCTGCCCGGGCAAGTTCCGCGACGACGTCTCCGCCTGCGACCGGCCTTACGGCGACTCGCCGCCCAGCAACATCGCCAGCTATCCCTTCCAGCCGAACAAGCAGGACCTGCGCAAGATCCGCCGCCAGCTCAAGATTCCCGTCGTGCAGGGCTGATACGCGATGGCCGGGCGCTTCCGCGTCGTCGATACCGGGGTCCAGGAGGGCCGGTTCAACATCGCGATCGACCAGGCGATGATCGAAGCACACCAGGCCGGGTGCATCCCCGACACGTTTCGCTTCATGCGCTTTCCGCCGACGGCCCTGATCGGTCGGCACCAGGCGCTGCGCCAGGAAGTCGACGTCGAGCACTGCCGCGCCCACGACGTCGGCATCGTGCGGCGCATCACTGGCGGTGGCGCGATCTACCTCGACCAGGGCCAGCTGGGCTGGGGCCTCGTGTTCCAGCGCAAGGCGCTGGGCCAGCCGTCCCTCGCCGAAGTCGCCAGCAACATCTGCCAGGCCGTGGCCGCAGGATTGCAGCGGCTGGGGGTCGACGCGCGTTACCGGCCCCGCAACGACATCGTGGTGGCCGGACGCAAGATCAGCGGCACGGGCGGCTTTTTCGACGGCGACACGTTGATCTATCAAGGCACCGTGCTGGTGGACATGGATCCGGCCGCCATGGTGGCCGCGTTGCGCGTGCCGCGCGCGAAGCTCGAGAAGCGTCATCTCGACTCGGCAGCACAGCGCGTCGTCACCCTGCGCGAACTGCTCGGATCGGAAACGCCCGGCTTGCCGGCCATCCAGCGCGCGCTGCTCGACGCGTTCAGCGAGCGATTCGACCTGGCCTGGGACCCGGAGCCGTTGACAGCGGCCGAGGAGACCCTCGCCCGCGAGCATCTCCGCGACGAGATCGGCACCGATGAGTTCGTTGCGGAGGTCGACGATCCCGCAAGCGACGACGACTTCGCCAGCGGCACGCAGACCGGCGCGGGTGGCACGGTAACCACCTACGTGAGGCTCGAGGGTGCCGCACGCAAGCGCATCGGCCAGGCACTGGTCACCGGCGACTTTTTCGTGGCGCCGCCGCGCGTGTTGTTCGACCTCGAGGCGGCATTGCGCGGCGCCTATGTCGCCGACGCCGGCGAGATCATGGAGCGATTCTTCCGTGAACGACCGATCAACGCACTCAGCGTGACGGCCGCCGATTTCCGGACATCGCTCGACAGCGCGTTGGTTGCCGCCAATGCCCGGCGCCCGTGAAGACGCTTGCGGTCGTCCAGCACACCTCGGCCGAGTACCTCGGCCTGATCGAGGATCACCTCGAGGGACGGCGCATTCGCTTCCGCTATGCACGGCCGTTCGCCACGGGCGGGCGGGTGCCGGGCCCTGACGGGTTGCACGACGGGCTCGTGCTGCTCGGTGGCGGACCCTGGGGCAGTGCTGGCGTGCGTGACGTGCCGACGCTCGCGCAGGAGGTTGCGCTGACCCGAGCGGCGCTGGACAAGGGCTTGCCGGTACTCGGCATCGGGCTCGGGGCCCAGATCCTGGCCATCGCGGCCGGCGGCGGATCTTCGCCTTCGTCCCTCGAGTTCTCGGTGAGTGAAGCGGAGCGCACCGCGGCGAACGCGTTGGCGGGCTACCTGCCGCAACGATTTCCCCTGGTCCTGTACGGTCGCGATCGGCCGGAGCCCCCGGCGACCGCCCGGGTACTCGCCCGGGATCGCGAAGGTCGCCCCGCGGTGTTCCAGGTCGGATTGAACGCGCTGGGCTTCACCGGTCACCCGGGCACAAAGGCCGCCATCGTCGAGGACCTGATCATGGAGTTCGAGGAGGGGCCGGCAGATCCTGCCGCCAGCCTCGCGCACTTGCGTTCTTTGCAGCGCAGCATCGAGGACGCGCTGGTGCCGATCATGACTGGCGTCGTCAGGGTGCTGACACTGATGGATTGATTCCTCGCTGCAATGCCTATTGCGAGGGTCCGGCATTTACATTAGGGTGGCCTAATACATTGACTGCCGCACCGTGCTGCGGCGCGTCACCCCGACCGCGGAGCACAGAACATGGCAAAGAAGCTGATCATCGTGATGGCCAACACCGACCCGCGCAACGGCGAGGAGCTCGGTGCGCCGATCTTCCAGGCGACCGTCGCCGCGGCGATGGAATACGAAGTCGACGTGATCTGCACGGCGACGTCGGGCCGCCTGATGAAGAAGGGTGTGGCGCAGTCGCTGGTGGTCAAGGAAGGTTCGCCGAAGACCGTGTACGACTTCATCAAGGACGCGGCGGACGCGGGCGTGAAGTTCTACTGCTGCTCGCCGAACCTGGACCTGTTCGACATGAGCAAGGACGACCTGATCCCGGAGTGTGCCGGCATCGTCGGCGGCGCGCACCTGATCGAGGAAGTGATGGAAGGGGACTGCAAGGTCCTGACGTACTGAGTTCGCGGCCGCAGCGGATCGGGAGGGGACATGGATCACGCGGGCACACGCGTACAGGAGTTCATCGGCGACCCGGTCTCGGACACGCCGGCGGTCGACCGCAAGCAACTCGAGGCGATCTTCTCCGACATCCAGTCGGACATGCGCTTCGACCACGAGCTGAACGGCTGCCTCAATTGCGGCATCTGCACGGCCACCTGCCCTTCCGCGCATTACTACGATTACAGCCCGCGCGAAATCGTCCAGCTGCTGTGGACCGAGAACCTGGAGGGCATCTACGACGCCATGCAGGAAAAGATCTGGGCCTGCGCCCAGTGCTACACCTGCGCCGCGCGCTGTCCCTTCGGCAACTCGCCGGGCGGCCTCGTCATGGTCATGCGCGAGGTGGCGATCAAGCACGGCATGGAGTCGGCCAAGAACGTGCTGCGGCCGTTCAGCCGCGTGATGCTCAAGCTGATCTCGACCGGCAACCAGCTCGCGCCGGACATGATCAACAAGGAAGGCTTCCCCGACTGGGGGCCGAACATCTCCAAGGTGGATGCGCCGCTCGCGATCCTGCGCAAGGCGATCCCGATGCCCACGCTGCACACGACCAAGACAGCCTGGGAAGTGAATCTGAAGACGTCCGTCGAGCTCTACACCATCTGGGAAGAGACGGGCGTGCTTGGCAGCCTGAAGACGATCGACAAGAACCTGCATGACGTCATCGCCGACATCATGGAGGAGAAACGCGACGAGCTCGAGGAATGGCTCGAGGAACAGGCAGAGGAATAGCAGGCCACGCACCTGCGGCCATGACCCTGACGCAGACACGCTCGGGAGGAGACGGACCATGACGACGGACAGCAAGATTCCTGGTGAGCGCTTCACGGGCCACGGCCCCGAATGGCGTGAAGTGAAACTGACACGCAAGGACGCGAACACGGCCACGGCCTGGGTCGAGCAGGTGATCGACAAGCGTTCGATGCTGACGCAGAAGGACCGCGTGGAGGACGTTCGCGACCTCATGTGGCAACTCGAGAAGGAAGGCGAGATCGTCGTCCACCGGGTGAGCGACGAGCATGAGCCCGTGATGGTCAAGACGCTGTATGGGTGGGACAAGAAGATCCCGACCACCCGTCTCTGGCACCACAAGTCCTGCGGCCAGTGCGGCAACATTCCCGGTTACCCCGCCTCGCTGCTCTGGCTCATGAACAAGATGGGCATCGAGTACCTGGACGAGACGGACCAGACCTCGTG
>Ga0073899_10000865_pt1 | contig 27980 bp, 19 predicted proteins | sample KloWWTmetaKNB5Ph_FD_88975 | JGI IMG/M metagenome (GOLD analysis project Ga0073899, IMG submission 88975) | Active sludge microbial communities from Klosterneuburg, Austria, studying microevolution and ecology of nitrifiers - Klosterneuburg... | ecosystem: Engineered > WWTP > Aerobic digester >... | reverse complement strand
GCCGACGAAGTCCTCGCGCGAGAAGCTCGCGAGGTAGTCCTTGCAGGTGCGGATGCGCTGCCGAAGCTCGGCCAGGGTCTTCTCGGTGTCGGGGTGCGCCGGCGGCGCCTTGCCGGTCAGCTTGGCGACCGTGTACTTGGCCTGGTCGCACGCGGCCTGGATCTGCCCGCGCAGCGGGTACTGATCGAGCGCGAGGCGGCTCTCGACCCACAGCTCGGGATCGAACTTCTTGGCCTCGGCGTGGGCGACCGCGCGATCGATCCAGCCCTCGAGGTTGGTCAGGTACTTGGTGAAGATCGGGACGGTGGCGTCGTAGAGGTTCATCGCGGCGATGCTACGCCCGATCGTCGCGCCGGCGGGCGCGCAAGCCAAGGGCCTGCGCTACGGTGGCGCGGTGGACGACGCCGAGCTCCCGCGCAGCAAGGACCCCGCCAAGGCGCGCCGCGCCGCTGCCGATCCGGCCCGGCCCGGCGAGCGCTGCAGCGCGCCGGCGGGCACGTACCTGCCGGTGATCGATCACGCCCGCTGCGAGGGCAAGCGCGCCTGCGTGCAGGTGTGCCCGTACGGCGTGTTCGAGGTGCGGCGCATCGACGACGCTGACTTCGCGAGGCTCGGGATGCTGGCCAAGCTGAAGAGCGTCGCCCACCGCCGGCAGACCGCGTACGCGGTCGCCGCCGACGCCTGCCGCGGGTGCGGGCTGTGCGTCGTGGCGTGCCCCGAGGACGCGATCACGCTGACGCGGCGGTGAGCCTCAGCGGCGCCAGTCGTTGCGGGCGCCGACCGGGCCCGGCCACTCGGTCGCCGCCCAGGCGCGGAGGTCGTCGACGTAGCCGGCGCGGACGCCGGTGATCGCGCGCAGCAGCGGCACCGTCAACCACAGGTCGTGCGCGTGGGTGAGGCTGCCCGTCGGGAACCAGGTGTCGGACGGCCCCGGCGTGGTCACGGCCGCGAGGTCGGTCTCGGCCAGATCGAGCTTCCACCAGGTCTCGCGGTCGTTGTCCGTATCGGGCTGGAAGCGCGGCCACGTGTAGCCGACCACCTCGAAGCCGTCGGTCACGTCGTCGAAGGCGATCAGGAACGCCTCGGTCACCTTGGCGCGGAGCTGCGGCTCGGCCACGTCGAGGTGGTCGAGCTCGGTGAGCAGCTCGACGCGGTCGACGCGGCCGCGCCAGTTGGAGACCAGCAGCCGCGGGCTCACCTCGCGCATGGACCAGCCGGTCAGCGCCGCGCCCTTGCCGTTGTCGCGCATCTGGTACGCCTTCATCATCGTCGCGAGGTAGCGGACCGGCTCCCACGGCGACGGACAGGCGACCTGGCACACGCTGCCGGTCGCGGTCAGCGTGGCGCGGGGCAGGTCGTCGACGTGGATCAGCGCGTACGGCCAATCGACCGGATCGACCGACGACGTCGTCGTGACGCTGGGGTGCCGGTTGCGCGCCCCCGCGTTGAGGATCATCTGCAGGTGGTACCAGGCGGTCGAGTCGTAGTCGCCCTTGAGCGGTCCTTGCGCCGCGTCGACGATCGTCGCCGGGCAGGCCACCGTCGCGCAGACGTCGTGGTTGGCGTTGAGCGCGAGCTGCGGATCGAAGTCGTTGCGGTCGGCGGCCATGATGTGCGGCGCCAGCGGGAACACGACCTGGTGCGCCGCCATCGGCCACGACAGCACCTCGCCGTCGACCTGGACGATCGGCGGCGGCGTCACGAACACCTGGCGACCGAGGCCCTCGAGCTGGTTGGCCTGCAGCTGCTCCCAGTACTTGACCGCGATCCACTGCGCGAGGCTGCGCTTGGCCAGCTCCATGCTCGTGCCGCGCAGCACCGCGGCGTCGAGCGTCGGGCTGCGCGTGGCGCGGTAGTTGGTGCCGTCGTCGGGACAGGCCTGGCCGGCGGCGGCGGCGCTGTTCATCCAGGTGCACTCGGCGCCGACGAACTGCTGCGCGGTCTCGGTCAGCGTGCCGAGCGCGTAGGGCAGGGCGGCCACCGCCACCGGGTCGCCGCGATCGAGCGCGGCCAGCTGCGCGGCGAGCGTCGCGTAGGCCTGGGCCGGGTTGGTGCTGCCGGCGATGCGACAGGTGGCGCCGTACAGCGTCACCAGCGCCGGGGCCGCGCCGGCGATCGTCACGACCACATCGTCGGCGCCGTCGCGATCGACGTCGGCGACCGCCAGCTTGCCCGGGGGGCCGGCCAGCGGCTGCACCAGCGGCGCGGTGAAGGCGCCGTGGCCGTCGCCGTGCAGCACGACGATCGCGTTGGCGGTGCGCCGCGCGATCACCACGTCGAGGTCGTGGTCGTCGTCGACGTCGCTGAGCGCGACGTCGGCCGCCGGGCCGCCGATCGCGCTGGGCGCCGCCACGCTGAAGCCGGTCGTGGTGCGGCGCACCAGCGTCAGCGATCCGCCTGCGCCGGCGTTGGCGACCACCAGCTCGGGCTGGCCGTCGCCGTCGACGTCGCCGACCGCGACCGCCTGGGGGCTGGTGCCGGCGCCGACGCCGATCGTGATCGCGGCGGCGAAGCCACCGTTGCCCAGGCCGGGCAGGACCCGCACCTGGTTGGCGCTGGCGTTGACGACCACGACGTCGAGCAGACCGTCGCCGGTGACGTCGGCCGCGGCGAGATCGACCGGGTTGGCGCCACCGGCGATCGGCTGCGCGGCGCCGAGCGCGCCGTTGGCGCCGAGGTGGATGGCGGTGAGGTTGGCGGCCGTGGCCGCCGCGACCACGTCGAGCGCGCCGTCGCCGTTCCAGTCGCCGGTGGCCAGCGCCTGGGGAGCGCCGACGGTGGCGCGCGCGGCGCCGGGGCCGAAGCTCCCGTGGCCGTCGCTGGGCAGGCTCCACAGCGCGCCCGGCAGCGCGCTGGCCCCGACGATCAGGTCGTCGTCGCCGTCGCCGTCGAGATCGCCGGAGGTGCCGACCGAGGGGCTGATCGCCGGCTGCGCGACGTAGATGGTCTGCGCGCCGCCGAGCCCGGCGCTGCCGCCGCGCACCAGCCACAGCCGCAACGCCGACGGCAGCGCGACCAGCGCGTCGAGGTAGCCGTCGTGGTCGACGTCGCGCACGTCGAGGCCGCCGGGCGCGCCGAGCAGCGCGGTCGTCGACGTGCGGGCCGCGTCGAACCCGCCGGTGCCGGCGTCCCACGCGCACGCGCCCCACAGATCGAGCGGGTGGATCTCGGGCAGCCACGCGTTCCAGTCGGGGAGCTGGATCGCGGTCGGGAGCTGGCGGAGGTTGGTGGTGCGCGCCGGCAGCGGCGTGGTGGCGATGCCGCGGACGTTGTCGGCCATCCGCTGCGGATCGGCGAAGCCGTCGGGGAACAGCTGCGGCAACAGCGCCCCGGTCTCGGGCTGCACGGCGTCGACGCCGGCGCCGGCGGCCCAGCCGGCGAGCGCGTCGGGATCGGGGCCGGCCGCGAGGTTGCCGTCGAGGCCCGGGCCGGGCTGGTACGGCGGGTTCCACGGGCGGCCCAGCCGCGGCGCGGCGTGGTCGCGGATGTACGACGCGATCTGCTCACCCTGATCGCGGGTGAGGCCGTGGAACACGGCGCGGCCGATGATCGACGCGTTCGAGAACGCGAAGTACTCCAGGTCGCGGCCGTCCTCGGCGTGGCAATCGGCGCACGCGGCGACGATCCGATGGCGGGTCGGCTGCGAGTCGCTCCACAGCAGATCGCGCCGCCGCCACAGCGCCTCGCCGGCGGCGATCTCGGCCGGCCGCGGCGCGGCCCACGCGTCGGGGTCGTCGACCGCGAACGCCGGCAAGAGGTCGGTCCCGGCGCTCGCGGCCCCGGCGCCGGTGCGCAGGTTGAGCTCGGTGATGCGGTAGCCCGAGCCGGCGCCGTCGGTGCCGTTCCAGCGCAACTCGAGCGTGTGATCGCCGGCGGCGCGGCACGCGGCCCCGGTGCACGACAGGGCGAGCGGGACCAGCATGCGCACGGTGCGGAAGCCACCGCCGATGCCGCCGTAGACGCCGTCGAGGCCGATCGGCAAGACGTGGGCGTTGTCGAGGTCGACCCAGGCGCCGCCGTCCCAGCGCACCGACGCCTCGGCGCCGCCGGTGTAGCCGTCGCGGCGGGCCAGGCCGTGCCCGCGCAGGTACAGCGCGGCGTCGTTGGGCGCGGCGGCGTCGAGGTGGATGGTCCGCGCGACCACGGCGGCCGGGTCGGCGAGGCCGGTGTTGTTGAGGCCCTCCGGCGTGGTCGGCATGACCTCGATCGGCAGCGTCACGGGGAGCGGCGTGCCGGCGTCCGGCGTGACCAGGGCGGATGGCGCGGTGGGGTCGGGGTCGACGCACGCCAGCGTCGCGCCGGCGGCGGCGAGCAAGAACCAGGTGGGACGAAGCAGCATCCGCGCCGGTACAGCAAGCGACGCGCCAGGCCGCGGCAGGGCGCGCGTCGCGCTGTCGCGGGGTCACTGGTACCTCGACGTCCCGCCGACCCGCCGGCTGGGATCAGGCGGTGCCAGCGCCGGGCCGATCACGCGCGCGCGCCGCGGGCGTCGCAGGCGAACCACAGCGCCAGCCGCGGCGGGCGGCGGCCGTCGTCGAGCATCGCCGGGCCGAGGAACAGGCCGGGCGCGACCTCGCGCAGCTCGTCGCGGATCATCCGGATCGGCCGCGGGTTGGGGGCCTGATCGTAGTCGAGGAAGATGCACGGGCGGCCGTCGATCGCCGACGGCTCGACCTTGGTGGCGAACGGGAACCAGCGCTTGCCGTCGCCGAGCCGCACCCGGTTGACGCCGCGGCCGTGGGCGGCGTCCTCGGCGGCGAAGCTCTTGCCCGCCCACGGGAAGAACCGCGCCGCGGCCAGCGCGCGCACCGCCCGGCCGCGCAGGCCGTGGTCGAGGCCGCGGATCGCCAGCATGCGGCAGGTGGGGTTGCCGTCGAGAGCGGCCAGGCTGTCGGGCACCGACCCGCCGCGGTACACGGCGGTCAGCGCGGCGACGTCGAGCGCGGCCAGCGCGTCGAGCGTGGTCGGGCGGGACGCGGGCGCGGCGGTGGTGACGGTGGCGGCGGGCGCGGACGTGGCGGTGGTCGTGGTCATGGCGAGTCCTTGGTGGCGCGTGGAGCGGACGGACCGGCGATCGCCGCCCACGCGGTGGCGGCGACCTCCCGGGACAGCGCGGGTGTGAACGCGACGTAGCCGGCGCGGGTGGCGCGGATCATCCCGACGAACGCGCCCCACACCGCGATGATCAAGGCGGGGGCCGAGCCGCCGCGCAGCGCGCGGGTCGTCAGGCCCTGCTGCACGACCGCCGCGATCGGCGCCAGCACGCGCAGCTCGACGGCGCGCGACGCGGTGTCGAGGTAGTCGCCGTGGTGGTGCAGCTCGAGGAACGCGAACGCCCGCGGCTGGTCACGGGCGAACCGATCGAGCGCCGCCCACAGCGCGTCGAACCGCGCGCGCAGCGCGCCGGTGGCCGGCACGCCGGCGGTGAGCGCGGCGCCCAGCGCCGCCTTGGCCTCGCGGAACACCAGGTTGACCAGCTCGTCCTTGCTGGCGACGTGGCGGTAGACCGACGCCGGCGCCATGCGCGCGGCGGCCGCGATGTCGGGGATCGACGCGCCGTGGTAGCCGCGCTCGGCGAACAAGGTCAGCGCCGCGTCGAGCAGCGCCGCCCGGCCGCCGACCCGCGGCGGTCGCCCCCGGCCGCGGCGCGGCGCGGCGGCCGCGGTGATCTCCGACGGGCGCGCGGCGCGTCGGGCCGCCGGGCGAATTTGGGAGCGAACGTTCATTCGCAAAATAGATACGCCCGCGGCGGCCCGCTGTCCAGCCCGAATCAATACGCGTGGATCAACGGCCGGACCTCGCTGCACGGCCGGCACAGCGCGTTGGGCAGGCCGGTGTTGCGGCGGGTGCGGCCGGCGATGGCCTTGAACACCGGGCCGCTCTGGACCTCGTCGCACCGCAGGCACTCGTTGAGCGAGCCGTCGGGCAGGTGGTACGGCTGATCGAGCGCGGCGAAGCACGGCGCCAGGCACGCGGCCCGGGTGTGGACGGTGTTGTAGTACCAGATCTGCGCGCACGGCTCGGTGAAGCCGAGGTCGCGCAGGCACCGCACGTGATCGGCGGTCGGCCCGTCGGGGAACGCCAGCCCGCAGGCGCGCACCGGCGCGGTCAGATCGTTGGCCTCCATGTAGACCGCGAGGTCGGCCAAGGTCGAGCACCGGCCGCACACGCCGAAGTGGGTCGGCGCCGCGCCGGCGGCGACCGCCGCGGCCTGGGTCGGGAAGTCGCGCAGCCGGTACTGCCGCGCGCCGCCCGGCGCGCGGACCACCGCGCACACCGCGGCGTCGCTGATCGGCGGCGCCGGGCTGGCGTAGGGATCGCTGGTCAGCGGCGGCGGCGGATCGAGCAGCTCCCAGGTGCGCAGCGCCGCGACGTCGGCGGCGGCGTAGGCCGGCGGCGCGAAGTCGAGGTCGCCGCAGCTGCAGCGCGGCCCGCACTGATCGGCGGTCAGGCCGGTGGCCGCCTCGGGGCGGCCGAACAAGATCGGGCAGCTCGGCGCAGCGCCGTCGCCGTCGCCGCACGCGCCCCCGGCGAGGAGGAGGGCGAGGCAGGGCAGGGCGGCGCGGGGCACGGCGGCCGCAGTGTCCCACGACGCGGCCGGCGCGGCGTAGCTCCCCTGGCCACGCTGGGCTACATTGCGCCGATGTCCGCGCCCCGGCCGCTGTTCGGCTACCGCAAGTTCTGGGCTCACCGCCTGGGGCCGGCGCCGTTCTTGCCGACGACGCGGGCCGAGATGGACGAGCTGGGCTGGGAGGTGTGCGACGTCGTGCTGATCAGCGGCGACGCCTACGTCGATCACCCCAGCTTCGGCATGGCGATCGTCGGCCGGCTGCTCGAGGCCCAGGGCTTCCGGGTCGGCATCATCGCGCAGCCCGACTGGCGATCGGCCGCGCCGTTCGCGGCGCTGGGCCGGCCGGCGCTGTGCTTCGGCGTCACCGCCGGCAACATGGACTCGATGGTCAACCGCTACACGTCCGACCGCAAGCTGCGCTCGGACGACGCCTACTCGCCGGCCGGCGCCGGCGGGCTGCGGCCCGATCGCGCGGTCGTGGTGTACGCGCAGCGCTGCCGCGAGGCGTTCGGCGACGTGCCGGTCGTCATCGGCGGCATCGAGGCCAGCCTGCGGCGCATCGCGCACTACGACTACTGGTCGGACGCGGTGCGGCGCTCGGTGCTGGTCGACTCGCACGCCGATCTGCTGGTCTACGGCAACGGCGAGCGCGCGATCGTCGAGATCGTCCACCGCCTCGCGCAGCGGCAGGCGATCGCGACCATCCGCGACGTGCGCGGCACCGCGTTCCTCGGCGGCCGCGACGGCTTCGTCGAGCTCGACTCGACCACCGTCGATCGCCCCGGCCCGGTGGCGCCGCCGATCGATCCCTACGCGATGGTCGAGGAGCAGCCGGGCGCGGCGTGCGCGACCGACGCGGCGCCGGCGCCGCTGGTGCAGCTGCGGCCGCGGCCGCCCAAGGTGCCGCGCGAGCAGCAGGTGGTGCGGCTGCCGGCGTTCGACGTCGTGAAGTCGGATCGCGTGCTGTACGCCCACGCGTCGCGCGTGCTGCACCAGGAGGCCAACCCCGGCAACGCCCGCGCGCTGGTGCAGCGCCACGGCGATCGCGACGTCTGGCTGAACCCGCCGCCGCTGCCGCTGACCACCGCCGAGATGGACGCGCTGTACGAGCTGCCCTACCAGCGGGTGCCGCACCCCGGCTACGGCGGCGCCAAGATCCCGGCCTACGAGATGATCCGGTTCTCGGTGACCATCCTGCGCGGCTGCTTCGGCGGCTGCTCGTTCTGCTCGATCACCGAGCACGAGGGCCGGATCATCCAGAACCGCAGCGAGGACTCGATCCTGCGCGAGATCGAGGCGGTGCGCGATCGCACGCCCGGCTTCCACGGGATCATCAGCGATCTCGGTGGCCCCACCGCCAACATGTGGCGGCTGGCGTGCAAGACCAAGGAGATCGAGGCCGCGTGCCGCAAGCCGTCCTGCGTCTTCCCCGACGTCTGCGAGAACATGGGCACCGATCACGGGCCGCTGATCCAGCTGTACCGCAAGGCGCGGGCGCTGCCCGGCGTGAAGAAGGTGCTGATCGCCAGCGGCCTGCGCTACGACCTCGCGGTCAAGTCGCCGGCCTACGTGAAGGAGCTGGCGCAGCACCACACCGGCGGCTACCTGAAGATCGCCCCCGAGCACACCGAGCCCGGGCCGCTGGGCCACATGATGAAGCCGGGCATCGGCACCTACGCGCGGTTCAAGGAGCTGTTCGACAAGGCCAGCGCCGACGCCGGCAAGGAGCAGTACCTGATCCCGTACTTCATCGCGGCGCACCCGGGCACCACCGACGAGGACATGCTGAACCTCGCGCTGTGGCTCAAGGCCAACGGCTTCCGCCCCGATCAGGTGCAGGCGTTCTTGCCGTCGCCGATGGCCACCGCCACCGCGATGTACCACACCGGGTTGAACCCGCTGCGCTCGCTCAAGGCGCGCGACGAGGTCGCGACGGTGAAGTCGCCGCAGCGGCGCCGGCTGCACAAAGCGTTCTTGCGCTACCACGATCCGGCCAACTGGCCGATGCTGCGCGAGGCGCTCGAGCGCATGGGCCGCGTCGACCTGATCGGCAACGGCAAGCACCACCTCGTGCCGCGCTGGCAGCCGCAGGGCGTGGCGGTGCGCGGCGAGGGCGCGCGGGCGCCGCGCAAGGGCGCCGCGCTGACCCAGCACACCGGGCTGCCGCCGCGGCCGCGCGAGCGCGACGTCGGCAAGCGGCGCGGGCGCTGATCGACGCGCGGTCACAATTGGCGTGGTTGCCAATCACGCGTCGCGGCGGTCGACGTACCGCCGCACCATCGCCTTGAGCTCGGCCTGGACCGCGGCGCGATCGTAGGCGCCGGCGGTGCCCAGGGCGGCGTGCAGCGCCGGCCCGGCGATCGCGAAGCCCAGCGCCATCGCCAGCGCCGCCATCGTCGCGAACTCGATCCGCGCGCGCGGCGGGGCGGGGTGGCCCAGCCGCGTGATGCGCGCGATGATGCCGTCGACGACGATCGTCAGGCCGGGGCGCTGGCCGCCCAGGACCGCCGGCGGCCCGCCGCGGCCGCTCACCAGCGACCAGGTGAGCAGGCGCATCGTCAGCGGCTCGTGGACCAGCTCGATCAGCGCGTCGATCAGCGGCAGCTCGTCGGGCCCGAAGCTGGCGCTGACCAGCCGCGCCAGCACCTGGTCGCGGGCGGCGTCGAGCCGGCGCGCCAGCGTCGCGGCGACGAGCTCATCGTAGGTGCCGAAGTAGTGGGTGACCAGGCCGTGGGTGACCCCGGCGGCCTCGGCCACCTCGCGCAGCCCGACCTCGGCCGGCATGAAGCGGGCGAACGTGCGGTCGGCGGCGTCGAGGATGAGCCGGCGGGCCTCGGCGGGCGTGCGGCGGACGCGTCGGCGCGGCGCGGGCGTCGAGCGGGCGCGGGCCATGCCGATCGCTACCACGCCGGCCGGGTGATCGCGAGCACGTCTCGTTATTGTCACCATTGACAATAATGGAGCGCGGCGTCAGGCTGGGTGAGGTCGCCGTCGCGCGACCGAGGAGGCCCATGTCGTTCGCCGCGTCGCTCATCCCCCGCATCCTGGTGTCTGCGCTGCCCCTGGCCGCTGCGTGCACCGACCCCGCCGCCGACGATCGCGCCGGCGAGGCCGCCGCTGGCGCCGCCGTGGTCGACGGCGCCGCGGAGGCCGCCGTGATCGGCGGCTGGTACACCGACACCGCCGGCCTGGCCGGCGCCGCCGCGGCCGTGCCCGAGGCCGAGGCGCGCGCGCTGCTCACCGGCAACACCGCGCGCGCGATCACCGCCGCGGTGACGGCGCCGGCGTGCGTCGCCGTCGACAGCGATCAGGCGACCTACGTCGCGGCGACGTTCACCGCCTGCACCGGCCCGGGCGGCCGCGGCGGCCTGAGCGGGACGGTCCGCGGCGAGCTGGGCCTCGCGACCACGCCGTGCGGCCCCGCGCAGTGCCCGACCGCGCTCACCTGGACGATGACCGCCGACCTGACCTGGGGCGACGGCGGCGCGCTCGCGGGCGCGTGGACCATCGACGCGCCGCTGGCGACGACCGCGCCGCGGACGCTCACCGGTGCGCTGACCGCGACCGCGCGCGACGGCGCCAGCGCCACCAGCCAGGCCACGGCGAGCTGGACCCGCGCTGCCGACGACTGCGTCGCGCTCGACGCGCAGGCGACGGTGACCGGCGCCGCCGCCGGCGACCTCACCGTCACCGGGCTCGCCGCGTGCCCCGGTGCGTGTCCCACCGCGGGCGCCGTGGTGCTGCAGGGCGCCCGCGGCGCGCTGGCGTGGAGCTACGGCGCGGGCGCGACGGTCACGGTCACCGCCGGCGACCGCAGCTTCGCGCTGCCGCTGGCCTGCGCGCGGTAGCGGGGCGGGCGCGCGGCGGGCGCGCGGCGTCGGCCGGCGCCATCGGCCCCGCCGAAAACGCGACGAGCGCGCCGGCGGCGCGCTCGCGGGTCACGACAGGTGTGGCGCGCTTACAGGCGCGGCGCGTTGGTGAGGCAGGTGTTCAGCGCCTCAGTCTCGGTCCAGCCGCAGTGGCCCTCGACCTGCTCCTCGCAGACCGCGTCCTGGTAGCACGCGTACTCGGGGCGGTACTCGCAGGTCGAGATCGCGCCGGGCTGGTCGCTGCACAGCTGGCCCGAGCAGCCGCCGACGTAGCAGGCCTTGTGGTCGCGGGCGCGGGTGTAGAACTGGGTCACGGTGCGGGCCTTGGCGCTGCCGCCGGGGCCGTGCACGGTGTAGCGGTCGCCGGCGATGATCAGGTCGCGGACGAACAGCTCGGTGATCGCGTTGCCGATCTGGTCGGCGGTCGCGCCCGACGCGTCCCAGCCCAGCTCGGCGATCGACGCCGCGGCCGACGAGTTCAGCTTCTTCTCGCGGAACGAGGCGCACGGCGCGCTGATGCAGCGGACGCCGGTCTCCTCGACGATCGCGAACGGACCCGACGGGGCGTTGGGGCCCTGGCCCAGCCACGCCTCGGTCGGCTTGAACTCGCCGTGGCGGCCGATCGTGCCGCCGTAGTTCTTGGCGACGACCGTGCCCCGCATCAGCGCGGCCCCGGCGCCGATCTTGTCGCCGATCTGGCTGATCGTGTCGTCGCTCACGCCCAGCGTCGACCAGCGGATCTCCGCCACGTAGCAGGTGGCCGCGTAACGGCCGTCGAAGCACCGGGTGGTGCTGGCGTTGACGCGCGACACCCAGTAGCCGCCGCACATCGGCGCGGCGCACCGGCGCATGTCGCGGGTCACGGAGTAATAGGTGTAGGTGCCGCCGAGGTCGGCCTTGCTCTCGTCGACGTTCGCGGCGTCGTCGCCAGCGAACTCGTCCTCAACGGCCCCCTCCGTACACGCCGCCAGCCCCACGAACGCAAACGCAGTCACAAGCAATCGAGTCTTCATGGTTGCCCCGTCCCTGAGCACGGGCTGTGCCACAGGTGGGATAGTCAGATTGTTCGTGAAATCAAATGGTTGACGACTTGACGCAGTGGCTAACCGGCTCGCCAGCGGCCAGCGTCGTGGCCATGTCGCAGCGACGCGCGCGCCTCACGTCGGGTCGCGGGTGTCGCGGTCAGAAGTACGCGGCGGTGGCGAGGAATCCGAAATACGCCGCGACCAGCATCGCGCCCTCGGCGCGGGTGACGGTGCGCCGCCCACGCAGCACGATGATGCCGAGCAGCGTCACCACGGCCAGGCCGATGGCGTCGACCGCGTGCATGCGCTCGCCGACCCGGACCGGGTGCAGGTAGGCCACGGTGCCGAGCACCAGGAACACGTTCAGCAGGTTCGAGCCGACCACCGTGCCGACCGCGATCGCGCCCTGGCCCCGCATCGACGTGACCACCGCGGTCAACAGCTCGGGCAACGAGGTGCCGATCGCGATCAGCGTCATGCCCAGCATGCGATCCGACATGCCCCACCTGCCGGCGACCGCACGGGCGCCGCCGACGAACATCTCGCTGCCGAGCACCAGCATCACGACGCCGAGGCCGCTGACGATCAGCGCCGACACCCGCGACGGGCGTTCGCCCGCTGGCAGCGGCGCCAGCGCCTGTTCGTCGACGTCGCGGCCGGTCACCGCCAGCGAGGCGATCGTGAACACGACGGCGCAGCCGACCAGGATCGCGCCCTCAAGCCGGGTGATCACGCCGTCGGCCAGGGTGATCGGGACCGCCACCACCGAGCCGATCAGGATGGGGATCTCGCGTCGGATCAGCTGGCCGTCGATGCGGGGCGGGGCGATCAGCGCGGTCAGGCCGAGGATCAGGCTGATGTTGGCGACGCACGAGCCGATCACGTTGCCGAGCGCGATCGGGGTCAGGTGGTCGGAGGCGGCCTCGGTGGACACCGCGAGCTCGGGCGCCGAGGTGCCGTAGGCGGCGACGGTCAGGCCGATCACCAGCTGCGGCACGCCCAGCGTGCGCGCCAGGGTCTCGGAGCCGCGGCCCAGCCACAGCGCGCCCACGAACAGGAGCCCGATGCCGAGCCCGAGCCGGGCTACGGCCAGGATGGTATCGAGGCTCACCGCCCGAGTGTCGACGCGCCAGCGCCGACGGTCAACCGCGCGAGCGTCGATCAGGAGGGCTGCCCAGGTCGGACGCGGGTCGTGAACACCCTGTGGACACCGGCGGGCGCGCGGTGATCTCCCACATGGGACGCGCGGTGATCTCTCACGTGGGACGCGGGCGGCGGCGGCGCGGTGATCTCTCACGTGGGACGCGGGCGGCGGCGGCGCGCGGTGATCTCTCACGTGGCACGCGGGCGGCGGCGGCGCGGTGAGCTCGCACGTGGGACACGGCGCGGGGCGAGCGGCGGCGCGCGGTGATCTCCCACGTGGGACGCGGGCGGCGGCGGCGCGCGGTGATCTCTCACGTGAGACGCGGGCGGCGCCACCTACCGCGGGGGGTGGTGGCTGAGCCAGCGGGCGTGGCGCATCAGCGTCTCGACCCGACCCCAGTCGTCGGAGTCGTAGAAGCCGCGTAGGTGGCCCCGCTGGTCGACCAGCACGAAGTGGCCGCTGTGGGTGATGTCGGGCGCGCCGGACGTCAGCGTGCCGACCGTGTCGAAGCCGATCTTCATGGCCTGCTCCACGAGGTCGCGGATCGCCTTGAGGTCGCCGCGGACGAAGCGCCACCGCTGCGGATCCGCGCCGTTGGCGAGCGCGTAGTTGGCCAGCACGGGCACGCTGTCATGTTCGGGGTCGACGGTGAACGACACGAGCTTGATGTCGGGTTGGTCGCCGGTGCGGTCCATGACGGTGCGCATCTTCATCGTCGTCACCGGGCAGATGTTGTCGCAGCGGGTGAAGATGAAGTTGACGATCGTGACGTGGCCGGTGAGGCCGGTGCGGGTGAACGCCGCGCCGGTGTGGTCGGTCAGGTCGAAGTCGGGCAAGGCGCGGTCGTCGGTGAACTTCGGCGGCTTGGGCGGGAACAGCACCGTCGGCACCAGCACGGTCGGCACGATCAGCAGCACCACCAGCCCGGCGGCGATCAGCAACAGCGTGCGTCCGCGCAGGCCGCGGCGGGGCACCACCGCGGGAGGGGGTTGGCTGGCCATGGGCGACGTGTAGCACTGTCGGCCGCACCCGGGGAGGGTCAGGGCGCGGGGCGCAGGCGCGCCGTGATACCGTGGTGATCATGGGGTCTCATCGCCGTGCCTGGCTGGCGGTCACCGCGCTCGGCGCCCTCGCCGCGTGCTTCGATCCGCAGCCGCCGCAGGGGCTGCCGTGCACCGACGACCACCGCTGCCCCGACGGCCAGACCTGCGATCTGGCTACCAACGTGTGCGGCGCGCCGACCACCGGCGCGACCTGGCGCGACGACACCGCCGCCGACTTCGCGCAGCCGGGCGCCGCGCTGGTCGACGCGGTGATCGAGGCCCCCGGCGCGATCGGGCCCGCGCCGTACCTGACCGGCGCGTGGCGCAGCGTCGGCATCGCCGGCGCGCGCTTCGCCAGCGTCGACGCGGCGAGCTGGGCCGCGCTCGCCGGGGCGCCCACCGCGGGCACGGGCTTCCTCCACGTCGCGGGGTTCGACGTCTGGACCGATCCGCCGCGCGGCGTCGACCTGGCCGCGGCCGACGACGTCACGGTCGCGTTCGAGGGCGAGATCTACCTCGAGGCGGGCAGCTGGCGCTTCGCGCTGTACGCCGACGACGTCGGGTTCGTCGAGCTCGACGACGGTGCCGGCTTCACCCGGCTGGTGGCCGCGACCGAGGCCGACAGCGGCCAGGGCCAGCGCGCGATCGCCGTCGACGGCTGGTACCCGATCCGCGGCGCGGTGGCCGACGCCGACGGGCCGCTGGAGATCTACTTGCAAGCCGGCGGCCCCGAGGCCAACACCGACCCGGGGTGGATCCCGCCGGAGCGGATGCGGACGTCGGTGGCCGACCTGACCGGCCTGGTGGTCGACGGGTTCGACGATCCGTACACCCACTACCCGACGGCCAGCGAGCTGCGCGCCGCGCCGCTGGGCGCGATGACCTTCGACGACGACCTCGCGGTGGGCGACGGGTCGTGGAGCCTGCGCTACGGCGGGCAGGTGCGGGTCGACGTGGCCGGCAGCTACGCCTTCCGCCTCGACAGCGTCGACGGGCACCGGCTGTGGATCGATGGCGTGCCGCTGCTCGACGAGCTGGGTTGGAGCGCCAGCGCCACCACCACCGACGGGGTGGCGCTCGACGCCGGCTGGCACGACGTCGTGGTCGAGGTGATGTGGAGCGACCAGGTGCCGCCGAAGCTGGCGCTCACGGTCGCCGCCGGGCCCGAGCTGGTCGGCCAGGGCTTCCCGGTCGACCGGACCCGGCCGGTGGTCGGCCGCGGGGTGCGCTGGACCAACGCCAGCTGCTGGTACGTCAGCGCGCCCGATCAGGGCAACGTCAGCTGCGACGCGTGGATCGAGCTGCCGCCGGGGGCCACGCCGCTGGCCGCCGGCGCCGCGTTCGAGATCGATCACCCGGTGCTGGCGTCGGTGGCGGTCGACCTGACCACGCCCGACGACGCGACCCGGGCGCTGGTCGCGGCCGGCGACCTGACGGGCGCGGGCACCGATGGCTGGCACGTCGACGTCGGCCTCGGCCACGGCGCCGCCGGGCGCTGGGCGCTGCGCCTGACCGACGCGACCGCCGACATGATGACCGGCGATCTGAACAGCCTCGACGTCACCGTCGACTACCGCGGCGGCGCGGCGCCGTTCCCGACGCTGGCCCGCTACACGTCGGCGGTGAAGGACCTCGGCGCCGTGGCCGCGCTGGGGGCGCTGCGGTGGAGCGTCCGCCAGGGCGGCGCCGACGCCGCGCGGGTGCAGCTGCGCACCTGCGCCACCATCGACGGCTGCGCCGCCGAGCCGTGGCTCGAGGTCGCGCCGGGCGCCACGCCGACCGCGCCGCCGCGCCGCTTCGCGCAGTACCAGGTCGAGCTGCGTGGCGACGGCGACGTGCCGACCGCGCTCGACTGGATCGAGCTGGCCTACCTGGTCCGGTAGCGCGGCGCGCGCCCGGCGCGGCGCTACCCGCGGCCGAGCGCGGCGGCGACGGCGCGCGCGGTCTTCGACCCGAGGTACGTGGCCTTGAGCGCGGGATCGCGCAGCCGCGCGGCGTTGGCGTCGATCTCGCGCGCGGCCTGCTCGAACGCCGCGCGCGCCGCGGGGAGCTGGCCGGCGCCGGCCAGCGTCAACCCGTGCCAGTACCAGATGTGCTCCGCGCCCTCGGGCCGGGCCTGCTGGCGCATCAGCGCGACCGCCTCGGTGGTCGCCGCCACCGCCGCCGCGTGCTCGCCGCGGCGGGCGTGGGCCAGGCCGGTGATCGCGAGGCCGTAGATGATGCCGACCATCATCGGCATCCGCCGCGCCAGCTCGGTGGCCGAGCGGGCCAGCTCGAGGGCGCCGGCGGCGTCCTGGTTGGCCTCGAGCTGCGCCAGCGCGATGTACTCGAGGCCGCGGATCTCCTGGAACCGCTCGCGGTTCTCGGTCGCGAGCTCCTTGCCGCGCTCGAGCAGCTCGAGCGCGCCGGCGACGTCGCCGCGCGCCAGCTTGGCCTGGCCCCAGGAGATCGCGGCGTCGGCCATGCTCGACGGATCGCCGGTCTGCTCGCCGAGCTTCCACGCCTTGGCCAGGTAGCTCTCGGCGCGCTCGACGTCGCCGAGGTCGGCGTAGGCCTGGCCGATGTTGCCGAGCTTGAACGCGACGCCCGAGCGATCGCCGAGCTGCTGATCGAGCTTGAGGCTCGACTTGTAGTGGGCCAGCGCCTCCTCGTACTCGCCGAGCGCGGCGAAGGCGTTGCCCATGTGGTTGAGCGTGTGGGCCTCCTGCCGCGGCAGCCGCAGCGCGCGGTAGATGACCAGCGCCTCGGCGTACGACTCAATCGACGGCTCGAGGCGGCCCATGTGCCACTGGGTCGTGCCCTGCTCGTTGAGGATCAGCGCGCGCGCCAGCAGCGCCGCCGTGCCGTCGCCGGTCTCGGCGGTCAGCGCCAGCGCCTGCTCGCACAGCTTGAGCGAGTCGTCGTTGGAGCCGACCAGCCGCGCGATCGCGGCGCGCAGCCGCAGCGCGTCGGCCTCGGCGGGCTTGTCGCCGGCGTCGCGCGCGAACTGCAAGGCCGGGGTCACCGCGCGCTGCGCCGCCGGCGCCTTGCCGACGTCGATGTAGAACTGCGCGAGCAGCGCGTGGGCCAGCGCCTGCTTCTGCGGGTCGCCCAGCGCCTCGGCCTCCTTGCGCAGCGCCGACAGCTCGCGCAGCTGCTGCGGCCGGCGGGCCAGCCGGCGCAGGATCTCCTCCCGCTGGCGCCGAGCCTGGAACCGGCGCGCGTGATCGCCGGGCGGCAGCAGCTTGAGCGCGCGGCTGAGCTGGCGGAACGCGTCGGCGTTGCCGCCGACGTCGATGGCGTGGGTGGCCGCGCGCAGGTAGCGCTCGGCGGCGGGGATGGCGTCGCCGGCCAGCTCGAGGTGGCGCGCGATGTGGGCGTCGTCGGCGCCCGGCCGGTACGACGGGCCGGTGGCGATGCGATCGGCGAGCAGGCGGTGCAGCCGGGTCTTGTCCTCGGCCGGCACCAACCCGTAGGCCACGGTCATGATGGTGTCGTTCTTGAAGCGATACTCGCCTTCGTGCGGCACCAGCAGGCCGCGCCGGCACAGGTCGTCGAGCTCGCCCTTGACCTGCCGGCCCAGGAGCGCCGCCAGCGCCGGCGGGCCGACCACCCGGCCGAACACCGCGGCCAGGAGCAGCGTCTGCTTGTCGCGCTCGGGCAGGCGGTCGATGCGGGTGATCAGCAGATCCTCGATCGAGGTCGGCACCTGGATCGCGGCGTCGCGCTGGGTCCAGCGGTAGCGCCCGGGCTGGCCCGGCGCCGGCGTGATGATCTCGCGCTCGGCCAGCGCGTCGAGCTGCTCGAGGATGAAGAACGGGTTGCCGCCGGCGCGGGCCAGGATCTGCTCGGCCAGCTCGCCGACGTCGTCGTCGGGCGCGAACCGGCTGGCCACCAGCTGCCGGCGGGCCGGGTCGGCCAGCTCGTCGACGTGGACGACGTCGGCGCCGGCCGCGGTGGCGGCGTCGACGATGCGCTTGTCGGGCCGCGAGGTGACGATGCCCAGCACCGCGCGCGAGGTCGGCACCTGCAGCAGCGAGGTGAAGATCTCGAGGCTCTCCTGATCGCTCCAGTGGACGTCCTCGCCGACGATGATCAGCGGCTTGTCCGACTCGAGGTGGTGCTCGACCTTGGTCACCAGGCCGAGCAGCCGCTGCCGCCGCTCGCCGGGGTCGCCGTCGCTGGCGTCGGGGGTGCGCACGCCGAGCAGCACGCTGACCGCGGCCAGCGCGGCGCGCGCCTCCTTGCCGTCCTCCTCGCCGGGGAAGATCAGCGGCACGGCGAGCGCGAGCCGGCGCTGCACCTCGTGCGGCTCGGCGCCGTCGGCCAGCCCGAGGATCTCGCGGGCCAGATCGGCCAGCACGCCGTACGGCGTCATCGCGGTGCCGACCCGCGTGGTCGTGCGCAGCACGTAGGCCTCGCCGGCGCCGACGCCGGCCAGGAACGCGGCGACCAGCGAGCGCTTGCCGACGCCGTGGTCGCCGGTGATCGCCAGCAGGCGCTTCTTGCGGCCGACCAGCGCGTCGCGGTAGGCGTCGCGCAGCCGCTTGAGCTCGAGCTCGCGGCCGAACAGCGTGTCGCCGCCGCGCCGCTCGCGCCGCCGCGCCGCGCGCTCCTTGGCGCCGCGCAGGCGGTAGACCCGCGCCCGCTTGATGCCGGGCTCGGTGTCCTCGTCGACCTTGGGGCCGCCGGCGTCGGTGCCGGCCGGCAGGTCGATCGCCGCGAGCGCCTCGAAGTTCCACTCGGCGCGCGCGCTGCGGAACACCCGGCCGCCGACCAGCACCTCGGCGGCGCCGGCGAACCGCGCCAGGTGCGCGGCGAACCCGGCGGTGGTGGCCTCGATCTCGAAGCTCTGCGCCGAGCCGCGGCGGATCACCGTGGCGGCGCCGCGCTGGATGCCGATCGCCAGCCGCAGCTCGGGCTCGACGTCGGAGCCGATGCCGTCGAGCGCGTCGACCAGCGCCAGCGCCAGGCGGATCGTGCGGCCGGCGTCGTCCTCGCTGGCCAGCGGCAGCCCGACCACCAACCGGACGCTGTCGAGATCGCGCTCGCCGCGATCCTCGAGCGCGTCGTGCTTGAACGCGATGTCGCGGGCGACGCGGCGGAACTCGTCGACCACCTTGGTGGCGCCGGCCGCGCCCAGCCGGCGCTCGAGCGCGGCGACGCCGCGGATCACGCCCTCGAGGACGTAGACGTACTTGCGCTCGCGGTGCTCGCGCGGTTCGCGCGCCCGGCGGTCGTCGCCGCCGTCGGCGACGTTGCCCAGCGAGCCGAGCGACCCCAGCGAGCCGGTGGTCGGCCCGGCCGGGGTGCCGGTGGCGCCGGGCTTGCTGCCGGCGGGGCGGCGCGGCGCGCGCCGCTCGAGCGGCACCACCGTCGCCAGGAACGACGCCAGCGCGGTCGAGTCGACCAGCTCGCCCGAGGCGTGGCCCCACTCGAGCTGGAACCGGCTGAGGTCGGCGACCAGCTCGCGCGCGGTCGGGTAGCGGTCGTCGCGGTGGAACGCCAGCGCGCGCATGACGACGCGCTCGAGCGCCGCCGGCACGTCGGGCACCGCGTCGCGCAGCGGCGCGATCGCGCCGGCCTTGACCTGCTCGAGCGCCTCCTTGCCGCGGCCGGCGAACAGCGGCCGGCCGGTGACCAGCTCGTGCAGCACGATGCCGGCGCTCCACACGTCGGAGCGGCAGTCGACCGGCTCGCCGCGCGCCTGCTCGGGCGACATGTACGCGAACTTGCCCTTGATGACGCCCTCGTCCTCGGTGACGTGGCGCGCGCGCGCGATGCCGAAGTCGACGATCTTGACCGCGCCGTCCCACGACACCAGCACGTTCTGCGGGGAGATGTCGCGGTGGACGATCGCCAGCGCCTCGCCGAACTCGTCGGTCTTCTTGTGCGCGTAGTCGAGGCCCTTGCCCAGCTGCTGGACGATGTACGCGGCGAGGCCGTAGGGGATCCGGCGCCGCTCCTTGGCGCAGTCCTGGAGCAGCCGCAGCAGATCCATCCCCTCGACGTTCTCCATCGCGAGGAAGTAGGTGTCGCCGACCGCGCCGAAGTCGAAGACCTGGACGATGTTGGGGTGGTTGAGCCCGAGCGCGATCTTGGCCTCGTCGACGAACATCGCGACGAACTGCCGGCTCTTGGCGTAGGCCGGGTGGATCTTCTTGATCACCAGCGTCTTGGCCAGGCCCTGCGCGACGGTGGTGCGCGCGAGGAACACCTCGGCCATCCCTCCGGTGCCGATCTTCGAGACGAGCGCGTATTTACCGAACTGCTCCATCGCCAGCGAGGGGTGAGCTTAGCGGATCTGTGCCCCACGCGCCGGTGCGCGGCCGCACCGATCGCACCGCTACAGGCGCTTGATGACGAGGTTGTCGAAGTACGTGTCGGTCTCCCAGTTGCCGAAGCCGAAGTACTCGTGGCCGGGCCCCACCAGGGGCTCGGGATCGTCGAGCCGCAGGAACGGGGTGGTCAGGTCGTCGACGTACCACTCGAGGACGCGGGCCTTGCGCACCAGCCGCCAGTGGTAGCGGCGGTTGGGCTCGACCCGGCGGTCGCCGCGCGACAGGAGGTTGGGCGCGTGCTCGTCCATCCGCGCGATGATCGAGCGCGAGTTCTTCCACGCGCCCTGCACGACGACGTAGCTGGTCGCCAGGTAACGGTTGCCGTCGGGGTCGAACGACCGGCCGTCGCCGAACACCTCGACCTTGATGTCGCCGTCCGGCGAGGTCGACCAGGCGTCGAAGTCGATCTGGACGTCGCCCGCCGGCAGCTTGCGCGCCAGCCACAGCGGCCGGTTGTGGGCGCCGCGGGCGTTGAGCGCGCCATCGACGATGCGGTAGCCGGTGCCGGTCTGGTTGTAGTCGGCGCCAATCCCGGTGCGGTCGAAGGTGTCGGCGTAGCTCTGCTCGATCGGGGGCAGCTCGCGCACCTTGCAGGCGCCCAGCGCGAGCAGGGCGGAGATGGTGGCGGCGACCAGCGGGAGGCGCATCGCGCGGACTATCGCGGATGGGGCCGGCAGTGGCAATCCGCGCAGCCCGGCACGCGATCCACTTGATCGAAACTGTTGGAGTTTCTGCCGGGATCGGCGCAAGTGCGCGCAATCGCTGTCAGAGGTGGCGAGTAGGTTCATCGCGTCGATGCGCAGCGAGACCTTGCCACTGTTCGGTGCGGCCTGGGCCACGCCGGTGCCGCGGGTCGAGCCAGTGCGGGTCGACCCGCCCCTGCCGGCGCCGCCGCCGGCGGCCAAGAAGCGCGCGGCCAAGAAGGCCCGGGTGTCGCCCGCGAGCGAGGCCGCGGTCGCCGCGGCGGCGCCGGCGGTGGTCGAGGCGAGCGCGCCGGTGGTGGTCGCGGCGGTTTCGGTCGAGGCGATCGCGGTCGAGGCGATCGCGGTCGAGGCGATCGCGGTCGCGGCGCCGGTCGAGGTCGTCGCGCCCGCGGCGCCGGTGCGGCCCGAGCGCGGCGTGGTGGTGTTCGACGTCGAGACCACCGGCACCGATCGCCGGCGCGATCAGGTGATCGAGCTGTGCGTGCAGTTCGGGCTGTCCGAGGGGGCGCCGTCGCGCACCTGGCGCATCAAGCCCGACGTCGCGATCTCGCCGGGCGCGCAGGCCGTGCACGGCATCTCGATGGACGACCTGGCCGCCTGCCCGCGCTTCGCCGAGGTGGTCGACGAGATCGCCGCGGTGTTCGCCTCGGCCGAGGTGGTCGTCGGCTACAACCTGATCTTCGACATCGACATGGTGTCGGCCGAGTTCGAGCGCATCGGCCGGCCGCTGCCCGACTGGAGCAGCAAGACCATCGTCGATCCGTTCCGGCTGTGGCAGCAGTGCGAGCCGCGCAGCCTGTCGCACGCGCACCTGCGCTTCGTCGGCTCGGGCTTCGAGGCCGCGCACTCGGCGACCGCCGACGTCGCCGCCACCGGCCGGGTGCTGGCCGGCATGCTGCGCAGCTTCGGCCTCGACGAGCACGACTGGCGCGGCGTCGCCGGCGTGTGCGATCCGCAGCGGCCGAGCTGGGTCGGCCCGTCGCGCCACCTGCAGTGGCAGGGCGAGCGCGTCGTGCTGGCGTTCGGCAAGCACAGCGGCACGCCGCTGTCGCAGATCGATCCTGGCTACCTGCGCTGGATGGCCGAGAAGGACTTCCCGGCCCACGTCGGCATCATCTGCAAGAAGGCCAGCGAGCTGGCCGAGCCCGAGTTCCTGGCCTGGGTGCGCGGCGCGTACGGCGTCCCGCCGACCCCATGAGCGCTAACCTCGGGCCGGGGTCGCGGGTCATGGCGGCGATGACACCCTCGACCTCTGCGCGGCTCGCCCTGGCCGCGCTGTTCACCGCCGCGCTCGGGTGCGGCCACGGCGGCGACGCCTCGGCGGTCGACGCGCCCGGCGTCGACGCGGCCTGCGTCGCGACGCCGGTCCGCGACGTGGCCTACCAGGCGTTGCCCGGCGTGGCGCCGACGCTGCAGGCGCTCGACATCTACCCGGCGTGTGGCGCCGCGGCGCCGGCGCCGGTGGTGATCTGGGTCCACGGCGGCGCGTGGGCCATCGGCGACAAGGGCAACGCGATGGCCGACAAGGTCGCGCTGTGGAACGGCGCGGGCTACGCGGTGGTCAGCGTGAACTACCGGCTGTCGCCCGAGACCGGCGAGCTCGATCCCGGCCGCGTTCGCCACCCGCTCCACGCCCAGGACGTCGCGACCGCGATCGCCTGGGTCCACGATCACATCGCCGAGCACGGCGGCGATCCCGGCCGGATCGCGCTGCTCGGCCACAGCGCCGGCGCGCACCTGGTGGCGCTGCTCGGCACCGATCCGCAGTACCTGGGGGCGCATTCGTTGGGGCTGGCCGACCTGCGCTGCGTCGGCTCGTTCGACACCGAGGCCTACGACATCCCGCGCACGATGCAGACCGCCAGCGCGATGCAGGCGCTGCTCCTGCGCAACGCGTTCGGCGACGATCCGGCGGTGTGGGCCGCGGCGTCGCCGATCGGGCACGTCGCCGCTGGCGTGCCGCCGTTCCTGGTGGTGCGCCGCGGCGCCGCGGACCGCCAGGCCACCGAGCAGGCGTTCCACGATCGGCTGCGCGCGGTCGGCGGCGTGAGCACGCTCATCGACGCTGCGGCGCTGACCCACGAGGAGGTCAACGATCACATCGGCGCGCCGGGCGATCAGGTGATGACCGCGCCGATCGTCGCGTTCCTTGAGGGTTGCCTGCGCTGACGCGCCGGCGCGATCGCGGCCGTGGTATCCCCGCGGCGTGATCGATCCGGCTGGCGTCTACTTCACGTGGCCCGATCGGCGGCTGGCGTACACCTGCGCGGGGTGCGGGGCGTGCTGCAAGGGGCTAGGCATCGGGCTCGACGTGACCGGCGGCCAGCTGGCGCAGCTGGTGGCGCGGCGGCCCGACGTGGTGCCGTTCTTGCGGCGGCGCGGCGAGGCGACGACCTTGTGGAACCCGCGCGACCGCTGCTGGTTCCTGGCCGACGACGGCAACTGCCGGGTGGAGGTCGAGGACGGGCGCGCGGCCAAGCCGGCGGCGTGTCGGCTGTTCCCGTTCAACCGGGTGTTCACGCTGGGGGCGATCACCGTCGTCGACTACAACAGCGTGATCTGCCCGCTGGTGCTCGACGGGCCGGCGCCGATCGCCCACGCCGACGTGCTGGCGGAGCTGGCGACCATCCGCGATCCGGCGATCGTCGGCGTGACGCTGCCGGCCGAGGCCGGCGGCGAGGCGATGCTCGCGGCCGAGCGCGACGACGCCGCGGCGCTGCAGGCGCGCGCGGCGGCGCCCGACGACGATCCGCGCTGGCTGGCGACCGCGCTGGGCGCCAGCGACGACGACCTGGCGGCGGTGCGCGGGCTCCTCGACGCGCTGGGCCTGGCGCCGCGGCCGCTGCCGGCGGCGACCCGGGCGGCGGCGCTGGCGCTGGTGCCGTCGCTGCGCTTCAACGAGCTGTGGGGGCCGCGGCAGTACGCGCCGCGCGCGGTGGTGCGGCCGCGGCTGACCGCGATGACGTTGGCGTGGCTCGAGCTGGCGGCGATCGGCGCGGCGCTGGCCGGCCGCGACCTCGGCATGCAGGAGCTGACGACGCTGTGGTCCGAGCAGGCCGCGGTGACCTACGCGGCGGCGTGCTGGCGCGACGTGCCGCGGCTCAAGCCCGGGCCCCTCGAGCTGCCCGGCAGCGATCCCGGCGGCGTCGTGCGCGCGCTGGCCCAGGCCTGCGTCGACAACCGCAAGGCCGGGCGGCCGCTGGGCGCGATCGCGACGCCGATCCTGGCGGCCGCGGCGCCGGTCGATCGCGCGACGGCGCTGAAGCTGGCCGAGCCGCTGTGGCGCGCGGCGCTCGGGCGCGGCTGAGCGCGGTCGCGGCGCGGCTCACGACTTGAGCGGCCGGCGCTCGACGTCGAAGGGCTGCGGCGCGGTGGCCGGCGGGCGCACCACCATGAGCCGCACCCGGGTGCCGGCGGCGCCGCGGATGCGGGCGATCGCGCCGTCGAGGCCGATCGCGTCGACCGGCTGGCCGTCGACCGCGACGATGCGATCGCCGGCCTGGAGCCCGGCGGCCTCGGCGCCGCCGCCGGTGATGACGCCGTCGACCCGCAGCGCGTCGGCGTCGCCGCTCAGCTTGACGCCGATGCCTACCAACTCGAGGGTCGGCGCCTCGCCGGGCGCGAGCGGCGCCAGATCGATCGTCAGCGGGCCGAGCGTCGCGCCGTCGGTCGCGACCAGCCCGGCGGCGATGCGCGGGTGGTGCTCGCCGGCGGCGACGAACAGCGCGACCGGGCCGGCCGGCACGCCGGTCAGCTCGAAGCCGCCGTCCTCGCGGGTGACGGTGCCGGCGTTGGCCGGCGCCGCGCTGGCGCCGCCGCCGCGGGCCTCGCGCACGACCCGCGCGTAGGCGAGCGGCGCGCCGGTCGCGCGCGACACCACCGTGCCGCGCACGGTCGCGCCCGCGGCCAGCGTGATCGTCACGTCGCGATCGGGCGCGGCGGTGGTCGGCGCGCTGGCGGCCCAGCCCGGCGCGGTGGCGACCAGCTCGTAGGCGCCGGGCAGCACCGGCTCGCGGAACCGGCCCTCGCCGTCGACGACCGAGCGCGCGGCCACCAGCGCGCGGTCGACGCCCTGGACCCGGTAGACCAGCAGCGTGAACACCGGCACCGGCGCGCCGTCGCCGCCGCGCACCTGCCCGGTCAACGCCGCGCCCGCCGGCAGCACGATCCGCAGCGGGCGCTCACCGGCGACCGCGGGCAGCGTCACCGCGGCGAGGCCGTCGGCGCTGGCGATCACGTCGTGGGGGCCGCGATCGAGATCGCGCAGCGCGAAGCGGCCGAGGTCGTCGGTGGTGGCGAACGCGACCGCCCGCGCGTCGGCCTGCGCGGCCGCGCGCGCCGCGGCGTCGGCGCCGGTCGGTAGCGTCGGCACGGCCCGGACCAGCGCGCCGTCGATCGGCGCGCCGCGCTCGTCGACCACGACGCCGGTCAGCGCGCCGTCGGCCGCGTCGGTGCGATCGAGCCGGATGGTCATGCGGTGGGTGAGCGCGACGTCGCCGTCGAGGCGGGCCCGCCCGATCCGCGCGCCGGCCGTGGCCTCGAAGACGGTGTCGTCGGGGGCGTGGAAGGTGAACCCGCCGTTGGCGTCGGTGACCCACCCGGTCGGCAACGGCGCCAGCGCCTGCTCGCCGGTCGCCGCGCCCAGCATGCGCACCGCGGCGCCCGCCACCGGCGCGCCGGCGGCATCGACGACGGTGCCCTGGTAGTCGACCGCGGGGAACAGGTAGATCGTGAAGCCCTCGACCTGCAGCTCGGGCCGCGGCACCAGCCGCACCGGGCTGTGCTGCCACGCCGGCGCGTACGGCAAGTAGCCGACGGCCTCGGCGGCGGCCAGCGTGTACGCGCGATCGTCGGCCGGCACCGCGAAGCCGCCGCCAGCGCCGGCGGTGACGGTGAGCACGCTGCCGTCGGGCCGCGCGAACGTGAGCTCGGCGCCCGCCACACCGTCACCGGTCGACCAGTTGATCACACGGCCGCGGACGCCGGCGTCGGCGGCGGCCACCGCGCGGGCTCGGGGGCGCGCGCCGGGCGCCGCGTCGGCGTCGGCGGCGCCGGCGGCGCGATCGGCGTCGCCCGGCAGCTGCCCGGGGGCGCGGGGCGGGGGCGGCGCGGCGGGCGCGCGGCCCGGCGCGGTGGCGGCGGCGCGGGGCGCGCTCGCCCGATCGTGGGTCAGGCGCCAGCCGACGCCGCCGCCGATCAGCAGCACCAGCAGCGCGACGATGACGAACCCGAGGGTCTTGGACTTCACGGTGGCTCCTGCGGTGAACGTGACCGGCGTGGCCAGCGAGGTCAGCGCGAGGCGCCAGGCCGGGCGCGGCGCGTCGCGATCGAGCGCCTCGCGCAGGCGCTCGAGGCCGGCCTTGACGCGCCAGCGCACGGTGCCGGCGGGCACGCCCAGCTCGGTGGCGATGGCCTCGGCGGTGTGGCCGTCGAGGAAGCGGCGGACGATCGCGGTGCGGAACGGCTCGTCGAGCGCGACCAGCGCCGCGGCCAGCCGCTCCAGCGTCCGCGCGCGCTCGAGGATCTGATCGGGGGCGGCCGGCGGATCGGCGGCCGGCGCGCCTTCCTCGCGGGCGCGGCGGCGCGAAGCGGCCCGGCGGTCCATCCGCCAGCGGTTGCGCAGCACCGCGGCCAGCCACGGCGCCAGCGGCCGATCGGCGACCGGCGGGTGGGTCAGCGCAGCGATCGCCGCGTCTTGCACCAGGTCGTCGGCGTCGTCCTTGGCCAGCGCCCGCGCCAGCCCGCGCAGGCCGTCGAGCTCGGCCAGGGCCGCGGAGGTCACCGGGGTGGGCACGCCGAGATCATGCCGCCGCCGTGGCGAACGTTGGCGCGAATCGACCGGCGGCTACCGCGGCCGCGGGAACGCCACCGGCAGGTCGGACATCCGGGCGTAGACCACCGGGCCTGCGCCGTCGACCGCCAGGTGGCGATCGATCTCGATCAGCGCGTTGTCGATGCGCTGCAGGTACGCGTCGCCGAAGTTGATCGGGTGGTAGCCGATCGAGTAGTGGCGGGGCGCTGGCAGCGGCGCGCCGTCGAAGTTGGCGCGGAACATCGCGATCATCTCGTCGGCGGTGACGTAGTCGACCAGCGCGCCGTTGTCGGCGGCCTCGAGGATGCCGCGGTGGGGCGCGGCGTCGACCAGGATGTCGTCGACCGACGGATAGTACGGCTGCGTGGTCTCGTTGATCGGGCCCCAGTGCTGCTGGTTCCACTGGTACAGCGACGCGTTGGCGACGTTGCGCCACTCCTCGAGCCGCGCCCAGTTGCAGCCGCTGGCGTCGGTGACGTGGCCGGCGCCTTCGAGCGCGCCGAGCACGTCGCCGGTGGCGGTCCAGCCGCCGGCGCGGAACGAGGTCGGCCGGCCCAGGCCGTGGGCCATGAACAGCTCGGTGGCCTTGGCGAACATCTGGTCGAGCTCGGCGCGGGTGTAGGCGCCCAGCACGACGGTGTAGCCGGTGGCGTCTGTGACGTCGCGGAACGACGGCGACGTGCGGCAGGTGACGCCGGCGGCGGTGACGAAGTTGCAGTAGGGGTGGATGTGCAGGCCGATCTCGTCGCCCTTCTCGGCGCGGAAGCGCAGCACCCAGTCGACCAGTTGCTGCGCGCGGGCGGCGCTGACCGTGGGATCGGTGAACGTGTAGGGGCCGACGAAGTGGGTCAGCACCAGGTGCGGGTGGGCGGCGTGCAGGCGCTCTTGCCGCTGGAGCTTGTCGTCCGTGTGATCGCCGGTGTCCCAGTCGTTGGACACCGCGACGTAGAGCGCGGCGCTCTTGTGCAGCGGCAGCTCGGCGAACGCGACGTCGGCGCCGTCGGCCGAGACCAGCACGGTGTGATCGCCGATCGCGACGTCGGCGAGGTCGAAGCCGAGATCGAAGGTGCCGTCGGCGTGGGCGCGCGCGACGTGGGCGCCGTCGAGCCAGACGTCGACCACCGTCGCCGGGCCGTCGGCCCGGGCGACGAAGCGCGGGTCGGCCGGCGTGAGCGCGTCGCCGGCCAGGTACCAGGGGCGGGCGTCGACGATGACCTGCGGCGCGGGCGCCGCGGGATCCGGCGGCGCGGGCGCGTGGTCGGGGACCGGGATCTCGCCGGCGCCGCAGGCGGCGAGGGCGAGCGCGAGGGCGGCGAGGGCGAGGCGCATGGCGGCGGTGATATCGCACGACCGCCGGGGCGGCGTCGCTACTCGACGATCACCTTGTCGGACGCCGACCGACCGAAGGTCTCGGGGTGGTACATCTCCTCGGCCTTGGTCGGCGGGACGACGAAGGTGCCAGGCGTGGTGGCGCGGGCGACGTAGGAGTAGT
>Ga0073899_10000864_pt1 | contig 27986 bp, 24 predicted proteins | sample KloWWTmetaKNB5Ph_FD_88975 | JGI IMG/M metagenome (GOLD analysis project Ga0073899, IMG submission 88975) | Active sludge microbial communities from Klosterneuburg, Austria, studying microevolution and ecology of nitrifiers - Klosterneuburg... | ecosystem: Engineered > WWTP > Aerobic digester >... | reverse complement strand
GGGACGACACTCCCGTTGCTGCCGAGCACATTGCCAAAGCGCACGGTCGCAAAACAGGTTCGACTGGTTCGTGCGGTATTCTGTACGATGAGCTCCGCGATTCTCTTGGTGGCTCCCATTACGCTGGTCGGGTTAACCGCCTTGTCCGTCGAAATCATGATGAACCGCTCGACCCCGTGGCGAGCCGCAGTCTTGGTCACCAGCCTGGTACCACCAACATTGTTTTTCACCGCTTCGCACGGGCTGGCCTCCATGAGAGGAACATGTTTATGCGCCGCCGCATGGAGGACAATCTGCGGGCGATACAGAGTCATTACTGCCGACAATCTGGCCTCATCCGTGATGTCCCCGATGGTGGCAGCGATCCGATCGCGATGACCTTGCTGAACCAGTTCATTCTGAATGGCATATAGACTATTTTCGTACCGTTCATAGAGCACGAGGATGGATGGCTGACAGGCCGCAATTTGTCGGCACAACTCTGACCCGATGGATCCTCCCGCACCAGTAACCAAAACCCGTTTCCCCGCAAATAAATTACGAGTGGCAGCGCCCCCCAACTCTACAGGATCCCGCATGAGCAGGTCTTCGACTGCGAGGTTGCGGATTTGGCTCAGTTCGATCTTGCCGTCCAAGAGTCGACGCAGATGGGGAATAATCTTAATGACTCCTCGATAGGGAGCCATCGTCCGCACGAGCGAGCGAAGCACGGCAGGCGACACATTGGGAACGGCGACAAGGACGACATGAGGAGACAAGGTCTCCATGATGTGAGGCAAATGGTCGAGCGTTCCAAGCACGCGTACGCCATGAATGCGCTGGCCAATCTTCGCCGAATCGTCATCCAAAAACCCGATGGGTTGGTACCCTTCGAACGGGTGACTTTTTAGCGAGCGGACTATCGCCTCACCCGCATCTTCAGCCCCATATACCAATACGCGTCGATTGCCTTGCGAGGGGACGAACTCTCGCTGGAGGCGAGGAGCGAGGCGGACTCCGCCAACAAACAGAATCATCAGAATCGCATCGATAATATAAATTGAACGAGGATAGTTTGCAGATCCTAATCCCCAACGCACAATGACATAAAATGCCGTGGTGCTGGTAAGTGTCGCGAGCGCTAGTTTACGAAGGTCCCATATACTCGTATAACGCCACATGCTCTCGTAGGCTTGAAAATAAATCAAAAAGATGGCGCGAAGGGCGAGCAGGACCGGCAGTGCTTGAAGCTGGAGAGTCAAGGCCCATTCCGGAATGGCGCCGTCGAATCGAAGCCAGAAGGCACACCAGTTGGCTAATCCGGCCAGCACCAGGTGGATGGCAACAATTGCAGGACGTCTGTATGATTGTAGCATTGTCAGCATAAACCTTATGAAAGACTGATGAGGGTTTGGACCGAAAGAAAATCCTGGTGAGTGCGGCTCGGCCTATTCGTAGCGTTGTTGCATCAGAAAATCGTATGTTCCCGGAGCGTAGCGCGCAAACAGTGCCCCCAGAACGCTGGGGCCAATTCTGACTAATTCGTGCCACAGTTGAGACAAGTGTGGGATCGTGGAGCTGGCCGCCGGCATGACATGGACATCGATATTGCTTCCAGCGAATACGACGGCAAACACGGCACCGCTACGAAGCGCATGATAGTCCGACGTCACGATCGTGACGCGGTGCAAATGTTCCTGTTCCAGAATCCGCCGCATTGCGACGGCCTCATCCACCGTGTTCCTCACACCGGTACGACAAGTGTCCAGGGGATAGCCTTGCTGAATACACCCGGGATCGAACAACGTCGAAATAAGCCGAGGCGCATAGCCCCGCTCGATTAACAATTGTGAAAATTTCAACCGGCTATCGTCCCCGGCGAGTACAACAATCGCATCTGCTTGAGCAATTTCATACAGCCTCGAATCGCTGGGTGAGCGATGTGACGAGCTGAACATCGCCACTGCCCAGAAAAATACGGTAACCGCCAGGCAAATCACTAGTGAGACGGCAAGATCAGATCTGAGGATTCCCCACTGATTTACAGTCAGAACGGGTTGGGCTTCACGTGAGTGGATCACTGGAGACTCTCCTCCACAGCCCGACAGACAGTGTCAAGCTGTTCCAAAGTCATGTGTGAATAGAGCGGTAACGCCAGGCCTTCGAGGCTGGCCCTCTCCGTATGGCTCAAGTCGCTGCTCATCCGGGTTGGCCACTGTTTGAACAGCGTCTGCTCATAAACCGGCGGATGGAAATAGCGTTTGGTTTGAATGCCCGCCTGCTGTAATTTCTTATAGACGGTATCGCGATTAGTTCTGGCACGATCTGTTATGAATAAGACGAAGTAGTTGCCGCTCGTCGTTCGATCATCCGGGAGTGCTTGCACCCAACAACCAGGCAACGCACCGAGACGGTCGCGGTAGATCTCAATACGAGCCAGCCTAGCTTTCCCCCACTCGTGAACTCGACGCAGCGACCAGAGTCCAACCGCCGCATGAAGTTCGCTCATCCGGGCGGAAAGCCCTAGATCCACCATATCCTCTCCATGTATAGGATCGCGGCCATAGTCGCGCATAGACCGAAGTCGATCTGCAAGGGCGGTATCATTGGTGGTAACCAGCCCACCTTCTACAGCGGTGACGACCTTCGTCGGGCTAAGAGAAAACACCTCACACGCGCCAAACTGACCGAGGGGTTGACCACGGTAGGTTGCACCTAACCCCTGCGCGCTGTCGAAATACACCGGAATCCCCCTCCCCCGACCGATCTCCAGCAATGGATAGATATCCGGGGGCAACCCATAGATAGACACTGCACAGATTGCCACTGTCCGTTCCGACAAGTTCCGTTCGACATCGACTGGATCAAGCGTGCATGTTCCTGGGAGACAGTCGCAAAATACCGGGACCAGACCATTCCACAGCAGGGCTTGCGCCGTGGCCGTAAAGGTAAAGGACGGTACGATGACTTCTCCGCCAGGAGGAAGATTCAGGGCGCGAGGGACCAGAATCAAGCCACTGGTACAGGAAGACATCGCCACAGCGTGGCGTGCCCCCGTCTGACGGCAGGCTTCAGCTTCCAAGGCCTTCACCATAGCGCCGTTGGTGACGGCTCCTGATTCCCAGGAGGGACGGATCATGCCAACGAACTCATCAAGCGAAGGTAGGGTCGGACGAATAATCGGCAAGGTGGGCATCATAGTGTTTCTCCCTAAATGAACAGTTTCGTGGTGGCTGAGACTCTTCGCCTCCAACTAGTCAGTGAAGGCGTTACGATCGTTCGTCTGGAAACTGAGGATGATTCGGCCTAGCATCGGAACCCGCTCCCTCAACTCTTCTTTGAGGAAGGAGGTCATTACGTCCGGTTATCGATGCAGAGTGTGACTTTCCGGCAATGATGTGGGGCTGAGAACGGTGCAGAAACTACGGATGGGAGACAGGCTTTGCTCCGGACGACAGGACGTCGAGCAGCGCATCCGTAGACGCCGTCATCCTCTCGCTGCGTGCGACGACGCGTCCCTTGGCCGCGATGTCGGGCGTAAGACTCTCCGACCTGTCGATGCACAACAGGTCGCGAGCGCGATCAAGCGTCACCAAGGCACTGAGTGCGCAAAGATCGTTCAGGATGTCGAAACCGGCGCAGCGAAACAGGGACCCACCGAGGCGGCCTATTGAATAGGTGCGAACCGGAGTGCGCAGCCTGAATTGGGAAAATCCGACCCGCGTATGGTCAAGATCGGCCTGAGGGATGTTGCTGGCGGTCCATCCCTCAGAAATAGGCGAGGAAATGGAGTCGAGAGGAATCTGCACCCAAGACCTCTCAAATTCTCGCTGCATGCCCATGGAGTCGTACCAGGATCTGGCGCGAGGATTCGCGGCAAATACGTCCACACCCACAAGATGTTCATGGTTGCGATGGAACCGGCGCAGCCCATCCACGACCAAAGACTTTCCAATGCCCCTCCCTCGAAACCCTGGCAGCAGGAAAATGTGATTCAGCATGAGGGTACCGTCCGAATGTCCCCAGGCAGCCATACCAACGATGTGTCCCTGAAGCGAGCCGACCAGATACTCATCCGAATCCGCGGTGTGTATCTGCTGTCGGATATGGCAGTGGAGTCTTGGACTCCCGATGATGGTAATGCGGTGGATCTGTTTGCTGGCTCCGATCTGCATGATCGAGGCAATCGCGTGGCTGTCGTCAACCGTGGCAGGTCTGATGATGGCTCGAGCGGATAGAGAATCCATAGTCGAGAGCGGGCGGATCAGCCGCGGTAGGCCGGAAAATAGTCGCAGGGTGGTGACCACTGATTTCCCTGCCGGCGCTCCCAAGCTGCACGTATGTCAATAAGGGCCTCATACGAAGTGCTGTCGAAAATTCTAGTCCCAACGCTAAAGGCAACACCTCCATTGGGCGCATATCGCTGCTTGTAGCGAAGAAGACTGTCCTGTCCAGAATACCCCCCCCCAAGAACCACCTGTTGCTTGCCGTTGGCTCTGGCCCACAGGTTGATCTCGTGTCGGAGCAGCGGATTGGCGCGAAGCGGGAATCCCTCCTCGAGGGTTCCGCCCAGGAACGAGTAGAGGTAGTGCTCAGAGATCAACAACAGTTCTGTCGACAGTACACGTTGATGGTGGAGTGCATGGAACAGCACGACATGACCGGCGAGTTCGGCGATTAGCCTGTCAAAAAACGATCTCGGGAAGTAATAGATGGGCAACGCCCCGAGACGGTTCATAGTGGCAGAGTAGACGGCTAGGAATTCCTCCAAGCGCCGGCAGTCTGGGTCCGGCTCCACAGTAACTCCGGCACGTTTCGCCTGCCTGATATTTTCGCGGGCAGCTTTTTCATAGCCCCGGAAAATGTCGTCGGGGTCCTGTTTGAGCGAGACAATAACACAGGGGCCTTTGACGATCGTCTCCCCATAAAATGGAATGAGCTGATCTTTGAACAGTGACAACCGTGCGAACAGGGAGACCGCGTGCATGGCGCGAGCCCATTGATCGAAACCTTCCCAAAAGGCATCGACATCGAAGGAACCCCACCCGAATGGTCCGCCATACCCATAGGGCGACACCAAATCGCAGCTCTCCGTCTCCCCTCCTGCCCACGGCTCGACGCACAGTGGGCGAACGATCAAAGGGAAAAGAATTCCGCCCGAGCGTCCCACCTGGCAGGCGCATACCCCTCGATCCTCAGGTCGGGCAAAGAGTTGGACATATCCTGGATGGGCGACCACATCCCCATGCGGCCAAGCATCCCAGAGATCCTCCCAGCGGGCCCGCTGCTCCGGCACAGCGGCATCAAGCAGAATGAAGTTTGTTGGATCGATACTCATAGCGACGCTCAGAAGTTGTGGCTGGTTGCTGAGCCTACAGATGGTTGCTCCCAGAGAAGGGGGAAGATTGTCGGATCTGAATAATCGGGGGATCCGTCTTTAAGTTTTGAGGCCAAATCGTCGAGAAAAATATGCCAGGGAATGCCCTTCTCATTATTGTATCGGCGATAGCGATTGTGTGCGTCCTGCAAATGTACGGCAAGGGCGAGGCGCGGAGTTCCGCTGGTGTTCGGCCCGCTGCCGTGAATCAAGCGACAATGATGCACGCTGAGTTCCCCTCGACGGAGAGTCATGGGAATCTTGGTCATTGGAAGTTTATCAGGAAATTGTTTTTCCAATCCGCGAAGATCCTTACAACGAAACGTGCGCATGTCTTCGGTCCCTGACCACGTATGGCTACCGTCGATATACAAAAGCGGGCCCATTTCAACCGTGCAGTCCTGGAACGGAATCCACATCGTGAGCATGCTGTCTGAGGTGCAGGTGCCCCAATAGGCTCGGTCGGTGTGCCAGCCTACGACCGATTCGGTCTCGGGCAAGATGCCGGGTTTGTCCACCAAAGTGTCGGCGAAATAGCGAATGGTGGAACTTCCCGTCAGGCGTGCCGCAATTGCGCCCAAGACGGGATGCAGCGCTAATTGCCTCACTTGTGAGTTCTGAAGGGCGACGACCTCGGCGGTACGGACAATATTTCCGTCCCCCGGCTTCCAGTCGGAGAAGCCACTCGTAGGCGGAAGGTCCCAATCCCGTTCACCGGAGAAATGACGCTGAATCCCACTGAACGCATGGTTAAGCAGCGCCTCAGGCAGCACTCGCGTCGAACGGTACCAGCCATGCTGGCGATAAAAGGCCACGTCTTCGTCTGAAGGCAACGGGGCCTCATATTGACTGAGATCCATCGCTGTGTCCTAAGAAGGCTATAAGATAAAGAAGCGGACGGGTGGGACGTGTCTCTCGCCGTCGCTCATGAAAACTGAAGGCGCATAATTGATCGGGGGGTGACGCTCTGTAAGAGCGTCACCCCAGCCCCCACGATCGACTCTTCACCCACCACGATCCTTTCGCGCAAAACCGCATTGCTACCGATGAACGAACAACGCCGGACCATGGCCGCGCCGTTCACGATTGCGGCCGTAGAGATATGGCAATGATCTTCGATGACAGCGTCGTGCTCGATCAGAGCCTTGGTATTGATAATGCAATTGCGTCCAACAGAGGCCCCCGCGTTGATGAGCGCGTCGTGCATGATGATAGTCCCCTCCCCGAGCCTGGCGCGGCGAGAAACGTGGGCCAGAGGAGAGACGACGATGGGGAGGGTCATGCCAAGTTGTTTCAGGCGTAAAAAGAGTCGAATGCGCGGCTCTGGAGACTTGATCTGTCCGATGGTGATTAGAAAGTTGTGGCAGGCCTTCGACAGCGTAGGAATGTCTTCCTCCCGACCCAGCAGCGGGTAGTCCGTGAGCGTGGGATCCAACGCGTCTTTTTCGTCAACGATGCCGCGGATGGCGAAGCGGCCCTCCATCTCGATGACGTCGATGCAGGAGCGGCAATGCCCGCCCCCGCCGATCAGAATGAGGTCTTCCTTGAGATTCATGTATACATTTCCGATGCAACATGTGCCGAGATACGGCGTACTATCGAGAAGGCCGGTCAGACGAGGCGCCTTTGAAATTGCCTTCCCAGGATGGGTCGTCTGGATGCATCATGCCTTCCCGCTTCAAGACTTTCCAAGGTGTCAACAGCAGGATCTTACAGTCCAACCACATCGAACGGTGTTCCACGTACCATAGGTCGAGAAGAAATCGTTGTTGCCAATTGGCGGTGTTTCGCCCATTCACCTGGGCCCACCCTGTAAGTCCAGGGGGAACGAGGTGACGGCGCTGCTGTTCCGGAGTGTAATGCGCGAGATATTCCATCAGCAGAGGCCGAGGGCCGACGAGGCTCATATCACCCTTGAGTACGTTCAAAAGCTCAGGAATTTCGTCCAGGCTGGTGGAGCGCAAGAACCGGCCGACGCGAGTCAACCGTTGAGAATCCGGAAGCAGCTGTCCATCGCGATCGCGCGCATCGGTCATGGTGCGAAATTTAAACAGGGTAAAAGGCGATCCGTACAAACCCGGTCGCTGCTGTTTGAACAGGATCGGGGAGCCAATGCCGCATCGAACTGCGAGCGCAACAAGGAGAAACGCAGGCAGGGCGACGGGCATCACGCTTAGGGTCACGATGACATCAAACCACCGTTTTGCCAGGAAGCCGCGTGACGGCTGCGCCTGCGATGTCGCGTCATCAGATTTCATGAATCGCGCTCCCCGTTGGTCGTGCTCCGCGACCGCGCCCATTGCCTATGGCTCAAGCCGTTTGGCGCGTCCTACGAATGGGACGGCCCCAACGGTTCCTACTCGCGACACACCCTGTCTTTCAGGGTAGCGATACCGAGGGAAAAAATTGCAAGGCTCCAGGCCGGATATCCGTTGCGCCGATTTGGCGGTAAGATGCAATCTTGCATTCTTCTCCTCATCCATAACGACGCGATAGGTATAGAACTCACCGCGTGCTGAGGAAAATCCAGCCTTGAAATGAAATAGCGAGTCTTCGGTGCCGCCGACCCCTCCACCCAGATGCAACACGCGATGCGATCGTTCCTGAGCCCAACGCCACATATAATCGACCATGAGCTTGGAAGGAGCGAGGGAGAGGTGTGAGGCCGCCGTGCCCCCGAGATGGTACTGTACGATCCCATTGGTAACAACGAAGAGACCCGCGGCTGCGATTTCGTTCCTCTCGGTCAGTACACACGCAAGATGCACCCGGTCCCCAAGCTTCGCTGTCAACTCCTCAAAGTATTCGCGCGAAAAGAAGTAGACGTCGTCCGCATCTACCCGCCGCATGGTGGCGTGATACAGATTGACAAAGTCCGGTAGTCGGCTCCACTCGTCAATACTGATACGGAAACCCAACCGGACAAGTTTCTTAATATTGCGCTGGTGATTCGTTGAGACTTGGTTCCAAAGATCCTCCTTCGACTGGGTGAGATCGAAGCAGACAGTCTGCCCGTGTCGGATCAGTTGTCCAAACCTCCCGAGAGCGCGGTGATCGAGGGACAAGAGCGGATGGAGGCGAAAAAATGCCGTGATGAGGTTCCGGCGTCGTGCGGCCTGACAAAACGCGTCGAGGAAGGGAGACAGGTCCGCCTGCGGCGGCCAGACGAGCGGGGACGGGTAGCCGTAAGGCGAGACACAGTCATACCAATCACAAGGGACTCCAAGCTCTGAGGGTAAACTACGAATCAGAAGGGGCGCCAGAAACGTCGATTGCCCCTCTTTCGCGTAGAACGCCGCCGCCGTCGTGCCCTCATATGTCGCGCACAGTTCGACGTATTCGGGCAGATGGTAAAAATCGTGCGGCGCTGTCTCAAGATGCTGTCGCCATCGAGGATCGGCCGGTTGGATGAATTCCGTAATCAAGCTAACCTCTATACTCTAACACGCGTTGCAGACAGACATGGCAGGCTCGCTGCGAGTCACCGGGGGCCGTCCACTGACTGTGTCCTCACACAAACACCCACCGATCGTGCCGCGACCATGGACGAAGAAGGAATTCTCAACACTCTCCCGTATCGAAAGACGTGGATGCCCCCTCCCCCACTGTAGGATGTTGACCGGTGAGGCGATAGAATTTGTAGGGATAGCGATATCTCAAAATGGTGCTCACAACCGGCGGGAGCGAAACTCGACTCGGCAGGTAGACCGGAGGAAACCCCATTCCCGCCTTGAACGTACATAGCCGTGGATCCTCCACACTATGCAGCCCATACACGACTTGATGGATCATCCCGGTGCGCCGACAGGCCAGGACGAACTCGAAGGGTAACCCGGTCCCAACATAGGTGTTCAGGAACTCGGTCGCCAAAAAAATGTTCTGGATATAAGCGACATCGCCGACGGCATAGCCGATCATGTAGCCGGCCAGTTGGTCGCCGGCAAGACCGGCCAATACGACCATGTGCGGATCTCGGACCAGCACATCAACCTCCGAGCAATACGCCTCCTGTTCAGGAGCATGACCATAATCCGTTCGGCGGATCGCGGACAGCATCACGCGTCGTCCCTGGTCACGAAGAAGGCACGCATCTTTCAGCTGGACGATGCGGATCCGCTTGCGGCAACGGCGCAGATGATTGCGACGCCCCGGAGTCAGCGACTGCTCGCCATAGTCCGCGACGTTCGAGCACAGCTGAACAGGCATGGTTCCGTTAGCCAAACCCGGCGGTGCCTCCTTCAGGCGGGTACGAAATCCCCAGCAGCCGAACCTTGGCCGAGTCGCTTCGTTTTCCGTCAAGGCAGCCAGCCAGTGAATCGGCTCGTAAAATCCGGCCACCAATTCCATCCAATACCGCCCCCGGTGAGAGATCACATGCTTCCCTTGGCGACGCAGGGTTTCCGCCCACTGCTCCTCCGTCATCGAATTGACAACTACCTCTTCAGCATTAAGAAAGCCAGGCATGGCGTTCAATAACTCCTTCTATTCCTTGTCACCGTGCGATGAGGCTCTCCCCCTTGCTCCCAATCTTGTCCGATAGATGAGAAAGTCGGGATCGTCGAAGATGCGCTCCAGCGACTGGATGCCATCGAACACGTCCGGCGCCGTGGGATTGTTGTAGACAACAAAGAGATCGCGCGGATGATCGGCAATGGTACGGGCGATATTTGCTGCGACGCGTTCGAGCACCGTCCCTTTGAAGGGATTATAAAAGTAGATCACAAGAGGTTCGAGCGGGAACTCGTAGTCCACCGCATCCATGCAGAGACAGTGAACTTCTCTGGATTTGCTGTGTTCTCCGACGTAGGCGGCGAGGTTATTTGAAGCAATCGCCGACAACTCGGCGGAGAATTCCACACCGATAATGCGGCGAAACGGATAGGTTGATGCGAGCAGCAACACAAGCCCCTTACCGCATCCGATATCGACGAACGTAAACTGTTCGTGGCGGATGTTCAGATGCGGCATCATCTCATTGAAGATCTTGGGCGAGGTCGGCGCATAATAATTTCCTTCATTCACATTCTGGCTCTCGATGCCTAATCGATTCAACGGAATGTGCTCCGCGGTTTCCACCCCGTATTTGCGATCGAACAGACTTGCGACGCTCGGCCCGGCCAATGGAGAGGCGAAGCCGAGCTTCCGGGCGACCTTGGCAGGGACAAAGCAGACCATATATCCCGCCGTGCCCAAAATTCCGCGACGTTTGATGGATCGTCGAACTTTACGCCAGCCGCCTGTTGCGACCCGCGTCAACCAACGTGTTTCGGCTAGATTGAGCGATAACAAGTTCATAGCATCTTCCCGTTCAGACATTGGACTTGCGTCTCGTGGGTAGGATAAGGAGACATTGTCTATGCGGCTTGCTGAATCTGGACTGACAACAGGGCGGCTCCCGCCCAAGGAGCACGCGCCCGACACCCACGGCGCAAAGGAAGTGGTCACATTTCCGGTGGGTTCTCTACATCTCTGCTCATGAGTCGCCACTTGGCTTCTGGTGTGCTGCTTCCATGGGGGTATGCGTGTGAGAGATTAGAGAACTGCGTCTATAGACTTCCGCGGTCGCATGACCGGGCTGGTTGATGCCGTCCCGGGTGAATACTTTCCAGACGGTTCTGATCAGGATGTGGAGATCCAAACGGAGCGAGCGATGCTCGACGTACCACAAGTCCAGCGCAAACTTCTGCTCCCAGGTCAATGCATTGCGTCCATTGATCTGCGCCCATCCGGTAATTCCAGGCAATACCTCGTGCCGACGATGTTGGTCGGGAGTATATTCTTCCAGGTATTCCATTAAAAGCGGTCGAGGGCCGACCAGGCTCATTTCGCCCTTCAGGACATTCACCAATTCTGGAAGCTCATCCAAGCTCGTGCTGCGAAGGAATCGCCCGAATCGAGTCAGGCGCTCGGCATCGGACAGCGGGCGCCCCCCGGAATTGCAGGCCTTCTTCATCGTTCTGAATTTCATCAAAATGAACGGACGTCCATGGAGGCCGGGACGCGGCTGCGTAAACAAGACCGGAGATCCATGGATGGTCCATGCGGCAAGGGCAAGGCCTGCGATGACCGGCAGGACGAGTGGTATCGCACTGGCAGTGACGACCAGGTCGAAGAGACGCTTAGGAAGAGACGGAACGGCTGTCCGTGATGAGTCTTGATGGCGCATGGTTCCAGAAGATTCTCGCGACAATCGTCACGCTCATACGTATAGGAGCATGGACCCTACGAGCCGGAAGGTTTGGTCAGTCGATGATTACGGACGTCTATGTTTACAGACGAATCTGCGGAGGTGGAGGGCGTAGCGGCATCGGGAACCGCGAGGCCCTGTTTTTTAAGTAATGTGACGTACTCTTCGTGGACGGCTTTCCACATGGCCCGATCTGAGAAATCGCGTAACACCCGTTCGCGAGCGGCCTCGCCATGCCGGCGACTCAGTTCAGGATCTTTCAGGTAACCGCGCACTGCCGCAGCGAGCCGTCGGGAGTCATACGGCGGGACCAGTGTGCCGGTGACACCATCCTGAACGGCATCGACGCATCCAGGCACGGTCGTCGCGACCATAGCCAGTCCCATCGCTGCGGCTTCGAGCAACACGATAGGAAAACCCTCTCGGTAAGTCGGCAGAATCAGAAAGTCCATGGCGGCGTACACCGGAGGAATATCCCATTCCTCTCCAACCAAATGAACGCGCGGGTCGTTCTGAAGGCGCCGCTCGACTTCCGAAGGAACCGGATCCCCCGGCTCAGCAGGGCCGACAAGCAATAGATGGAGCCTCGGAAATTCCTGACGCAGGGTGCTCCACGCATCGGCCAGCTCAACGATGCCCTTGCTGCGGACCAGACGGCCGACGAATCCTACCACGGTAGCCTCGCATGGAATATCGTACTTACGCCTCGTTACGTTCCGAACTTCGTCTCCGAGCCGGGAAGGGTTGAACCGCACGGCCGCGTCGACGCCATTGCAACTTCCCTGAAGCAATACGCGAATCTTGTCGGCTGGACATAATCCCGCGTCCACAGCAACGGCACGAACTGAGGCACTCACGCAGATCACGCGGTGAGCAAGTTTACAGGAGAGGTATTCGGATCCCATCAGGAGCCTTCGTCTCCATCCGGTCGCCGTGAGATAGGGCAGTCCGTGCAAATGGTAGACACGTATGGGAACGCGGCTCACCCATGCGCCGAGCATACCGAGGAGGCCCCCTTTTGGAGTATGCGCATGGACGATATGCGGGCGCAGACGCCGAAAGCTCAGGCATATTTTAGAAATCGCGATCAAATCTTGCAGAGGCGTGATGCGCCGCGGCATCTCTATCGCTTCGACATCGACTCCTTCACTGGCGGCAAATGCGGAAAGATGTCCGCCCGGCGAAGAGAGGCCATGGACCTCGAAACCCCGAGCTTTCATATACCCCGCTTGCCCGGAAACGAAGAAGAGCGACTGGGGGACAGTCGTGATGTGAATCAACCTGATAGGAGTGGGAGCCATGATTGCGTCGTCGATACTCGTATGGAATAGTGGTCGAACCGCCTCCAAGGACCTTCGCCAATGTCAGCGGCAATACTGCAGCCGGAAAAGATCGGGGGGCGCCTGAATCCCGCGTCAGGGTCGGAGCGGCCTGGCGTATGCTGTACGGTCTTTGACATAGCGGTAGAAGTCTTCGCGAGTCTTACGGAGCAGAGTCTCGTGATACTGCCGGGCACGCTGAAGATTTCTGAGCGCCATCTCTGCCCTACGGTGAGGCTGGGTGACGACCTCCCGAACTTTTTCGGCCAGTGCCTGAACATCGTTTGGCCGGACCAGATCGCAGGGTTCTAAGAGTTCGGGAATCCCCCCGGCCGTCGATCCCACGCAGGGCAATCCTCTTGCCATGGCCTCGACGAGAGCACGAGGCAGGCCTTCAGTGCGTGACGGCAATACGAAGAGATCCGCTCGATCGAGTTCAGCTCGAACTGCAGCCCCTGAGGGAAGTTCACCGAGAAACCGAATGCGCTCGCCCAGCCCGAGATCGGCAGCCTGGTTTTCCAACCGGCTCCGATAGTGTCCGTCCCCGACCAGGACGAGATGTAAGTCGAGGCCTTGGCGGGCACAACGCGCCATGGCGCTGATCAACGTATCCTGACCTTTATACAATTGCGCAAGAGTAGCAACAGTGAGGAGGGTAATGGGAGTTCCGTCGAGAGAAGATGCCCGTGGACTTGAGACAAACGCGTCGTTGTCTAGTTCCACGTCTGAATAACTCGCCGAGAGCGCTCCGGCGCGGGCAGGATACCGGCGTTGCAAAGTATGCTTCGTCACATAGGCCACGGCGCTCGCTTTCAAGCACAGTCGGGCCTGTTGCCGGTAGAACCACAGGCGGAAGAAGGGACGCAGGGGATGCGTGAAAGCGCCGGGACTGAACACCTCCCATGGATCCCCGACGACCTCCACGCCAAACGGTCGAGGCCGTGTTCGCCAAGCGCGGGTCAACCCGTCACTGAAGGAAGACCCTCCTCTGAAGATCACAGCCTCAGCAGTCTTTGCCGCCGCCAAAAACACGCGCATGATGCGCGGGCGCCGCCGCAGATACTGCCACGGGCCAATGTAGTATGGCACTGGGATGAGCGATACCCCCGATCCATCGACACGCTGCCAATGCGAGGGAACGACAGGCACATCACAGACTCGCGAGACAACCTCGACGTGATCGAATACTTCCAGATAACGAAGAAAGAACGCATAGCCATACTGGGCGCATGTCCAGACCCTTCCGTCGGGCGTCCTCATGAATCTGTGCTCAGTGGTAACAGTGACTTTCATAGAATTGCGGAAGAGGCCGATACCAAACCTTACGAGTACGTCCGGGAAGCGGAAGGGACATGCCGCTCCGCCAGAACCGTGTACAGTCGCTGAAGTTCCGTGACCGAATGCTGAATACTGTACGGACTTTGCCAAAGCGTATCCAAAGCCGCGCGCTGAGTGTGCCGAGTTTTCCGTCCGCGCGTAGCGAGAATGGCGTCCGCCCAAACAGCGGGCGAATTCTGAAGAGCCACGCGTGACACCAGCTGATTGACCACGTCGACTTCTGCCGTGACAACGTCTGAGACGACACAGGGAAGTCCGGCCGCTTGGGCTTCAAGCAGTACCACCGGAAAGCCTTCATGCAATGAAGGTAAGACCAACGCATCCATGGCGCTCAACATCAGCTCAGGCACGTCGGAACGGAGTCCTAAGAAGCGGACGACCTTTGTGAGACCGAGCGTTTCGATTTTACGCTCCACAGATGAACGTAAGGGACCGTCTCCCACGAGGATCACAAACGTGAGCGGGTGGCGCTTGACGGTTTCCAAAAGAATGTCGACCAGGAAATGATGATTCTTTTGTGCCATGAAACGTCCCACATGACCGATCACGAATGCCTCGGTTGGAATTCCCAGGCTGCTTCGGAGTTGCCCACGGTCTGACCCGGCCTCGAATGAGGCTAGATCTATGCCGAGGGGCAATGTCCGCCATGCCAGCGAGGTACCCCTGCTCGGACTGAAGAGTGCCGACCCGGCTTCGGCGGAGCAAGCTACACCAGTCGTGGCGTAGCGCCTGATCCACTCCTGCGAGATGTGTAGGTATTGGCGTCTGGCCCATCCTGAACAGCGATCGACTTCGGACGTATCGTTGTGGCTGTGTGCAAGACGGATGGGAATGTGCGATCGGTGAGCCAAGCGAAGGATGAAGCCGCTGTAATGGTGAACATGGCTGTGAATGACGTCATATGGCAACCCATGACGGACAGCCCTTGCAAAATTTCTGGCATAGATCCACGGTCGAGACGGAGAAAGGCAGGATAATACCTGGGATCCCAATGAAACAATTTCCTCATCGTAGGCTGCTGGCGTGTCCGTGTGAACCAGGAAGTCCATGTGAAATCGATCGCGGTCGATTGCCCGCAGGACATGCATGAGCCAGGTTTCAGCTCCTCCCCGGTTCATAGCACCCACCACGTGCAGAATTTGCAAAGGCCTCATCTGATTGATACCCTAAATTTGTCTAGCTTGCCGCAGTTAGGGAAGAGGATGGAGCATCGATTAACTGGGCGTGGCACTGGCGGGTGAGTTGGCGGTTATACAGATACGTGACCAACAGGTACGGAATGAGACATTCCCAGAAGATGGAACGCACGATCAGATGACTTTCACCACGCGCAACGAATAAAACAAAAGAAATGAAGATCGCTTCGATGGCCAACCCGAGCGGGTTAGATTGTTTCCAGACCCACAGCACAAACCGAGCCAGGACATACCCAATCACGCTCATGAATATGAGTGTGCCGACCCATGAGAAGTTGAGATAGGCCTCCGCAATAACCGAGAATCCAAGCGTCTGCCCTGCCTTGGCCGCATAGGGGTCGACTTCTTTCATCAGCCAGTAGGAAGGGAGTCCGCCGGCAATGGACGGATGAATATCCCAGAAAAAGTTCGGGAAGATAGTGCCCACCGCACTGAGGTAGGTCGCTCCCCACTCAAAGGGTCTGATCTGTGGAACGAATTCGGTCGTGTAAATGATCGTAATGAAACTTCCGCCCATCTCCCGCATAGCCAGGACAAGCGGATTGTCCATTGCCTCATAGGAGTCCACCAACGCGCCAATTTTATCCATTCCAACCAATCGTTCAGTTCGAACTGCGGCCAGTCCCGGGACCAAGACCAAGACAATCGTTGCGGCTAAGACGACGACAGATTTCTTGATTGGTCCAATGACCATAGCGTGAAGCCAGAGAAGCGCGACCATTCCTTTGAGCCCATGGTTGCGCATTCCCAACAGAACATAGATACAGGCAGGTACTGCGATCAGCACCCAGGACAGAATGATGTTCCCGCGCCGTCCCCGACTTCCGGCCAGGAGCAACAGCGTTCCGGGAATCAAAAACGGCGCAATAACCAACGTCCAGGCATTCGCACCCGTCACTTCCCGCGCCCGCATGAATTCGCCTGTATATCCCAGGGTCTGAACCAAGTTGAAATCATGATAGAGCTCGTACATGGCCGGTCCGATACTTAAGATGATGATCATGGCGCCGACCGTTCGGAGAGCCTGCTCGAGAGCACCGTCTGCGGGTGATCGGTCGATCGTGGTGATGCTGGATCTTGCACCGTACAGCGCACCAGTATGGAACGCGAGCATGCTCGCCACGACAAGAAGGAGCGCCTGACGAACTGCTCCAATGGGAAATTTTCCGCCAAGGAGACCATGCGTATTTAACCCCAGCACTTCCAGAAAGGACTGTCCTCCCGAAAACAACATAACCGCGATAAGGAACAGACTATACAAATCCAGCAAATGGCCTGTCGCGGTCTTCCAGGACCAGAGCGACCACAGGCTTAAACCGACCAGGAACAGCGAGAGGCAATACACCGCAGTCTCCCCAGAGACCTCATAGAAGGTCTGTAACCCCAGCAGAGCGACAAGACCAATTCCCCAGGCGCATTGTCCCAGGAACAGACCAGTTCGTATTCGATGAGAGGGAAACATGTTGAGAGTCGTGTCCGATTCAAGCGAGAAGTGCGTCGCTGTCCCGACAGCATTTGCTTGAAAGATTGAGAGGAAAGCCTGTTCTCATGCATACCCTCGACTGAGGCCCACGCCCAGAAGATAGATACTATTTGGGCTCAGATAAAATTATGAAGAGTCCTGACTTTTGACTTTATGGCGCGTCACATTGCGCGATTGCGCTACGCACAAAGCTGTTGCGATGAGGCGGTAGACATGGAGACCGCTCACCCTCAATTAAAAACCGACCGGCTAACTCTTGCAGGGTTGGTCTTTCCGAGCGAGAGCGTAATGGAGGCACAATGCGCTTATGAATAGCTGTGCGAAAAGAGAAATCCCAAAGGCTAATGCTGCAGCATTGAGGCCATGGCCGGGAATGAGAACTATGGCACTGACGGTTCCGATGGCTGCTACGCAGGCAAACTGAATGCTTTGACTACGGATAATCCGTGCCGCCGTCATGCCAAATCCACAGACACTGGCAAGGTGAGACACCGCCGCCACCCCCATGAGCCAGACAAATGTGTCGGAGTGAGTCGCATAGTCCGCCCCATAAAGAAGTGTGAGCAGCTGCGCGCCAACGGCAAACGCCACACCGATGCCAATAAGACCCCACAGCCCTGCCAGAGCTGCAAATTTCATAAACAACGTGCGAAACTCCACAAACGCCCCTCTAGCCCAATGCTGTGAGAGTCGCGGACTCATGGCTTGGCCCAGGGAGTTCACAGCCATTCCAGCGGCCGCAGCCACGTATGCCATTCCCGCAAATAGCCCCAGGGCACCATCGCCTATGTATCGTTCTATAAAATACCGAGGTATATTGGCATTGAGCGAGAGCAACATCGTCCCCACTCCTAGTGGCAAGGCCAACGCGCACAGTGCCTGCATCTGGCTCTGCCGCCAAATCCCTGCTGTATGGGGCTTATGCGCCGTCAATGACAAAATCTGGCTGCCCCTCGGAATGTCATACGCAATCAAAACAAGCAGCCAACCCATTGCCAAACCGACTACCCCGCCCAGTACCCCCCCGAGAAGAATAAAGCCAACGGCGAAGCCAGCTGCCGACGTCACACCTCTCAGAAGGAGCGAAATGGTAATCAAATCCATACGCTCATGTTTTTGGAGTAGCCCGTAGAACACATCACTAATGGCTTCAAAGCACTTTGCGATACCGAGCACAAGAATCGTGAGCGCAGTATCTACCCGATACTGGAATGCCAACACGGCGATCGTTGCGAGGGCAAGGACCGTGCTCGCGAGTCGCATGGCCACGTAGTCCCTAAACTGAAATTGATTCCGTGCATCTGTCGATTGCAGCTGCCGAAGCCCCAGGTTTGCAAAAATGATCACCGGAGCCGTAATCGCAGATGCTAACGCGAACTGCCCAACCATCTCCGGTGTCCCCATCCTCGCGAGTATGACAAGAATCCCCCATTGGCACAGCGCGTAGAACGCATCACCAAGACCGGTCCACAGGGCCGACCGTCTGATGGAGGGTGCTGGCGAGGCGATCTCGCTCGCCACGCCATGCGAGAACCTGATGCCCGTCTCTATGGGGGCCATCGGGACTGACGCCGGATTCAAGTCTGCCTGGCTCATTACCGAAACTCTCCCGGGCGGTTAGTGGAATCGCGCATCGGCTTACTGAATCTGAGCGTATTGAGAATAGTGCGATAGCCGAGGGCCCATGGCCTTTTGGAGGACCACTCCCAAGAGTCTCCCTCCAGCCTGGACAATCCGGTGGCCAGCCAATTGACAGGCTTCTCGGTCGGCCTGTCCCGCACCGACAATTAGCATGACTCCGTCTGCCCGACTGCCGAGAATCACCGCGTCACTGAACAGTGTGACCGGAGGCGTATCCATGATGACGAAGTACCCCGCGGTGCGACACTTTTCCAGCAGGAGTTTCATCCGTCTGGAGGAGAGCAACTCAGAGGGATTCGTTGTAACTTTGCCCGGAGGAATCGTCCAAAGATTGGATTCACCACTGTGATGGACCACGTCATCGAACTCCGCATCGCCATCTAAGAAGTCCCCAAGCCCTCGGATACCATCGCCTTTGAGAAGGAATAGACTGCCTGGATGTGAGCTCCTCAGATCAGCATCGATGAGCAACACGCGTCCATCTTCAATCTGAGCCATGGCAAACGCAAGATTCACCGCCACTGTACTTTTCCCTTCGTCCGGACCGGAACTCGTGATGACCAGAGAACCGTGGTCCGGTATCATTCCAGAGAGCATAATGCTTGTGCGAATCGACCGGAACGCTTCAAGGGCCGGCAGAGCCCGCGGGCCCCGGAGGATCATCGGCTCCTGCGTTTCGAGGTGCTTTACACGCGGAATGGCGCCAAGAAAAGCAATGGTGGGTAGATAGCTGGCCAAATCACGAGGGCCTTTGAGGCTTTGATCAAAATGATCTAGACCGATTGCGATTCCAAGGCCGAATACCAGTCCACTCAGCAGACCAAGAATGGTATTGGCAACTTTCCTTGGTCTGCTTGGCTTCGACGCGGGCGTGGCGGGATCCGCAATCACCACATTCGTAGCGACAAGTTCGGAGGCTAACGACGCTTCCTTTGCCTCTCCCAGAAAAAGATCGTACACGTGTTGAGCACTCTTGACCTCCCGTTCAAGAATACCCTGTTGAGCCTGATATTGATCAAACTGCATTACATCACGCTTCTGTCGATCAACTGCTACACGGATTGCTGATTCTCTCGTCGTGGCGAGATCTCGCTCATGCCTAATCGAGGCATATATTTTCCGTACCTCTTCTACAACCCGCTCTCTCAGTTGATGAAGCTCGGCTTCCGCACGGGCTATTTTAGGATGCAGCGAACCATATTTTTCAGCTAGCTCCGCCACCTCGCTGGATGCCTTAATCTCCTGAGTGCGAAGAACTTGAATAAGTGGAGAAGAGAGGACTTCGGCGTGATCACCCCATTTCGCCCAATCGATTCCTTCGGCTTTCGTCTTCTCTGGCATGAGAAGCGCGATCTGTTGGTATCGCGATTCCGCTTCTGCACGTCGAAGTTCCAATTTGACGAGTTCCGAACTCAACTCTGCCAGGCGCTGCCTGGATGGTGTCTGACGGTCCCCCGTTTCGACGACCCCATACTTCACTCGGTATGCATTCAGGGCTTCTTGTGATTGCTCAACTTTATTTCTCAGATCCGCTAAGTGAGAGGAGAACCATTCTCGTGCCCTTTCTTTCTTCTGGGCATGGACCTCTTCGTTGAGGTGTATGTATGCTCTCGCGATGGCATTTGCTGCCTCCGCAGCAAAGTGAGCATCCCCGGATTTGACGGTAATTTTTGCCAGCCTGGTTCCCCGCACCGGCTTAATCTGGATCGTCTGCTCAAATCGACCCAGCGCAAGGTCCCATGACTCGTTCGTTCGTTCCCCGCTTGCGAGTGGGGGTGGAGTCGAAGAAGTTGTGGTGGTCTTCGAACCAAACGTGGTCTGTACAGTGATGAGCAAGTTTTCATACAATCCGGCGAAAGTTAAATATTCTGACCGTTCAAGAAGCTTGAGCTCTTCCGCAGCTTTTTCAAGGACGCGGCGACTTTTCAGGAGCTCGAAATGCGTTTCATAATAGTCGGGAGAGAAGTCGGCCATGGTCCTATCTGATTTCTGCAGTGGTCCCTGATGCTCCTGCTCGATTAGCACGGTTGTCGTTGACTCAAATCCTGGGGCCTGGACATGAGACCATAGGGCCATGATTGCTGCGCAGCACATCGAGCAGAGAATAATTATCCACCATCGTTGCTTCAGAACCCTCAAAAGGTCGATTAAATAGGATTCCTGATCTACTTTGCGAGTATTCATATCGTCCTTCAGAATGAAGTGGTGCTGGAGTGCGCGCAGCTATAATCGACCGACAGATGATTCTTGATCGGTTTTGGTCCGGCATCGTATGGTCTTGAATACGGTTGATCGGCGAGCCTTGAAAATTTGAGCCTCAATACCAGACAGTTGCTAACGAATGATCTCCTGGCACATTCTATGCTCGTTACCGAACAAGGCTTAATTTGAAACCCTCTGCCAAGAATTAGAGGTGAGGAACAGCCTGAGAAAGGCAGATCATGATGAAAGCTTCCCGGCAGATTGTACTAGTAGGCCTTTTGATGATTGGGTGTACTTTTGGCATCGGTAAGCCCCTCCATGCGCAAAGTCTTGCTCAACCTCCAGCTCCACAGAGTCCTCATTGGCCCCACATTAATCTTTTCGCCTATGCCCGTTCGCTGTTTCTCGCCAATCTTTCCAATGACACATATCAATGGTACGTTTCACACCTGGATGCAGTTGAAGTGCAAGGAAACGGTCCGGCCGTTCGGACCTTAAATCCTACAAGTGAGCTTTTCAGCTATCAGTTCGACCTATCCACATATACGTCGGCGGCTCTGGTTGGAGTACCGGAAGAAGCGTTTCTGCATTTTTCTGAGAGTACTGTTCTGACGTTTTATAGTCTGGACCGGAAGCAAGTAGTTGGCACGGCAACGGTCGCCGGATGTCCAGAAAACACTCCCTTGTCTTCGGGCTGCCGAGTACAGACTCACTTGTGGAATGACCGGCGCTACGTATTCAATCCGCAAAGCACGGCATTCCGTGCTTGGAAAGCTGCAAAAATATTAGGGCCGTTGAATGGGTATGGATATGCCACCGACACGAGCCGCTTTATTTGGATTGACGAACATGCTCCTGGTTTTTCATGGCCACTCAGCATTGGCTATCAAACAATTGTGCAATCGGGGGGAGGCATCCGTGAATTCGCCGGGCGAAGACCGGGCAATTCAAGCTTCGAATCTGAGTATGCCAATGCAGTCACAGATTGGTTGAGCTTTTTGGCAATCCAAGCCGCTCAAGTGTCAAAGAAGGTGCTGATTAATGCGAATGAAAATGCCCTTCACCCCTGGCTTCTAGGTCAGGCAAATGCAATCCACGGAATAAGCACGGAAAGTAAACATAGGCCCGACGGGTTTTCAGGCCCTGCGGAGTATCAGCAGTACCTAACTCTCATCAAGGGTCTTACGACAGCCGGGGGACTGGTAGACCTCCATGGCATCTGGTGCTATACGGGCCCCGCCGAATATTCCTCCGGCAACTATGGCTCTTCCGCCGCACGATATCGAATGTGGCGACTGGCAAGTTATTACCAATTCAAGGAGCCTGCGGGCAGTCCCGGAACTGTCTATTTCAACCCTGGTTTCTGTTCTGACGAAACTCCAACCATTGATCAGTCAAGTAAGGATCAGTCAGAATGGCTCCTCGCCTATCAAGTCGATGTCGGTCAGCCGTCAGGAGATACCATTCTGTATCAGCAGGGAACTGCAGGCTGTTCGTATCAGATCTTCGGCCGGTCTTTCACGAAAGCCCTGGTACTCGTACGTCCGAAAGACGGCCCAACCTGCACGGACTTTAGCGATGCGAGCGCAGCTACGGTGACGTTTACCACCCCGATTCAAACTTTACTAGAAAATGGGACGCTTTCGGCTCCCACGACCATCGTAAAGATTCGCAATGCGGAGGCAGTGATCGCGTACCAGGTGGGGGGGGTAGATACGACACCACCCTCGCAGCCCTTTGGTGTTACCGTGCGTTAGACGCCTCCAACTTGCTCTTCACCTCTCTCCCCTTTTGTGATCCGCAGCTGGAACACTTGAACGCAGAGGTTTGGTCCATCGAGCATTTGTTTGCGGTTAAAACATTCCTTGAACCGAAAGCATCGCGGTATTCGCCTGGTAGTTGAAATCCCTGGCGTTTGAACTCCGATCTTCGAACACATACTGGAGGCTTACGCCCAGCCACCGGACAGCACGATAATTCAGCCCGATGGCGGCGTTCTTCAGCGTGTCGGAACGAGTCGGTGTCAAGGCAAGTGCTCCGGCCGGGCTCGAGAACCGGTCGACTTCAAATCCAAGATTACTGGTCACTTCAAACCGCATGCCTAGTGGGTATGTGGCTGACAGATTGACGCCTGTGGCGGTAAAGAAGATGGTGCCAGCCACGACGGTCTGCTGAATGGTGCGATATGGTTGCAGCGCAAGGTTCAGGTTGGCCAGCGGCGTCCATTGAAGTTGCCCCATCGCAAAAAGGTTGTTAAACGAATCCTGATCTCGCCGAAAAATACTTAAAACCGGTCCCGGTTGGTTGACTTGGGCGCGAGTGAACTTGAGGTGCTGGTATCCCACCAGGAACTGCCCGGACGTGTTACCGCTAATTTCCCATCGGGCTCCAGTGCTTATTGTATACATGGCGCTATCCAGGTTTTTATTCTCATCATAAATTTCCTGGACGACGCTGAGGTTAAGTAAGGCGGAAGTGTGAGGCAGCACCTTGGCAGAAAAAGTCGTACCAAGATAGTTGGTAAGACGATCCCGAATAAGGCCCTGGTTGTTGTTGATATAATTCCATCGCATTGTCTGCATGGTCAATGTGGCCCCGACTTGACCGCCCTCGTATTGGGCGCGACCAGTAATACTATTCGCTACCCATTTGTTCAATTCTAAAGTCTGAAGATCTAGTGCGGACCCCCGAGGGTCGTGCCCGAGCTTGTGTTCGCCCTGGAGATCGAGCTTCAGGCCGCTTGCAAACTCAAAACGCGTCATGGCGGACGCCGTCTGATCCTGGACATTGTTTGATGGGGTACGGTGAAAAAATTGAAGGTTAGTGCGGTAGTCCGCTACGAATAGGTGCCGAGTTCCAAATGGCAATTGCGCTTGCAGGCCAGGCGCCAAGGTCGTGAAGAAATCGCTGCGTTTACTGTTGGTGCGAAGGACATTGTCGGTAAACATTTCCGCCATGCCCATGAAGGGATGCAATCGCAATGGCCCTGCTCGAAATCCGTCGTCGGGAGCGATCGCTGTAAAACTGCCCGGGTAGAGGGGATAGATACCTGTCCATGGGAAAGTGGGAGTCTGATAGAGCGCGCCCAAGACTCCCGGATTGGCAAACTGGGATAACCACATGTATCCCTGCCCGCCGAGCAAAGAAGTCCCAGCAGTGGGTGGAGTAATGGCACTGATCTGTTGACACTCTCCTTCACTAGCAATGAGCAGGACCGCGCCAAGAATTAGAGCGAGAACAAAGAACGCCCGAGCACATATGCGGGAGAAATACCTGATCATACTGGCTGTCTTCACGAATTCCGACCATGAGCCTTCTTTATTCGCAAGAGCAACGGCTTCTGTGAATAACGTCTAGCATGCGGAGCTGGCTTCATTCACAAGCGCCACTCTCAACGCATTGTAGTCCAGAAGAAGTTCCGCTACCTGCCGTTTCAGCTGTCCATTCTCCATCTCAAGGTCGAGTAACCGTTTAGTCTGGCTGGCCTCGTCGTGCGCGCGCAACTGAGAACGCCATCGATAGAATGTGCTTTTTGAGATGCGCTGCTTGCGACAGATCGCGTGAATCGTATTTCGACCACCTGCCGAGCTCAGAATCTTGCGTATTTGGTCCTCTGTAAACCGTAATTTCTTCACGGGTATCCTTACGGTCGATTTGATGCGAGTAGCGATGACTGCAAGAGAACGATGGGGAGGAACAATAGGGGTATGATTTAGCTGATGGTAGCGACTTCGTCCATATGTATGTGGACAGCGGCAGCCTGCTGAATCAAGTTCACACGCAACACGATGAAATGCCGTCCATCGCGACGGACGAACTGCCCTCGCATGCCAATCAATGGACCCCTTACAACTTCGACGCATGTCCCCTCCGAAAAGTAATCATGCGACTCTATGGGTCGACTGATCGCAGAGAGCACCCTGATCGCCTCTAACTCGTGGGCAGGAATAGCCTCAGGAGCTGTCGCGCCCACGATGCCCACAATGCCAGGAAGTTGCAGAATCGCCCGACAATTGTTCAGAGAGAAATGTGCAAAACAGTATCCAGCAAAGAGCGGCAATTCTGTCATGACTTTTCGATCTGACCACTGGCGCGGCTGCCTCGTTAACGGCAGCAATGGCTCGACACCGATGGAGGCGAGTCGATCCCTCACCAACTTCTCATGCCGTGAGCGAGTACTTATGGCATACCAGTGAAGATCGACAGCGGTGTCTCTCGATAACGAATTCACACGGTGAGAGTCGGATTGAAAAGTGTTCAACATAGCTTCGCCCTCTGAGTCCCATCAGTACCTGTACCCTTCTAAAGACTTTCAGACCGGTTTACATCGGACAGAAGTGCTCTTCTTCTGGAGTCACGATTTTTTCCAATCAGCACCTTTGTGCCCCCTAATCCATGGCCTTGTGCACAGACGGACAACAACGAATACGGGTATTTATTCTTCTTCAATTCCAGATTCATGTCCCGCGTTCTTCGACGCAAAAAACCTCGAAATAACACTAGTCACAAGACTCGTACAAGCACAAATGTACACTTTTGAACACTTTAATCATTCCATGAAAGCTGCGAGGATCATCCTTGCAAACCACCACCCCGCAATGATTTGCCGCGAATCTATTAGTGAGATTTGCTCATTGCCTACTGACAAAGAGATATGCGAATATGCGCCGTGTAGGAACATTCCATCACATATTCACCTTAGCACTGATTACGTAGTAATTTTATTAACTACGCAGGTGCTTCTGAATGTGGGACTCGGCGGCTCGCTGGGCAGCACTGATTCGGGAGGATTCATGAACGGAATCGTAGAAATAAAGACTACCACCGTGGTAACCATCGTCACCAACAACTCTCTTCTACGGCTCGGCCTGCAGAAAATCGTGGACGACGAGAAATGGGTTCGATTGGTTGGACACAACTGTCACGCCGGCAATCTTGACGAGCTGCTCGCAAAAGAGCGGCCGCACATTGTCATTCTCGATACGGAAATCGGAGTCACGACACCGGAGATCATTCAGACAATCAAGAATATGGCACCAGGAATCAAGACCATCCTGCTCAGCGGATTCGACGATACCGAATGCACCCGGCAGGCATTTGCGTCCGGGGTCGATGGCATCGTGCTCAAAGTACAGCCATCTGCCGTGCTCCTCGCAACCATCAATTACCTCTCACATACAGGCGGTGAAGTCGGGGCGCCGATCAGCCACTCTCCGGCTCCATTAAAATTAGGCCACACCCCGGCTATCACCACCCCGCCTCCCCCATCGCCCGCTCAAGCGAAGTGGCCAGACGGCTTGACGGAACGAGAACGCGGAGTTGTGCGCTTGATCAGTGAAGGCCTGTCCAATAAAGACATTGCCGACCGCCTTTGTATCTCCAGTATTACGGTCCGCCATCATCTCACTAATATTTTTGACAAGCTGGGCGTGTCCAACCGCCAGAAGCTGCTCATCCATGCGCACCAACAGGGGCTCGCAGGACCGCCGGCTTTGGCCTAGTCGCAAACCCGAATCATCTTGCTGTTCTCTCTGCTTAACGTCGCAAACAACGCGCCTGCCGGCTGCGCTGTGGTCCTCCAGCCGTCGCGCCCTTGAGATAGTGCCGGAAAGCGACTCGTGCAGCCTGTGCACACAGTGCTTCCCGGTACTCAGGCCTGATCCGCGTCACCACACAGTCGCTCCCCCCGGACAATGGGAAGAAATTCAGATGAATGAACCGCCGAATCAGGTAGAGAATCGAAGCTGGATTGTCAGTGCACCGGATCCGATTACCGACAATGCCAATTGACATAGGGTATGCGGCGTGGCAGGCAGAATTAGGAACGGGCAATTCCTAATTCGGTTGGGGCCTAGGAAACAATAAAAATGGCCACCCGTCGGACAGGTAAGCTAGGAAGCGGGAGCACCGGCCTGTGTGGCTCCACGCCGGGAACAATGCCTCTCCCCATTGAGGGAACACTTGCCCTAAGAATCTCTGTCGTGGGTTCAAATCTGCTGCATGTGGATTGGCCTGAAGAGAAAGTTACTAGAGGGGTTTATCCGGTCGCCTGGAATGAGCAGGGAGGGTTCCCGGTCGGGGCAAGCAAGGTATGGAGCGGGCGATGGGATTTGAACCCACGACAACTTGCTTGGGAAGCAAGGACTCTACCACTGAGCTACGCCCGCCCCTTGCGAATGAGCAATCGAATCCTACGCCGGAACCGCTGTTAAGTCAAGGCAACCGGCGAGCGCCGCTACACCTTGTATTCGGCCACCGCAAATTTACGGCGACCGACGCGCATATGGAGCGGCTTTCCGACCGACAGAGCCACACTCGCGTTCACATTCATTAGTTTCTTTTCATTAATTTCGACGCCACCCTGCACGATCAACCGCCGCGCTTCGCTTTTACTCGGCACTAGGCCGGTCTTCATAACTAGATCGACGATACCCATCATTGGATCCGCGGCATCTTTGACATCGGAGGGCGTCAGAGTCACACGGGCATCCGGCTGGTCCGGAAATTCCCGCGATTGAAACTTCTGCTGAAACATGGCCCTGGATTCGCGACCGACCTCAGCCCCGTGGTAACGGGCCACGATCAGCTCCGCCAGCGATTGCTTGGCATCCATAGGGTGAGCCGTCTTCACGCGTTCCAAATCTTCCGTCGTCAGCAATTCATAATATCGATGCATCAGCGCATCGCTGATCGACATGACCTTGCCGAACATCTCGTCAGGCTTGTCCTCCAGCGCAATATAGTTGCCGAGGCTCTTGCTCATCTTCCGGACGCCGTCCGTTCCTTCCAGAAGCGGCATGGTGATGACGACCTGCGCGTCCTGCCCATAGTCACGCTGCAGGTCGCGCCCCATCAGAAGATTGAATTTCTGATCGGTGCCGCCCAGTTCGACGTCGGCCTGGAGCGCGACGGAGTCATACCCCTGAATCAAGGGATACATGAACTCATGGATGCTGATCGGCTTCCCCTCCGTGTACCGCTTATGAAAGTCTTCCCGCTCCAACATGCGAGCCACGGTGTAGTGCGCGCTCAATTCGATCAACCCATCGGCGGTCATCGCACTCATCCAACGACTGTTGAACTCCACCTGCGTTTTGTGAGGGTCCAGAATTTTGAAGATCTGGCGCTCGTACGTCTTCGCGTTCTCCAATACCTTTTCTTTCGAGAGCGCGACGCGCGTCTCCGACCGTCCCGTCGGATCGCCGATCATGCCGGTGAAGTCACCGATCAGAAAGATAACCTGATGCCCGAGGTCTTGAAAGTG
>Ga0073899_10000863_pt1 | contig 28019 bp, 23 predicted proteins | sample KloWWTmetaKNB5Ph_FD_88975 | JGI IMG/M metagenome (GOLD analysis project Ga0073899, IMG submission 88975) | Active sludge microbial communities from Klosterneuburg, Austria, studying microevolution and ecology of nitrifiers - Klosterneuburg... | ecosystem: Engineered > WWTP > Aerobic digester >... | reverse complement strand
GTCACCAGATCCTGCCCCCGTGGGAGTTGTGCATGCTCACCTGTGAAGCCCTTGGCCACGAATACCCCTCGGGCGATGGCTCCCTGGCGGTCCTCAAGGATATCAACTTCCACCTCGACGATGGGGACTTCCTCGCCATTGTCGGTCCCTCGGGCAGCGGCAAGACCACCCTGCTCGGCCTGCTCGCGGGCCTCGACCGCCCCACCCGCGGCCGTGTCCTCCTCGACGGCGCCGACCTCGGCTCGCTCGGCGAAGACGACCGCGCCCGCCTTCGCCGCGAGAAGGTCGGCTTCATCTTTCAGTCGTTCCAGCTGATCCCGACGCTCACCGCCCGCGAGAACGTGCAGGTTCCGCTCGAACTCGCCGGCGCCGATGATGCCGGTGCCCGCGCCGATGCCCTGCTCGCGCGTGTCGGCCTCGGCGCACGTGGTCACCACTATCCCAGCCAGCTCTCCGGTGGCGAGCAGCAGCGGGTGGCCGTGGCGCGTGCCTTCTCCACCCGACCGAAGATCCTCTTCGCCGATGAGCCGACCGGCAATCTCGACGCCGCCAACGGTGCCACGGTGGTCGAGTTGATGACCGCGCTCAATGCCGAATTCGGAACCACGTTGGTGCTGGTGACGCACGACCTCGAGCTCGCCGCACTGGCGCGTCGCACCATCCGCCTCGCCGACGGCGCCGTCGTCTCGGACACCACGCGATGACTTCCGCTGCCTTCGTGTTGCGTCTCGCCTTGCGCGAGGCGCGCGCGGCTCGTCGTCGCCTGCTGCTGCTCACTGCGTCGGTCACCGCCGGTGTCGGTGCCCTGGTGGCCATCAACTCCTTCACCGACAACCTCACCGTCTCGGTGGGGGAGCAGGCGCAGGCGCTGCTCGGCGCGGACCTCGCGTTCTCCGCGCGCAAGCCGCTGAGCGAGATCCCCAAGGCCACCCAGTGGCTCGACTCGCTGCAGTCGCTCCCGGGCACCAAGGTGGCGCGCTCCGTCAACCTCGCTGCGATGGCCTACCTGCCCAGCAGCGGCAACGCGCGGCTGGTCCAGCTGCGCACGGTCGATCCGGGATGGCCCTTCTACGGCAGCATCGAGACCGCCCCCGCGGGCAAGTGGGCGGGACTGCAGGATGGCGGTGCACTGGTCGACCCGTCACTCCTCCCCGCGATCGACGCCAAGATCGGTGACACACTCTCGGTCGGCGAAGGCCGCTTCCCGATCATCGGCACGGTGGTCAACGTCCCCGGCGATGTCGGACTGCAGATGGCGTTCGGCGCGCGCGTCTTCATCGCGACCACGCGCCTCCCGGCGACCAAGCTGCTCGGCTTCGGTGCACGCGTCGAACACGAGGCCTTCGTGCAGCTCGCCCCGGGGCGCGACGCGCAGGCCGTCGCGACCGCCGCCCGCCCTGAGTTGCGCGGTGAGCGCGTGCGCGTCCGCACCGTTGCCGACGACCGCGACAATCTCACCAACGCCCTCACGCGCCTCGGCAACTATCTCGGCCTCGTGGCACTCGCCGCCCTCCTGCTCGGCGGCCTCGGTGTGGCGAGCGCGGTGCATGTCTTCATCCGGCAGCGACTCGACAGCATCGCCGTGCTGCGCTGCCTCGGGGCCACGTCAGGACAGATCTTTGCGGTGTACCTGATGCAGGCCATCGGCATGGGACTCCTCGGCTCCGCGATCGGTGCGCTGCTCGGCGTGGCACTGCAGCAGGCGCTCCCGCTGGTGCTCGCCGACTTCCTCCCGGTCAACGTCCGGGTGATGCCGTCGCCTCGCGCCATCGCGATCGGCATGAGCCTCGGCGTCTGGACCGCCGCCGTCTTTGCGCTGATGCCGCTCCTCGGGATCCGCGAGATCTCGCCGCTCGCAACGCTGCGTCGCAGCGTGGTGGCGGTGCGGCCGCGCTGGGATATCCTCCGACTCCTCGCCGCGCTCGCGATGGCGGGAAGCGTCGTCGGCCTCGCCGCCGTGCAGGTCGGCTCGCTCAAGCAGGGCACCTGGTTCGCGGGGGCCGTTGGCGCCGCGTTGGTCATCCTCTGGCTGTCGTCGCTTGGGCTCATGGCGTTGGCGCGTCGCTTCACCCCCGCGAGCTGGCCCTATCTCTGGCGACAGGGGCTCGCCAACCTGCATCGCCCGGCCAACCAGACGGTGACCGTGGTGCTTGCGCTCGGCTTCGGCGCCTTCCTGCTCACCACGCTCTTCACGGCGCAGCACAACCTGCTGCGCGACCTCAAGCTCGACAGTGGTGGCGAATCGGGGCGGCCCAACCTGGTGATGTTCGACATCCAGCCCGACCAGCGGACGGCGGTCACCGAGGCGCTCGCGAGCGAGGGCCTCCCTGCGGCCACCTTCGAGCCGATCGTGCCGATGCGGATCACCATGGTGAAGGGCCAGCCGGTGAGCGCCCTCCTCGCCCGCGAGGAGCCGGAGGAAGGTGACAGTACCGTGGTCGACAGCACGGCGACGGACAGCAGCGCTGCCGGTCGGCCGCCGCGCGACAGCGCACCGGCCGCCGAGGCGCAGGGTGGCGGTCCGGGCGGGCGTCGCGGTGGTGGCGGTGGCTGGGCATTCCGCCGGGAGTACCGGTCCACGTATCGTTCCGCGGTTGGGCCGGCCGAGCAGGTGGTGGTCGGGAAGTGGTTCCCGGCCGGCGGCACGGCCCGCGGCACGTCGGATGCCGATGCGGTGGAGATCTCGGTCGAGCAGGACCTCGCCGCCGAACTCGGCGTGCACCTTCAGGACCGGATCGTCTGGGACGTGCAGGGGGTTGCGGTCCACAGCATCGTGACGTCACTTCGACAGGTGAACTGGGCCCGCTTCGAGCCGAACTTCTTCGTGGTCTTCGCGCCCGGCGCGCTGGAGCGTGCCCCGCATTCGCTGGTGACCCTCACTCGCGTGCCCACCCCGGAGGCGCGCGGTCGGATCCAGCGTCAGCTCGCCGAGCGGGCGGCCAACGTGACGTCAGTGGATCTTGGCGAAGTCCAGCGGGCACTCGAGTCGGTGGTGGACCGCATCATCCTCGCGATCCGTTTCATGGCGCTCTTCTCGCTGGCCACGGGCACGGTGGTGCTGGTCGGCGCAATTGCCACCTCGCGGTGGCAGCGAGTCCGCGAGGGGACGCTGCTCCGAACGCTCGGCGCGACGCGGGGTCAGGTGCTGCGCATTCTCAGCGTCGAGTACGCGGCGCTCGGTCTTGGCGCGGCGCTGGTGGCGGCGGTGCTGGCCGGCGGCGCCGGCTGGGCGCTCTCGCGCTTTGTCTTCGAATCACGCTTTACCCTGCCGCTCGTGCCGATGCTTGGCCTGGCGGCGGGCCTGGTGGCGCTGACCACGCTGGTCGGCTTGTGGAACTCCCTCGATGTACTCGAGCGCCCGCCGCTCGAGGTCTTGCGTGCCGAATAGGGCGCGATTTACCCCAGCAGGAGAGAACCGTCCGTGATGCGCATTCGTCCATCCGTTGCCATCCTTGGTGCAGTCGCCGTCCTGGCGACCGGCTGCTCCAAGACTCCGCCCGCCGCGAGTCCCGCGCCGGCTGCCCGGCCCGCCGGCGCTGCCCCGGGTGACTCCACCGCCCGGCCCGCCGGTGGCCCTGCTGCCGCCCGTACCGGGCCGAAGGCCTACAAGGACGTGATCACCGCGAAGGCCAAGAGCGACACCGGCGCCTTCACGGTCCACCAGGTCGGCGACAAGTGGTTCTACGAGATTCCGCGTCCGATGCTCGGCCGCGAATTCATCGTCGTCTCGCGCATCGCGCAGACGGCGGCCGGCCTCGGGTACGGCGGCGGCATGAACGGCACCAACGTGGTGCGCTGGGTCCGCAACGGCGACAAGATCTATCTCCGTCAGGTCTCGTTCAGCACCGTGGCCGACAGCACCAAGCCGATCGCGCAAGCCGTGCGCAATTCCAACTTCGAGCCGATCATCTTCGGCTTCGACGTGCAGGCCTACGGCAAGGACTCGACGACCGTCATCGACGTCACCCCGCTCTACACCACCGACGTCACCATGCTGGGGCTGCCCTCCTTCATGAAGACGCAGTACCAGATCCGTCGCCTCGACCCGGCCCGCACCTTCATGGAAGGGATCCGTTCCTTCCCGAAGAACATCGAGACCCGCGTCGTGCTGACGTATGACGCCGGCGCCGCGCCGTCGAACGCCTCGGGTGGCGCGATCACCGTGCTGATGAACCACTCGATGCTGCTCCTCCCCGAGAAGCCGATGATGGGCCGTCTCGCCGACGACCGCGTCTCCTACTTCGGCGTGCAGCAGACCGACTACGGCCGCGAGGAGGACCGCGTCATTCGCCGCCGCTTCATCTCGCGCTGGCGCCTGGAGCCGAAGGACACCGCGGCGTTCCTCCGCGGCGAGCTGGTGGAGCCGGTCAAGCAGATCGTGTACTACATCGACCCGGCCACCCCCGAGAAGTGGGTGCCGTACCTCATCGCCGGCGTGAACGACTGGAACGCGGCCTTCGAGGCGGCGGGCTTCAAGAACGCGATCGTGGGCAAGCGCGCCCCGACCCCGCAGGAAGACCCCGAGTTCTCCGTGGATGACGCGCGCTACGCCGTGATCCGCTACCTCGCGTCGGACATCGAGAACGCCTCCGGGCCGCACGTCCCGGATCCGCGCAGCGGCGAGATCCTGGAGTCGCACATCCAGTGGTATCACAACGTGATGAACCTGCTGCGCAACTGGTACCTCATCCAGACCGCGGCGATCAACCCGAACGCCCGCATGGTGGACTTCGACGACAAGGTGATGGGCGAACTGATCCGCTTCGTCTCGTCTCACGAGGTCGGCCACACGCTCGGCCTGCCGCACAACATGAAGGCGTCGTCGTCGTACCCGGTGGACTCGCTCCGCTCGCCGACCTTCACGGCCAAGTACGCCACCGCCCCGTCCATCATGGACTACGCCCGCTTCAATTACGTGGCGCAGCCGGGTGACGGCGACGTGGCGATGAACCCGAAGGTCGGCGTGTACGACAAGTACTCGATCAGCTGGGGCTACCGCCCGATCATCGGCGCCAAGACCTCGGACGACGAGAAGCCGACGCTCGACCAGTGGATCAAGCAGCACGAGAACGACCCGATGTACCGCTTCGGCGATCCGTCGGGCACCGACCCGGGCTCGCAGACCGAGGACCTCGGCGACGACGGCGTGAAGGCGAGCCGCTACGGCATTGCCAACCTCAAGCGGATCATGCCGAAGCTGCTGGAGTGGAGCTACGAGAAGGGCGCCGACTACAGCCAGCTGCGCGAGATGTATGGCCAGGTCGGTTCGCAGTGGCAGCGCTACATGGGCCACGTCCTCACCATCGTCGGCGGCGTGGACTACACCCGCAAGAACATGGACCAGACCGGCGGACTCTACACGCCGATCAGCGAGGCGAAGCAGCGCGAGGCGGTGAAGTTCCTCACCGAACAGGCCCTGATGACGCCGACCTGGATGATCGACAACCCGGTCCTGGATCGCATCGGGGTGCTGGGCTCGACCGACCGGATCAAGGGCTACATGACGGGCACGATGAGTGGCCTGCTGCAGGCATCCCGCCTGACCCGCCTCGCCGAACTGGAGGCGCTGGGGACCGGCACCTACACGCCGGCCGAGCTGATGGCCGATGTCCGGAACGGCGTCTGGACCGAGCTCTCCACGGGCCGGAACCCCGATGCCTACCGCCGCACCTTGCAGCGGGTCTGGATTGACCGTCTGGGTTCGATCATGAACCCGCCGCCGCCGGTGGCGTTGCCGCCCGGCTTCACGGGCACCCCGCCGACGCCGGTGAACCAGTCCGACCTCCAGGCGCTGGCCCGGATCGAGCTGGCCACCGTCCGGAATCAGCTGGTGGCGGCCTCGGGCCGGGGTGACGCGATCACCCGGGCGCACTATGCCGACGCGGCAGCACGGATCAAGGACATTCTGGAGCCGCGGAAGTAGGGTGGCCGGCGGCTAAGCCGCCGGGGTGACCAGTAACGGGTGACCAGTGACCAGTAACAAGTACCTCAGGGCGGGCGCCTTCGCTCCGTTCCACGGGTCACGGGTTACTGGTCACTGGTCACTTTTCACGTCGCCTCACTCCGGTTCACCCCAGCCCCACTACGCCATTATCTTGGGGTTAACTCAACTGGAGTCCTGCGCCAGATGCTTCCGATTGATCTCCGTGGCAAACGTGCCTTCGTTGCCGGAGTCGCCGATGATGGCGGCTTCGGCTTTGCCATTGCCAAGGCCCTCGCCGAGGCCGGCGCCACCGTCTGCATCGGCACCTGGCCCCCCGCGATGGGGATCTTTGAGACCCTGCTCGAGCGCGGCAAGATCGCGGAGTCGCTGACGCTGCGGGACGGCAGCCAGATGACCTTCGAGCGGATCTATCCACTCGATGCGGCCTACGACACGATGGACGATGTCCCCGCCGAGGTGAAGGAGAGCAAGCGCTACCGCGACCGCGGCGACTTCACCATCGCCGGGTTGGTGGCGTCGCTCCGGAAGGACTTCGGTGAACAGTCGCTCGACATCGTGGTCCACTCGCTCGCCAACGGCCCCGAGGTGCGCAAGCAGCTGATGGACACGTCGCGTCGCGGGTACCTCGATGCCATCTCGATCTCGGCGTACAGCCACGTCGCCATGGTGCGGGAGCTTGGGCCCCTGATGCGGCCCGGTGGCTCGTTCGTCTCGCTCAGTTACCTCGCTGGACAGCGCGTTGTGCCGGGGTATGGCGGCGGGATGTCCACCGCCAAGGCGGCGCTCGAGTCCGACACCCGGACGCTCGCCTTCGAAGCGGGGCGGCGCCACGGCGTTCGCGTCAACACCATCTCGGCCGGCCCGTACGCCTCGCGCGCGGCCACCGCGATCGGCTACATCCGCACCATGCTCCGCTACTACCGGGAGAACTCGGCGATCGTGCGCGACCTCGACGCGGAGGACGTGGGGCATGTCGCCGCCTTCCTGGCGTCGCCGCTCGGGACGGGGATCACCGGCACGGTGATCTACGTGGACAACGGCTACCATGCCATGGGCATGCCGCAGCTGACCCCTGACGCGGACGATCCGGGTTGAACGGACGCCTCGCCGCCACGCTCGGTGCATCGCTCGCCGGTCTTGCCGTCGGGCTTGGCGCCTTCGGCGCGCATGCGCTCAGGGCGCGCGTCGATGCGCGGATGCTCGAGGTCTTCGAGACGGCCGTCCGCTACCAGATGTATCATGCGCTGGGATTGCTGGCGGTGGCGTACTATCTGGGGCAGGAGGCGCCGGGCGCCGGTGGTGCGGCGTGGAGCTTCCTGGTGGGGATCCTGCTCTTCTCGGGTTCGCTCTACCTGATGGTGGCCACTGGCCATCGTTGGCTCGGTGCCGTGACGCCGCTTGGTGGTGTCGCGTTCATGCTGGGATGGGCGCTGTTGGCCCTGGCGGCGTGGCGCTCTAGCTGACCTTCGCCCGGGGGTGCCGATGACTGCCGTCACGCCGTACCGCACCCTCCTCCAATCACTCGATCGCTGGTTTGCCCGGGGCGTTGCCGCCGCGGGCCCTGGCGTCGTGCCCTGTCGCACTGGCTGCACGGCGTGCTGCCACGGCCCCTTCGACATCTCGCCCGCCGACGCGGCGCTGGTGGCGGAGGGCCTTGCGGCGTTGCCGGACGAGGTGCGGGCCGGCGTGGCGACGCGTGCGGCGGCACAGCTCACTCGTTACCGCGAGTTGGTCGAGGGGTGGGGGCCGCCGTGGGACGTGGATGCCTTGAGCGAGGAGGCGTTCGACGCGCTTGCCGACGCGCTCGGCGACATGCCCTGCCCCGCCCTCGGCGCGGAGGGCGGCTGCCTCATCTACGAGTATCGTCCTGCCACCTGCCGGATGACGGGGCTCGCGATGGCGAGCCGCAGTGGTGACGTGCTCGAGAACGTCTGCCCGATCCAGGGTGACTTTCCGGAGTACGCGGCGCTGGGGCCGACGCCGTTTGATCTGCATCGCTTTGAGCGGATGGCCGAAGAGGCCGATCTGTTGGCGAGCGAGGCGGGGTGGGTGACGACGACGGTGGCGGGGGTGGGGGGTGGGGCGCGCTAGCGGAGCGCCCACCGCGACGCAGACACGGGGACTCACATGAGCCCCCGTTCACTGTTCACCGTTCACCGTTCACCTCACCGCGGCTAAAGCCGCGGCTCGGCGTTCACCCTCTCCCGAACGATGTGCAGCGTCACTCGTGCACAACGAAGCGTTGCGATCGTGCGACCAGCTCCGCCCGGGCTGGTGACAGGACCCGAACCTCGATCCGGTATCTCCCCGCCTCAAGCTGCGCAAAGCTCACGTCGCGCTCGATCGGGTTGAGCCCGACTTGAATCTCCAGCGGGACGGTGATCTCGAGTGCGGTCGCGGGGGGCACTCGCGGCCGGTCTCCCTCTCGATAGAACCGCAGCTGCAATGTCCCGCTCGACAGCGGGGCCTTGGCGAGAAGCTGGAAGAAGAGGGTCGCGGGCTCGGCTCGGGCTAACGCGCCGAGGGGAGCAATGGGGATCGCCACCTGACCGAATCGTGTGGTGGCTCCCTGGCTGCGGCTGCCGAGCACCAGGTCGGAGATCATGAGGGGGGACTTCCCGATCGGCGCGACCCCGTCCCCCCAGCTCCGCCCACGCGCACCATCCGGATGAACGACCGCGACGCTCCAAGCGGTCGTTTCTGCACCGCCCGGCATCACCAAGGCCCCCCCGAGCACACCGCGAGTCGATGCGGTATCCGTTGCGCCCGGTGGCCGGACGAAGGCGCTGTCGTTCCACTCGCCTGCACCGCTCGACCAGAGCCGCACCTCGAATCGGAGGGGACTCGGCGATCGCCGTCCGTTGCGGACGGGCGCGGCGTCCGCGGCCGGGATGGCCCAGGTGACTAGGGTCTTCATCACGAGCGACTCCGGGTCCCAGAGGCGATATGGGGTCGCGCGCACGGCGATGCTTCGGGGCGTCCGGACCGAATTGTCGTCCGATTCCGTGGCGATGACGATGTCACGCAGATCGAGGCCGCGCAATTCCGCGAGGCGCTCTACGGGAACCCGCCCCTCACGTGATGCGTCGCGCGATGCACGCTTGGCGCGCTCCGTCTCGAGACAGCGGGTGGCGTCGACGTCGCAGAGGTAGCTGCCGAGGACGCCGGCGACCAGGCGCGTCGCCTCGGCGGAACCGTCGAACCGTTCGTTCTCGAAATGCAGCAGCAGCATCCGGCCATCGACGACGTACGTCCAGGCCTCCCGGACGTTCGCGCCGGGTTCGGCGACCTCATCCTTCCCGACGGCGATCGGCATCCGGTCGCGCGCGATCGCGCCGGTCGCGTCGCCGACAAGGCCGGCCGCGGCACGGAAGCATCCGGGCCGCGCCCGGATCCGCTGCAGGGGGGCACCGAAGCGGAGCCAGACGGCGCCGCGATCGTCGAGCCACTGCTGCCACCGCTGAAAGTACCTGAACGGTGGCGCCGGGACTTCACCGGGCTCGCAGGCGTATCCCATGATGTCCGGATTCTCCCCGCCACCGCTTTCCGGCGTCGCACCGACAAGGCCGGTTCCCTGCCGAAGGTGGCGGGGGAGGCGCAGCACGAAGTGCGCACTGGCGTACTCCAGCCGCTCGAAGTGGGCCGTCAGGCGACTCCCGGGCGCGCGTGCGTCCCGGATATCCCTGATCGTCAGGCGATCGCGGATCCAGGACCTGGTCGCGCCGTCGGGCACCGAATCCCACGCCCTGAGTTCCTCCGGCGTGAGAAACCACTGCAGGTGCCAGGTGAGCTCCTCCCTGGCGGAGGTTCCGCGTGCGGCCTCCGCAGCGGCCAGGAACGTCTGCTCGCCGCTCCGCGGGTCGCGGGCACGGTAGGCGAGCCGCGAAAGCCGGAGCAGATGAAAGGTCGAGTCTGTGCCGTTTGCGAGCCCGAGCCGTGCGCACCGAACCGCGGTGCCGTCCTTGCCGCGGTCGGTCGCGTACTGCACGCACGCCCTGAGGAGGGCGCTGGTACGGACCCCGGCGTCGACGGCGCGATTGACGGCGCTGAGCAGGGACGACGGCAGTTCGTCGCTGCGCTCACGGAGGGCGACAAGTCCAAGCACCTCAGAGGCGACGGACGTCGGGGCGAGTGCGATGGCGCGAATGGCCGCCTTGACCGCGCCAGCAGCCCACGGATCGCCCGAGGCCATCTCCGGACCCGGGCGCCCGATCCCACCGGCGAACTCGAGCCGGGCCCGAGTACAGGCCAGCGCAAGCCACGCGGAGGGATCCTTGGCTCGGTCGCGGACTGCCACGCTCCAGCGATCCTCGACACGGAGCAGCTCCTGCCGACTCGAGGCCGTCTCCCGACCGCAGATCACGTCGAGGTCGGCCGGGAGTTCGGGCGCACCGGGCCCCTGACCAGCAAGGAGCGTCGCAACGACGAGGACGATCGTGTGCATCGAGAGCTCCTCGGTCGCGGTGATGCTCAGCGCTGGCCGTGCGCCTATCGATTCTGGAGGATACGACGGATCCTCTGACTCAACGCCGCGCTGTCCGGCACGGCGCCCAATACGACACCGTCAATCACGACGGTCGGCGTTCCCTTCGCCTCGATGCGATTGGCGTCCGTCATATCCGCATCGATTGAAGTGCTGATCGCAGTTGACGCCAAGCAGCGGGAAAACGTGGCTGTATCCGCCAGTTCTATCTTCGTTGCATACTCGACAAATGGGCGCTTGCCAATCGAATCCTGAGCCGAAAAGAGTGCATCGTGGTACTCCCAGAATCGACCCTGCGCAGCTGCGCATTCGGACGCGACACTCGCCGCGTAGGCATGTGGATGATAGCTCAGCGGCCAGTGCCTGTACACATATCGGATGCTTCTCGGGTACTGACGCATCACGGGCGCGATCGTGCGCAAGGCGAAGTGCCTACAAGCAGGGCACTGGAAGTCTGAAAACACCACAACCGTGACCGGGCTGTCCGGTGCCCCGCGTGAATGGCCGGCCCCTGCTAATGCCGGCCATCCCTCGCGGAGAGCGCGGTCGGCGGCGGCGGTCACCGCCTGAGGCCTAAACTCGCGCCAGAAGGCCAGAGCAGTCATCGCGATTGCACAAGCCATGACACCATAGCTTGCAAGCCGAGGGACCTGACCGCCGCCGCTTGCCACTAGGGCTGCTCCCAGTTGCAGATGATCTCGGCCATCTCGTCGCAGCCATGCCCTACCGGATGAGGCGGAGCGAGGCACGCGCTCGTCGCCGTATTGGCTGGACCACAGCTGGGGACCATACTCCAGCAGAAGCTGGAGACGTTCGCGGGACACGACCAGGCACAGAACCTGATCTCGGGGCATTCCGGTCCGGCCGCTTCGGCAGCGGATCGATCCGGGGTGAGCCCGACGAACAGCACGAACGCGGATGCAAGAAGAAATGACTTGGTCATTGCCTACCCCCTCGATAAGGACGAGACTGAAGTCGTAGCACGCATTCCGCGACGGTCGGACCGGAGCGCTCGTGAAATTCGCGATCAGCTGGAAACTCCGCCAGAGAACCAGACAACCCGGACTGTTCAGGCTGGGCGGTGGCCCGCCTCCAATGCGAACAGTTCTACCACGAGGCGAGCGCGAGAATCCACCCGCGCCTGGTCTAGCAGTGACTGGACGTGAGCGTGTGCTCTCGACTCTGACATCTGCAGGGCTTCCGCCAACTCCCGGTCTGAGACCACTCCACGCGTCAGGAGATAGGCGACAGCTGCTCGTCTCGGACCGCCGCCGAGCAACGCTTGCCATGCCGTCGCGGCAACCGTGATCTCGCAGCGGTCGATCGACGGGAGCCCCTTAGTCGGTCGTCGCTCATTCATGAATTCCACCTTGCGAAGTGAATCGTCAGCACGCGGGCGAGTCCATCCGTCGGCAACCAGCCCGAGGCAGTTGTAAAAGGAGCACCACACATCCGGTGGACGCCCCGCGAGGCCCTCCGCTCCGCGCGCGTAAACCGAGTCCCCGCAAGCGTCGTCGCCAGCGGTAGGCACGGCGCCTGCTGGATGGTGGCGAGTACATCGGCGAGCTCACGGTCGCACTCTGCTCACGAGATGATGGCGATTTCCGCTGGGCCCAGACTGAGGCATCGGCGTTCGAAGTCTCAAGCAAACTCTCCATAGGGTGATTCGAGAGTGTACGACCTAGGTGTGACAGTGCGCCGTATGCCCACGCCCTCCGGCATGCCCCGTCACCACGCCGCGATCCAGACCTACCACGAGTCTCCTCTCCCCACTTGGCATTGGGTAGGCTGCCATGTCAGAGAGACGATCGAACGCTCTTGGTGTCAGAATTCCTTGCACTGGCCGTGGGGTACGAAATAGCCTTTGCCCGAGGGTGCCGATGACTGCCGTCACGCCGTACCGCACCCTCCTCCAATCACTCGATCGCTGGTTTGCCCGGGGCGTGGCCGCCGCGGGCCCTGGTGTTGTGCCCTGCCGTACGGGCTGCACGGCGTGTTGCCACGGCCCCTTCGACATCTCGCCGGCTGACGCGGCGTTGGTGGCGGAAGGCCTTGCTGCGTTGCCGGACGAGGTGCGGGCAGGCGTGGCCACGCGCGCCGAGGCGCAGCTGGCGCGCTACCGTGAGTTGGTCGAGGGGTGGGGACCGCCGTGGGACGTGGATGCCTTGAGCGAGGAGGCGTTCGACGCGCTGGCCGAGGCGCTGCGGGACCTCCCCTGCCCCGCGCTTGGGCAAGAGGGTGGCTGCCTCATCTACGACTCTCGCCCCGCCACCTGCCGGATGACGGGGCTCGCGATGGCGAGCCGCAGTGGTGACGTGCTCGAGAACGTCTGCCCGATCCAGGGAGACTTTCCGGAGTACGCCGCGCTGGGGCCGACGCCGTTTGACCTGCATCGATTTGAGCGGATGGCGGAAGAGGCCGATCTGCTGGCGAGTGAGGCGGGGTGGGTGACGACGACGGTGGCGGGGGTGGGGGGAATGCCCCCACCCACCCTCAACTCGCGATAGCACACCGGTAGGTCCACCAACTTGTCACCAGAAGGCAGTCAGCGCGGGGAGCTCAGCGGGTTGTCCACGATCGGCGATCGAACCGAGTGCAACTCGAAGTTCGCCCCGGTTATCACTGACTCTTCGCACGTTCGCAGCCCGCGACTTTGGAAGGGGTTGACTTGAGCAGGAGGAACCCGTTCCAACGGAGCGTCCATCGGGGGCCAGCACAAAGGTGTCGTCGGGTCCCTCGCTGCAGTTTCTCATTCTGCACCATTGCCCGCCGTATTGAATTCCGTTCGCGCTGCACCCAGAATACTGCTCCGCGCCCTGTTCGAAAGCTTCGTAGCACGCGTACAGACGAACACTTCCGTCAGGATACAGCTCAGTAAAGCAATGCCAATTGCACGTCCATGGCCCCTCTGCTTGTGTGCTCGGCAGTCCCCGAGGAGGCGTGCTGCCACTGATCTGTGCGGATGCCCGTTCCGGAGCAGTGGCCATCGGGATGAGAAGGGCGCCGAAAACCAAGACACCCTTGAGCAAGCTTGCTGTGCGAGTCATTAACTGCCACCCCCTATAGCGCGCGGCACGTCCCCACCGGACGCAAGGACTTGCACCGCACTGGAAAGAATTTTAGCGATTCGTGCGCCAGCCACCTCTTTTCCCAACCGACAGCTCAGTGCAACCAAGACTGGAGCTCCATCCGCCTTCCGAATGACAGTCTCGATGCACAGCCCGGTCACACACGCCCCGGCCGTACTGGAGGAGGTGCACCACATTGAATTGGGTGGGCCGTCCTCCGGGCTTCGGACCGAGCACGCCTTGAAACGCAACGTGCCATCGGGATTCATGATGTTTACGCATTCCGTGTTACAGGCACCAGTCTCCTCGCCGACTTGGAGGGAACCCGACCCGACAAAGCCGCCTTGTGCCGCGACGGGGACTGCGAGGAGAACGAGCCCTGAAACCGTCATCAGAAAACACGATCTCATGTGATTGCCTCCTGGGACAATTGGTGTGATGCTTCTGAGCGTAAACGCTAGCGATTTCGAGGTTCCACCTTCACCGTCATGATGACGTCCTCCCCCTGCGAGTCCCCGAACCCCCACATGGTCCAGCTGGAAGCGTCGAATCCGAAGAGTGTCAGGCCCTTCAAGCCGGCTCGGGGTGTTGACGACGCAACTAGCTTTCCTGTCCTGCGGTCGAGCAAATCCCAATGTATTTCGCCCGGTGCCTTTGGCGGGGAAGTCCGCCTCCCGGTGAGAATCCAGGCAGTCCCTACGTCGTACGCTCGAAGCGGATAGACGATCGTTTCACTCTCCGACCGACCAATAGTCACCTCATCGTTTGCTTCGGTCATGTAAACTGCTCGATCCGGCCCCACACCCAGGAGAACAGGGCCCTCGATCCTCCGGACCAGGGCGCCCTCCAACCCGTACTCGGAGATTTCATATGGCACACGTAAGGAGTGGTAGATCGTGCCACGGGAGCTCCATGTCGCGTTCCCAGCCCCCCATTGTTCCAATTTTTGCCGCACTTTGGCGGGAGGAAGACGACCGAAGGCTCGGACCACGCTGAGGGGATCGCCCAATTTGCCCCGCCGGAAGATATGAAGCGCATGCTTGCGCATCTCGCTGGCAACTGATGACACCCCTGCGACGAGCAGGTCGTTCTCCCCGATTGCCAACAAGTTGTCGACCTGGCGAAACCGGTATGGCAGGCGGTGACGAGAGATGAAGCGACCAGTCGAATCGAAGAGCGAGGCCTCTTGGGTAGCAAAGTCCCATACCCACAGTTGATTCCTCGGGGTGAAAGCCAGGCGATAGGGTGACCGAAATTCGCCTGGCCCATCGCCTCTCCGGCCTAGTGTGATCCAAGCGGCTCCCTCCCGCTCACGACACCTGACATTTGATTCCGTAAAGTCAGCGACGCAGACGCGACCGCCGGGGCCCACCACACCATCAAGTGGATTTGCAAGGGTGGGTGTTTCCACGATCCGAGCATTTCCAAAGACGAGGGGGAACTCACGGCCCGCCTCCTGCCCAATCGCCGGTGCGGCAATCAATCCTACCGCAAGGGCAATGCACAGGTTCATGACTGTCATAGCCGATAGCTGGATGTTTGGTTTCACCATCTTCGTGCCCCCAACGAGTTTGATAAACATATGCTTCGAACGTCCTACGCCCATCCCTGAATCCGTCGCTTTTCACATGAATATGACAAGAGACTCGCCTTACGGTTGAGCCAAGGCTCGGGGGCGATCGCTATCCGCCACCCCTGGATGGTCGGATCCCGATCCCAACCAGTCCCTCCCATGCACACCATGCCGATGCCTGTCGCCACGTCATCCCAAAAAGACGTCGGCAACGTACCCATATCGTTTTCGGTGCGACCTGATGCGCCTCGGCGAGTGCTTCAACTGATCGATCCGTAGACCAGACATCAGAGAGCACCTTCAGGCAATGGTAGAGGGCACGCCACGCGACAGGAGAGAGCCCAGTTGCGATCAGCAATTCCCTCTCCTCTCGCCGCGTCAGTCTCTCCGTGTAGAACACTTTGGAAAGTGGGGTCACCACTCTCGAGCCGACCGCCCGCGAGACTAGGCGCACCAACTGCCGCTTCGACGGACAACCCCGCGCCCGGATCGCGGCACGGATACGTTGCGCGTCCGCGATCACGTCGCCGGACATGACGACTCCAATTGCTTCCACCACATGCTCGCCGATCGCGAAGCACAACGGGCCACTCGGTCCAGTGCTCGTCGCCACGACTAGCGGAAGAAACGGGGCCTCCCGAATGACTGCCAAGGCATCGCCTAGGAGCTGGATCTGTTGGTCACCCGGTGGTACCACCAAGATCGAATCGAGCGGATAGCTCGTGACCAATTCGTGCGAGAACTCAAGCATCGCCGGCTGGTCCGGCGTAACGATCAGCAGCGTCATGGCATCACCCCAACGCTACCGCAACGCCGGCGTTCGTCAGGCCGGGGATCGGGGATCGGGGATCGGGGATCGGGGATCGGGGATCGGGGATCGGGGATCGGGCCAGAAGGTACAAGTGCGCGCTCCGTCAGGGGGATTTTGAAGCGTAGTACTGGCAGGGCCCGATCGGGAGACTGGGGAGTTTGGCTGTGGTCAGGGCCACCTTGGTGGTGGCGGGGGTGGGGTGAGGGGCGCCTTAGCGCCGCACCCTCCGCACTTCGATGTAGAGCGCGCCGTCGGGTGCTTCACGCAGCAGGGCAATGCGGTCGCCGGCCGCGTCGAGAAGTTCCGTGCGCGACGGGAAATAGGCGGCTTGCACCACTGGAAGGTCGAGCGCACCGAGCAGTTCGCCATCACGAGCGAACACACGCCATCTCCGCAATTCCTGCCCCGGGACCGCATAGTCTCCCACCCAGATATTCGCCGCATCGTCCACTGCAAACCCACCAATCTCGGGCAGCTGCGCCGTGAAATCCGGTAGCGCGGCGAGGAACGGCGGCAGCGCCGGATCGATCTCCTCCGCGACGAGGCTGTCCCACGCCGCGCGGTGAGCCGCCGTCGGCTCGCGACGCCGGTAGGGGCCTATCAGCCTGAGCTGCATGTCACGACCGATGAACAAGCGCAGATCGATCGAATCCGTGACGCCCAGCACCGTCGCCGCTCCGCGACCGGCATAGAGCGTGGCCCGTGCAAAGGGCACCGCGAAGCCGGACGCGCGCTCTACGCCAGGCCAAAGCCCGAGCGTGTCGGCCGCAACGCTGCCGCTCCAGTCGTGGGACACAAGCGGGACCGAGTCGCGCATCTGCGTGCCGACGAGATATCCGCCCGAACCGCCGCCATTCGGTCTCCACTGGAAGGGTACCGCGAGGTACCGATCCCCACGTAACACGGTGATAGGAAGCACCCAGTCACCCCAGAGCTTCGCCGCCGCGGTGGCAACACTCCTATTCCCGCCGTTCCATTTGATCAGGTTCAGTCGTTCGCCCATCCGCTCGACGACGAATGGTCGCCCGTCCTCCGCGACCCCAAGGAAGCTGATTGAGCGGAAATCGCCTGGACCCTCGCCACGTCCGGCGAGAAATGTCGCGAACGATGCACCCTTAGCGAGGTAGCGCAACTCATCGACATTGGCGATCAGCAGGCCGGAATCCGGACCAAAGCGCGCACCGACCCATCCCGCGTCGAGCAGGAACGCGCCTGGATCCTTCGAGGTATCGAAGAGCGGCTCACTCGACCAGCGTGGAATCGCTGAGTCCGCGATTGTGCCCAGATGCACGGTGCGTATGCCAGAGGAATCGCTGACTGTCGCGGCGGGAGCTGCGGACTCCTTGTCACTGCAGCCGAGCGCACTCATCAACACGAGCGCCACGACGCCAGGGAGGCGGCAAGCGGGAAGGCGCGGACGGGGAGGAATGCACCTAGAAATCACACGCGCACTCTGGAAGGGGGACCTCCCAGTCTACCACCACCCTGTGATAATCGGGAGTTCACACTCGCCAGCGGCTGCCACGCCGCGTCGGCATGATCACCCTCCCGTCGATTTCGACACCACCTCGCGGTCGATGTAGCTTAAGGTTCCTGCCAACTCCGGAGCGGAGATGCTGATGGAACTGACGGCGGTATATCGGCGGGTGGAGGGCGGCTACGTGGCGTGGGTGCGGGAAGTCCCCGGCGCCAACACGCAGGGCGACACGCTCGAGGAGGCCCGCGCCAATCTGCAGGAGGCCGTGCAGTTGGTGATCGAGTCGAACCGAGGGCGATCGGTCGAGGCAGAGTCTGGTGAGCTGCTCACGGAGATCCTTCGCATCTCGGGGTGAAGCGCCATGCCCTGATCCGGATGCTGGTGCGCGAGGGTTGTACCCTCCTCCGAGAAGGCGCAGGCCGCTGAGAGCCCGGCGGGTGCACGAGGGCGCACAACGACAAAAGAGGCCGACTCATTTCGAGTCGGCCTCTTGAGTGTCCGTCAGCAACGAAAGCTTACTTCGCGGCCTGCTTCCGGCGGCGGCTCGCGGCCATCCCGGCGAGGCCGGTGGCGAGCAGCGTCATCGTGGCCGGCTCCGGCACGACTTCCTGGCTGGTGCCCGGATCGTCGAGGAAGGTGTTGTCCATGTCCTGCGAGAAGCGCTCGTAGCACTTGTCGTTGTCGACCTGGACCCAGCGGCCGTTGATCTTCACGTAGTTGTCGTAGGTCGGCGAGTAGTCCCCGTTGCACTTGCTGCTGGTGCCGAACGTGGTGCCCACCCAGGTCGTGATGGCAGTGGTGTAGACCCAGTTGTAGTCCGGGTAGTACCAGTTCCAGCTCTGGCCATTCTTGACGCACTTGTTGGTGCCGGAATTGAAGGTGTAGTTGTTCGCGCAGGCATCATACACCTTCTTCTTGCAGCTCCCGTTGCTCTCCGAGTAGCCAGAGGGGCAGCTGGTGTCGTAGTCACCGAACTCGACCTTCAGCGTGCCGTAGAGGTCGCCGACGAACGCGTTGGGCGACACGGCGACCGGGTTGCTGTAGGTCACGCGGCTGTCCGGCCCGCTGCCGTTCCAGTTGAAGACCTTGCCGGTGGCGCTGAACTCGGTGCTGTTCGTCGGATGGGTCGAGACCACGTCGAAGACCCCGTTGCCGAACATCGCCTCGATCGTGAACGACGTGAGGTTCTTGCCCCACATCTTCCACGCATCGTCCGAGAAGGTGTCGGTCGAGCCGTTGCCCCAGAGCTTGAAGTCGGTGCTCCAGACACCCCACGCCCCGGCGATCCCCGAGACGCCGGAGATGTCGCCCCAGACGGCCGAGCCACTGCCGCCGGTGAGCGTCCAGGAAACCTTCATCCCGCCGACCATGTTGAAGTCGGTCTGGTACTCCGTGACGCCATCGACGGCGATCGGGTTCGAGTTGTCCTTGATGATGACCTGCGCCGAGACCGGCGAGGCGAAGGCGAGCACTGTCGCCAAGGAAAGCACGGGAAACCGCATGAGGGCTCCTGCCGCAGCAGAGAGAGTGGAGTGGGTGAAGTATGCCACGCCACCGCCTAACGCACCCTGCGTGCCACCGAATTTCATCATCACAAGATGTTTTACGACAACAACTTGCACAGCACCTCCTCGCTGCGACTGACCAGTCATCCCTTCGATTGACGCAACGGATTGTTGCTTGGCCACCACATCTCACGAAACAATAATTGTGGCTGTTGCGCAATTGCCACATTGCCGCGAACGCACGACAACCGCTCGCCACGACGAAAAAAAACGGGAGCTCGTCTGAGCCCCCGTTCGTTCCCCCTCCCGCGGCTAAAGCCGCGGCTCGGCGTTACGTCACCACGGCACTCCCGCCCAGAACAGCCCCCGCGTGTACGCGAAGAGGATGAACAGCGCGACGATCACCACCACCGCGATCACCAGCGAGAAGGCGAACACCCACGACAGGATCTTGATGTCCTGCTTCAGGTGCATGTAGAACATCGCGACGAACCAGAACTTGAGCGCCGAGAGGCCGAGCAGCAGCTCGACGAACCAGGGCGAGAGCGCCGTGGCCATCCCCGCACCCTTCAGGCTGCCGTAGCAGAGCTCGTAGAGCAGGACCTCGAGTGCCGTCAGCGTGAAGAGGATGACGGCGATCTGGATGTACTTCCCCGAGCTGGTCGGGGCATGGCCGCCATGGGCGTCCGCAGCGTGCGATGCCATATCGCTCAGCTCCTCAGGCTCATGAGATAGACCACCGGGAAGATGATGATCCACACCACGTCAACGAAGTGCCAGTACAGCGCGGCCAGCTCGAGGTTGAGCGCCTTGGCCGGCGGCAGGTTGCCCTTGACGGCATCCTTGAACACCGTGATCAGCCACAGCGTGCCGATCGCCACGTGGGTGCCGTGGAAGCCGGTCAGCGTGTAGAACGACGTTCCGAAGAGGTTGGTGGTGTAGCCCAGCCCCTCGTGGTAGAAGTGGTTGAACTCGTACACCTGCATGCCGAGGAAGAAGAGGCCGCAGAAGATGGTGGCGGCCAGCCAGCCGAGCATCTTCTTCCGGTTCCCTTCCTGTGCCCCGTTCAGCGCCATGACGACGAAGAACGACGAGAAGAGGAGGACGGCGGTGCCCGCCGTGACCAGCCCGACCTCGAAGATCTCCTTCGGACCCGGCCCCTTGGGGTGGTTGTCCTTGTAGATCAGGAAGGTCGAGATCAGCGTGGCGAAGAAGAGGCATTCCGACCCGATGAAGGTCCAGATGGCCAGCTTCCGGTTGTCGATCGGCAACGACGTGTGGTGCCCCTCGTGGGCCTCGTCGTGCGCAAGCGTGGCGCTGCTCATGGTGGACACGTCCTCAGTGCTTGGGGGCGTTGGCATCAGGGGCTTCGTACGCCCACTTGAAGATGCCAATGGCGGTGAGCAGGAAGCCGGCGATGGTGATCGGCCCGAACGGGAACGCCCAGCTCTTCTTGACCATGAAGCCGATGAAGAAGATCAGGATGCCGACCGAGACGACCAGCGGCCACCACGACGGGCCGGGCAGGTGGATCCCCTGGCCGCTCGACCGCGTCGGCTCCGGCAGCGTGCGCACGCCCGCCGCCCGCTTCATCCCCCAGACCGGGTCGCGCTCGGCGACCACCGGCTCGTCGGTGAAGTTCCATTCCTGCGGCGGCGACGGGATGGTCCACTCCAGCGTGGCGCCGCCCCACGGATCGGCCGGCGCGGGAACCCCGCGGCGTGCCGAGACCCACATGTTGTACATGAAGACCAGGATCGAGAACGCCAGCAGGAAGGCGCCGGCGGTGGCCATCACGTTGAACATCTCGAAGCCGAGGCCGGCCGGGTAGGCGTAGATGCGGCGCGGCATGCCCAGCAACCCGGCGAAGTGCATCGGGAAGAAGGTCAGGTTGAAGCCGGCCAGCATCAGCCAGAAGTGCCACTTGCCGATCGTCTCGCTCAGCATGGTGCCGAACATCTTCGGCCACCAGTAGTACGCGCCCGCGGTCAGGGCGAAGATCGACCCGCCGAAGAGCACGTAGTGAAAGTGCGCCACGACGAAGTAGGTGTCGGTCTGCTGCAGGTCGGCCGGCGCCACCGAGTGCATCACGCCGGAGAGCCCGCCGATGATGAACATCGCGATGAAGCCGAGCGCGAAGAGCATCGGCGTCTTGAACTGCAGCGAGCCGCCCCAGAGCGTGCCGATCCAGTTGAAGATCTTCACGCCGGTCGGGATCGCGATCAGCATCGTCGCCAGCGAGAAGAAGGTGTCCGCGAGCGGCCCCATCCCGGTGGAGAACATGTGGTGCGACCACACCCCGAAGCCGAGGAAGGCGATGAACGCGCTCGAGAAGACCATCGCGCTGTAGCCGAAGAGCGGCTTGCGCGAGAACACCGGCAGGATTTCCGAGATGATGCCGAAGGCCGGCAGGATCAGGATGTACACCTCGGGGTGACCGAACACCCAGAAGAGGTGCTGCCAGAGCATCGGGTCGCCGCCGCCGCCGATCGAGAAGAATGACGAGCCATAGGTCCGGTCGGCCATCAGCATGATCAGCGCGACCGTGATCGCCGGGAACGACAGCAGCACCAGGATCTGGGTGATCAGCGTGGTCCAGACGAACATCGGCATCCGCATCAGCGTCATGCCGCGGGCGCGCATGTTCAGGATGGTGGTGAAGAAGTTCACGCCGGCCGCGAGCGAGGCGATGCCGAGGATCTGCAGGCCGATGACCCAGAAGTCCATGTTCAGCCCCGGCGAATACTGCCGGGACGAGAGCGGCGCGTAGCCGAACCAGCCGCCGTTCGGGGCGGCGTTCAGCAGGAACGACGCGTTCATGAACAGCCCGCCGAGCATGAAGACCCAGAGCGACATCGCATTGAGTCGCGGGAAGGCGACGTCACGCGCGCCGATCAGCAGCGGGATGAAGAAGTTGAAGAACATCGCGCTGAGCGGCATCACCCCGAGGAAGATCATCGTGGTGCCGTGCATCGTGAACAGCTGGTTGTAGAACTCCGGCGACACCAGCGTGGAGTCGGGGCGGGCCAGCTGGGCGCGGATGATCAGCGCCTCGATGCCGCCGATGAGGAAGAACAGGAAGGCCGACGCCCCATACAGGATGCCGATCTTCTTGTGGTCAACAGTCGTGAGCCACTCCACCAGCGTACTGCGCTTGGCCACGTGGGTGTGCTCGAGTGCGGTGGTTGCCATGTCGGTTCAGTGCCTCCGGATCTACTGCTTGGTCCGGAGGTACGCGACGAGCGCGTCGACCTCCGCGTCGGTCATCTCGGGAACCTGCATCAGCACCCCTTCCTTGACGGCCTGGGGCGTCTTGATCCAGCGATGCAGGTTCTCGTCGCTGTTCGGGAGCCAGCCGCCGGCGATCATCTTCCGGGTGCCGATGCCCGCCAGGTTCGGACCGAGCATCCCCTTGGGTGCGCCGACCGAGTTGAGCGAGTGGCAGCCGATGCAGCCCTTGGCCGAGAAGAGCGCCTGGCCCTCGGCCACCTTCGGGTCCGCCGCCGCGAGCACCACCGGCGCCGCCGTGTCAGCCGCCACCGGCACCGTCGCCACGCCCACCGAATCGGTCGCGGCCGGTGCCGGCGCCTTGGGCAATCCGGTCGGCGCGAGCGTCGAGTCGGCCTGACGCTGCGCCACCCACGCCGTGAACTCCTCCGGCGTGTTCACCATCACATAGAAGTCCATCCGGCCGTGCTGGATGCCGCAGAACTCGGCGCACGCCCCCGGATACTCCCCCGTCGCCTTGGCCGTGAACCAGAGCCGCGTCTCGCGATTCGGGAAGACGTCGCGCTTGCCGGCGAACTGCGGGATCCAGAACGAGTGGAGCACGTCCACCGTCTTCATCCGCAGGTCCACCGTACGCCCGATCGGCACATGGAGCTGGTTGGCCGTGGTGATCCCGAGCTCCGGGTAGCGGAACTCCCACCACCACTGGTGCCCGATCACCTCGACCTTGAGCGGCTGCGAGCCGTCCGGCGACGCGGTCGGGACCTTGGCGGTGTCGAAGATCGTCTTCACCGTCGGCACGGCCACCACCGCCAGCACCAGCGCGGGGATGATCGTCCAGATGATCTCCACCGTGGTGCTGCCGTGGACCTGCTTCGGCTCGGCGTCGTCGGGTTTGCCGCGGAACTTGTAGATCGCCCACAGCAGCCCGCCCTCGACGAGGATGAACACCACCGTCGCATACCAGACCGTGGTCTGGAAGAGGGAATCCACCATCTCGGCGTAGTCGCCCTTGGGCGACAACGTGGACTGGGGATAGAGGCTGTGGTCGAAGCACCCGGTCAGGGTGACGGCCGCCGCGGCAAGCAGCAGGAGCGGAAGATGGCGCCGCGAGAAGGTGCGCAGGTCTCGGATCAATGGAGCATCCTGGCTTCGGGTCATGCGTTTGTGAAAATCGGCCGGAAGGCCGTTTCACAGCGGGGGCAGAATAGCGGCATCCACCCGGGGAATCAAGAAAACACTACGCTACCAGCGCTCGAGCGGAAGGTCGAACGGCACCGCGTCGGGCACGGCGAAACTGAAGTGCCACCATTCGCTCACATAATTGACGAATCCCTCGGCCTCCATCGCCTCCACCAGGAGGCGGCGACGCGTCGCGACCTCCCCCGTGGCGTTGGCGGTATGGGAGCGGTCGGAGAAGTCGTCAAATGCGGTTCCCATATCGAATTCGCGTCCGGAGGCCAATTCCACAATGGTCAGGTCCACCGCGACCCCCTGATTGTGCCGGGACCGCCGGGCGATGTAGCCGTTGTCGAGCAGGTCGGTCCGCCCCACCCGCTCGCACCAGGCCACCATCGCCTCGGTCGCCCGGACCGGCCGGTAGCCATCCCAGACCTTGAGGCCGAGGCCCTGGGCAGCGAGTCGCGCCTGCACCCGGGCCAACGCCTCCGCCGCCTCGCGACGCAGCAGGACCACGGGACGTCCGTACCCAGGCAATGGTGCGCCAGTGAAGTTGTTTGCCGTGGAGTAGCGGACCTCGCGCAGGATCCCCGGCGCGACGACCGCCAGGTCGGCCAGCCGACGACGCGCGACCGAGTCGGAGGCGACCGCCTGGGCGGCGGCGTTCGGCTGGGTGGCCTGCGGTGCAGTGGTGGCGCAGGCTGCCACGATCAGCAACAAGGGGAGGCAGCGCATTGCTCTTCTGTACCCCATGGATCGCTCCCTGTTCTTACTCTTTCCCCGGGTGGGGGCTATCTTGAACTCCATCTCCACGGTCCACCCGGCGCCAACGCTGGGTGGGCCGCCTGTTCTACTGTCCGACGGGAAGTACCCATGATTCGTGAGATGCGGGAGAAGCTCGGCAAGGAAATCCAGGAGCTCAGCCATGAGTTGGCCGTGACCCTGCCCCAGGCGATCGCCACGGCGGTCGAGATGGGTGACCTGCGCGAGAACTCCGAATACAAGTCGGCCCTCGAGCGCCAGCAATTTGTCCAGGCCCGCCTCGGCCAGCTCCACCAGCGGCTGAACCAGCTCTCGCAGCTGGCCGATACCGAGGCCCCCCTGAACAAGGTCGGCCTCGGCTCCAAGGTGAAGGTCGAGGATATCGGCAGCGGCGAAGTGGAAGAGTACACCCTGGTACTGGCCGAGATGATGGACATCGACGCCGGGCATATCTCCTTGGCCTCGCCGCTCGGGCGCGCCCTCAAGGACCGCGAGGTCGGCGAGGAAGTCACCCTGCAGTTGCCGACCATGCGCCGCTCGCTCCGCGTGCTGGAGCTCATCACCATCCACGCGATGGTCGAGCCCGAGTAGCCGCTACCCCGCGATTCGCATCAGCAACCCTGTCGCATCCCGCGTGGCAGGGTCCCCCAGCACCTCCGCCTCGCCCCGCATCAGCCGCTCCGCGCTCCACAACACGGCCAGCGCATCGAGCACGTCGTCCGGCTGGGCCGCGCGGCGGTCGCGACGTTCCAGGGCCTCATCCGCCACGCGATCACCGAAGGCCGCGGTCAACGCGTCGCGCCGCTGGCGCTGCCCTTCCGCCGTGCGCTTCGCGGCCGGCATCGGCACGCCACCAGCCAGCATGGTGAAGGAGAGCTCGGGATGCACCTCGTGCATCCGGGCGCGCCACTCGCGCGATCGATGGGCCAGGGCATCGGCCTCGCGGATCTTCGGCATCAGGTTCCACGCCTGCTTGCTGAGGCCGCGCCCGTCGGTGGCGCGGTGGCGCGCATTCGCCTCGGCGTAGTCCGCGGCCTGCAACACCGCCCGCACCGGTGCCGGGAAGACCGAGCTCCCGCGCAGACCGAGGCGACGACGTGCCTCGATGTCGCAGTCGCGCGCACCATGTTCCGGCAGGCCGAGCGGGATGTCGATCCCGACCAGCTCGGGAATCGGCAGCTGGTGCGCCAGGTCGTCGAGTCGCTCGAGCACCACGCACTCCACCCTTCCCGAGGCGTCGCGACGCGCCATCACCCAGCCACCGCGACAGCCATCGAGACCGACGGCACCGCTCACGGGCGCCGCTCCACCACCATCACGTCGAAGACCAGCGTGGCGTTGGGCGGAATCCCGGCGCTCCCCTTGGCGCCGTAGCCGAGCACCGCAGGAATCACCAATTGGCGGGTGCCGCCCACGCGCATCCCCGGCAGCGCGTCCTCCCAGCCTTCGATCACCTTGCCCGCGCCGAGCCGCACGCGGAAGGGCTCGTCGCGCGATCTGGTGACCACTGTACCGTTGGCGAGGTAGCCGACGAAATGCACCGCCACGCTGTCGCCGGCGCGGACCGAATCGCCGAGTCCGATGCGCAGGTCGTCGTAGAGCACGCCGCGCGGCGTGGCACGCAGCGAATCCTCGCGGAGTCCCAGCACGGCCGCGATCGGCTCCGGCAACGGGGCACCCAGCCCGCGGAGCGCCAACCGATCGGCACCACGCGCGGGCGCGCGCACCGAGGGCTGGAGGGGTGGTAGCGATGTGGCCTGTGCCGCGAGCGGGGACGCCAGCAAGAGCGCGGGCAGCAGCAACCGAAGGATGGTCAGGCGCGCCCCCGCATCTTGGCGAACCACCACCGGAGCCCGACCAAGAGGAAGCGCCGATCCTGGAAGAACTCGGGCGGCTTCCCCTCGAAGGCATGGCCCACGAACTGGAAGAGCCAGCCCGCCACAAACATTGTCAGCGGCACCGGCCAGAGGCCCGGCACGAACGGCGCCGCGAGCGCGATCGGGATGGACAGGGCGATCAGCGGGATCCCCAGGGTATGACAGAACCGATTCACCGGATGCTGGTGGCTCTCGGCGTACTGCGCGATCCAGCTCTCCCACGTGCGTCCTCCCATCATGGCAGGCCCCCTGGCAAGCGTGCATGGTGACATCGCCCTCGCTCCGCGAAGAATGCCGCGGCGACGCCGCGACGTCCACCCGCCGCATCGGCGGTCCCGCGGACTATCTTTGGGAATGACGACTTTCAAGGACCTCGGCCTCTCGGCCCCGCTCGTCGAGGCGTTGACGACGCTCGGCTATGAAGAACCGACCCCGATCCAGGCCGAAGCCATCCCGGCCCTGCTCGCTGGCCGCGACCTGCTCGGTCAGGCCGCCACCGGCACCGGCAAGACGGCCGCGTTCGCGCTGCCCCTGCTGATGCGCCTCGCCGCCACCCCGCCGGTCTCGCTCCGCCCTGCCCTGCTGGTGCTCGTCCCGACGCGCGAGCTCGCGATGCAGGTGGCCGAGGCGTTCCATCGCTACGGCAAGGCGCTGGGCACCTCGGTGGTGCCGATCTACGGCGGGCAGGCCTTCGACAGCCAGATCCGCATCCTGCGCCGCGGCGTACACGTGGTGGCGGCCACACCGGGGCGCGCACTCGACCATATCCGCCGCGGCACGCTCGACCTGAGCGGCCTCGCCGCCGTGGTGCTCGACGAAGCCGACGAGATGCTCGACATGGGCTTCGCCGACGAACTCGAGGCGATCCTCGATGCCGCGCCGGCCGTGCGGCAGACCGCGCTCTTCTCGGCCACCTTGCCGCCGCGCATCGCCAAGATCGCCGAGCGGCACCTGAACAATCCGTTGCGGGTGAACGTCGCGCGCGCCGAGCCGGTCGCTGGTGAGGCTCCGAAGGTGCGCCAGACGGCCTATCTCGTCGCTCGGCCGCAGAAGATTGCCGCGCTCGGCCGGATCCTCGACCTCGAGGCGCCGACGCTCGCCCTGGTGTTCTGTCGCACGCGCACCGAAGTGGACTCGCTGCACGAGACGCTGGGCGGTCACGGCTATCGCGCCGAGGCCTTGCACGGCGGGATGACGCAGGAGGCGCGCGACCGCGTCATGAAGCGGACGCGGGCCGGCAATGTTGATCTGCTGGTGGCCACGGACGTGGCGGCGCGCGGCCTCGACATCGACCAGCTCTCGCACGTGGTGAACTTCAACGTGCCGGAGTCGCCGGCCGCGTATGTGCACCGGATCGGTCGGACCGGCCGCGCCGGGCGCGAGGGCGTGGCGATCACGCTGGTGGAGCCGCGCGAGCATCGCCTGCTCCGCAACATCGAGGCGTCCACCAAGCAGCGCGTGACGATGGCCCAGTTGCCGACCTTCCTTGATGTGCAGGCGAAGCGGATCGGGATCACGGCGGCCGCGATCGCCGAGGCGATCACCGCCGCCGAGAGCGAGCCCTACCGGATCGTGGTGGAGAGCCTGAGCGAGACCCACGACCTGATGGAGATCGCGATGGCGGCCATCCAGTTGGCGCACGAGCGTGGACCGGGAGCCGGCGCCAAGGAAGATCAGGCGATGGACCTGACGCCGCCGCCCGCCCCGAAGGGGATGCCGCGCGAGAAGTCGAAGCGAACGGTGGGCATGTCGCGGATCTATATCGGCGCCGGGCGGAAGCAGAACCTGCGACCGGCCGACCTGGTGGGGGCGATCGTGAACGAGGCCAAGATGCCGGCCGCCGAGATCGGTGCGATCGAGATCACCGATCGCTTCTCGCTGGTGGAAGTGCCCGAGGAGCGGATCATGGACGTGATCAGTGCGCTCCGGGCCAGCACCATCAAGGGCAAGAAGTTGACGGTGCGGCGCGACCTCGCTGGCGGGCGCTAGCTGCTACTTCCGCACCACGGCGCGCGCGAAGTCCATCACCGCGCGTGACGCATTGTAGGAGCGCGACATCCGGCCGAACGATTCCTCGTTCGGCGGAATCGTCGCGCCTGGCCACGCGTGGCC
>Ga0073899_10000862_pt1 | contig 28033 bp, 35 predicted proteins | sample KloWWTmetaKNB5Ph_FD_88975 | JGI IMG/M metagenome (GOLD analysis project Ga0073899, IMG submission 88975) | Active sludge microbial communities from Klosterneuburg, Austria, studying microevolution and ecology of nitrifiers - Klosterneuburg... | ecosystem: Engineered > WWTP > Aerobic digester >... | reverse complement strand
CAGGGCGGGACGCCGCGCCTGCGGGTGCGCTGCCCAGCGCACCTGGGCATCGAGTTGTTCGACCCGGTGATTGTACACAACGACGACCCGCGCATGTGGCGCTTGACGGCGCTGACGGAAGTCTTTGTCAACGGGCGCATCGACCAGGAACTGGGGCTGCGCTAGGGGGCGGAAAGGAGCGAGCGATGCAGGAGAATCTGACCGGGCGCCCGGCGTTGGGCACGGTGCTGGCGGTGACGGGAAATACAGCCACCGTGCGTCTCTTTTTACCCGGCGGCGGCGTGGTGGAGGAGACGCTCCCGGCGGTGGGCGGCGGGCTGCTTGCGCCCGGGGCGACGGTGGTGGCGGTCTTCTTATCCGAAGCGCCGGCTTCAGGAGTAGTGGTGGGGGCGCTGGACGGGGCGGCGCTGGTGGCGCCGCACACGCACGACGAACGCTACTACACGGAAGGGGAAGTCAACGACCTGCTGGCGGGCAAGGCGAACGCCGGGCATGGCCACGACGAACGCTACTACACGGAAGGGGAAGTCAACGACCTGCTGACAGGCAAGGCGAACGCCGGGCATGGCCATCCCGACCTCGTGCCTTGGTCGCTCTTTGACGGCGCGGTCAGGGATTTCGTGACGGACTATCTGGTTGATTCGCCCACAGCGACATGGCAAGTCGTCGCCGCCGGTTTGCAGGCGACGGCAATGGGCGTGCGCAGCGTGACGCAGGCGGTTCGGGATGCGCTGGGGGCAAGCGAGGGCGCGGTGGTCTACAATCGCACAAGCGGCAAGTTTGAAGGGCGGACGGGAACAACGTGGGTGGTGTTGGGATGAAGGTCCGTGGTGACGTTAGCGACGTTGCCAGCGAGTAACCCGCACGTGGCGGAGCGATTGTGGAACAGGGCGGGAGGGTGCGGGTATCGGCGGAGGGAGGGAAGACGTCGGACGACGCCGCACGTTTTGGAGAAGGGGCGTGACATACAGGTGATTGCTCCTGTCGGGGTGGAGCGGCAAACCAAACGGCTCACGAGCGACATGATCGTGAGCCGTTTGGTTTGTCTCAGTTTGCATCCCACTGCTCTCACCCCACCGGCGCCGCCGCTTGCCGGAAGCGCAGCGTACGAAAGCGTCGGCGCGCTTCCGCCCGCAGCGCTTCCCACCCGACGGGCGGCGAAAGCGTGAGGTCGAGTTCGCTGGCGCCGGTCAGGCCGGAGCGCACGCCCGCCAGGGCTGGGCACGTCGCAAACGCCGCAGGATAATAGGTCAGTGCCGCATCGAGCAGCGCATCGGCGCTGAAGGCGGGTGTAGTCAGACAATCGATGGCGCCCAACGGGCGCAGCGTGGCGTCGTGGTAGATCGGTTCAATGCGCCAGCGCGTGCCGGCGGGTCGCACGAGCAAAGCCAGGGCGATGACGCCCGGCGCCCGGTCGAAGGCGTCAATGGTATAGACGAAGGAAGTGCGCATGGGCTGCTGCCTTTCGGATGTTCGAGGAAGCGGGCGGTCGCTTGCAATGGCAACAGGATCGCATAGGATGTCGGCTGATGCATCGGACAAACGACGGAAAGGCAGCAACATATTGTTGGCTGTTACAACCTTTCGACGCCTGGCATCCAACGCTCTTGAGATGAGCCTAGTTGGATTGCAGGCAATGCCGCTGATGACGTCGAAAACGCAGGCAGGCGCAATATGGGGGAGATGGTGTGGTGTAAGCATGTTTAGAGCAGCAGCAGGCGTCGTTGGGGAAGCCTGCTGGATGGATGATTCGCTGCGAAGCGCTCCCGCTAATCAGAAAGAGCCTTCCCCTTGATCGAGTTCGTGATACATTTCCAGCGCTGCTCCTTGCACATCCTTCACCTCGTTGCTTTCGGGCGAAATCGTTAGACAAAAGCGGAGATAATCCATTGCCTCCTGTCTCTTATGCACTACATATTTTGCAGAAGCCAGATTTCAGAAGAGAAGAATGAAGTAGTTATTATAAAAGTTTGCAGGCAAAAACATCACTTCTTCGGGCGACCATGCAATCAGGTCGCCCGACTTGTCGGCGCATCGCTCTGCTGCTACAAACCATGACTGTGAGCTGAACTCCCTCAGTGCGACTGTTACCGCCGCACCGATTCAATCGACAGGATCAACCCCTGCGGCCCACGCAGATAGATCGTCTCACCGTTGTTATTCCAAATCGGTTTGTCGCCGCATTTCAGCCCGGCGCCTTGTAGCTGGCTGTCCCCCGTCGCCACCTGGTAGCCAGCGCCAGGGGCGAGCGTCGTCCCCCTGGGAATGATACAGACATCGTCCCCCTTGCTGCCGTCCAGCCACCAGCCGCCCAGGTCAAGCAGACCGGCGCCAACGTTGCGGATTTCCAAGATCTCCTCGCTGCTGTGGTTGGTGAGGATGACCAGTTGCACAGCCGGGGCGCTGGCAGGCTCGGACGGCGCCGGTTCAAGTGTTGGTGGCTGCGTGGCTGTAGGCGCTGGCGTGGCCGTCACCGCCGCAACTGGTGTAGCGGTCGGCGCGGGCAAATTGACTACATCCGCCGCTTGGCTCTCACTTGTCGGCGTCGGCGTTACCACCGTCTGGCCGACGACTCCCAGTCCGATCGGCGTCTCATCCACCAAAAAGGCGGCAATCCACAGCCCGTCAGCCAACTGCAACCAACTGCCATCGTCGTTGCGCCCGATGATTTCGAGGGGTTCGCCCGTGCGCGTGCCGCCGGCTACGGCATAGGTCGTTCCGGGGCCGCTGCGCAGATTGGCGTTGGCGTTGGCAACCACAAGCGAAGCAGAGGTGGTCTCCGCTAGCCCGCCTGCCCAGACGGTAGCGGCGACTGGTCGATGATCACTGGTGCTCGCATCATCGGGGAAGTCGCCGACTTCGACAACGATGACGCTTTCCGCCAGCCAGCGCTGCGCTGGCCCGGATGTAAAAACAAAGTCGAGCACACTGTTGTAGCGGCACGGCCAGCCCGAGCACTGTGACGTTGTCAGCGTCTCTGGCCGCACCCACTGCCAGACCTCCCCAGCGGTCATCAGGTCATAGCCAGTATCGTGGTTGCGCTCGCCACCCACCACGGCCCAGTCAAAGTTGTAGTCGCCTACGGCTACGACGGGCAGCGTCTGCGTTGTCGCCCAGGCATTCAGGAGTTCGGCCTGTTTATGGCGCTCTACGTCGCGGCTGCGGTAGAGGTGGTTGACCATGAAGAGAAACTCCAGACCGCTGGCCCGATCTTTCAGGTGCAGCACGAGCGGCGGGCGCACGTTGCCCGTAGTGTTGATGGCGTCGATCTCCCACCATTTTAGCAGGTCGAAGCGGTCGGCATTGTAGATCGCTACTAGGTGCAGCCCGTCGCCTGCGCGTCCCTGCACCGCTGCAAAGACGTCGTCTTCGCCCACAGCGGCGGCAACCGACAGCACGGCTGGCGCCGACCGGCTGGTGACCTCCTGCAGCCCCCACAAATCCACACCTTCAAATGCGGCCAAGCGCATGCCGATAGTCTCCAGGTCGGCGTCGTCAAGACCGATGTTCCAGGTAACAATGTTGATGGACGACGGGGCAGTGGTCTGGGCGGTGGCGGGCTGGCTGGCCAGAGCTAGGCTCAGCGCCAGAAAGAGGCATAGCAGCAAGATGCGGCGGGTGCGGACCAGGCGATGCAAGCATCGAAGCCGCAATGCAGTGCCTGAGATGGCTGTGGCTGACACAGGGTTGCGTCCTTTCAGATGAGCGTTCGGTTGACAAGAGAGTCGTTGGCCAACGCAGTTCCACTATTGTTATCGTGGTCGGTGGGTCACATCCTTTGCACGGCGCCCATTTCCTGATTGCGCCCAGGGCATAGCCTGGCGTAAATGGCTTGGTCTGTGTGCTGTGCTTTTAGCTTGAGAGCGAAAGTCACCGACATCTGCTGATCTACTGGTGCTTCGATAGCGTGCTGGGCTGTGCCCGTGTCGTCAGTCATCATGGGTCACCCCACCAACAACACCCGCCTCAACTCCCCCACCCGCCCATCCACCTCCCCCACCATCGCCGCCACCGTCGCCCGCTCCGTCAACTCCTGCACCAACGGCCACCATTCCAGAAACGACAACAGCGGCCCCGGTGCGCCGTCCGGCCCCCGCCCGTGCCAGCGCCGGCGGTAGACGTGATAGTCGAGCGGGTAGAGGCGCTCCAGCCGGTCGGCCACGTAGGCGCGCACAGCGGCCAGGTCGAGGTCGGTCTGGTCGAGCCAGAGGTGCAGACGCAGCAGTTCGCCGATGCGAGCGGCGGTGAAAGAGGGGTTTGGGTGTAGGCGGTCGGGTGCGTCGTCGGTGGTGGGCATGGGAAACATCCTATTCAGTTCGATATCGATAACCGAAATGTAGTAGTATTTAGAAGATGGTACAATCGGGTACACACATGGTAACATAATGGCTGGTCGGCTACATGTGGTTATGATCCAATCGTACAACACATTTCCCGGAGGCCCAGTATGTCGCCGAATTTAGTGCGTGATAAGTTTTGCAGATTCTGCGGTGCTCCCCTGGTATGCCCAACCTGTGGGGATCGGGACTATTCTTTCCTGGACCAGCACATTTGTAAACATTGCAATACTGAGAACCAGTTCGGCAGGCACTGCGGAAACTGCGGTAAACCAATGCCGGCTGCCTGCATCCTATGCCAGGGCACAGGCAGAATTCCCCATGTCTGTTCAGGCAGGACAAATGTCGCCACAAGCGCTCCCGATCAAACAAAAGCACAGAGCCGGCCGAAAATGGACGTAACCGGCTTGCCGATCAACGTCGATTTCCCCTCCAAATTAGGTGAACCCTGGGAACACGGGCGGCTAGGCAGCATCAAGCCGTTGGGAACGCTCTCAGGCCAGGAGCCACTGGGGAAGTTCCCTGTGGAACCGATACGCCCTTTGTGGGAGAACCAAGGCATTAAGGCACCGTTTGTCCAACCAGATAGCTTTGCCGCCGGCGCCAGCGGGCGGAGCAGTTCAACCTCTAGCGGGGGATGCACCGGCGCAGTAGTCATCCTGGTGGCGTTGCTGGCGCTGGTGTATGTTCTGTGGCCGTGGCTGCAGCGCATGGGGCTGTTCTGAGGCAAGCGAATTGCTGTCGGTGGTTGCGGCGCTCGCTGACAACCACCGACAGGCGTGCGTATCACACCAACACGAGTAATGCCTATTGGGGGGGCGCCGTCCCCTCCCCGTACACCAACCCCGTCACCCACGTCAGCACCGCCTGCCCGAAGACCCGCTCCAACTTTTCCGGCGCTATCCCCAGGATCTCGCATACGTCGAAGAGCAGCACCAGGGCGTCCAGGGCGCGGCCGTCGGGCAGTTCCTCGCTGTAAAGCTGCGCCAGATTGCGCAGACGCGCCAGTTGTTTGTCACTGACCATGATGGCTTCCTTTCGTTAAGAATTGATGATCTGACGCAGAGGCTGCAAAGATTGCGCAGAGAGAGGGCCGGAGGCATCTCGCCATCTTCTCTTCTCCTGTTATCCGCTGCTTCTCTGCGTCCCTACGTCAAAGTGATTGAATCTACCTGAGACCCGCCATGACCCACGCCCGCACGTCGATCCCCGTCGTGTGCATGGCGTTGACATCCTTGGCGCCCACCGGCCGCAACCGCCGCCCGTTAGCAAGCACGCTCAGCCACCACGCCGCGGCCTGGTCGCCGGCGCCGTTGGGATCGGCGTCAAAGGCCACCAGCACCGTCGGCGCCAGCGCCAGCTGCGCCACCCACCCGGCGCGCCGCGCCCCGCCCGTCGCCCCCGTGGCCACGGCGCCGGCCAGGTCGCCCGCTGCCTGGCGCACGGTGAGGGCGTCGATCTCTCCCTCCACCAGCACCACCGGTCGGCCCGGCGTCAGTGTATCGGCGCCATAGAGGGCGTTGGCAAAGCCGGCCGGCCCCACGTACTTGGATTGTCCGGCGACGGACTGCCACGGCGCTAGCGGTCGGCGCACATTGACGCGCCAGAGCGCTCCGTCAATCGTCCACGGCAGTACGACGCCACGCGGCAGCCACACCGAGCGGGCGCATGCGCCGTCTGCTGGCGGCAGCCCCCATAAGGCGCGGGCGTCATAACGGTCGCGTGGATTGTAGCCGATGCCCGCCTGCTCGATGGTGAGGTCGTCCAGCCCGCGCCGCACCAGCCACTCGCGGGCGCCTTTACCCTGGCGACCGGCCAACTGCTCGCAGCAGAACGCCACCCACTCCCTAGCTCGCTGCTGCCAGACCGGCGAAGGCGGCGTCAGCGGCGTCGGCACGCCGACCGAGAGCACCTGCGGCGCATAGCGACGGGCGCAGGGATCGGGCGTCTGTCCCAGGCGGGCGCAGGCGTCGCCGTAGCTCAGTCCGTCACGCTCGCGCAGATACTGCACGGCATCCCCGGAGCGGTCGCAGCCGGCGCGCCCCGACGCGCTGCCCAAACACGCCCAGCGCCCCAAGCGGGGCCACACCTTGAAGCGGTCGCTGCCGCGACGACAAAGCGGGCAGGGACCGGAGTATTCGCCGCCGTGCTTGGCGCTTGTGCGGCGCAACGGCGTATCTTTGCTAATGAGGTCAAGCAGATTCATTGGTTACTCCTTGAAAAAGAAAAGAAGATGGAACCGCCGGAGATGCAGAAAAACAAAAGAAAACGAAGGGAGTGACGCGCCCCCGTGGCTGCTCTACAACGCCTACAATGGCTACAACCGCATCCGGCCCCGCCTCTGGAGAGCGACGCATCGGGGGTTGTATGTGTTGTAGCCGTTGTAGGCGGCACGCCATCGTCTTTCCCTCTCGCCGATGCTCCCGCTGCGCCCTTCGGCGCCCACTGCGGTAAGAAAGACTCACGCCACCACCGAGTACATGACCTGCCCGTGCCCATCCTTGCGCACCACCGTGCCGTCCTTGACTAGCGCCTGCAGGCGGCGGAAGCAGTTGCCCTTCTCCTGTCCCGTGCTCTCAGCGATGTCGCGCAGCGTGGCCGTGCCGAGCATGGTCAGGGCGTCAAGCACCTCCTGCTGGCGCTGTGTGCGCTCCACCGTCTGCGCCTCGCCTTGCACCTGCCAGATGCAGCGCATCTCGTCCCAGCGCACAGCCAGCTCGCGCTCGCACAAATCCCGCCCTGTGACCTTGAGCACCGCCGCCTGCTCACCGCGCTGCTTGTAGAGTCCCCACGCCGCATCGACCACGCCGGCCTTGGCCGTGGAGCCGAGAATGTCATCGATGGCGTCGCCGACGCCGGCCGCTGGCTTGCGATGGTGGTCGATGAGGAGTAGGGCCAGGTCATGACGGGCAGCCAGCCGCTGCAAACTGCTGAGCAGCAGCGTCATGTCCACGGCATCCATAGGGTCGGCGCGGCCCATGCTGCGGCTCAGCGTATCAATGATAATGAGGCGGTAGCCCTGCCCGGCAGCCAGGAGCAGGTCGACCAGCCCCTGCTGCGTCAGCGGCGCCCACGCCGTGTAGAAAGTGATAGCGGCAGCGGCAGGGATGCCCTGCTTGAGCGCCCGCTCCTTGAGACGGCCGGGCGTGTCCTCCAACGCCAGGTACAACACGCCGCCAGCGTCGGCCATCTGGTCGAGCACCGCCTGCCCGCTGCCCACAGCGGCGGCCACCTGCAAGGCCAGCCAGCTTTTCCCCAGTTTGGGGCGGCCGGCCAGGATGGTGAGACCGGCGGGCAGCAGGTCAGGCACCACAAAGCGCGGCGGCGGGAAGTTGGCGGCGTAGAGTTCGGCCACGGTCCACACCGTGCGCAGGCTGGCGTGCTCGTCGTTGGCCAGAAGCGCCACCAGCGCCGGCTCCTGCCGCGCCAGGGCGACAAAAGCGCGCTGCACTCCGGCCTGGCCTTCCTGGTCCCAGGCGACAAGCAGCGCCTGCACCGTCTCGGCCCACGGGCCGAGGTCGGCGCAGGGGGCGGCGGCGGGCAGGGGCGTGCCGTCAAGCAGGGAGCGAATGACGGTGTGGGCGCGACGGGCGACCGGATCGGCGCTCATGAGCGCCCGCCTTGGCGCCGTTGAGCAATCCGTTCTTGGCGCAGAGGCGCAGAGACGCAAAGTTCCGCAGAGAAAGCGGGAGAGGGGAGAGGACACTGCGCTCTGCTGTGCTCTCTGTCTTCCTCTACTGCTCTGCGTCGCTGTGTGGGATCGGCTGGCGCGGCGAAGGAAAGGATCAGTTGATAGACTTGGTGAAGAGCGGTGTGCTGCGTGGGCGTCAGGTTGAGCGGGTCGGCTGGCGCGGCGGCGACGGGTTCGCTGCGCAGCGGGCGACGAACGGTGGCTGTAGACATGGTGGAACTCCTTTCCGGTGAGAGGGGTGGATAGATGCGCCCGGGCAAGGAGTAGGAAAGCACAGCGGCGGGGGTGGAAGGGAGGGGGAAGGGTTGCGGAAGAAGGTGCGGAAGCGGCGGTGGGATGGGCGGAACCTGCGGCGGCAATGTCAGCGCCGAGCGCCAATTCCCAGTTGCACAGACTGGAGGCGACCTGCCAAACCGCAAAAGAACCGGTTCCGCTGGGTGTGGGCGCCGGTTGTCTCTCACGTATTGAACTTTCTTATCACCCCCGGCCTCATCGAACCGATCTTCACCCCCGACGGACTCGCTGCAGGAACTGGGACGATCATCGACGTCACGATGCAATGATGGTGGGGGTAGGGCGCCAAACCAGCGCACGACACCGTCCAGAGATCAGAACGCTCACCCGAAAGCGTTTCGCAACGAGGGAGTGCTGTCTTTGTTGTAGTAGAGGCGGCGTCCCTTGGGCCAAGTAACGATCAGTACAATGGAAAACCCTACACCAGCCACAAATTTCCAAGAATCCACATTGCATTTACTCTGGGGGGAATTGTTGGAATTGTGATTACTGTACCCTGTTGAAAGGGCCGCCTGGCGCCGGCAAAACCTTACTTGCCCGCGCCTTGCCCTCCATCCTGCCGCGCCTGACCTTGCGTGAGGCGCTGGAAATCACACGGGTCTACTCCGTAGCCGATGCGTTGCCCGGTGGCGAGCCGTTGGTGCGCACGCGACCCTTTCGTGCGCCGCATCACACGATCAGCCATGCTGGGCTGGTGGGCGGCGGGCGTTGGCCCAAGCCGGGCGAGATCAGCCTGGCGCATCGAGGCGTGCTCTTCCTCGACGAATTGCCCGAGTTTGGTTCGCGCAACCTTGAGACGCTGCGCCAACCGCTGGAAGACAAGGTGGTCACGATCAGCCGCGCCAGCGGTTCGCTCACGTTTCCCGCGGCGTTTCAAGCGATTGCCGCAATGAATCCCTGTCCCTGCGGTTACTACGGCGACGACCGCCAACCATGCACCTGCTCGCTCTCTGCGGTGCAACGCTACCAGCACCGCATCTCCGGCCCGTTGCTCGACCGCATCGATATCTATCTCGACATGATGCGCGTCCCTTTTCAGAAGCTGGCTTCCCTCGAAGCGGGCGAGGATTCGGCGGCGATCCGGGCACGGGTAGAAACCGCGCGCAAGGTGCAAGAGGAGCGTTTCCGCAAATGGGGCAAACCGCACGTCTTCGTCAATGGAGACATGGGGCCGGCCGAGGTGCAGGCATTCTGCGACATCGACGAGGCCGGCCGCAACCTGATGCGCGCCGCCATGCAGCAGATGAACCTGAGCGCGCGCGCCTATCATCGCATCCTGAAGCTGGGGCGCACGATTGCCGATCTGGCCGGCGAACCAAAACTCCAGGTGCACCATCTGGCGGAGGCGCTCCAGTACCGACCGCGGCTGCTCCCCTGAAATTGCCCCAAAACAGTGCAACGGATGCCAGAGAAACAACGAATTTTTCTCCTTTGCGCCTTCGATCCTTTACGTCTTTGCGTGAAGGTCTGTTCTCAAATCAATTCTCTGAGGCGCTATTTGAAAACCACGAAGCCACAAGGGGCGCAAAGGGGCACAAAGAGAAGCATCGCAGAGACCGCTTCCAGATGCTGCTTTGCGCTGCTTAGCGTACTTTGCGTCTTGATAGTTAACTTTTAACTTTTCAAATCAATTCTCTGAGGGAAGGAGATGGCGTCATGTGCAAAATTACAATCGACCTGGTAAGTCCTGCCGGCGTGCCTGTGACGCTCGAAGTCGATAAGACGGACGACCATCAGACGATCATCGAACTGCTTGACCGCGCGGAAAAGATCGGCGCCTACTTCAGCCAGCGCGGGTGGAACTTCGCCCATCTCGAAGCAACCGGGCCGAGCGCGGCCGAACTGGCCCAGGCGCCGACCTTTGCCGGCTATCCTTGTAGCCCGACAGTCGACGAACGCGGCCTGCCCACGTGGCTGATCGTCGATGGCAAGCAGGCGCAGCGCCGCGAAAAGCAGGGCGACACCTGGTACAGCGTGCGCTTGCCGGATGGAAGCTATGCACAGGTGGTGCGGATTCCCAAGGGAGAGCGCGTCCCCGAAGTGAACGGGTTGTAAATCCGATCAGAAAATCATTTGGGTCAACCGGAATTCATGTGGTCGGACTTTACGTGCCGGGGACGGGCTGAGCGTTGTCTGCTCGACCGAAGCACCGCAAGCCCGTCCCCGGCACGTAACCACACGCGATCCGCTTGACCCAATCATTTTTGACGCAAAGGCGCAGAGAAGCAGAGGCTCGCCGAGAAAGGCCATGTTATGCTTTATCGCGCTTTGCAGCAACATGACCTATTTGCGAAGTGGAGCCGAGCAGTTGTCTCACTTGCGCTAGCGGCAGGGCATGGCGAATATGCCCGTCGCGCCCGACGACAGTTTCCGCCGCGCAGAGAGAATTGAGCACCGCTTCTTCCACCGCTTCGACTACCGCGGGCAGCAAGCTTTCCAGCGCCGCCGCCTCGTTTGCAAGCACCGACGCCGGCCTCACGATCGGGGGAGCGAATGCTTCGTGATAAATGCGCCGCACGGTCGAGAAAGCGATGACAAACTCACCGCTGCCGTGGCCGATGGTGGCGCCGGTGCGCGCCAACCCCGCTTCAGCACGCACACAGAGGCGATGCAACTGCCGTGCGTCGAGCGGCGCGTCCGTCGCCAGCACGACCATCACCGAGCCGTGCGCCGGCGCCGCTTGCGCGGGCGCACGCAGCACCTGCCCCACCGGCCACGCCCCAAAGCGCAACTCCTCCGGCCGGCCAAAGTTGGTCTGCACCAGTGCGCCGACGAGAAACCCGCCGGCCTCAGCGGGTGTTGCACGACTGGCCGTGCCGATGCCACCCTTCCAGCCGTAGCAAGTTGTCCCCGCGCCCGCGCCGACCGCGCCTTCGCTGACCGCCCCCGACGCGGCTGATACCAGCGCGGCGCGTACGTGCTCCGCCTTCACGTGCCGGCCTTGGATGTCGTTGAGATAGCCATCGTTGCATTCGCCCACCACGGGGTTGACCGTGCTGGTGGCGATGCCGATGTCGGGGTTGGCGTGGAGCGCGTGGTCGACCAACGCATCGGCCACGCGCCAGACGTTGAGTGTGTTGGTCAGGGCGATGGGGGTTTCGAGTTCGCCCAGTTCGCGCACTTGCTCAAAGCCGCACGCCTTGCCATAGCCATTGATCGTGTGGACGGCGGCGGCGACTTTTTCACGGAAAAGATTGCCGGCATGGGGCAGAATCGTTGTGACGCCGGTGCGCGCCGGGCCTGCGCCGGGCAGGAGCGGGCCTTCACCAAACCAGACAGTGGCATGTCCCACGCGCACGCCCGCCACATCCGTGATCGCATTCAACGGGCCAGGCGGCAAGCGCCAGAGAGCATCCACCCCAAGCATGCGCGCACGCGGCCGGGTCGTCATCGTCAGACGGACGAGCCGGTGCGACCGCTGGCTGTGCCGCGCAGCGCCGAAACGACGGCCACCACGATCACAGAGGCGACGATCAATTCGAGCACCAGGTTGACCGACACCGAGGCAAGCGTGGCGAAGAAGGGCACGTTGAGACGCAACGCGATGGCGCCGATCACCAGAAGCGTGTTCGTCAGCGTGCCGGCGACTGCACTGAAGATCAAGCGCAGTTGCATGTTGGCGGACCTCAGCCCAGTGTAAACCAGCCAGGCGACCGGGCCGATGAAGAGGCGCGGGACCACCGAAATAATCGGGTCGACGAAGATGGCGTTCGGGCTGCCCGCGGGTTGTTGCGAGGCAAGAAAGAGGCTAAAGACGCCAAACGCACCGCCCACCACCAACCCAACCCACGGCCCTTCCAGGATGCCGCCGATGATCGCCGGCACGTGCATGATCGTGATCGCGATGACCGGCCCCAGCGCAATAAAGCCGAGCGAAATAAAAGGCCCCATGTTGAGCGGAATCGACAGCACGATGCTGATGGCGATCAGCACGGCCGTAATGACGAGCTTGCGCGTGGTTGACGAAGTGTTCTGCACAGGAATCCTCCTCCAGACTTGAGTACAAAGGCGAAACGTAACGATTCAGCCATCACAAGCATAGACCACGGATGGGGCAGATTAGGCGGATGCTCAGGGATTGCCATCCGCAATATATCCGGATTTTTCCGTCTACTCTGCCTAGTCCCTGGTCTATAGAACTGGGCTGAATCGTTACGGCGAAATCAAGATAGCGGGTATAGCGTTGGGCGCCAGATCGCCCCTGTCCTTATGGAAGCCGGCCCCAGGTAGCGTACCAGACGCCGCCGACAAAGACAAGCATGGCCATTGTCACCACCACATCCACCCACGAACCGTGCAACTGGATAAATTTTGTGCGGCCACGACCGCCCAGATAGCAGCGCGCCTCCATCGCCACCGCCAGATCTTCGGCGCGACGGAACGCGTTGACAAAGAGCGGCACGACCAGCGGCAAGATCGACTGTGCGATCTGCTGCGGCTGTTTCCAGCTCAACGCGCCAATCTCGCCGCCGCGGCTCGCCTGCGCCTTGATCACGCGCTCCAGCTCCTCGGTGAGAATGGGCACAAAGCGCAGCGCAATCGTGAGCACCAGTGCAAGTTCATGCACAGGCAGGCCGAGGCGTGCACCGGGCTGGAGCAGAAGTTCGACGCCGTGCGTCAGTTCGGTGATCTTGGTCGTCAGCGTCGGCAGGCTGACCAGCAGCAGGATCGACATCAGCCGCACCAGGCTGATAGCGGCCAGCAGCAGCGCAGTGTTTGTCACCCGAATCGGGCCCCAGTCGATCAACAACAGACCGCCCGGCTGGAACCAGCTCAAATACAGCACTGAAAACGACAGGAAGAAGAGAATGACGGGCAGACCCCGCAGAAACGGGCGCAGCACAAAGGCGACAGGAATGCGGCTCAGCCGCACCAGCGCCAGAATCGCGACGAGATAGATCAGCGAAGCAGTCAACGAGCGGCTGAAGGAGACCGCCATGAGCAGAAAAAAGGTGCAAAGCAATTTGGTGCGCGGATCCAACCGATGGATCAATGTAGCGCCGGGGATATATTGGCCGATCAGGATGTTGCGTGAGAGTTCCAGTGACATAGAGACCTGCTGAATCCAATCAGGGCGAAACGTCGCTCCCGGTATACGATAGCGCAAAGGTCGCACCGGCGTCAATTGAACGCCAACAGATTTTCGAGAACATTTTATTGGCGAGGTCTTTGCGGCTTTGCGCCCTTATCACTACAATGCATGTTTGTTTCGTTGCATGGCGGTCGTAGTTCCCGCCTTATCAAAACAGAGGGGAAAGTAAAGTGTGGGCAGCCAAAACGTAGTCAGCCAAGCAGAGGCAAAGCACAAGGAGAGCGGGATGTCTGCACCGGTCGCCCTGACGTTGACCCGGTCGGCGGTGGTCATCATTGCGGCGTATATCGGCGCGCAAATGTTGGCGGACATCACCAGCCTGAAGATCGGCGTCGTCTTCGGATTGGCCGTGGACATGGGCACCTTTGTCTATCCGATCACCTTCACCCTGCGCGATGTGGCGCACAAGACGATCGGCAAACGCAACACGCAGGCGTTGATCTGGATGGCGGCGGGCGTCAATCTCTTTGCCGCGCTGTACATCTGGTGGGTAAGCACCGTGCCGGGCGACGCGTCCTGGGGTCTCAACACCGAATGGGGCGCGGTCTTCAATGCCTCGCTGCTGGGCCGCATCGTGATCGCGTCGATCATCGCCGAAATTGTGAGCGAACTGGTGGACACGGAAGTCTACCATTGGTTTGTCACGCGCGTCACCCATCGCCATCAGTGGGCGCGCGTCCTGCTGAGCAACAGCGTCAGTGTGCCCATCGACAACCTGATCTTTGCGGTCGGCGCGTTCGGGGGCGTGCTGCCGTGGGAGGTCGTGTGGCAGATTTTCCTCTTCAACCTGGTGCTCAAATATGCCGTAACCGTGGTGAGTATGCCCTTGATCTACGTCACGGGCGACCGAGACTGGAGCGAGCAGTAGATACACAGAGAGGTTCTGGCCACCAGGAAGCTTTGGTTTGGCGCATGGAAGGAGAACACAGATAAGCGCCGATAACCTCAGATAGACGCAGATGCTTTGCCGCAGCACTGCTTTGCTCTTATCTGTGCGTATCCAAGTTTATCTGCGACTATCTGCGTTCCCTTGCGATCGCTCCACTCAAACTTTGAGGTTTGACAGACGACTAGAATGTGGCAATCCAGTTGTTCTAATTGAACGGCAGCATGCCTGGCGCGGCCAGAACCGGCAGATAGATGTGAAAAATTTCTGCCGCTATCGTAACGGTCGCCGTTGCCGTTGCCCCTTGGCTGTCACTGATCACATAGGTAAAATTGTCCGCGCCAGCGTAGTCACTGTTTGGTGTGTAAGTGATGCTGCCGGTTGACCAGCTTGCGATGCCATGTTGCGGCATATTGACAGCAACAATCGCAAGCGTATCTCAATCAACGTCGTAGTCATTTTCAAGCACCGGAATCGTGAAGAGCGCCGTCGGTTGTGTTCGCTGCTGAGCTGCCATTGCCACTGGATAGAAATCGTCGACCGCGACAGGGGCATCGTTGACCGGTCGCACTATAAAAGTGAGCGTATGCAGGGCGCTGGTGGCGAAACCGTCGCTCGCGGCAAATTGAAAAGTGGCGTAGGGCAGCCCATTTTGATCAGCCGTAGGCATAAAGAGCAGGCTGGATAGAAGATCAGGCGTGATCGTTTGTCCTGGGATTACAGGCTGGCCGGCCAACGTCAGCGCGCCAGAGATAGGCAGCGTTTGAATGACAATTACACGCTGCGATTGGGAGGTAAAGGGGCCACCACCTTAGCCGATAAGCGTGTTGCCATTAGGTAAACGGGTGGTGCTTCACATTCAGGATAAAGAAGGCTATACCGGATGAAGGATAGGGACGGATAACGCCGCCGACAGAGCACCTATCGACGCCGGCGGTTCGCTCCTTGACAGTGGCAAATCGTATCTTCACGCTAACAAATCACCTTTCAGTGTTGATAGATCATTTGGCGATGCCTGCAGATTGCACATCAACTCTGATAGATTGCGTCGCAGCGTTGATGCATTGCACCTTGGCTCTGACAGATCGTTTAGCGACGTTGACTAAGCGCCTATCGACGCCGACTGATCATATAACGGCGTCGGCAGCTCACCTATCGATGCTGGCTGATGGCGCATCGGTTCTGACAGATCGCTGATCGACGTCGGCAGATTATCTATCGATGCTGGCTGATGGCACATCGGCGCTGACAGATCGCTGAGCGACGCCGACAAATCACCTGTCAATGCTGGAATTATGGCAAATGACGCAGCCAGTTTCGTCAGTTCGTCTCATGTGGCGTCGTCGAGATTGGTTATGATCAACTCACATGATTTACCGTTTGAAGAAACGCATTGTCACGTGCGGGCGCCTTGCAGCTTCTCCCTTACGGCCAGCGCGTCGCCTTCTCCCGGCAGATCGTAGATTTGGCATCTCCTCCCTGAGGCCACCATTGTGAAAGGAGATCAATATGCTGGCCGAACAACGTTTTTCTTCGGGTGTAATAACAAATGGCGTCGCGCCCATCGAGGTCGCCGGCGTGGCTGCCCTCGGCGCGCCGCTATCGGCGTCGGGACAATCGGCGTCGCCAACGGAACCGCAAGAACGGCGCCGGCAGTCGCAGAAGCAATTGGCGCGACTGGATGAAGTGGCGTGGATGCTGAATGGGCTGACCACCGCCGATGCAGCGTTCCAGAGTGCAATGGCGGGCGCCGGACTGATGGAAGCGTATCTGGCGGAGTGCAACGCCCGGTACGTAGCGGCGGAACAGGCGGTCGAGGCGCGCCATCGCGCCATGATCGACGCGCTGACCGCAACCGAGGCGCTGGCAGCGGCGAATTTCCAGGCGCGTGCGGCCTACAGTGCGTTCCGCCAGGTGGCGCGCACGGTGGTGACGAGCAGTTCAGGGCAGGCGGCGCTCGATCTGGACGAGGCGACGCCGGCCGATCGGACAGCCTTTCTGCGCACGGCCGCGGCGGCGCTGACGACGGCGCAGGACGAACCGTATGCGCTGCTGCTACAGGCGGCGACCTTTGGGCCGGAGCGCGTGGCGGCGACGTTGGCAATGCTGGATGTGCTGGCAACCGCGGCCACGGTGCAGGCCGCCGCGCAGCACCGCGCCCGGCTGACGACGCAGGCGCGCGACGCGGCGGTGCGCGAACTGGGGACGGTGGCGCGGCAGATCAAAGTGGAAGTAAAGACGCTGCTGCGCCGCAACCCGCAGTTGTCACCGCCGGTCGGGTTTTCGAGGTAGGGCAGGGATAGATGGAGTGTAGCGGCGGCGATGGCTGCTGAAAGAGAGTGGGGTGCGACTCTTGTCGCACCCCACTCTCTTTTATTGCACGGCTTGCGACGCCGCCTGCGAGTGCGCGGCGCCTTATGCGGAATATCAGCGGATGGCCCTCAAGTTGGGAGGCGCCCAGTACGTCCCCAGACTGGCTGGGCAAAAGTTTTCACCAAAGGGCGCACCCTATGGCCAGCACTGGAGACGGTCTCGCCAAAAATTTTGGACTCACCCGAGCGTGACCAATCAAAGGGAGTCGGGGTAGATCAGGTGGGAACTATACAGAAGTAGGCGATTCTATCGCAGTCAACATCGCCAGTGCAAAGAACAGCCAGGGTAGAAACGCCAGCTTTGTTCCCCACAGCGGTGCGTCGAGCAGGCCGTGCACCAGCATTGCCGTCAGCCCACTCAGCACGCCAGCCGCCAGCGCCCAGTTCAGCCCGTTCGCAGGTCGGCGCAGCGCACTGATCAACCGGACAAAAACCACCATCAAAATAGCCAGATAGGCGACGAGACCCGGGATGCCAAGATCGATGCCCACCTGCAGCAACAGATTGTGCGCGTGCGGAATCTCGATCGACGGCGGGATCAGGAAATAGGGGTAGAGCAGCGGGATGACCCGATCGAACGCACCCAGGCCGACGCCGGTAAAGGAGAAATCCTGCAACGCGTAAAACGCACGGCTCCAGATCTCCAACCGTTCGTCCAGCCCTCCCACCGCGCCGGCGCTGCCAATCTGTTCGAGCAGCGCTGCGGGCCCGATCCAGAGCACCGCAGCCAGAACAGCCACCAACAATACGGGGAGCATCCATAGCAAACGCGGCCAACGCAAAACCAGCACGACGAGCAACCCGATGCCAGCCGCCAACAGCGCGCCGCGACTGTCAGCCAGGAGGATGACTGCCACGATCAGCAGGGCGAGCAGGAGCAGCCCTGCTCTTGGCAAGGCCTGGCCGCGGCGAGGCTTGTTTGAAAGTGGCGCCACGGCCAGGGCTGTGATCAGCGGGAATAGGACGACGAGCGCACCGGCTAAAATGTTGGGGTTGATCGTTTCACCTAAACGCGTTGTCAGCGGCGCCGCCAGTTGCTGCAGCGGGACGATCAGCGGCCAGGTCGACTCCTGCGTCCCCAGCAGCGGCCCGACCAGCGCCAGGGCGGTCGCAAAGGCCACGAGCAGCCACGCTAATGCGCCTGGCCGACGTTGCAGCGGCGGCCAGGCGATCGCGGCGCCATACAAAGCGACGCCCAGCAGAAGATATCCCGCCACGCGCCAGGCCACGGCAGCATCGACCGCGGCCCAGAGATTCACCGGCAGCCAAAGCAACAGCACGGCCAGCGCGCTGTGCAACGGCGCGGGCGGCAGCAAACGCCGGGTCAGCAGCCAGCGCAGCGGCCAGCCGATGAAGAGCGCCAGCACCACAAAAGGCTGCCAGCCATCCGGCAGCCAGCGGCCCGGCAGCAAGATCAAGGGCGTCAGACACAGGATCCAGAGCGGCTCCAAACGCAACAGACGTGAGATCATCAAGAGGTGAGGGGGGGCGCCCCTGCCGACGGCGCCGGGTTGATGCGAGTGGCGGATGAGAATAGCTGGGCTTCGTTAGCAGGTATGCGCTCCGGCTCTGGCGGGCAATACTCAGGGATCAAGTTTTGCAAGCTGCGGATGACAGAGGTGCGGTCGTTGAGGTCGGCGGCGCGCGCCAATGCTGTGATGGTCTCGTCCAGGCGGTCGGGCACAAAACTGCTGGCATTGCCGGCGATAAATATTTTTTCATGGCGCGTGCGCGCATAGTGTTCGCCCGACACAAAGAGTTCCTCGAAGAGCTTTTCACCTGGACGCAGACCGGTAAACACGATTTCGATGTCGCGGCCCACTTCCAGACCGGAAAGCCGGATCAGATCGGTCGCCATGTCGACGATCTTGATCGGCTCGCCCATATCCAGCAGAAAAACTTCCCCACCTTTGCCCAGCACACCCGCCTGCAACACCAACTGCACGGCTTCGGGGATGGTCATAAAGTAGCGCTTCATCTCCGGGTCGGTCACCGTCACCGGCCCGCCTGCAGCGATCTGTTGGCGGAAGGTAAGCACCACGCTGCCGCGGCTGCCCAAAACGTTGCCAAAGCGCACCGCCATGTAGGGCATCCCGCTCTCCAGCGCGGCTTCATGCACGATCAGCTCCGCCGCACGCTTGGACGCACCCATCACACTGGTCGGGTTGACGGCCTTATCGGTCGAGATCATCACGAAGTGCTGCACGTCCACCGCGCGCGCGGCCTGAACGACGTTGCGCGTGCCCAGCACGTTGTTGGTGATGGCTTCGGCCGGGTTGAACTCCATCAGCGGCACGTGTTTGTGCGCCGCGGCGTGAAAGACAATCTGTGGCTTGAGGTCACGAAAGAGCGTCAAAATGCGGTCGCCAAAACGAATATCAGCGATCACAGGCTTGATCACGACGCGACCGCCGAGCGTGCGTCGGTTCTCCATGACCAGTTCGTTGTGGATCTCGAAGATCGAATTTTCCCCATGGCCCAGCAGCACCAGTTCCGCGGGGCGACAACGTAGAATTTGCCGGCACAATTCGCTGCCGATCGAGCCGCCGCCGCCGGTGACGAGCACGCGCTTGCCGCGCAAACTCTCGGCGATCGCGGCCGTATCGGTGTGAATGGAGTCGCGGCGCAGCAGGTCTTCGATGCGGATATCGCGGATCTGCGAAAGATGCACCGTGCCGTCGATCAGTTCGTAGAGGCCTGGGATGGTGCGCGGTTGGACGCCGGCCTGCTCGCTGATCTGCATAATCTCGCGGATGTCGCGCCCGGGCGCGGTTGGCATCGCAATGATGATCTGATCGACGCCGTAACGCTTGACGAGATCGGGTATGGCGCTGCGATTGCCCAGAATCGGCACACCGTTGACGCTCAATTTGCGCTTGACCGGGTCGTCATCGACAAAGCCGACCACCTCGATGCCCAGCGCGCGGTTGGACTGCATCTCGCGCAGCACGAGCGCACCCGCGTCGCCGGCGCCGGCGATCAGCACCTTGCTGGGATTCTGGACGAACGCGCGCAATTGCGCCAGCTCATGCGGACGATAGCGTTCCTGCACCAGGCGCAACATAAAGCGGCTGCTCGCCAACAGGCCGAGACTGAGCAACCCTTCCAAGAACCAGATCGACCGCGAAGGCATATAGGGCGCGCCGAACGCCGGCAGCATCCCGAAATTGATGACAAAGATGAGCGCCGAACTGGCCAGACCGGCCAGCAGGATCATCTTCATCTCGACAACGCTGGCGTAGCGCCACATACGGTTGTAGAGGCGAAAACCGAAGTAGGTTGGCAGTCGCACCAGCGGGACGAGGAGAAAGTAAGTCCAGTTTTGTTCAATGTAAGGCCAGACGCCGATCAGCGCCTCATAACGAACGACAAACGCCAGGATGATAGCAAAGACGATGAGCAGCAGATCGAGCGCCATCAGATAGCGCACGCGCAGACCAATGAGGGTTGGGGGTGTGAATTTTCTGGTTTGTTCAGGGTGCATAGGTCTTCTACTCCGCCGTCTGGACAAGCTGGCCCTTTGCGGGTGCTGTGGCTCCAAACATTGACAATCTATTCATCACCATCCCGCAGTCGAGATGGCATGTTTTATTATAGCGCTATCTTATTACAGAAAAGGAATCACCGCGCCGCTACGGTGATATAGCGCAGCAAGCCCTCCTGGAGGAAAGGTAACGCTTCAGTCCAGTTCTATCGGCCACGGATTAGACAGAGTAGACGGAAAAATCCGGATATATTTCGGATGGAAATCCGTGAGCATCCGCCTAATCCGCCCCATCTGTGGTCTACGCTTGTGATGGCTGAATCGTTACGATGAAAGCCGATATGCGATTCAAGCCAATGATCTGTCGAAGAAGATGACGGTATAGGCCCAAGAAGGTCACGGGGGAGGTCGTCTTCATAGCAGATTCGGGTTCAATCGGCTTGATGAGGAATAAGTGAAGTCAGGTTAGTAGTTTAATAATGCTTCGACTGCACGTCGGCGGGGCAATGCTAGCTGCGGCAAACGACGGCGCACGACCGGCAGGGAACGCGCTGTGAGGCGGCGCCCCTCCGGTGGAAAATCCCATAGCAAACCGGCAACGATCTGCTCAGTCTCCAGCGCCGCCTGCTGTTCTTTTTTTTTAACTTCTGCTTCAGTGGCCAGGTGCAATTGGGTCAAAAAGGCGCCCAATGCCTCATGCGACACAGGCTTTGTCAGCAAAACCTGGCCGGATATCCCTTGCTGGTTGATCGTCAATAAGTGTTCGTAGGCTACCGGCGCACGCTTTCGATCGGCCAGTGCAAACAGCATCGGCAAGTCATAGATCTGACAAATATAATAGAGGTCGATGATGTCCTTGACCGCGGCGCGATCTTCAAAGGCTGTGATCTTGTTGGCGCCAATATCGGCCAGTGAATTGGTATAGACGCCCTGAGGCAATCGGATCAACTTCCCCGTCAGTTGTGAGTCGCGCACCATGTCGACCTTGAGGTGGACGCCTTGCGCGACGACAAAAAAGCGCACAAACCAGGCAGATAGCTGTTCCACCGTCACCGCCAGCGCGCGCTGCTGTAAGCGTGCGATCAGTTCATTGGCGATGTATTGCAATTGGGAGCCTTGGGTGAAGAAATCCAACTCCTCCGAGAGGCGGTGATGGAAATGAAAACGCGCCAGGGCGGTGCCACCGGTCAAATAAATGGCATCTTCGAAAACTGAGGACGCTTCAAACACGACATCCTGCAAGGGGTAGAGAATGTTGTTATAAGCGGCAAGTTCCTCGGCGGTCGCCTGGCGACAAAACTGGTCGAACATGATGAGATTTCCATTTCCTTATTCCTCCCCAGCGAGCTTGAGCACAACCGCTCGTGTGTGAGGCGCCAGGCGGAAACGCAAAGCCTGCAATTGATCGAGCACGGGAGCAAGAGCAGGTATCAGACCAGCCCGTCTGGCGTCCAACAGCAATCCCAGCGTGCCGGTCAGGCGGATGCCGAGAACTTCGGCTAGTTGCCTGGCAAGGGCATCATCCAATACGACGACGGCATCAGACGATTCCAGTGCCAGCATTAGTACTTGCGTCTCACCCGCACCCAGATCTGTGACCAGCGGCACGGCTAGACGACTCTGTGGCGCTCGAATCGACACCCAATCCAACTGGTTCAAGTCAGGCAAATCAACACCGCGCACCCGGCCTTCCTCGAGCTCTGCCATAACCGCAGGCGGAACTGTGAACCGACCAACAAGTGTGTGCACAACGTCCAGTAGTCCTGCCTGATGCAAGTATTGGAGTGGGGACGTATTGCAGATGATCTCAGGCAAGGCGCTCCTCGCGTTGGAGTTGTTCCTCGGTCAATCGGAAGGTATCAATGTTGTAGTCAGCCAGGCGCGCCAGGAACACAACTCGAGGTACACCCGCCAGGCGCGCCGCCGCTCCGGAAGAAAGCCGTCCCATCTCATAATACTTCATCGCCGCCGCCATGCGCAGGTCTCTGGCAAAGTCGTCACCAGAGACCTTGAGCGCCAAAAGGCTTGCTTGCGGCACGTCGACCAGAGTTACATCCATCGTTGCAGCCATTGCCACCTCCTCAGAACCAGGCAACCCCATCATGTAGTCTGCCAACATTATACCTGGAAGGAATGAGGGAGGCCAACCACGCTGGATTGAATGCCAGCACACGACAGCGGAAGGCTGCGTTTCGCCCCTCGCAACTCAAATCCGCAGTGGTCGCGCCGGCGAGCCAACGATGGTGACGCCATCGGGCACGTCGCGAGTGACGACCGCACCGGCGACGAAGGCAGCGCGGGCGCCGATGGTGCGCCCCGGCAAGATGGCGCCGCCGATGCCGATCTGCGTTTTAGCGCCGACGTGCACATGGCCGGCGGTTGAGACGCCCGGCCCGATGTGCACATGGTCGCCGATTCCGTTGTGGTGGCTCAGACAGCCCGCGCTATTGAGCAGGACGTTGGCGCCGATCTCAGTGGCGATGCTGACAACTGCGGTGGCGCCGATATAGCAGCCAGGGCCGACGACTACATCGCGCGCCACTGTTTCTCCTGGCGATGAAATCGTGCTGGCTTTGTTTTTTAAGCAAATGGGAGTGCCGTGCTCTAAAAGGGCACACGCATAGCAGCTAAGGGCTTGCCTGCTCCTATGCGATGGACGCATTGAATCACATGAACCACGCGCGCCAGATCATCTTCGGCGAGGTTGGAGCCGGAAGGCAGACACAGTCCCTGAGCGAACAACTGCTCGGCCAATCTTCCCCCAACGCACTCGCATCCTGCGAAAACCGGTTGCAAGTGCATCGGTTTCCACAGTGGGCGCGCTTCGATATTGGCGGCTTCCAATGCCAACCGAATGTCTTCCCGGCTAGCGCCAAAGGCTTCTTCATTTACGGTGATGCACGATAGCCAGCGCGTATGACGCCCCCAAGTCGATTCAGGCATGAAGTTGATGCCGGGCAACTCGCCAAGTGTTTCTACATAGAAATCAAAGTTGCGGCGTCGGGCTTGAACCCTCTCTTCAAGCACCTGCAATTGTCCGCGGCCGATACCGGCCAGCACGTTGCTCATACGGTAGTTGTAGCCGATCTCTGAGTGTTGGTAGTGGGGCGCCGGATCACGCGCCTGGGTGGCCAGCTTGCGTGCGTGGGCGATCAGTTCACCGTCATCCGAAACCAACATGCCGCCGCCCGAGGTGGTGATGATCTTGTTGCCATTGAAGGAAAAAACGCCAGCCTTCCCAAATGTCCCCGGCGCACGCCCCTTGTAGGATGCGCCCAGCGCCTCAGCGGCATCCTCAATGACAGGAATGTCATAATGCTTGCAGATCGTCAAGATAGGATCTAGATCGACGCTCTGGCCGTAGAGATGCACGGGCACAACCGCTTTGGGCGGCTTGCCCTGGCGCGCCTTGCGTTCGACCGTCTCGGCGAGCAGCAGCGGGTCCATGTTCCAGGAAATGCGCTCGCTGTCGATGAAGACCGCACGCGCCGAGATATACGATCGGGTTGACGCTGGCGGAGAAGGTCAAGGTAGAGACGAGCACCTCGTCGCCTGGCCCGACGCCGGCCAACAGCAGCGCCAGGTGCAACGCGGCTGTGCCCGAGCTGAGTGCAGCGGCATGGTGCGCCCCAACCACCGCCGCAAATTCCTGCTCGAACGCATCGACGTGCGGGCCAAGCGGCGCAATCCAGTTGGTGGCGAAAGCGTCCTGGACATACTGCTGCTCCCGGCCGGACATATGGGGAGAGGAAAGGTAGATGCGCTTCATTTTCACTCAGCCGGTTGCCAACGACCTGGCAGGTCTGGTTTCTGTGTTCGGATTCGAGCAAAGTTGGTATTCCTGGATGAGGAGATTGGCAGGAATGTGCATCCCTTTTTCCAGCCGCCGGATCATGGCAAGGGACAGGGGACGCCGTTTTTCCATGATATCCCAGACCCGCTGGCGTGGCCCGATGTAAGCTTCTAACGCTTTACGTGTTAATCCCTGCTGCTCCAGTACAAATTCAATCAGCGAGATGGGATCGGAGGCGGCGCCCATCGGGTAGTGAACATCTTCATACGCGGCAATCAACGTCACCAGCAAGTCGAAGCGATCTCCCTCTGGCGTACCTGGCATGACATTGCCCATCATCTGCTCGACCTCGGCCAGCGCTGCCATGTAATCGGCCTGGGTTTTGATCGGTCGCACCAGCACTGGGTCAGATAGCGGTTGCGTCAATTTTGTCATAATCTGCGTGTGTTCCAACGAACCGAATATAGACGGTCTGAAATCGATACTCAACCTTGACGACAAGCCGAACCTCGTTACCGGCAATATTGAAAACAATCCGGTTGTCCGGCAGAAAGTCGGCGCTGCGAAAAGCCCTCTTCACGTCTGCCGGCGTCTCCCACACCGAGCTTTCGACAAGTCGATGCCAATCATCGAGCGGCTGACGAACGCGTGGATGACGGATCTGAAATGCACGCAGCGTTTTGCGGGAAATGATGCGCATTGAAACTTCGTCACCTTTTTGGTGACATTCTAGCAAATGAAGTGGCTTGCGTCAAAAGCGACGCCCCATCTTGCGTAACTCAGATTTGCTGGTGTGGCCGCGCCGGCGAGCCAACGACGGTGACGCCGTCAGGCACGTCGCGGGTGACGACCGCACCGGCGCCGACGATGGCGCGGGCGCCGATGATGCGCCCCGGCAAGATGGCGCCGCCGATGTCGATCTGCGTTTCAGCGCCGACGCGCGGGCCAATCGGCGCAATCCAGTTGGCGCCGAAAGCATCCTGGATATACTGCCGCTTCAAGCCGGACATGTGGGGGGGGAGGAAAGGTAGAGCGCTTCATTGATATGGTTGCGTCGATGCCGTACTCATGGTTCAGGGATAGCGGCCCAGTGCATAAAGTTCCTGGCGCAGGAGTAGACGATCAATTTGGTTGAGTTGCAACAGCCGAATCGTTGCTTTGCCATTTAGTAAATGTTGCATAGTCGGCATGAAGCAGACAATACTCGCAGCGTCGGCGAGCGCGTCGAATCACTTCTCGGCGAACAGCCAAAGGCAGATAGGTCATACAGCTTATAAATCCAGACGGCGATATGCCTTTGCCTTTAGCAAAGACATCATTCGATCAATCTGGATATAGTGCTCCAGTTCTTCTTCCTCCGCTGTGGTCAGTTCTCGTTGACGGTGCAATGCAAGCAGTTCGCTGAACCGTTGCTGCACAGCGGCAGATGGACGAAATGCGATGATTTCCTGCGGAGATAGGCTCTCCACCAGAAAGTCCAGCACCTGTTCGTAAAACGGTAGAGTAGGCAACGTTCTGCTGTCCAAAGTGTTTTCCCGCCTTTTGCACAACCGATAGGAACGTTCCACCGTCCAACGCTGTCGATGGAGAAATGCAGAAGCATATCTGTGATTATACATGATTGGGAGGCTGCAGCATAAGGTGAAATCGATGAGGGTGTCCTGATTGGGAGCCTTGGGTGAAGAAATCCAAGTCTTCCGAGAGGCAGTGATGGCAATGAAAACGCGCCAGGACGGCGCCACCGGTCAGATAAATGGCGTCTTCGAAGATCAAGGACGCTTCAAACACGACGTCCTGCAAGGGATAGAGAATGTCGTTATAAGTGGCAAGTTCCTCGGCGGTTGCTTGGCGACAAAACTGGTCGAACATGGCAAGATTTCCATTTCCTTGCGAAGGTGATCCGAACGACTTGGCGTTCCCTCCTATTGTACCCACCTGGTCTAACCGGTCAATCTGGAATCAAGCGAACGGGTCTACTTCACGTTTGGGGCAAATAACGTCCCCGGCACTGTGCACGAACATTTTGGTCGTCCCGTCTGCTGCTGCACAGTGCCGGGGACCTGTCATAGGCATCCGATGTTTCTCCTGGCGATGGAATCTTGCTGGCTTTATTTTTTTAGCAAATGAGAGTGCCGTGATCTAAAAGGACACAGGCATAACAGCTAAGACTTGCCTGCTCCTATACGATGGACGCGTTGAATCACATGGACTATGCGCGCCAGATCATCTTCGCCGAGGTTGGAGCCGGAAGGTAAACAAAGTCCCTGGGCGAACAACTGTTCAGACACTCTTCCTTCCACGCGTTCGTATCCTGCAAAGATCGGCTGCAAGTGCATCGGCTTCCAGAGTGGGCGCGCTTCAATATTGGCAGCTTCCAATGCCAACCGGATGTCTTCGCGACTAGCGCCAAAAGCAGCTTCGTTCACAGTAATACACGACAGCCAGCGCGTATGGCGTCCCCAGGACATTTCTGGCATAAAATCGATGCCGGGCAACGCGCCAAGTGCTTCTACATAGAAGTCGAAGTTGCGGCGCCGTGTTTGAACCCTCTCTTCAAGCACCTGCAATTGTCCGCGGCCGATGCCAGCCAGTACATTGCTCAGGCGATAGTTGTAGCCGATTTCCGAGTGCTGGTAGTGGGGCGCGGGGTCGCGGGCCTGCGTCGCCAGCTTGCGCGCGTGGGCGATGAAATCGGCGTCGTCGGAGACCAACATGCCGCCGCCCGAGGTGGTGATGATCTTATTGCCGTTGAAGGAGAAGACCCCCGCCTTGCCAAAGGTTCCCGGCGCACGGCCATGGTAGCTGCTGCCCAACGCTTCGGCGGCATCCTCGATGACTGGAATGGCGTAGCGAGTACATACCTCCAGGATCGGCGCGAGGTCGGCGCTCTGGCCGTAGAGATGCACGGGCACGACTGCCTTGGGCGCCTTGCCCTGGCGCACCTTGCGTTCGACCGTCTCGGCGACCAGCGCCGGGTCGAGGTTCCACGAGCAGCGCTCGCTGTCGATCAGCACGGGGCGCCCGCCCAGGTAGACGATCGGGTTGACGCTGGCCGAGAAGGTCAGCGTGGAGACAAGCACCTCGTCGCCCAGCCCGACGCCGGCCAGCAGCAGCGCCAGGTGCAGCGCGGCCGTTCCGGAGCTGAGCGCCGCAGCGTGGCGGCTGCCGACCGCCGCCGCAAACTCCTGCTCAAAGGCGTCGACGTGCGGGCCAAGCGGCGCGATCCAGTTGGTGGCGAAGGCGTCCTGGACGTAGGGCTGTTCCAGTCCGGACATGTGGGGCGAGGAAAGGTAGATGCGTTTCATCGTGGATGTGCTCCTCACCAGATCACGGTCACGGCATAGCGCGCAATCTGTGGATCGCTGGTCAGAATCGGCATCTTCTCGATCTGGCTTTGCGCTACCAACATGCGATCAAACGGATCGCGGTGGTGATCGGGCAAAGCATGCACGTGCAAAGCATGAATCATCTCGATCGGCAATACCTCAATTGCGTTGATGCGCACCTGCTCGGCGACAAAACTGTACAGATCGTCCGGCACTTTGAGCTTGCCCAGACGACTCTTGATCGCCATTTCCCAACCACTGGCAACGCTCAAGAACAGTTCGGTTGCACCATCTTCCACCACCTGCCGGGCGCGCTGCGAAAGTTGAGGATCATTGGCATCCACCACAGGAACGTATGGGTATCCAACAGCGCTTTCATGATTCAAAGGCTTCGAGCATCTCTTCTGGAAGGGGCGCATCGAAATCCGGGGCGATCCAAATCTGCCCCTGTGCACTGCCAGCAACGCGTGGTCGTGGCCCCGGCGCAAAGGGCACCAGGCGGGCGACTGGTTTTCCGGCTTTGGCGATGACAACTTCCTCGCCCATGCTAATGCGCTGCAGCAACTGAGATAGCTGGGTCTTGGCTTCATGTACGTTGACAGTTGTTGTGGTCATTGCTGATCTTTCTCGGTGAACCGATTGATCGATAACTTTCACTGTCCGAATTCTAAACCAAGCGCATGGCTAAGGCAAGTGTGCCTCGAATTTACTCCTCATCCTCCAATGCCTGCATTTGCGTCTGACAAAATTTCCAAATT
>Ga0073899_10000861_pt1 | contig 28036 bp, 33 predicted proteins | sample KloWWTmetaKNB5Ph_FD_88975 | JGI IMG/M metagenome (GOLD analysis project Ga0073899, IMG submission 88975) | Active sludge microbial communities from Klosterneuburg, Austria, studying microevolution and ecology of nitrifiers - Klosterneuburg... | ecosystem: Engineered > WWTP > Aerobic digester >... | reverse complement strand
GGAAACAAGAGCGCAATCATCTACGACTTCTCAATCTAATGGCTAATGCGGGAATCTACAAGGCCAAGATATATGGCGCAAACATCTACGGTGTTGTCGCGTCGCCTTACGTCACGAAAAGCAGATACCGGAAAGGCAGGTTTCGTTCTGGCTCGTTCAAGGATGCAATTAGAATTCCGTCGGGTAGAATGACCAAAGTAGGGAGATAGAAATGTCAATTCAATTTTCTGTTGCAGTAAGAAACGCGATGCTCGACGCGATTGAAGCGGAGATAGGCGCAACTGCGATTCTGAGAATAAGAACCGGCCCGGCTCCCGCAAACTGCGCGGCTGTAGATTCTGGCTCTGTTCTGGCTACGCTCACGCTTCCCGCCGACTGGATGACAGCGGCGGCGGCAGGCGTAAAATCAAAGAGTGGGGCGTGGCAGGACTTAAGCGCCGATGCTCCTGGAACCGCCGAACATTTCCGTATTTATGATTCTGGCGGAACCATCTGCGGGATGCAGGGAACGGTAAGTATTACCGGCGGCGGCGGAAATATGACCGTCGATAATAACGTTCTCGCAATTACCCAACAGTTTAGCGTTACAGCATTCGATCTAACCGCAGGAAATCCATAGATGCTATACGCGGACAGGGTAAAAGAAACCACATCGGTTGTTGGCATAGGCGACGCGACCCTGCTTGGGCCTGACAGCGGATACGTCTCGTTTTCTAGCGTTGGCGGAGTTGGGAATCCTTTTTACTACTGTATCGAGCTTGGGGCGGAATGGGAAGTTGGGATAGGGACGCTAAGCGGGGCATCTACTCTTGAAAGGTCAATCGTTCTGGTTTCGAGTAACGCAAACGCGCTCGTTTCATTTTCTTCCGGGGTAAAAAGCGTCTTTATGACGGTTGCGGCGCACGGATTCGTTGCGGACGAAACAATCACCGTCCCGCTCGATCTTTTATCGTCTTATATGGCGCAGCTTGTTAACCTTGCGAACAGGCTTATGTTCCTGTCTATGGTGCAGACCACCGCTTCGGAACTAAGGGTAAACATCAACTCCGGAACTTTGCCGACAGTAACAACGGTTGGAACGGTGAATACCGTGTCTAGCGTAACCAATCAGGTTAGCTCCGGTGGATACGCGCTCTCGAATCAAGTAATGGCTACCATGAATCAGAACGTGGCTTCTGCTATTCGTGCAAACATTTCAGTGAGCTAAAACATGGCAATCGACAAGAAGCTTGTCTCCCCGCTGGACAGAAAAACGTGGGAATTTATGACTCCATCGCCGGTTGCAACGGCGGCTGCGATGCACATAATTCAGGGCGACCCGGTGCGGCGGATCGCCATGCTTATCGCGTCGGCCACGGCGCAGTACCTATACTACGTCGATCAGGATGCTTGGGAACAGATTGCTACCGTGACGCTTGGCGGCACAATGACAGCAGGGGCATGTGGCGACTGGACACCGTTCGGCCCGACCGGAACGGCCACGGCAGGCTCGACCACCAGCATGACGACCAACCTGACCATCCCGCGCAGTCTTGCGGGATACACGATCAGGATTACCAGCGGGACGGGCGCGGGGCAGGAGGCGGTCATCACCCGCAACACCACCGGCGCAAACGCCGTGTTTACGTTCGCGGCGCTCGGAGTGGCGCTGGATAACACCAGCGTCTACGTCATCATGTCTGGCAGGTTCTACGTCTGGAACGCTGGCACGATGAGCGCAACGTCATTTCAATACTACGATTTTGCGACTAACTCGTGGACAGCCAGAAGCGTGACCAGCGCCCCCGCAACATGGGCGACGGACGGGCGCATGGTCATTCTCAAGGGCGTGCAGATCGTTACGGGCACGGCCACGGCGGGCGGGGCTTCGACCCTGACCAATGGCGCTAAGTCGTGGACGACAAACCAGTGGACGAATTACCAAGTCCGCATCACCGCTGGAACGGGCGCGGGACAGGTTCGAACAATTGCGTCTAACACCGGAACAGTTCTGACGACTAGCGCGGCGTGGACGATCAACCCGGACGCGACGAGTGTGTATGCCATCGAAACAAATCAAGATCACGCTTACCTAATGGGTAACAACGTTGTTACGATGTATCGCTACACGTTGTCAACGAATTCGTGGGCAACGCTCGCGCCCGGCGCGGCGAGGGCGTCGGCTCCGGGGCTGGCCGCCTCTTTGTCGATGATCGAGAGTCAAACACACGCCGACTGGACAAACGAGAGCGCCATCATCAACGGGCGTCGGCTCTACTCGTTTCGTGGCGGGGCGGGTTCAATTCTTGACTACTATGATATCGCCGCGAATACGTGGGTGTCGGGCGTGGACTACGGCGGAAAGCAGGAAACGTTCACGACCGGGACGCAGTTCGCATACTTGGGCGGCTACATCTACATCAAGAAAGAATCTACCGGTAGATTCTTTCGCTACAGCCCAAGCGATAACGAGATGATTCCGTGGTCAACCCTTCTTTACACAGATGGCGCGGCGATCTTGGGAAACAAGATGTTCGGAGTTAGTTACACGGACGGGGAAGTTCTTGAGTGGGTGTATATCTTGCAAAATACCCGGACAGAACTGTTTCGGTGCATGGTGATTTAGCGAGGTAGACCATGCTCGGCTTTGGCGCGATATCCGAATTCCCGATCAGCGCCCTTAGAGTTATAAGGGCTACGGCTACACTCACAGAGACGCTTGACAATGTAAGTCTAGTCTCTACGGCTGTCGCGCCAGAAGTCGCCGTTCTATCAAGCACTCTCGACGACGTAACGCTTTCGTCCACGGCTAACAATGTTGTTATCGGGTCGCTGGCGGTTACTCTTGGCGACGCAACGCTAGTTTCTACGGCAATCGCACCGGAAGTAGCGTCGCTGGCAGTCACTCTTGGCGACGCAACGCTCTCGTCCACGGCGATTTCCGTTGTTACCGGTCGGCTAAATACACAACTAGAGGACGCATATGTAGTCGCCACCGGCGAGATTTTAGCGCAGGCGAATCTATCCGTCACGTTAGACGATGTAAGTCTAGTCTCCACGGCATCTACGGTTATTGAATCGTTTGCCGAACTGGACGTAACGCTGGACGATGTTTCCCTGTCGTCCAGCGCAATAGCGCCGGTATTCGCGGCTCTGTTCGCCACGCTGGATGATGTAACGCTTTCTTCTAGGGGGTACTCCTATGTCGGAATAGAAGATGCGGGGATTCAAAGAGATTGTCCGCCGCCAAGCTGGTTCTTTAATAGGAGAGTAAAGAAAGCCAAGTATGAATTTATGGAATAATACGTGCTATACTTTTGCCAAGTCAACAGCCTTTCGTGGTGAAGCGCGGGCGGGAATTCCCGCCCGCGCTCCTTGTTTCAGGAGTAAATAAAATGACCATTGGTATTTCTCGCGGCGATCTTATCACCGCTTCGTCCGCGCCAGATTTCGCCGTGACGGATGATCTTACCGTAGCGGACGCCGCCGACGTTGGTGGGATTCTTACCGTCGCTGGCGCTGTTGTGGCGCAGGCGGCTCTTTCCGTCACCGGGGATACAACCCTCACCGGCAAGCTAATCATGGGCGGAAGCGCGGCTGGCGATTTGAACGTCAAGGGCGCGGCGGCAAACTTGCTGATCGAGACGGACGCAAGCGCGGACAAGATTGGTTTCTTTGCGGCCACACCGGTCGTTAAGCCCACCGCTCTTACAGCCCAGTTGACCTCTGTCACGCACACAGCCCCCGGAACTCCGGACTATGCTTTGCAGGACTTGGTTCAGAACACCGGGTTTGGTTTCGTCACGAAGGACGAGGGGAATACCGTCCTGTCTGTCGTGGCAAACTTGCAGGCGCGGCTCGCCTCCCTTGAGACGAAGCTTCAGGCGCTCGGTCTGCTGGCCTAGTGATAACATCATTGTGAGCGCGGGGAAACTCGCGCTCACAAGGCTTGTTTTATGGGATACAACTATGGATGGGTCGGAAGCGCCGTAAACGCTTGGACAGACAAAGAAGATGATGTAATTCATCTAGAGGCGATTGCGGACGATATCCAGCGAAAGACTCTCGCCATTCAAAAGGGAGCTATCCCGCATTACGGTGATCTTGACGTAATGCACGATCATTCTCTGACTATCGGTTTCTGCATCATGCGAGCCTTGCTTGACGGAAGCCGCGCCGAGATCGACGCCGGGTATATCAATCCGGAGTGGGATTCTCTGGCGGAGAAAATGGTCGGAAAGAAGTTCACCATGAGTCACGAAAGTTATATCGTGACAAAGGCTTTCCGAATCAAGATTCCAATGGGAATCGCGAAAGCCATCATGCGCGGTCCTCTACGAGAGTTTGTCCAGATAGATACCTTCAGGTTCACCGTCGCAAAGCCCGGAGCCGAAGCAAACGCGATCACGGAATTTGTGGTTGTGAAACTTGCCGGGGAAATCGCCAGCGAACCAGAGGACAAAGAGGACGACAACGAGACAGCAAAGGCCGCAAATTAAGGCAAACTTGGCGAAATGTATTGTGATATACTTTTTGTCGCTAGGGTCGTAAAAATCGTGTTCGGTTAAGCCGCCACTTAAAAAGTGTCGGCTTTTTTTTGAACATCAAGGAGATATATGGCAGGATCAGTTTTTCCGCCCGAACTCGTTCTCAGGGCCATCGCCGCTCTTGGGATGGAAGGCGGCGCTGTCGTGGTTGATGACATTCAGAAGTTGGCTGACAAAGCTAAAGCTTCCGGTGTCGTGACCAAGACCGAGGGTAACAACGATGTTATCGCCGTCGAGGGCATCGCGGGCAAGCTGCTCGAAGATATGTCCAAGACGATCACCGACCTTAGCGCGAAGGTTGATTCGCAGGAAGCTGTCATCAAGACGCAGGGTGAAACAATCACCAAGCTTCTTTCGGACTTTTCGGCCCTCACCGAAGTCGCCAAAACAAGCGAGGCGAATTTCGCCCGCGTCAGCAAGTCGATTGGCGAAGTGCGCGAGATTCTTTCTGGTTCGGTTTCTGCTCCACCTCCTGAGCCAGAAGCTCTGAACGACAAGCAGAAGGAAGTTCTGGAAAAGACCGCTCGTAGTATTGCCGCTCCAGGCAAATCCGCCAAGTACAAAGTCTCGCCTTCGGGGGCAGTTATCTATCCCCGTGAGTAACCACTAGGAGAAAGAAAATGAATCTTTTCAAGCCAGATTACCTGGGCTACGGTTCTTGGGATAAGGCGAGTCCTGATTTCGCCAAGCAGATTGCGATGAAAACCGCGAAGGCTTATCGGGCCTATGAAGCGCGGGAATACAACTACGCCCAGCGCGGCGGGCAGATTATGAAAACGGTTCGTCGAACTCCCCAGTTCGATACGAACTATTTCAAGATTTGTGACAATGATGATCCCGCCGCCAGACTTGGCGTCTGGAACACGGACGAAGATTTGATGATAAATCTTCTGCGCCCGATGACGAATCTGGACGCGGAAAAGAATATCACCTACATCGACTTCCGGGTGAATGACGGGAGCGCCGTGCGCGGCTCGGCTGACTGGTGCGCGATTCCGGTTTTCCCGGCGCGAAACAAGCTGAAGAAGTGCGTTCTGCGCTACTGCTTTGATTTCGACAAGCATTATTCGGCTTACCGCGAGCGCCTGACGCCGAATGATTTCGCGCTTAAGTGCGTCCGCGATGTTATCTACGACATGGACGGGCAGGCAATCACCAACGAGGCTGATTACCAGCAGTTTATGATGTTGTCGGATATGCGCGAAAGCATGTATCGCGAAATTTTTGCCGGTGTTGATAACGGGACGACTTCTTTCGCAAAGGGTCTGCGCGAGTGGTTTGCGGACTTCCCCGCTGACCACACCGAGCTTGATACCGAGTGCGATTGGATGGCCCCAGTTGTTGTCGCGTCGGATACTCCCTGCGCGACGATTGGTTTGGTTCTCGAAAACCGGATGAAGTATCTCCGCGAAATTACCCGCGACATGCGCGTGCAGGGGACAGGCCGCACGATGAGCGTGAACCCGGAAGATTTCGTGATGATTCTTTCCGAGAATACCGCCGAGTGCGTGGTGAAGTGCCACGTTTGTCAGGATGTCTGCGGCAACGCGATTTCTATTCAGGCAATGAATCCTGAGCAGCTTCGCGAGTGGAAGTTTCTGTATCCGAGCTACTTGAATGGCGGGCGTTTCGGTCAGGGATATATTGTTACGCCCAACGGCGTGACGATTGATATCATCCGAAGCCGCCGGGTTCTCGACTCGGAAATGTTCTTCCTGTATCTTGGCAACGCGACTGACCCGGAAGGCGGGATTCGTTTGCTGATGAACGACTACACGCCTTACGTCAACTACATGCGGAAGGACGGTCTACTGCTGGATAACGATAACCCCACGCTCTACGGTGGTTCTGTCGTGATGTTGCAGACGACCGACCTTTGCGGTGACCGGTATGCGCGGTGGAATTGGAGCCTGTTCGACCGTCGCCCCTACATGCAGACGCACTACACGGACATTAACGTGGATTCCTGCGTGATTCAGGCGGTTGGCGTTCTCCCGGCGCTGGATACCGCGACCGGCGCGGCTTTGAACTGCGCTTAACATGAATAGTGACTTGCAATCATTCCTGATAGTGATTGCTAAGTCTATGGTTGTTAGTCTGGCGGTTTCCTTTATCGCCAGACTAACAACGAGAGAAAGAGGCCCGTTCCGGATTCTTGCGCTATGGCGGGAATTGATTGACAGGCTTCTTAATCTCGGTAGGCTTGGCCGAGAGCTTCACGAACTTCTTTCGTGTCCTTTCTGTCTGTCGGTATGGCTTTCCGCAATCGGCGCTTTGATTGTGTGGAACCTGTGGGTGTTTCCGTGTTCGGTCATGCTGGCTTGGATTTGGCTGGAAGTTTCCATGACGCCATCCATGCCGGATGACAAGGAATAACATGGTTGTTACCATTCAGGACTTCGCGCTCGAAATGGGAATGAACCCGAATCACATTGTCGGGCTTCCAGTCACGGGCGATACTTCCTGCGGTGACCTGACCTGCGCCCAGATAAACAAGATGGTTGCCGATATTGCATGGGCTGAATCAACCATTGATTCTGCTTTGCGAAAACACGGGCTGTCTCTTTACTATCGGCAGGAAACTCTTTCGAGCGACGCGCCTTATCTCTGGAAGAAAGGCTCGATGGTTCCCGGAAAGCTCGTGACTCTTGTAAAAACAGCAAGTGTTGGCGTAGTGGGCGAAATTGCCACAATATCAATCGGGATAACAGACGAAGAATTTGACCCGGATTGCGATAGCGTCGTTCAGGTAATCTTTAACGAGACTTGCGCTGGCTTGTGCCCGAAGAAACTTCAACCGAAGTGGCGTGAACTAAATCAGCCCGTGGCTGTTGATGCCATATTCGAACTTACGCTTGACACGGATTCTTACGCGATTACCGAATGTGCCTGCGACGGAACTGGATGCGTCGAACTGGACGAGATAAATGTAAGCGTTGTTATCCTAAAGCCAGCGCCCCCCAGGATGGGGAGTTACTCGAACGGTTGCGACGTTGTTACGACAACGTGCGCCGAGTGCGGCGGATACTCGACGGTAGAGGGTTGTATCGTCAAAGAATCCGACAGAATGGTTAGGGCCAGTTTCGATGTTGCGTGTTGTGGATGCACCGGCTCAAAGAAAATCTACGAGTTTGATGTCGTGATTCCGCCGGTAGAATATAACTCGCAACTCTGGAACGCGATTATCTCTCTGGCGAACACGCGCAAGGCGCTTCTCGGATGCGAGTTTTGCTCGCCGGAGTCTCAGGAAAGAATCAGACTAGACGTTGGGATAATTACGGGTGAGATAGACATGCGGGCAAAGTCGCCGTATCTGTTCACCAATCCGTTCGGGATTTTTGCCCCCGGTGCTTTGTCGGCTTGGCGTGTTGTGGCTGACAAGATTTCCGGGCTTGGCGGGGCGGGACACTTTTAATCATGTGCAATTGTGGAAAGGGCGTCAAGGAAGTCAAGACTCCGGGTGACTCGGAGCGGAGCCTTCTTATGCCCAAGTCGGGACAGGTGACAGTTTGGTTTTATTCGCCTTCGCAAGCGGGTAAAATATTCGCCACGCACGGCGGACTGTCCGGGATGGTCTATTACTTCCGACACGATCAGGAAACATTAGTCCGGGCCGGAGATGCCGAGTGGTTCGTTCAGAATCCTAACAGTTGGGTTAAATCGAGGCCAGATGACGCGACCCTAGCAAGACGCGGAGATGAATACTCGATTTACAATCCGACAGAAAGCGGGATTGTTACTGGAACGCTGACGTATAACTTTTCCAGTGGCGTAAGTCAAAGGGTGTTGAATATCGACCTTCCGATAGTTCAGGCGGCGATTCCAGGCACCGTTTCTTAGGTGAAAAATGGCAAATCAAAAGTCGAAGCCGGGTGTTACGAACAATGCCCCTTACGTTGTTGTCGCCTTTCAGCGCGATGTTGGTTCGGCCCTGTTGTGGGGCGGCGGCTGTTTCGAAGTGAAGTCGGTCGGGAGTGAATCTTTCCAGACCGCCTACGAATACTGCCGCACGATTACTGGCGATGTTATCCGCTATGACATTGACCAGATTCAAGACCCGACGCCTATTCAGGTGGCGGCTCGCGGCGATCTTGTTATGCAGCAAATCCTGTATAACATCTGGAAGATTTCGCGGGAGCGCAACTGCGGAATCAACCTGCTGATTGTTCAGCGCGACTGCGTCGATCAGGCGAGAATCAAAGACCCGAATTTCTTCACCCGTGGTTTCTGGCTGTATGACCTGCGGGCCACGGGCCGGTGGACGTTCGGCAACGATACCATCGTGGGGATGAATGCGAAGTCGCCCCAGCTTACCGAAGATCAGGGGCAATTCACCGTCGGCGCGGTTGTTCCGTTCATGCAGAATAACTATTCGACGGTTAAATCCGGATTGGCCGCCGGGTTTATTGCGCTGGCGATTGGCGATATGGGTTCCTGCGCGAGCGGGGATTGTGGCGACGATCATACCGGGTGCAAGTGGATGGTTGGCCTTCGAATCGGCGCGGCTCACCCGGATGTTTCGTACGACGGTGGGATTACTTGGACGCCGATGGCCGAAATCACCGTTGGCACGAATAGCGCCTATTCTTTGACTTCTGTCAATGGCCGGATTCTTTTGCAGGAGTTTCCGTCGGCGGCTGGCGGAACTGTTATCACGACAGTTCTTACTCCGAATGCCACCCTGACAAGCTATACCCCGACCGTTGCGACGGTGAACGGCGGATATACCATGTCGGATAAGTATGTCGCTCTTGGTGTTGGAAACAAGCCTGTTGTTGCTCCGGACGGTCTGCTTGTTTGGGGCGGCGAAGATGGTCAGGTTTTCAAGTCATCCAACAACGGCGGAAACTGGACGCGCATCGCCAACAACGTTACCGCGACTACGACTGTTTCAAAGGTTGTGAACTTCCTGCGAATGGAGACGGTCAACGGGAAACTTTACGCGATTGGCCGCGACGGGGATAACCCCGCCGCCGATGTTCACACGATGTATCTTGTCTCGGAAGATTCCGGCGTTACTTGGACGCTGGCCGGATACACCGTCGAAGCTCAGCCGACGACCCTCAAGTTGGTTGCGGCTGGCGAAGATGCTCTCGTGAACGTAAACGGGGATATCTTCCGGTGGACTCCTTCTGGCGTCGGCACGGTTGCGATTAACCCGACCGGTATTACCAACATTGATGAGGTTATTCCGCTCGACGAGCGCGGGAATAACGTTCTGATTGTTGACGATTCCAGTCTGGTTTACCGCTCCGTGGACGGTCTGGCGACCGCCACTCCGGAAGTCATCGGCCTGACCGCTGGCGCTGGCGTGACTTCGTGGGCGATGTGCCACACGGACACGGATGATTCCGTGTATCTGGCCCTGCACACGAATCTGGTTAAGGCCCGCGAGGGCGGCTACCTGTTCTAGCTAACAACGTTGTTAGCTAGTCCACAAGAGGCTGCTGGAAAGTTCCGGCGGCCTCTTGTGCATTTCCAAATATGCTATAATTTGGAAATGGAGTGGAGGCAAATAGGAGATTCCAAGTACGACGTATCTGACGAAGGATTAGTTCGAAGCAGATGGTTTGGAGAGGAAAGGCCGATGCGCTTAACTCCATACGCGAACGGGTACTTGATGGTTCACCTAAGAATCAACGGGAAACGCACCACAAGAACGGTTCATAGCCTTGTTGCTGAGGCATTTAAGATAAAAGATAAACTTTCCGGATACGAAGTTAATCACATCAACGGAAATAAGCATGACAATAGAGCGGAGAATCTTGAGTATGTTTCAAGATCGCAAAATGTGGTTCACGCCATCAATGTTCTTGGAGTAAAGAGAGCGAGGGGGGAAGCGTCGGGAGCATCCAAGCTTACAGAGATTGATGTTAGAAATATCAGGATTGAACTTGCCAACGGTGGGACACACAGATCGGTTGGGTCGAAACACGGAGTATCGTTTACAACCATAAGGCATATAGCCATTGGTAAAATTTGGGGATGGCTGAAATAACAATATGAAAATAAATATTATTCAACTCGGAAAGCGAGCGCGACTGACGTTGTTGGAACTGAATAGAGAAAGTATGCGACACCCCTTGTTTCTGGCGGTGGCAAATACCGAAGCTCCCGAACCGCCTGCTGGCATGTCGCACGATCAGGCCATCGGTGTCGAGGGCGACTACAAGACCGCCTACCAGGGCTACGAACGAAAGCTACAGACGAATAATAACGCGGCGCTTCTGGGTTGGGCGGCAAATATAAACAACCTGCTCACGTTCGCGGACGAAGATTTTACCGAGAAGCAACTGGCGGACGAATACGCTAAGGTCATTGACCTGTATGACCGATACGGCGGAGAGTATAAAGAATTTACGGGTGACTCCGTCATCGACTACGGAATCAGGATTCTGGCCGTTGTTATAGGTTTGGCTGGCGTAGACGGGAAGCCTCTGGAAGAAATCCGGAACTGGCTTTCTGAGACATACAAAAATTACGGGGCCATCGACACGCAAAAAGTCGATGAGGCCATTAAAAGTGAAGCGGGTTCTGCATAATGGCGAGTCCGTCATTGACGTAGCAGACCGGATACGCGACGAGCAAAAGAACCCAAGATTCGATCAGGGGGAGTTTTATTCCCCGGCGTATTGGGCCAGTCGGTTCGGATACATGGTGTCGGAGTGGACAGCCTACTCCGAGGATGACCGCGTAGAGCGCATTGCCGCCGCAATTATCGAAGATTCGATGGAACTTATCGCAAATAACAAAGATAAAATCCAGCCGAGATTCACCCCGATGGTAATTGACAAGGACGCCGAGGATTTCCTAAACAAGCTCGGCAGGTAATATAATTCCGGAATGGCAACCAGAGTCCGGATAAACGTCGGGAGTTTCAATGCGAAGATTGGAGCGGCGTTTCAGCGCAAAGGCGGCGCGGCGGCGATGGCCGGGGCGCAGAGGGTTGTCGAACTTATCCAGCGCCGGATTTCCAGTTGGGATAGACAGCCAGATATTTCCATCGTCCGGGCGGATATCGGCGTGGCGGGCGGGTGGAAAACCCTTCATGCCCTTATCGAGATCGACGACCCGGTAAAGTTTGACGAGGTTGACCGATTCAAGATTCTCGAAGAAGGCCGCGACCCGCTCGACCACGATGTTTACGCTAAAAATAAGTCTGGGATGATGTGGTGGAATTCTCCGTATGTTTCAAAGACGACGGGGGAATCCAGCAATAATTCGAACTGGTTTGGAACCTCCGCCAAAAAGCGCCAGTGGGTAGAGGACGGAACTGTTTCCACCAAGATTGTCCATCAGGGAACACGTAGCATCCAGCCGATGAGAATCGCTTCTGGGGCCGTTCAGGAACACAAGACCGAAGTGTACCAAGAAATGATTAACGCATTTCATTCGGCATAAATAGGGGCGAGAAATGGCTGATGTATATATCGACATAGGGGCGCAACTCGATAGCGCGAGCCTTGAGCAAGTCAAGTCGCAGATCACCGGTATCGCCGGTCAGGTCAAGATAAATCTTGGCTCAAATAACCTATCGCTCGACAGAGGTTCCGCCCAGAAATTTGTAAATGATCTTGGCGCTCTAATAAGAAGCACAGACCCAGGGAAACTTCGAAACGATATGCAATCTGTATTGCAACAGGCAATACAGGGGCTTCGGACAGCAGAAATTGTCCAGCCGACAAATGCCAGCCAGCAAATGTCGAATATCGCGATGAACGCTCTCTTTGGGGGAAATGCTTCCCCGGAGGCGATTGCCAGAGCAGTAAATCAGAAGATAACCGATGCCTCAAAGTTAATCAACCAAGAGGCTATCGCGGGCGCGGCGGCGTTCAGGGCCGCGCCGCTGGCAGAGCGTCAGGCCGTTCTCGCCGGGAAATCTCCGGCACAAGTTCAGCAATATATTCAGGGACTTGGACGGGAACAACTAGCCGAGCCTCTTTCCGTCGGAGCGCAGGCCGTTAACTCTGCCGTTCAAAGAACGCAGGCGCAACTCGCAAAAAATGCGGCTGACCAGATAAGAATCGGGACGGAGTTTTATAGCAAACTTCCGCCAGAGCAGCAGGCTCAACTCCGGGCGGCGGCAAACGGCGACCCGGCAGAATTTGTTCGGCAGATAACCACACTCTCGTCCGGTTTCGTTGGAAACCCGGAGGGTACTGCCAACCAGAGGGCGCAACTTAGATTTATATCCGATAACGCAAAACAGAATTTACAGGCGCAAAGAGATGCGCTATTGCAAGGAACGCAAGGCGCAAAACTATTCGACGGACTTTCTCCGATTGACCAGGCTTCGCTTTTGTCAACCGTTGAACCGGCGCAGTTTCCGGAACTTTTGCGCCGGATGGCGCGAGCCGCCGGTTCAGCCCCAGCGGGACAGCCGCAAGTCGGTGTTCAGGATGCCCTTTTACAACAAAGGCGAGCGGCGGCAGAGTCAAAAACAACCGCGTGGGCAATCGCTCAGGATTTGGCTTCTCAACGCCAAGCCGCGCAAAAAATCGCGTCGGAACAAGCCCAAGCCGCAAGAATATTGGCGAACGGTCAGCAGGTCGCTAAAAGCCTTACGCCGCAAGGAAAGGAGGCTCTTGACGCGCTTAGCGGCCCTCAATATATTCAAGCATTACAGGCGCTTGGAACAATCACGCAGAATCCTGCGATTAAACAGGTAATTCTTGCTGGACAACAGCGTATAAAACAACAGGCCGCAGAAGCCGCAAAGTTAATGGCGAATCCGCCGCAAGCGCCCGGCGGAGCTTCTGGTGGCCCCGGAGCGCCGCGCCCGCCAAGACAGCCGCCCGGAATGCCCCCGCCCGGATTTAATATGCCGCCAGAGGCGGGACAGCCACGCGGGACACCGCAAGGTATTCTTTCACCGGCACAGCAACAGCAGAGCGCATCTGGAAGGATTCTCAAAACTTACCAGCAGGCGGCGGCTTTTTATCAGGCCGGAAACATCGTGTCGGCGCTTGGACTTCCCGGAGGCCAGCAACTCGGATTGATTGGCTCGACAATTCAAGCTCTTGCGCCAACCAGTTTGGCGGGTTCAGCGCCAGCTATCGGTCTGGGACTCGCCGGTATCCAGATGGGGAAACAAGCCGTCGAAGATACCCTTAAAGCATATATGCCCGTTGAGCAACAATTCATGCGGGTTCAAACTCTTACACAAACAAGCAAGTCGGAAATCAAAGACCTTGAACAACAGGTGAGAGGTCTGTCAACATCAACCGGATTGACCCAAGAAGATTTGGCGAAATCCCTTTACTACATTTCTTCTTCCGGTTTCAAGGGAAATGATGCGTTCACGATTCTAAACGCGACGGTTAAGGCCAGCGCTGCCGGTCTTGGCGACGTTGCTGGCGTTGCCGACATTGTTACGTCCATGATGAATGCCTATGGGATTAAAGCGTCCGGAGCATTCACCGTCACCGACAAACTTATCACCGCGATTCGGGAAGGCAAGGCCGAGCCTGAGCAGTTCGCCCGTTCTCTTGGTCAAGTTCTGCCAATTGCCCGCGAAGCCGGTATCGGTCTGGATGAGGTTCTTTCGTCTGTTGCCTCAATTACTCTGCAAGGTTTCTCCGCGCCGCAGGCAATTACATCTGTCCGTCAGGCGATTAGCAACCTGATTTCTCCGTCAAAGGAAGCCGCAAAAGAACTCGACCTTTTCTATGGTGAAGGAAAGGGTGTAATAACGGTTCAGGCGAAGTTGCAGACAGAAGGATTTCAGGAGACTCTGCAAGACCTGTATAAAAAGACTGGCGGAAATCTACAGTCTCTTGACGCGATCTTCGGAAACATTCGTGGTTTGTCTGGCGTTCTGGCGCTCGCTAATGGCGAGTTCGCGAAGATGGACGACATCACCAAGCAGATCGCCAACAGTTCCGGGGTGACAAAGGGCGCATTTGAGGACGCCACAAAAACAACCCAATCGGAAATCAAGAAGATGGAGGCGGCTTGGGAAGATTTGAAGATACAACTCGGCAAGGGAATTGCCCCAATTATTATTCCCATTGTCACAAGACTTGCCGACGATATTGCTCTAGGAAACAGGGCTTCTGGCGGTGACTCTGGATTTGACAGAGCCAAGCGCGCGTATGACGATCTTGTGCAACAAATGAAATCACCCGGTTCGTCGTTTATGGCGAGCGGATCGGCGGCTATGAAGCTTTATTCCAGAGACAATCCACTCCTTGCTTTTTTGGAGTCGGGTGGATTTGGGTCTGGCGGACAGGAGCAATATAAAAACAAGGATATAGCCGATCTGTTTCAGGAATACTACGATAAGTCTGGCCCTATCGCCAAGCGTTTTATTGGCGAGGACTGGAGAAAGAAACTCTTGGATAGGGGAGTTCTTCCTCAGCCAATTGGAGAGGTTGGAAAGAACGGGTTCTGGAATCCAAACGCGATGGACTTGTCCAGTGGCGCGTTTCAGGATTACACAATGGGGCTTTCTGGCGGCGGCGGAACAATAGATATTCGCAGAGCGAGCGACGTTTTTATCACTGGTGAGAAAGTCAGATTCAACAAAGCCGTTGCCGAGTGGGGCGCTGAAAGAGCAAAAGCCATTGGAATGATCGAGAAGTTAAACGAGCAACTTGCAAATGCAATCTTCTCCGGTCTTGACCAGATGCAGGGCAGGGCCGAGGGATACGATGACTTCTTCGGAAAACTATCCGAGGTTGACAAGAAGCTATCCGCCAGCCCCGACTTTGTTCAGGTCTACAAGGAGAACGGAAAGACGACGACTCTTTCGGCGCAACAGAAAGAGGACGAGAAGATTCGAACGCTAAAGAATCAAATCTCCATCGAGGAACAGAAGAACCTTATTCGCGAAGCCAGAAAGCCAAGCAAGGACGGAAACCAGAATGTTTTGCGCGGATTGCAGGACAAGCTTTACGACGATCAGCTAAACGCGAAGAAGAATCAACTGGCAGACCTTGAGAAAGGTCAGGCTGGGCGTAGCGTAATTACTGTCAAGAACGAGCAGGATAAAAAGGCGCTTGAGGAACGCAGAATTCTGCTTGAGCAATACGACAAGCAGACCTTTGATATTGTCAAGACCCAGTTTCAGGCCGGGCTCGTCGGCTCCGCCGATGATCCGGAAGGCTTTAATTTCCTGCTAAAGAATGGCGGCAATCTTTTGAGCAAGTTTGCCAACAACGCGGGCTTGTTCAAGACATCCGGGTTCGCGGCGGCCATCGCAGAGGCCGCCTTGCAGATGAAGTATCTGCGCGGGCCTGACGGACAATATCTCAAGGGAGAAGATTTTGCGGTTGGTTTTGGAGAATATTCCAGCGCCCTTGAGCAGTTTCGCGGCAAGCTCAAGGATATGGCTCCGTATCTTTCTGGCGATCAGAAGATGACCATTCCGATTGCCGTTGACATGAAGCTTGTTCCGGTCGGCACGACTGACCTAACCAACGTCGGAGAAGTTCGCCGGAAAATTAGCCGGAAAATTACCGGAGGTGGCGAGCGAGACGAAGCGGGTAAAAGAATCAAGACCGACGTAAGCACTCTCGTAAAAGAGGGAATTGACGTAACAACCCCGCAGGGTCAAGTCCAGCAACTTATGAAGAATATGGGCTTTGACGTAGAATCTGGCTTGCAGGCTTCTTTCAAAATCAACATGGAACTTGCTTCTCCGGGCTTGGCCGGGGACGTTGAGCTTATCAAGGCAAAACTACAGGGTCTTGACGAACTCAAGAACGGAATCATTATTCCTGTAGGGATCGAGCTTTCAAAGACTGGACTCAACCCAGAGAATCTTGTTGACAAGGACAACAAGGCGATACTGCAAGAAATGTTCAACAATCTTCTTCCAAAAGAGGGAGAAATGGGGAACAACAATATTGTCTGGTCTGTTCCGATATCAATGGTTGTTCCTGCGGCAAGCGGTGTAAATACGTCCCCGGTAGAGGATGCGATTAAAAAGGCCAGACAGGACGTATATGAACGCTGGAAGGATCAACAGCTAGAGGCGGCGACGAATATAACAACGACGGTAGATGTTGCTACTGTAAATATTCAGAACTCGGAAGTCATGCGCGTGAATTACATCAAGGCAATCGAAGCGGCGCTTGGCGGGTATAAGTTTGTCCCGCCAGACAACACGGATGATGGCTCTAATCACGCTATCGGCGGGTGGGAGATGCACGGCGGCATGGCAAAGGTGGGCGAGCTTGGGCCTGAATACCTCTATCTGCCACGCGGGACGGGAGTTATTCCGGCAAACATCGTGAATGCGATTTCCGGCGTGATGCCGAAAGCAAACCGGGATAACTATATGCCGGATACACGGCAGTCAAGTGTGACATACTTTGCGCCTCAGAATAAAACCTACATGAATTACTCCATCGACGCGCGCGGGGCGCAGGAGCCGAAGCGCACGCGCGACGCAGTTGTGAGGGCGCTGACCGCAAGGGATATCGAAAAGATTTCCAAGAAACGCGCCAGAGAAACTGGCGGGAGAACCTTTTAATGGCAAACAAAACAAGCTCTCCCGTGATGGTTCCATATCAGTATGGGAACGGACTTCTTCCGAGTTTCGATTGGGAGTTTGCCGCAAGCTGGAACTTTGCAGACTCAATGGCCCGCGCCCCGATGACGGATTTCGGGATAGAGGTTTCAGATTTTCGGACTCCGATCACATCCGGGGGCGCTAAAATGTCCGGACGCTACGGATGTTGCGGCGGAAACCCTAGATTCTGGTCTGATTGCGTCGGCGCGTCCGAGACGGATTTAATCGCCCGATATTCTGGAACGTGGCAACCTTTGATTGTTTATCGGGATGAATCCGGGTGCGGCGATGACTGCGACGAGGATTGTGGTTGTCCGTCTGAGACACGGACTGGGCGATGGCTCTGGACAATGGCGAAGCTGGTTGACTATCAGTATTCCAAGTCCATTGATTTTTACCTGAAACAGTCGGAGCCGGAATCTTTTACGTTTATTCTGGCAGAGCCATTCAGACAGATGACGCATCACTTCTTCCGGTATGGCTCTGCCCCGCCCCTGTCCGCCAGAATGACGATGCGACAGGTCGAAGAACTGATCGAGGTTGACCGCCGTGAATTCTTTTATCCTGTATCTATTCCGGGGTGTTGTTCAACGCCGAGATGGTGGTATAAGGACTGGAAGAACCTGTTTGACATAGACTACGACGATGTTCCCATCGAAGAGAGGTATTCCAAGTACGGCTTCCCCGGAGATATTTATACGTTTAGTGGCGAGTTCGTGATGGATATCAAGGGAACGGCAGACCCGGAGTATTACGTTCATGCCGATTATTCCGGAGACGTTACCATCACCAACGATCAGGGCGAGTTCGTGTTTTATGCGAGTTCCGGAAAGACGTATACAAAGTCCGATGTCTTTCTCAATAACAACATTGTTAGCGCGTCTCCGGGGTTCAGGATAGCTGCCGGTCAAAACTCGTTTATATCCGGCGGAAGAATAAAAGTTGGGGTGATACCTAAATGGCTCTAATGGCGTTTCTTATCCGTTCCGGAGTCGTCACCGAGAAGTTTGCGGTTGTGTCGGCCTCTCTGGGCTTTGCGCTGAACGAGGTCCGTGAACACAGTCTTGAGGTGTCTGGCCGGGTAAACATCATAGAGGGAGACACGGTTAGGATTCTGGTCAACGAAACGGTATACGGGGATTACGCCGTTACGATATTTGAACACGGTCTTTCTTCCGACGCGGGATACGTGACAAGCATGACCCTAGTCCCGTGTTCGAATATTCTGCAATCCGTCGCCATGCCGGGGAATGACCCATTTGAGAACACGACAAACCTATCCGTGTTCACCCACTTGTCGGGATTTATCATGCAGGAGACGGGATTTTATTTCCCGATATCGTTCGTGAACGCGGACTCCGTGGCAATGGGGGCGCACTTTGCCGTAAACGCCAGCAACGCGCTGGACATGCTAAGAAGCCTGTGCGGGGCAACCGGAAACGCCTTTCGCCTGTCAGATTATTGCGGAATAGAAATCGGAAAGTTCGGCGCATCAAGCGGAATGTTTATTAAGACTGGCGGGAACGGGAGATATAAAAATATCCTGTACCCAACCTCTGTCAGATTCTCAAGCGACTCGTCAGACACTTATGGCGCAGTCTACGCCGAAGGCGGCAGTTTCACAAAGAAGGAAAACCCAGCAGACCCGGACGACAACGGAAAGTCGGTGAACTTACAGATGGGAAGTTATTACATCACCCAATTCACCATCACGCCGCCAGAGGGGTTCACCATTGTAACGTCAGTCTCCGGGGAAAAGACATACTACAAGCTGACCAAAGATGGCGCTCTGATCACCAAGAGCAAGAAGATTCAAATAGGCGGAATTACGCCGGAAAAAGAGAACGATCTACAGTCCGAGATAGACGCCGCGACGCTTTTAACCGAAGTCGCGTCTCGATATATAGCCGCAAAGTCCAGCCCTAACATCATTGTTACGTGCCGGTTCGAGGGATATGTTCAGGATTTCGATCTGGGCGACACGGTTCGAGTCTATCTTGCGGACGAAGGAAAGAAGTCAAAAGATACAATCATCGACGAAGATTTGTATGTGACCGGAATCGATTACACGACTCAAACAGACGTTGGTTATACGTCAATAAACCTGTCCAATAGAATATCAGACCCAGAGGACTTGCTACAGTCAGCGAAGGGAAGCTCTTCCGGGGAATCCGGATACAAGCCATATCAGGAGTTCGGTCAATACGCAAATGTCATTATCGCGACCGTCCATGACGGAAGCCCGGTGTGTAGCGGAACGGGCCGGGAGATTTCAGTTAACTATGCGGCTTACGACTACATAGTTACCCCGCACATTACGATTAACTGTCCGGCGGGATACTCTGCGGTAATTAGCTCAAGCAATGCAACGGACGCTGTTATATGCGTCGCGGCTATGGGAACGTGGCCGACAACTCCGGTAATTATCAGCCTTCTGCTATCAGGGGCCAGAGCTTAGTTTCCACGGCTTGACCGTAGGAAGTCTGGCCTGAATTACCGACGATAGTTTTGGCAGGAGATTAAGCCGCCTTGCCTCTTCGACTAGAGAGAGAATCTGGACTTCGACACTCTCGCCTCTTGGTTTTGAAAGCCCCGCGTCTGCGGCGGCAACCATCAAACTTTCTTCGTTCATGTGATCGAACATCCAGCGCCTCATCTGTCCGACCTCTGTTTCGTCAAGTTTTGGGTATGTATTTATTCCGCCCTGAAACAAACTTACCAGCGCGTCTATGCGGGCCTCAAGCGCCGCTTTCTCGCGCTCAAGCCTTTCCTCAAGCGCCGCTTTCTCGCGCTCAAGGGTTTCAACTCTGCGGGTAAGAATAGCGACTTGTTTGGCGCACTCTGATTCTCTGGCGATTGACGAGGATAGGTCTGCCATAAGTTTATCTACCATCCTTTCGCTGGACACCGGGCCTTTTTTATTCAATTCCCGCGTCGCGACAAAAGTGCCAAGAATCAGTATGGCTGTTAGTCCGCCGGGGCCGATTGACGCGATGATTGCGCCAATAAGATTTCCAAGACCGCCGGGGCCGAGAGCTTCGGTGATAAGCTTAAGGAGTTCCACGGGGTATCTCAATCGTCCTGATGACGGATGATATCCCCAAGAAGATCAGAGGAAATGCGAATGAGGCGGACGGGTTAGAAGAGACAATGGATAGTCCAACAAAAAACCAGAGTCCGCCACACAGATAAAGCGAAAATCTACGATACTGGTGCTTGCAGGCGACTATTCCGAGCGCAGAAGCGATTGAGGAAAAAACAAAAAGATGTCCCCACCAGACTTCCGGCATAAGCCTTCCCATAATATCGTAGTTACTGGACAAGGCGAACACATCGTCTATGGATATCCAGCGCAGTCCTTGAGCAAGGAGTGAGGCCGGATAAACAAGTTCGAATAGCGCCCTAAGAAACCTTGCCACGGCGAGCTTTTATTGCTTTGGCCTCCGTGACTGTTGATCTTGCCACAACAACGCCGGTCACGAAGATATAAAGACCTTCCAACGCGGCCCAAACATCCTTCGGGAAGTTTGGAACGAAGTAGAAAACCAGAGCAAGGATTAGCTGGAAAACGAGCGCCCAGAAACCCTTTAGAGAGAACAGGAACTTTACTATTTCCATGCCTCTGATGATACACCCAAGACCGCCGCCTGAACTTCGATATTTATCAGGTCAAACTTGTGCTTTTCGGCGTCTATTAAACGAGAAAGCCTGATAATCTCGCGATTTACCGTGTCTCGCTGGATTATCAGGCTTGTTACATCAGGTTTCTTTGGGCTTTGGGGATCGGACGACGAAGCTGGCTCTGGTTGCTTTGCCTGTAACATTTATGCCCTTCCCCTTTACGCCGGTTCTGGAAGTGTCCGGAAGTTTTGTGTCCCGAACCTTTGTGTAGACCCTTTGGATTGCTATGTATAAGGCCCTTTCTGGCTCGTGCGAAATAATACTTAAATCGCAGTAATCCGAGAAGCCCTTGCACCTGATAACAATGGAGTTATGGGTAAACGTTGCTTCGCCCTCTTCTTGGACAAGCCAAGATACAGCTTCTCCAAGATTCTCAAGGCGCATGTTGTTTGTTTTAACCGTCATAGTATCTCAGTTGCGTGGTCGGCTCTCTTTCTTTCGTTGTTATGCAGTACTCGATCATGTTGGCGATTGCGTCGCGCCCGTCAGACCTAAACAAGTCGCACAGGCCAAGAAGCATTTTTGCGTCAACGGTGTAGTCTTTTCTGCCCTCTATTCTAGCAATTCTTATGGCGCTTTTGGGCGGGAGTTCTCCGCCGCACAACACATGCGCCCTAAGTTTTTCTTCCGCAAGTCTCTGCGAGACGATCATTTCCTGAAACTTTTCGTCAACCTCATCGTGCGCCCTGACGATTGTTTTCTTGAACTTGTAAGCCTGCTCTATCAGCAGGCTTAACTGTTTCTCGTCGGAGATTAGCTCTTTCGGTAGCTCCGGTTCTGGATTGCCCTCGCCCATTTTTACTTCTTCTTGAATTGCTGGGACATCATTCTGACCGCCTTCCGAATATTAGAAGCAGTTTCCTCGGCATTAACCTCTTCCTGATCGTCGGATTCATCTTCTTCCGCGAATTCGGCGTCGATCTCTTCCATTTCTGCGGCGGCGATCAAGACGTTTGAAACCATCTCGCCTGGGGTTTTCGACGAGTAAATCTTTTGAATGCTTGGAAGCTTCTTCAGAATCAGCTTTAGCGTGTCGCGATATCTGCAAAGCAGTCCGCAATGGTTCCTTACAGATTCAACTGACTGATTTAGGAATGAACTTACGACTTGCCGCGCTGTTTCTCCCGCCTCTGGTGTCATCGAGTATTCGTCGAGCTTGTCGAATTCTTTTCCGAGCGCCTCAAGCGAGTCGATGGAAGTTTCGAGCAAAATGATTGCCGAAGAAACTTCCCCAGAAAAGTCCGCCAGACCGTCAAGGATTTCGATGATCTTGGCGGGTTGTTTACCGCCGACAATCTGCCATCCAGAAACATAGGCGGAAACCGCGACTTCGTTGATCTTGCTGGTGTCCAGAATCTTGATCGCCTGAACAACGTCGAGAGAACCCTGCGATTGAACGTCTCTTGTCCTTTCTGCCACGGCAATGACACGCAGGCAGAGTGCCGCAAACTTGGCATTTTCTTCGGGTGTAACGCTCTTGAAATTCATTTCTTTGTAAGATAGATTCTTCTGGCGAGAATGGCTAACGCTCTCGCTACAACTTGGAATGCCCCGCGTCCGGGGGAAGTCTTAAATGTGAAGCACATCGGAGAGCGAACAGTATATGTGACGGAGGTTGAGGTTGCTTTTATTGGAATAATTTCCAGCCAATGCGTTTCTCCACCGTCTCCGGTGATGGTCACTCCGATGATGCTTTCTGTCATGCCTATAGAGTGCGCCTTGACCATGACGCAATCAGGAGAGCCGGATTAGCGATTAACGAGAAACGCCAACGGGGGTGGGAATCCGTTGGCGTTTCTCTCGTGAGGAAAGAGTCCCCCAGAATGTATTACCGAGTCCGGTATTTGTCAATGCCTAAATCAAGGTAATACCAACCGTTCCAACAATTAGTCTTGCCGAGAAACCGGCCATGACTGGATTCATGTCGGTTGTTTTGAACAGGTAGCTTGCCATCGCCCTGACCTCATCCTCTGCTGGCTCGGCAAACTCGATCTTCATTCTTTCGCGAATGTCCTTGATGAATCTAAGCGCCCACTTAGTTCTCTTGCGCCTGATCTGCGCCGGGAACGCGATATGCGCGAATGGCGATGTTCGAACGCTTCCGTCGGCGGTTGCGGACTTCATGTAAACGATTTCTCCCGTCCATACTCCATCCGTCGTGTTGACATTGATAACAACATCACCGCTTTCGAGATTTCCTTTAACCACTGAATTCTCCTTTTTGAATCTTTTGCTGGATTCTGGACACGCGGCTATACGCGGCAGAGTAAGTTATACCGACTTCGGCCTGCAATTTCCTCGCAATCTGGCCGACCTTCTCCCCGTCCACCAGCGCCGTCGCGATTTCTGCGTCGTTGTTATAGGATTTTGATGCGACCTGGAGTGCCCTGGCGGGCTTAATTACCTGCTTCGGTAACATCGTTGTTACGGGCTTCTTTGCGCGCACGGGCGGAGATTTCTCGGCGTCCTCGATCACGGCTTCGGCGTAGAACGTAGAAACAACCGTGATTCCGGAGATAACAGTCTGCCCAAATGACCAGAGCAGAATACTATCCATCCAAAAAAACGTTGGGTAGGTGTCGCGCAGGTAATCCGCCGTGAGTAGCCCTTGCGCGTCGGCGGCAAGGCTTGGCGCATTCACAAGGGCAATGACAAGGAAGTTAAAAGCCCCCAAAATCACGATATTTCGGCGGGTCTGCGGGGTGTTTGCGCTCTGAAAGGCTCGCGACAAATGATAGTAGGCTACCGCCTCTAGAATCGCAAATGAGAGCATCACGATAGAGACGCCAACCGTCCACACCACGCCAAATTCTTCCGGCCTGACTCCGATTGAGTGCAGGCCGGTAACAACGTGACGATGAATTGTCGTGAGAATCGCCACCGCCACGATCAGCGGGGCAGTTCGTTTATTCATTTACCCTCTCTCGTGGTATTTCCTTACCTTCTTGCGCTCAAGCTCCTTGACTTTCCGCCTGAGCGCATTTCTTTCCGCGATGATCTTGCAAAGTTTCTGGGCGAATTCGACCGGAAGTTCGACGCGAGTCGTGTATTCGGCGTTGCCAAAAACAACGTCCGGGTCAAAAGCGGTAAGGCGTAGCTTAAACGCTCTCGCGATTGGGTTGGATATCTTCTCCCACTCCCGCATGAACTTCTTGTAGTCCTTCGTCATTGACCTGTCCGGCAACCGGAGCGATGTGGTCGTGTGAACTATTTCCGACTTCTTCATGGTGTTCGTTTGTCGTGGCAACCACGATCTTTTTATCCTGTCCCTGATACTTTCCCTTCTTCGTCTTGTAAGTGACGAGCGGGTTTGATTTACCGAACAAGAAAATCATTTGGGCGATTCCTTCGCCCGCATACAAGTAAACATCGGAGTCGGAAATGTTTGAGATTTCGAGAGTCAGGTGTCCTTCCCACTCTGGTTCCGCCGGGGTCACGTTGACCAAGACGCCGCACCGGGCATACGTGCTTTTGCCGATGGAAATCCCGATGCAATTTACCGGCATCTTGAAACTTTCAACCGAATAAGAAAGGCAGGTTGAATGTGCCGGAAGAAGAATTGCATTGCTTCCCGCCACTGGACGATGCTCAAGACTGAGCGCGTCTGCGGAAGTCTGCGGGTTCTTTGGGTCAATTGTTTTGCCGGGAAGAATCAGCTTGATGTGATCTCCGAGCCGGTAGTCATATCCGTAGGACGTAAGCCCGTAGGAGACAGTCCCCTTTGGGGAGAATTCCTCAAACCCGCCAATCATCCCGTGCTTTTCAGCAAGTATTTTTATCTCCCAGTCTGCGGCAACCCCGGAAACAGAATTCAGAACGTAATCATTAGACATTTAAGTTTGTTCCTTTGGTTTGATGTGTTCGGCCATTTCCAGAGAGATTGAATAGATTTCCCTGACAATTCCGGCTCCTTTGATTGTAACTGGCGCTCCCTCGTTGCGCCTTCCGTTGGCCGCGTGTTCGCAACACGCCAACACAAACGGGGCCATCGCCTCTATCGCTTCCTCTGGCTTGACACCGCTTCCCTTCAATATCCTGTTTATCGCGTTGACAAGTGACTTGTCCCTGATGATGGTCTTAGAACCCCGTGTATTTGGCACGATTCATTTATCCTATGTTACGGACTTTAGAGTTGATAATCTTGGAAACGTGGGGCTGACAAATCCCAAAGAAGATTGCAAGAGTCCGCTGACGCCAGCCCGCCGAACTTAACCTCTTAAGTGCAAGCACTTGAATTCTAGACATCCTCACTCGATAGTGTTTCTCGCCAAATTTATGCCTTCTCTTGGAAACCATGTCCGCCATATTTTCTGCTTGTGTCCCGACGAACAGGTGTTCTGGATTACAGCAGGCACGGTTATCGCATTTATGGCAAACCTCGCGCCCCTTTGGGATTTTCATTCCAGAAAGAATAGCTGCTAATCTATGCGCTTTTTTATGTTTCTTGTGTCCCTTATTGCCCATTTTAATATCTCCATATCCAGAGATATCTCGCCATCCAACCCACGGCCAACAGGAGTTTGGGCCTCCGCTCTTGTCTACTTTAGACCACAATCGGATACTTATTGGAATGGGTGGCCTTCCCGTTTTTGTGTTTGGCATGGGCCTATATTACAGTGAATCACCTACATTGTCAACATAAATTGATGAAAGGGCTTGAAATTTGCCGAATATATGCTAGACTGACTAAATGCCAAAGAATTCCGGACTCGCCCTGTTCTTTCTGTCGGTTCTTGGGATTGGATATCTCGTTGTTACCGTCGCGTCAAAGATCACCCAGGAGCTTGCCGAGAAGATTGTCTTGATCTTTCTGGCCGTGCTGGTTATCTTCGCGCTTGGGATGCTGGCGGGGGCGCAGAGTTACTTCGTCCTGCTCAAGCGCCGGGAAACAAAGGAGCGCGAGCTTCGCAAGGAATACGGCGGCAGAAGCAAGGATACGCAGGCGCAGACCACGCCTTATTACGTTCAGCCGTTTCTTCCGCCGCCTTCTTATTTTTATTCCGGACAGCCCCGGCAGGAACTCGTTGCCGAGCCTGTCGTGAATCGAGAAAACAAGCCCCCGGAGTGGCTGATTATCGGCAACCCGGCGGTAAGAACCGGGCGTGACCTATGACAACCACGATAAATGACTGGAACGCGCGGGCTAACAACGTTGTTAGAGAGTGCGCCTCGAAGGGCGTAGAGCTTATATTCCGTGGCGGAACGGTTTACCCGTCCGAGAATGACCCGCGCTTCGTGAAGATGCGGTTTCTTCCCGGCGCGACGACACGGGTGAGCAACGTCCGGCAACTTAAAGATGACATTTCTCTGGCGCTGAACGAGCGGGATGTGCGCGTGACGATGGCTGACGGAATGATTTCCGTGGAGATTTCGCGCCAGTCCGGAATTCTTGTGCGCTATGAGGACATCGTAAAGAGTCTGAATCTCAAGCCCATGAATGCGTTTCTTGGCGTAGGAGTTTCCGGGGAGTATGTTTCTGCTGATATGTCCACCCCGCAGGCGTGTCACGCGATGATTATCGGTATGTCCGGGTGCGGCAAGACGACTCTGGCGCAGAGCATGGTCGCCAGCATGTGCGCGTATACAGACCCAAAGGAACTCCAACTCGTACTATTCGACCCAAAGAATGATGACAAGTTTGTCGGACATATCGCCGATCATGTTTGGGGACATGCAGTAACAACGGACGAGTGCAGGCGCGGGCTTAGAAACCTAGTCGCCATGATGCGAAACCGGGAGAAAAGAACCGCCAGAATCATTGTCTACTGCGACGAAGTAAACGAACTCGTCGCGGACGGAGGTGACGACGTTGCTGAATCCCTTGAGCATATCGCCAACATGGGGCGCGGCCACGGGATACACCTGCTTATCTGCGGACAACATCCAAAAAATGACACGATGCCGGGAGCGATTCGGGCAAACATGCCCTTGAAAATTCTCGGAAGAAACTCGTCGGCGTTCATGTCCGCTCACGCGGCGGGTGTCTCTGGCACGGGAGCCGAGAGACTCTCTGGCGGCGGAGACTTCATCGCCGCGTACGGCGGAAATCAATCCGTCCAGTTTCAAGCGCCTCTATTCACGGCTACAGAAAGAAAGAACTACACGAACTTCCTGATGACCCAAGCTAGTCCCCAGGCTATCCAGGCCGAGTGTATAAGTAACAACGATGCTAACAACGTTGTTACGGATGTCGATGATCCAGGGGACATAGATGACGATCTGGGGCTTCTTATCTCAAGAATCTCGGCTGTTCTTACTGCCGCGCCGGGGGACTTGAGCAAGGATGAGATATCCCGCCGCGCATCCGGAAAGCGCGTAGTCGGAACCAGCTACAAAAAGAAGTTCGACAAGGCGCTTGAAATCGCCAAGAAATCCAGAGAGGGCTGGACGATGTAAACAAAAAGAGCCGCCGATTTCTAATCGGCGGCTCTTTTTGCATGTTACTTCCGCGAATCAGTGTGTCTCGACTTCGCTACTTACTCTTGGATAATTAACCGGATGCCTAGCAAGCTAAGCGTATACGGGTTTTTCTACTGGGTATTTCACTACTTGAGGACTGATTCGGCCAGAAAAGAATCCCGCTTCACCTTTGTCCGCGTTTCCCGCCCGTGCCTACTGGGTTAGGGAAGGTGTATCCGGCTTGTGGGCATTCGACCCGGCTTGGTCTATCTTTCTGGATAAATCTTGCGGGAATTGCACCCGTCGCGCTCTGATTGCCAAGATTTTATTTGCTTCCTTGCGGGCGTGAATCAGGGTTTTGGTTGAGAGACGGGATTCGAACCCTTACCTTGCGGAGTCATATTCCGCCTGTTCCCCACTAAACTACTCCCATCTGATTCACGCCCGTTCGGGTATATGCGGTGTTCAAAGCCGCACTTGCCGAATTTCAGGCGTCGGAATTGAACCGATAATGCTCTTTGCCGCCCGCTATTTTCTTCCTTACACGCAAATTAAATCATCCGAATCCAATCGCGGCCTTCCACCGCATCACACAAAGAGTGTGGCCTTGATTTGCGTCTCTTCCAGAGTATATCCGTAGGAACATAAACTATCCGAGTCCGCTCTCCGTATCGAAGATACGTAGTTTTAGGCGATTAAGGAGTGGCTATTTAATTTGCGTGTCCGAAAGTTACTGGTCGTACCCGGATTACGGTACGGCTTGTTTCATCCGGCCTGCCATTGTCCTCTCGAAATCCGCGTGGTTGGGGTTGAACCAACATTTTCATCCATTATGCACGTATGGCTTAGAAGGCCATGCCATTACACGCGGCTGATATTATCTAATTAAGTTGCTCGTATACGAACTCAAATC
>Ga0073899_10000860_pt1 | contig 28038 bp, 25 predicted proteins | sample KloWWTmetaKNB5Ph_FD_88975 | JGI IMG/M metagenome (GOLD analysis project Ga0073899, IMG submission 88975) | Active sludge microbial communities from Klosterneuburg, Austria, studying microevolution and ecology of nitrifiers - Klosterneuburg... | ecosystem: Engineered > WWTP > Aerobic digester >... | reverse complement strand
CGGGCAGCGACTGGACGCTGAACGGGACGAAGATGTTCGTCCTCGACGGTCACGCCGCCGACCTGATCATCGTCGCGGCGCGCACGGGCAAAGGCGTCAGCTTGTTCACCGTCGACGCCGACGCCGACGGCCTGACCCGCACGGCGCTGTCCACCATGGACCAGACCCGCAAGCAGGCCAAGCTGGAATTCAGCAATACCCCGGCGACGCTGATCGGCACCGAGGGCAAGGGCTGGGACGTGCTGTCCACCGTGCTGGACCTGGCCGCCGTGGCGCTGGCCGCCGAGCAGGTCGGTGGGGCCCAGAAGGTCCTCGACATGGCCGTCGAATACGCCAAGGTGCGTGTCCAGTTCGGCCGTCCGATCGGCTCGTTCCAGGCGATCAAGCACAAGTGCGCCGACATGCTGCTCGAGGTCGAGTCGGCCAAGTCCGCTGCCTACTACGGCATGTGGTGCGCCAGTGAGCTCAACGACGAACTGCCGTCGACGGCCAGCCTGGCCAAGGCGTACTGCAGCGAGGCGTACTTCCACGCCACCGCCGAGAACATTCAGATCCACGGCGGCATCGGCTTCACCTGGGAACACCCGGCGCATCTGTACTTCAAGCGGGCCAAGTCGTCCGAGCTGCTGTTCGGCGACCCGACCTACCACCGCGAACTCCTCGCCCAGCGCATCGGCATCTAACCACGCGGTCTGTGCTGACGGCCGACGTTTGGTGCCAGGCACCAAACGTCGGCCTAGCGTGGCGGGGTGCCGTTGATCACCCTGATCTTCATCATCGCCGCCGCGCTGATCGTGTTTGTGATCGCCGCCGTTGTTGTCGGTCGCGAGGCCCATCGGCTCGATGCGGTCGCACCGCGCTCCGTGTATATCCCCGAGGAAGCGTTCGAGTTCGTCGCTGAGTACCTGCCCGAGGAGACCCAAGCTCGGCTGATGCCCGACGAACTCGAAGCGCTGCTGACGATGCACATGCGCTGGATGCACTCGAAGGGCCTGCAACCCGATGGTGTGGTCGATCGTCGCCAGGACATCACCACCCCGGTGGTGATCACCGAGGACACCGTCACTGGCTACCTGTTGGGCGAGACAGAGCGTCAAGACATCGGCCCAATTGACGATGTCGACGTCGTCAACGTGGTCGACGCCCATCTTGCCTACTTCCGGGCGATCGGCGCCGTCGGTCCCGACGCCACCGACCCCGACGTCACCGTTTAGCGCAAAACGCAACACGGGCAGGCGTTTGCCCCGTTAATGGGTGAACGCCTGCCCGCGTCAGCGGAGTATGTGCCTAGTTGGACGCCGTCCGGGTGACATCGACGACGTCGCAGGTGACGCCGTCAGCAGGGCCGTCCGTGGTCGTGAATGCGTCGCCCGGTGCCGACGAGCCAGGCGTGACGTTCTTGACGGTGCCGAACGCCGTCCCAACCCGAACCCCGTCGCGCGTCAGCGTCGCGGTGACCAGATAGTCGGACGTCTTCGACGAGCCGTTCGTGGCGGTCAGGGCGACATCGATGGACTTGAGAACGTTGACGCCCTTGATCTCACAGGTGACCTCGGCAATGTCATCGGTCGACTCCGCAGCCAAACGTCGGACCTTGGCGATCTCGCACGTCGCCGCCCCCTTGGCCTTAAAGGCGTAGGTCTCCTCGAGAACCTTCTCGCCGGCCCGCACGTAGTTGAAGATCGACGACTCGTCTGCGATTCGCTGTCCCGCACCATCGAGATAGTTGATATCGATGAAGTAGCTGGAAGTCTTGCTGCTGTTGTTCGTCAGAGCGATCAGCACCGTATTTTCGTCAACGATCGAACAACCGGTCACATCGTCGGCTGGTGTGCCCCCAATCGCCGCTGGCGGCGTACTCGACGCGGGCGCTGATGATTTGGTTGCATCCGGAGTGGTCGCGTCAGGCTCAGTGGACTGAGGATTCGTCGACTGCGGATCGGTCGACTGCGGATCGGTCGACTGCGGATCGGTTGATTTGGTCTCGGGCAGGGTGCTCTTCGATTGTTCGGTGGTCGACGGCTTCGTTGTTACCGCGTCCTTCTCGTCCTTCTTGCCGCCTTGGCTGGCGACGGCCGCGATCACGATGACGGCCAGACCCAGCCACGCCCACACCGGCAGCTTGGCAATCCGCCGTTTCCACCACGTGCGTGGTGCGGGCTCGCCTGCCGGAACCCCCGAACTCATCGGCGTCGATGGCGGTGACGGTGGGGGTGGGGGGAAGTTCCCGGGCTGGCTGAAATTGGGTCCGCCTTGATCGTTCACGTCGCTGAGGCCCTCCTATGAGTACCGAAAGTGGTCCGACGACTCTAGGCCATGTCGACGGATGTCGGCCGAAACGCCTTGTGTGGGCAGATGGTTGCCCAATTGAGGGGGTAGACATCTGCCCGCGCCCGGCGACAGGGGCCCGGCAGCTCACGTGGTCGGCAGGTCAGGGTGGCCACCGGCGCATCAGCCAGCAGCCAGCAGCTGGCGGGGTTAGATCATCATGTTCAGGTTGTCGACGATGCGCTCGCCGAGGTCGCGATCGCCGGCGAGGTCGTAGCGGACCTCGTTCGACTGCGCACGGCCCATCGCCAACAGGATGAACGTCTCGGTATCCATCGCCACGCCGGCGGTCGGGTCGCCCATCCCGGCTTCGATCTCGGCGGCTCGCTTGTTGGCCACCGTGTACCACTTGACTCGCTCGACCGGGCCGGTGATCGTCAGCACCACCGTTTCGCCCTCGCCTGCACCGGCTCGCTTGCCGATCACCATCGGAACGAACTGCAGCATCCAGTCGACCGTGTGCGCAGCGCTGTCGCTGGACAGGGTCATCGGCAGGCCGATCGCCCGGCGGACGTCTTGCTCGTGGGTCCAGCAATCCATCAGCCGCATCTTGAGGAAGTGGGTGACGGTGTCGCGCCCGGTCGGGGTGAAGGTCTCCCGGGCGAAGTAGGCGTCGTCGGCCCCACGCAGGGTGCGGATCCGCAGCGCGGTCAGCTCGTTGAACTCGGCCAACACCTGCGCGCCGGTCAACCCGCGGCGGGCATCGACCTCGAACTCGTTCAGCTCACCGATCGGGTTGTGCACATAGTCGGGCTTGTCGATGCGGTGTTCGGTGCTCGGCAGCTCTTGTAGCAACCGCTCAGTGCCGATGATGTGGGCGTAGTTGTCCTGTACCGACCAGCCGGGCAGCGCGGTGGCGGTCTTCCACTGCGGCTCGGAGAAGGTCAGGCCCATCGTGGACAACGAGCGCCATGTCTCCTCGAGCATGTCGATGGTCGAATGGGGAATCATGGCGTCATCTTCGCGCCGATCGTCGCCGGGAAGTAGCGTCGGAGCCATGAAGCGGCCGATTCGCTACGAACACACTCGGTATCTGGGCGACAAGCGCACGCAACTGGTGTACGACCTGGACGAGTGGGACGATGCCGCTGTGATCGAGGAAATCGTCGCCGCCGACACCGGGCTGTGCTTCGGCCCCGACACGCTGGTCGAGGCCCGCAACCGGGGCTACACCCTGGCCAAGCCGGGTAGCAAGCGCCGCCACCGCAAGCCGCGGGCGTAGGCCCACCGTGTACCGCCGGTGAACAACAACGGCTGGATTCAATCCGGTCCGTTCAAGTTGGCTCGGTATCTGGCTCGGCCGTCCGGTCGTCAGGATCCGCAGCCGGCGGTGATTCTGTGTCACGGGTTCCCGACGAACCCGCTGGATGCCCGGCAGAGCGCCGGCACATTTCCGGAGTTGGTCGAGCGGATCGCTCACGAGCTCGGCTGGCTGGCGATGACGTTTACGTTCCGTGGTTGCGGGACGAGTGAGGGTGACTTTTCGCTGCAGGGCTGGGTCGACGATCTGCGCAATGCGATCGATCACTTGATCGAAGAGACGTCACCGTCGGGGATCTGGATCATCGGCTCGTCGACGGGCGCCTCGCTGGGACTGTGGGTTGCGGCCGACGACGAACGAGTTCGCGGTGTGGCTGCGCTGGCGCCCCGAGCCGACTTCGACGACTGGGCCGCTCAGCCGCGCAAGTTTCTGGAGCACGCTCGCGAGATCGGGGCGATCCGCACGGCGGGCTTCCCCAAGCAGATGGACGAGTGGTCGCGCGAGCTGCGTCGATTTCGGCCATTGGATGCCGCGGCCCGGTTTGCGCCACGGCCACTGCTGATCCTGCACGGCGACGAGGACGACCGGGTGCCCGAGGCAGACTCGCGCCAGGTGGCTTCGGCGCACGGCAACGCCGATCTGCGGATCATCGCCGGTGGTGGGCATCGCTTGCGTCACGACCCGCGCGGCGTGGCGATCCTGCTCGGCTGGCTGGACCGCCAACGCAACGAATCCGACGACTGACCGACCTGGACCGCCGACACGCCCCTCGGCAGCCGCTGTAGCCGCTGTAGCCGCTGTCAGCGACCGGGCGAACGCTCATGACCCGGCACGAAGCGTTCGCCTTCGTCGCGGGCTTGCCAGGTGCAGACGCAGGCTTCGTTGCCGTCGGCGTCGGCCAGGATCCAGAAGCTCGGTGCCGATTCGTCGGAAACCAGCCGGCCGCCGGCCGTGAGGGCGGCAGCGATCCGCGCCTCGGCTTCGTCGTGGGCGACGGTGACATCGAGATGGATCCGGTTGCGTACCGGCCGCGGTTCGTCAAGCTGCTGGAACCACATGGATGGGCCGATCCGCAGCGGGTCGATCAACGCCTCGCTGCCGTCATCCACGTAGCCGAGTACCGCCCTCCAGAACGGCATGATCGCCGACGCGTCCATCGTGTCGATCGCGATCTCCAGTTCGGTCAAGCGGTCGTGCTCGGGCCGCGTGCCGGTGCGTTCGAGCAGGCGGGAGATCGACGTGGCCAGGGTGATGTCCCGCTCGGTGATCCCACCGGCGTCATGGCTGTTCATCGCCACATGGACCAGCGAGTAACGAATGTCGATTTCCGGATGGTGCTGCTGTTCCTCGGCCAACTCGCCGATCGCGTTGACAAACGCCACCGCTTGGCGGAAGTCGTCGAAGCGGATCGTCAGGTGCAACCGACCGAGCAGGTACCGCCAGCCCGGCGCCCGACGTGACGCTTCAGTGCGGGTCAGGGTGGAGCGTGATGCGGTCATGCCCAACTCTGTCAAGAATCAACAAGGCGCGCTGTGCAGCCCGTTCGGGTGGGTGCTGTGCCACCGCCAGGCCGACTCGATGATCTCGTCCAACCCGTATCGCGCCTCCCACCCCAGCGTCTGGCGGATCAGCGTCGGGTCCGCGTAAGTGGAAATCGGGTCACCGGCCCGACGTGGACCGATCGAATACGGCACGGCGCCACCGCTGATCCGCTCGGTGGTGTTGATCACCTCGAGCACGCTGCTGCCGGTACCCGTGCCAACGTTCAAGGCGATCGATGGGCCTCCGCCGGCCAGGTAGTCGAGCGACTTCAGGTGAGCATCGGCCAGGTCATCGACGTGGATATAGTCGCGGATGTTGGTGCCGTCCGGGGTGGGGTAGTCGCCGCCGTAGACCGTCAGCGCCGGGATCACCCCCAGCCGGGCCTTCATCACGATCGGGATCAGGTTTTGGCTGAACCGCCAGTCCTCGCCGATGGCCGTATCGATGCTGGCCCCGGCGGCATTGAAGTAACGCAGTGCCACGGTGCGCAGCCCATGCGTGTGGCCGTACCAGCCAAGGATCCGCTCGACCATCGCCTTCGATTCGGCGTACACGCTTTCCGGATGGATCGGGGCGCCCTCGTCGACGATCGAGTTGGGTGGGGTGCCGTACACCGAGCAGGACGAGGAGAACACGATCTGGCCGACTCCGGCGGCGAGCATTGCTTCGACCAGCGCAGCGGTGCCAGCGACATTGTTGTGCCAGTAGCGCTCGGGGTGTTCCATCGACTCGCCGACCGCTTTGTACGCCGCGAAGTGAACGACTTGGTCGACGTGGTAGTCGCCGCACACCGCGGTCACCGCTGCCCGATCAGCGATGTCGGCGACGACGAGCGGCGCGCCCAACACAGCGCGCTCATTGCCCAGCTCCATCGAGTCGAGCACCACCACCTCTCGTCCGGCGGCGCGCAGCTGGCGGACGGTGTGCGACCCGATGTACCCGGCGCCGCCGGTAACCAGCGTCGTCACCGGCGCAGCCCGTCGCGGTAAGCGCGGCATGCCGTGTAGGTGGGCAGCAGTCCGTTGCCGATCGCATCGTCCAGCGTTGGTGCGGCGCTGTCCTTGGGCGACAGCAACAGCTCGCCGATGTCGTCAGGCAATACCAGGCCGATCGCCGGGTCCAGCGGAGACAGGCCCAGCTCGCGCTGTGGGTTGTACACCTCGCTGACCAAGTAGGTGACGGTGGCCACTTCCGACACGGCAACGAATGCGTGACCGAGGCCTTCAGCGAGATACACCGAGTTGCGATTCTCGTCATCGAGGCGTACCGACTCCCACCGGGCGAAGGTGGGTGAGCCGACACGAAGGTCGACGACGTAGTCGATCACCGCACCCGACGTGGTGGTGACGTACTTCGCCTGACCCGGTGGGACCAGCGCGTAGTGGATGCCGCGCAGGGTGCCTCGGCGGGACACGGACGTGTTGGCCTGGCGGACGACGAACGAGTGTCCGATCGCTTCCTCCAGTGCCTCGTAGCGGTAATGCTCCAGAAACACGCCTCGATCGTCGGCGTGCTGGGTGGGTGTGAACGCGAACGCACCTTCGATTGCAAATGGCCGAACCTTCACGCACCCTCCTCCGAGGCGAATGAGCGTATCCCCGCTGTCGGTCGCCTTCTTCGGTGGCTCTGCCGATGGTGCGGCTGCGTCCACACGGTTACGATCGACGCGATCGCAGCGCAGCCACCGACGCAGACCATCGGCAACCTCCACGCTGTGGTCCCCTACGACGCCTCGAACAGTTCGGTTCGTGTCCGTGTGCTGCACTGGTTCCAGCGAGTTGGCGTGGGCACGATCCACGGGCCGGGTTTCAACAGTGGCGATCTCCCCGATGATGCGACGGTGCTGCTGTTGCGCAATGCGCGCAAATTCACCCGTGGTCGTCACGAGGCGCGCCTGCTGTCCTCGGCCAAGCTGGGGATCTACGAGCTCGACGATGGGCTGCCATGGGACGATGGGGCGCTGCCGGATCTGGGGCGATGGTGGAAACGGCCGTGGCCGCGCTCGCTCGTCGCCGCCCGTGCGGCGGTTGCGGCTGACCGGATGATCGTTGGCAACCAGGTGCTGGCCGACTGGGCGGTGGACCATTGCAGCGACGTGCGCCTGATTCCAACCTGTGTCGAACCGGACGATTATGTCGACAAGACCGACTTCGAGGTCGGCGAGGTGCCGTTGATCGGTTGGATCGGCAGCCCGGCCACCGAGCACTTCGTGACCCAGATCGCACCGGCCCTGGCGGTGATTCATCAGCGTCTTGGGGCTCGACTGCAATTGGTCTCCGGCACGGGTGCGACGCCGGCCGCTCTTGCTCCGTTCACCGATCGTGTGATGTGGAACGAGGCGGTTGCCGCGCAGCTTCCGGCGCGCTGGGACGTTGGAATCATGCCGCTGCACGACGGTGTCTACGAGCGAGCCAAATGTGGTTACAAGGTGTTGCAGTACGCCAGCGCCGGGCTGCCCACGGTGGGCAGCCCGGTCGGCGTCAACCGCCAGATGCTCGAGCAGATGGACGGGTTCAGCGCGACAACAACCGAGGAGTGGGTCGACGCGCTGACCAGCGTGCTCGGCGAATCCGCCAGCCGTCGTCAGCAGCGTGGCCGCGCGGGTCAGGCAATGGCCGTGACCTATTCATATAGGGAGTGGGAGCCAGCGTGGCGCGACGCCGTCGGACTTTCACCGGCGAGGGCCTAGTCATGCGTGTCGTCCACGTGATCACCGAGGGCGAGATCGGCGGGGCGCAGACCCATGTTGCTGACTTGGCCCGCTGGCAGCAGCGCCACGGCGACGAGGTAGCCGTGGTCACCGGCACCGACGGGCAGATGTGCCGCCTGCTACGCGACGCAGATATAGAGGTAGAGGTCAGCTCGTCGCTGGTCCGCTCGGTGAACCCGCTGCGCGATCTGTCAGCGCTGGGCCAGATGGTCGGCACACTGCGCCGCTTGCGCCCGGATGTGATTCACGCCCATTCCTCGAAGGCAGGCGTGCTGGCGCGGTCTGCGGCACGACGGCTGAAGGTTCCAGCGGTGTACACGGCGCACGGCTGGCCCTTCCAACCGCAGGCCGGGTGGAAGCAGCGGGTGATCTCGCGGCTCGGTGAAACAGCGATGGGTCATTGGTGGGGTGACGTGATCTGCCTGACCCCGGCGGAGATCGATCTGGCCCGCCGGTTGCGTGTGGTACCCGAGCAGCGCCTGCATCTGGTCCCACTGGGGATCCCCGACTCCGGTCATTCCGCGCCGCAGGGCAACGCCGACGGTCCGGTCAAGTTGATCATGGTCGCCCGTTTCTCCCCGCCGAAGGACCAACGCGGCGTGATCGAAGCGCTTGCGCTGCTGGGCGCTGATCACTGGCGGATGTCGTTCGTAGGTGACGGTCCCGGCCGCGCCGACTGCCAGGCGCTCGCCAGTTCGCTGGGCATCGACCAGCGGATCGACTTCCTCGGCGAGCGCGACGACGTCGCTGCCTTGTTGGCAGACCATGACATTGCGGTGCTGTGGTCGGATTACGAAGGCATGCCCTTGGCGGTGATCGAGGCGCTGCGTGCCGGCCGGCCGATCGTCTCGTCCGATCTACCGGGAGCACGGGCGATCATCGGAGATTCCGTTGCGGGCCTGCTCGCCAACACCTGCGCAGCACTGGCGAAAGCGCTCGACGGACTGATCGCGGATACGTCTCGCCAGCGCCAGATGGGCGCCGCCGGACGGGCCAGGTTCGAGGATCAGTTCGTGATCGATGTGATGGCCGAGCGCCTCGCCGGCGTGTACCGGGCAGCCGCACGGTGAACAGAGTGTTCGTGAATCCTTGATGTTGATCGGCGAACCTGCTAGGGGCGCCGAATCGTGAACTGGAACTCGTTTCCAGCGCGATTCGAGAAAATGCTTGATTCGCTTAGGTTTCGTTCCCGTACGTGCGTCAGGTTGCGGTAGGGGACACGATTGCCTCGAAGCTGGTGCTCAGAGACACAATCGCCGGATCGCTGCAACCAGCGCTGCTCGGGGCGGCGAGCGGTGGGGGATCATCCCCCAGGCCGCTTCGGGGATTTCACCCGCGATGGTGTTTGCGTCGGACGTCGCAACCGGATAGGTTCATGTCGGCTCGATCTGCACCCGCAGAGTTGCCCGAGTCTCATACCTCCGGAAAGGGAGACACCATACAATGACCATCAATGCGAAAGGCCTTAAGCGGTCTCGCCTGGTGAAACTGGCGGCGGGGGCCTCCCTGGCCGGTAGCGTTCTCGGGCTGATCGGTGCCGATGTTGCTAAGGCCGCAGTTTCTGCGCCGACTGCCGTCACTGCCACCCTGGTGGCCGGACCGGCTCTGAACGTAAACTGGTTCCCGCCGAGCATGGGAACGGCAACCATCTACAAGGTTGAGGTGGACGACTTCAGCACCGCGGGCGTCGATTTCACCCAGGTCGTGTTTGCGCCCACCACCAGCCTCAACGGCATTGCCGTCACCCCTGGCAAGACGTACAACGTCCGCGTTTCCGCTGACGACGGTTCGCTCGCCCCGTCCTGGTCGAATTGGGCCACGCCGGTCGTCGTTCCCCCGGCAGTGCCGGTGTGGACGAAGGGTTGCTACCCCGTCACCGATTACCAGCCGTGGTGCACCGTTGCTGACTTCGTCAAGCAGCAGTACCAGGATTGGGCTGGCCGCGCTCCGTTGCTCAACGAGCTGAACTACTGGGTCCAGCAGATTGTCGACGCCGACTGGTCGCCGACGGATGGCGACCCCGCCCCGGGAACCTCGTTCACGCAGGCTGGCATTCGGATGATGAACGCGCTGCGCGTTGGGGACTACCCGCAAGCGAACAAGGACACCGGCCCGGTTGCTGGTCCGGTGACCCGTCTGTACGTGGCGATGTTCCTGCGTAACCCGGAGTACAGCGGTTACATGTACTGGCTGGGCGCAGCGAAGACCGGTATGACGATGGAGAGCATCGCCAACTTCTTCGCCAACTCACCCGAGTTCCAGGCCCGCTACGGCACGAAGACCAACGCCGAGTTCGTCTCGCTGGTGTACAACAACGCCTTCAGCCGTAACCCGGACATGGGCGGTTTCAACTTCTGGATGGAGCAGCTGAACAGCGGCAAGAGCCGTGGCTACCTGCTGTACATGATGGCTGAGACGCCTGAATTCACCCAGAAGTCGTGGGGCGCCGCCCTTGGTACCGAGATCTACGCAGCGATGCTGAAGCGTGTCCCGACCCCGGCCGAGTACTGGGACCTGCAGGCCGCAGGCACCGGTCTCCTCGCCCGTGACGTCTACAACAGCATCGTGAACAAGGTCGATTACCTGGCCCGCATCACGCCTCGGTTCCCGTAAGGAATACTGAAGAAGTAACAACTCCTTCAACAACGAAGAAGGGCCCCCGCTTCGGCGGGGGCCCTTCGACGTTTTCCGGATCTGGGCATCCCGTCTGATCGCCGTTGCCAAGCGATCAGGCGGGATGCCCCTTGCGGTGTTGACGCCGAGCGGTCGGCCCGATGATGCCGAACGAAGGAAATACCACCGATAGAGTGCCGGGGCTCCGCCAAGGAAAGGAACCCATGAAGCGCGCCTTGATCACAGGAATCACCGGACAGGACGGACGTTTTCTGGCCGATCTGCTGCATGACAAGGGGTACCAGGTGTACGGCTTGCTCAAGGGCCAGGCCAACCCGAAGGCCGAGCTGGTGCGCAGCGAGCACCCGTTCGTCGATCTGGTCGAAGGCGACCTGACCGATCTGACCTCGCTGGTGCGAGCCGTCGAGATCGCTGCCCCGGACGAGGTCTACAACCTCGGCGCGGTGTCGTTCGTGGCGATGAGCTTCACGCAGGCCGAGCTGACCGCCAACGTCACCGGTGTCGGCGTGCTGCGCATCCTGGAAGCGATCCGGATGTTCGACAAGGCCCACGGCAGCACGACGCGCTTCTACCAAGCGAGCAGCAGCGAGATGTTTGGCAAGGTGCGCCAGACGCCGCAAAACGAACTGACCCCGTTCTACCCGCGTTCGCCGTACGGCTGCGCCAAGGTCTACGGCCACGACATCACCGTCAACTACCGCGAAAGCTACGACATGTTCGCCTGCTCGGGCATCTTGTTCAATCACGAAAGCGAACGCCGCGGTCTCGAATTCGTCACCCGCAAGATCACCAACGCGGTCGCCCGGATCAAGCTGGGGCTGCAGGACGGACTGGCTCTCGGCAACCTCGATCCCCGGCGCGACTGGGGATATGCCGGCGATTACGTCGAGGCGATGTGGCTGATGCTCCAGCAGGACGAGCCCGACGACTACGTGGTGGCCACCGGCGAAACCCACGAGGTACGCGAGTTCGTGCAGAAGGCGTTTCAGCACGCGGGGATCGACGACTGGGAGCGCTACGTCACGACCGACCCGCGCTTCTTCCGCCCGGCCGAGGTCGACCTGCTCGTCGGCGACGCGTCGAAGGCAGAAGACAAGCTCGGCTGGAAGCGCAAGGTTGGCTTCGACGAACTGGTGGCCAGGATGGTGGACCACGACCTGGCTGTCGAAGCCACCCACTGACCCCCCGTGCCCGGCAGCCTGCGGAGACAGGCTGATACGATTTGGCAGGTGACCCAAGGCAACCCTGACGATTGGCGCGACGTCGTTCTGCCCGTATCGGATGACGGTCCGCTTGGCCAGGTCCGCTCCTTCGTGGCCAACGAACAGGTGGCCGCCGGAGAATGCATCGTGTCGGATGACGGCGAGCCGGGCGTGGTGATTGTCGGTCGCAACGAGTCCGGCGAATCAGTCGGCATGTTGATCTCGATGCCGCTCGCCGAGGAACTGAGCCAGCACCTGCGCGACCTGGTCAACGCCCACCTGCGCCGCAAGCTGCACGGCTGAAGGCAACTCGACGATGATCGTTGTATCGAGCGGATGCCAGAGCGGGGCGATCACCGCCGCGCTGGCTGGCATGCTGCCGGACGATCACGTCGCCGTCACCGCTCCGTTCGGACCTGACGCTTCACTGCACGATGCGCTCGCGCAGACACAGACGTGGGTGACCTCGTTCTCGCCCGACCAGATCCGACAGCAGCTCGCCCCTCTGAAGATTCCGCCACGGGTCATCGCCGTTCCGAATCTCTACTTCCGCGGCTTCCACCCCGACATCTTCCATACCCCGCACCCAGCGGGCGGAATGCTCGGCTCCGCAGCCGGCGAGTACTCGTCGGCGCTGGTCCTGTACGGGTGGAGGCAGGGCCTGGATGCGGATCAGATTCGGCGCTGCTTTCGCGCCGAGGTCTACCAAGCGTTGGGCTACTACTCGGTGTGGTCCAGCGCGCTGCAGGTCGTCCGTGAGCGGTTCGATGACTCCGACCTGGCATTTGCCGACTGGTACCTACCGCTGGTGCGCGGTGGGGCGTTCATGTTGACCGACAACCATCCGACGGTCGCCGCGCTCGTCCAACTCGCCCGACAAGTCGCCAAGCTGCTGAACGCCGATCCAGCCCTGGTCGAGATGCCGTGGGACACGGTGATCCCCGACGGGCTCTTAGCAACGTCCACCGTATGGCCGGTGTACCCCGAGCTGGCCGCTGTGCTGGGCGTGCGCGGCGGCTACGTGTGGCGTTGCCGCGATGGACAACTACTTGGCCTGGAGCCGTTCATCGAGCAGACATTGCGCCAGTATCGAGACGTCGATCCGCAAGCGGTGGGTGGCCCGCATTTCATCGACGACCCGCAGATCGCCGAGCTGTGCGCCGTCCACAAGCGCGCCGGGGTCGCCTGATGGTTGACGACACCGCCCCCACTCATCCGTATGCGGCGAACGCCGATTACCAGCGTTGGCACCGCGGTGTCACCTGGGTACCACCTGGTGCGCTGGACCCGATGGTCAATCCGCGGATTCGAGTCACCGAGCAGGATCGGGTGGCCACGATCGGTAGCTGCTTCGCTCAGCACCTGTCGCGTCACCTGATGCGCAGTGGACTGAACTACTACGTCGCCGAGACCGCGCCACCGGAACTGAGCCCGACCGACAGCGCCGATCGGCAGTACGGGGTGTATTCGGCTCGATACGGCAACGTCTACACCGTCGCTCAGGCCGAGCAGCTGATCGCTCGCGCCTTCGGCAACTTCGCCCCCGTCGACCACTGCTGGACTCATCCGTCGGGCGGGTACGCCGATCCGTTCCGGCCGACGGTCGAGCCGAACGGCTTCTCGTCGGTCGACGCGCTCGAGGCCGACCGAAATTCGCACCTGGCGGCAGTGCGGACCATGTTCGAACAAAGCGACATCCTCGTGTTCACGTTGGGGCTCACCGAAGCCTGGCGATCACGCCTCGACGGAGCGGTCTACCCGACCGCTCCCGGTGTCAACGCCGGGACATACCAGCCCGACGTCCACGAGTTCGTCAACTTCGATATCGACCAGGTCCGCGCCGGCCTGATCCGCTTCTGCGAGGCAGTCCGGGCGATCAACCCGCGGGTGCGCGTCCTGCTGACCGTGTCGCCCGTGCCGCTGGTGGCCACGTATGAACCTCGCCACGTTCTGGTGTCCACGACCTACAGCAAGTCGGTGCTGCGCGTTGCCGCCCAAGCGGCCCTTGACCAACTGCCATACGTCGACTACTTCCCGTCGTACGAGATCATCAGCACGGCCAGCACGTCGCGCAACTACTACCGCGACGACCTTCGCGAAGTGACCGACATGGGTGTGGCCCACGCGATGCGCTGCTTCACCCACCACTTCATCCACGCCCGACCGTGGTCGGCAAGTATCGATGCTGCGCCGGCGATTGCCGCCGGTGCTGGCGACAGCGGCGCCGACGTGATCTGTGACGAGGCAACCATCGCCGCGGCGATCGAAGCGAGCCGATGAGCTCGATGAACCAGTCCGTCGTCCCGTTCAACGATCTCAGCCGGTCCACGCCCCAGGAATCGGCAGGCACGATGGAAGCGATCCAGCGCGTCGTCCAACGTGGGCACTATCTGCTCGGCCCGGAAACCGAAGCGCTCGAGTCCGAACTGTCCGCCTACGTGGGCGTCGCCCACAGCATCACCTGCGCCAACGGCACAGACGCACTGCGCCTGGCGATGCTGGCACTGGGAATCGGTGCCGGCGACGTCGTGCTGACCGCCGCCAACGCTGGCGGCTATTCGACGATCGCGGCGCGCAGTATCGGGGCGCGCTTGGCCTATGCCGATGTCGATCCCGCGACCTTGCTGGTCAGCCCAGACAGCCTTGAAGCCGCCCTGGTGCGGACCAGCACGCCGCTGGCCGCGGTGGTCGTCACCCATCTCTACGGGCGATGCGCGCCGATGACCGCGATCATCGAATGGGCCGAGCGTCGCGGAATCCCGGTCATCGAAGACGCAGCCCAATCGCTCGGCGCCCTCCATCAGGGACGCCAGAGCGGTTCGTTCGGTCAGATCTCGACGACCAGCTTCTACCCGACGAAGAACCTCGGCGCGCTGGGTGACGCCGGCGCGGTGTTCACCAACAGCGACAAGCTCAACGCGCGGGTCCGCGCCCTGCGTCAATACGGGTGGGCCAAGAAGTATCACATCGGCATCACCGGCGGGGTGAACTCGCGAATCGACGAGATCCAAGCTGCCGTCCTCCGTGACCGGTTGCCCCGTCTCGATGCGATGAACGAGCGCCGTCGCCAGATTCACCGACGCTACGAGACGGCCGCGGCCGCCAACGCTGACCGGGTCCGACTGGTCAACATCGCCAGCCCGGAGTTCGTCGGACATCTGGCTGTGATCATCGTCGATCACCGCGACGAAGCCGCCCAACGGTTTCGCGAGGCGGGAGTACAGACCGATGTGCACTACCCCGTACCCGATCATCGCCAGTCCCCATTCGAGGCCTCCGACGCTGTCTCGCTGCCCGTCACGGAACGAGCTGTCACCCAAATCCTGTCGATCCCGCTCTTTCCGTCGCTCACGGATTCTGAAATCGACCGGGTCTGTCAGGTACTTGCCACGCTGTGAATGCCGAACCAGCGTTCTCCGTGGTGGTGCCGGTCTACGGCAATCGCGACAGCCTGCCCGACGTCGTCAAGGCGCTCGAGTACCTGCAAGGAACCCTTGACGTCGCGGTTGAAGCGGTGTTCGTTATCGATGGATCACCGGACGACAGCTTGCACGTTCTCCGCGACCTGCTTCCCGCTGCCGGATTCCAGTCACAGCTGGTCTCCCATTCGCGCAACTTCGGAGCATTTGCCGCAATTCGCACCGGGTTCATGTCGGCGCGCGGTGCGGTCATCGCGGCGATGGCCGCCGACCTGCAGGAACCGATCGACCTGATCGCCGAGCTCTACCGTCAGATCGCCTCAGGCGCGTATGACGTCGCTGTCGGGGCGCGGCGATCGCGCCAGGATCCGCCGATCACCAAGCTGCTGTCCAACGCGTACTGGCGCACCTATCGTCGCTTTGTGCAGTCGCAGATTCCTCGTGGGGGCGTCGACGTCTTCGCCTGCACCCGCCAGGTGGCCGAGACACTCGGCCAATTTGTCGAGTCGAATTCCAGTTTGATCGGACAGCTTTATTGGGTGGGGTATCGCCGCGTCGAGGTGCCCTATGGACGGGTCGAGCGCCAACATGGCAAGAGCAGTTGGACCCTGCGCAAAAGAATGAAATACATGCTCGACAGTGTGTTCTCGTTCACGGATTTACCGATCTCGCTGATCCTCGCGGTGGGCATGATCGGGACGGTGTTGGCGCTGGTCGGCGCCTTCGTCGTGCTGATCAGTTGGCTCGCCGGAGCGATCACCGTGCCCGGCTACACCGTCACGATGATCGTGCTTCTGCTCGCTTCCAGCAGTATCCTCTTTGCGCTTGGGCTGGTCGGCACCTATGTATGGCGGACCTACGAGAACACCAAGATGCGACCAAACGCGATCGTGATGGCGCGCGAAACCTTCCAACCAGAGCCGTAGAGAGATCCACCAGGAGCTGAGCGCGATGGAGTATTTCCTTCACCCCAACGGACTCTGCGAGTCGACCTCGGTGGGAGCACGAACGCGAATCTGGGCCTTTGCTCACGTGCTCGCCGGGGCCGTTATTGGTACCGACTGCAACATCAACGACGGCGTGTTTATCGAGAATGATGTGAGGATCGGCGACCGGGTGACGGTCAAATCGGGCGTGCAGCTGTGGGATGGCGTCACCCTGGAAGACGATGTGTTCGTCGGTCCGAACGCGACGTTTACGAACGATCCGTTTCCCAGAAGCAAGCGACGGCCCGAACAGTTCGATCGGACGATCATTCGCCAAGGTGCCTCCGTGGGGGGCAACTCGACAATTCTGCCGGGTCTGACCGTGGGCCGATTTGCAATGGTCGGGGCAGGCTCCGTGGTAACTCGCGACGTGCCGGAGTACGCGATCGTGATGGGCAACCCGGCGCGCGTCGTCGGCTACACCGACACGGTTTCACAAGCGTCCGACGAGGCAGCTCGTGTTGGTCGGGGCTCGGTCGCTGTCCACGCCGCGGACGTTGCTGCGACGGCCAGCGGCGCACGACTGATCGAGCTGACGACTGCAGTGGATATGCGCGGCGAGTTGGTCGCTGGGCAGGTCGGCTCCGAGTTGCCGTTCGTCCCGCAGCGCTTCTTCGTGGTCCATCAGGTCCCCTCGGCGCACGTGCGCGGTGCCCATGCTCACCTGCATTGCGAGCAGGTATTGGTCTGTCTGGTCGGCAGCGTCAATGCCCTGGTCGACGACGGCACGAGCCGCGTCGAGTTCCTGCTGAACAGCCCCTCGACCGCCCTGTATATGCCTGCGTTGACATGGGGCACGCAGTACCAATACTCGGCCGACGCGGTGCTGCTGGTGCTTGCCTCGCAGCCTTACGACGTGGCTGATTACGTCAGGGATTACGACGAGTTTCGGGCGATCGTTGCCGCTCGGTCTGCGTCTTGAGTATCTCGCTTCATTCGCTGAGATCGAACGTCGATCAAGCAAGCCCGGTCGAAGGCACCTGGGTGCGCTGGCCGGCGGTGGATCGCCAGATGGCCTGCGACCTGGTGGTGGTCACCCTGCTCAGCGCGGCGGCGCTGTACCTGAGCATGCGGTTGTGGCAGGTCGACCTGTCGTCGCCGTTGCACTACGAAGGCGATGGCCTGTACTCGCTCCGTGACGCGATAACGATGAAGCAGACCGGCTGGGTGCAGACCAGCCCGCGCTTGGGTGCCCCATTTGGCCAGTCGATGTACGACTACCCGATGTCGGTCGACAACGGGAATTACGTCGTCATGCGTTTCCTGTCGGTGTTTGTGCACGACCCGATTCGGCTGATCAACGCCTTCTTCCTCGCCGGATTCTTCTCGACCTCGTGGATCGCCTACCTGGCATTGCGCTCGATCCGCAGCCATCGCGCTCCGGCGATCGCTGGTGCCGTGATCTTTACCTTCGCCCCGTACCACTTCTTGCGCGGCGCTCATCACCTGTTTCTCGGCGTCTCGTCGTGGGTGCTGGCCGTCGCCGTGGTGCTGGCCGTGCGTTCGGCCGCGGGCGACACGATTACGTCGCGGCGATCGTCGGTTGCCCGTCCATGGCGGCGCGGGCTCTTGGTGGTTGCGCTGTGTTTGATCTGCGGGTCGTTCGGGGCGTATTACGCCGTGTTTAGCGCGATCACGATCGTTGCTGCCGGGATCATTGGAGCGATCGCCTTTCGCGTGTGGCGTCCGGTGTTGGCTGGTCTGCAACACGCGGCCGTGATCGGTGCGGCGGTGATCCTGAACCTGGCGCCGACGATCCTGTACCGACTGCGCAACGGCCCCAACCCGGTTGCCGTCAGCCGCGATGTCGCCGAACTCGACATCTATGGGCTGCGCGTGTCGCAGATGTTGACCCCGGTGCGCGGCCATGTCTTTGCCCCGCTCGATTGGCTCTCGGGCACGCTGATGCGTGGTTACACCTCCGAGCCGAGCCAGTTCTTGGGCATCGTTGGGTCGATCGGCCTCCTTGGGATGATCGGCTCGGTGCTCTTGGCCGGCATCCGCCGCCGCGGACCGTCTGACCGCGATCCGCGGTTCATCTTCGCTGTGCTCACGCTGTGCTGGATCCTGTTCGCCACAACCGGTGGCCTGGACTGGGTCCTGGCGATCGTCAAATTCCAGCTGATCCGCTCGTGGAGTCGGACTTCGATTCTGCTTCTGTTTCTGGCGATTGCCTGGCTCGCTCTCGGCATCACTCATTGGATCGAGGCGCGACCGGCGCACCTCGAAGACAAGGAGGGAAGGCAGCGCTGGCAGCGGTGGCCAGTGATCGCCGCCGCACTCGTGGCGACCATCGCCGTGGTCGATCAGGTTCCGTTTAGCATCGTGCCGAAGACCACCAAGTGGGCGGCGTCGTATCGCAGCGACCAGGCGTTCTTCGGGGCGCTGGAAGCCGACCTGCCGACCGGTGCGATGGTCTATCAGCTGCCGTATCGACGCTTCCCGGAGGAGCAGCCAACGGCTGAATCGTATGACTACGACCTGCTTCGCCCATTCATCAACACGACCACGCTGCGTTGGAGCTACGGCGGGATGAAGGGACGCGCCGGCGATTGGCAGGACAACCTCGTCGGCCTTTCACCCGAGCGGCTCACCGAGGCGCTGTCGGCGGCTGGCTTCGATGGCGTGTTGATCGATCGGTACGGCTACGTCGACAGCGGCGCAGCGTTGGAAGGCCAGCTGGCGACGCTGCTGGGGGCAAGCCCGGCGACGAGCGAGGACGGGCGCTGGTCGTACTTCTCGATGACCTCGGTGCGCCAACGGCTGACGGGTGATCAGCGCACGGCGTTGGCCGACGCCTTCCTGTCGCCGGTACGTGTGGTGGCCAACGGCTGCTCGAATCCTGAGCCGGTGGCCGGATCGCTGATGCGCTGGTGCGGCTCGCGGGTCACGCTCGATCTGACGGATCCGCTGGTCGACCGCCCCAAGCATCTGCGGGCCCGCTTGGTGGCCGGGACCGGAACGGGAACTGTCTTGATCAGTGTCGACGGGACCACCACCAGTTACCCGATCTCGAAGGATGGCACGGCGATCGATCTCGCCCTGCCGCTTCGTTCCGGGCAGCAGATTCGGTTGAGCGCCGACGTGCAACGAACCTGGGCGCCGAACGATTACCGCGACCTCCGCTTCCAGATCGTCGACCTCACCGTGCTGCCGGCTGAGCTGCCGTGGGGGAGCGGGTAGCACAACGGCGCCGCGGGACCGGCCCTGGCTAGGCTCAGCTGCACGTATGGACGCTCACGCCACCGAAACCGTCGACGAGATTCGCCGACTGACAAACGCCGCGCTCGGCCGAGCCGACGTTGGTCCGATCACGCCAAAGCCGGATCGGGTGGCCATCGAAAACGAGCTGCGCAACGCTGCAGAACACGAGCTGGTCGACACGATTCCCGGCGGTGGGGGCGGTCTGAGCGGGCGAGTCAAGACCCTGGTGATGCGGCTCTCGGCGTTCAGCTGGTCGCGGCAGCGTTCCGTCAACTACTCGCTGCGCCAGACCATCGTCCGCCTGCTTGACGAGATCGACGATCTGCGCTCAAGCATCGACGTCGCCGAGCAGCGTGCCGCATTGCGCGCCACCGTCACCGCCGCCGAACTGAAGCGCCTCGGCGACCAGCTCGGCACGAACGCTCATGACCCGGCACCTAGCGTTCGGGCGAACGCTCACGACGACGTTTGGTGCCTGGCACCAAACGTCGTTGCTAACGATGGCGATTCGGAGCTTGACGCGATGTACGGCCGGCTTGAGGCGGCGTTTCGGTCGGCGGACTCCGTGCTCCAGGAGCGACTGGGTGGGTACCTCGGGGACCTCGAATTTCTTCGTGGGGGGAATCTGCCGTTGCTGGATATCGGCTGCGGACGCGGCGACTTCCTCGCCGTGTTGCGCAACGCCGGGATTGCGGGTCGCGGCATCGACCAGAACGCCGCCGCGGTCGCCGAGGCCACGGCCAACGGCCTCGACGTCACCCAGGGCGATGCGCTGGAATATCTGGCCACTGTCGCCTCCGGATCGTTGGGTGCGGTCGTCGCACTGCATGTCGTCGAACACCTTCAACCCGAAACCTGCCTTGCGCTGGTCGACGAGGCGCGGCGTGTGCTGGCCCCCGGAGGGCTGCTGATTCTGGAGACGCCGAATCCCACCAACCTCGCGGTCGGCGCGGCGTCCTTCTACCTCGACCCCACCCACGTCCGCCCGGTCCCCGCCGACTACTTGCAGTTCCTGGTCCGCGACCGCGGCTTTGACGACGTGGAAGTGCGTTTCCTGCACGCTTTGCCAGAGTATGAGGCCACGATTGAGCTGCCGGAACAACCCAATGGTCGAGCGTTCGCGGCCCTGGTCGACGACCTCAAATGGGCGTTGAAGGGCCCGTTGGATTACGCCGTATTGGCACGGTGCCCCGGCCGCTGATGACGCCGCTCCGCATCGCGATCATCAAGCCTGACTGGAAGATCCACGGTGGTTTCGAACTCGTCGTCGATCGTCTGAATGAGCACCTGAGTGCGCAGGGCCACCAACTGACCGTGGCTGGCTACGCGGCGTGGCCGGTGCCCCACCGGATCTACGGCCGTGACATCGCCGACGACGTTTGGAATCAGGCTCCGGACTTCTTTCGCTACCTCGCCCAGGTCGAGATGTGCCAGCGGATCCGCCTGCAGCACGCCGATCTGGTGATCAGCACCCAGCCGCCTACCTACGCCGCCGAGCATGGCCGGCACCTCGCCCTCTTCTACCATCACGCCCGCCGGTTCTATGACCTGGGCGACTACGTGGCCAGGATCGAAGGGGCCGACGGGTCGCTCCTCGCCGCGGCGAGCCAGGCGGTGCGTCAGATCGACAACGAGTTGTTCGACAAGGTGACGTTGATGCTCGCTGGGTCGGAGACCGTGCGCGAACGCCTGCAGCTGTACAACCACCGATATTCCGGGGTCGACGTGTTCCACGCTGGCCCATCGATCGATCCACCGGCGGATCTCGGCGCGACGCGCAATCGCACGGTGCTCAGCGTGGGTCGCCACGAGTTCCCCAAACGCACCGAACTGTTCGTCCAGGCGATGTACCTGACCGACCGAACCCACGGCGTGTGCGTCGGTTCCGGCGGGCGGCTCGGATCCGTCAAGGAGTTGGACGCCCAGTTGGCAAACGGGCACGTTCCCGGCGAGACGTCCGGTGATGCACTGTGGTTGCGACCTGTCGAACCCGTGGAGCGCGGCACGCACGAGGATCGACGTCCTGAGCAGAGCCGGATCGAGTTCATGGAGAACGTCGAGGTCGCCACGTTGCAGCAGCTGATGCTGACCTCGCTGTGCCTGGTTGCGCCAGCGTTGCTGGAGGACTACGGGCTGACTGCGATCGAGGCGATGCAACATGGCCTTCCGGTAATCACCTGTCGAGATTCCGGACATCTGACGCACTTTGTCGAACACGGGGTGACCGGGTTCGTCGTCGAACCGAACGGAGCGGCGATCGCCGAGGCGATTCAAAGCCTGGTGGACGACCCCGACCGGGCGGCGACGATGGGCGCCGCGGCACGCGACTACGCGGCGGCGTTTACCTGGCAGCGGGCCTTCGATGAGTTCGATCAGGCGATCGAGATGGTGATGTCGTGAAGATCGGCGTGGTCTGCCCGCGTGCCGTGCCGTATCTCCGCGGTGGCGCCGAACGGTTATGGGATGGTCTCGTCGAGCACATCCCGCTGCTGACCGAGCATCACGCCGAACTGGTGGCCGTCGACTCGCCCGAGGGCACCCTGCGCGAGGTGGTCGAGAGCTATGCGAAGTTCGACGTTCTCGATGTCTCGCGCTTCGACCTGGTGATCACCTCCAAGTACCCCGCCTGGATGATCTCCCACCCCCGCCATGTGGTCTATACGATGCACCCGCTGCGTGGCCTGTATGACACCTATCGCGGCCCGTTGCGCGTCGACGCGACCGGCTTCACCAGGTTGGGCCGAAAGCTCCGCGATTTGCTTGACATGCTCAGCCCCGGCGCGGCAGATGCCCGCCAGACCGTTCTGGACGCGGCGCTGAACCTGGTGCATGACCTCGAGGCAGATCGCCCTGAGATGGCCTTTCCCGGGCCGCTCGCCCGTCAGCTGGTCCAGTGGTTGGACCGCGACGCGTTCACGGAAGCCAACACGCTGCGTCTGACGGCGATCTCCAAGACCGTTGCCCGACGCCCCGGGTACTTCCCGCCCGAGCGTGACGTCGAGGTGATTTACCCGCCGTCCAACCTGCACGGCCTGCGGCCTGGGCCCGCCGAGCGTCGCCTCTTCACCGCCAGCCGACTCGACGCACCGAAGCGCGTCGAGCTGATCATCGAGGCGATGAGTCATGTCGATGACCCCGACATCGAGTTGCGCATCGCCGGTAGTGGTCCCCAACGTGAGGCGCTGCGCAAGCGTGCGCAGGGCGATCCACGAGTGACCCTGCTCGATCAGCTCACCGATGCCGAACTGGCCGAAGAATACCGGTCGGCCCTGGCCGTGCCGTTCGTGCCCGACGACGAGGATCTTGGCCTGATCACCCTTGAAGCGCAGATGTGCGCCAAGCCGGTGATCACCTGCACCGACAGCGGCGGCGTCACCGAGTTCGTCGACGACGCGGTCAACGGCTTCGTCGTCGCTCCTCACCCGGCGGCGATCGGAGCCGCGTTGCAGCGCCTAGCCAGCGACCCGAAACTGGCCGCCGAACTTGGGCGTCGTGGCGAGGAGCAGGCTCGCACGATCACCTGGAAGTCGACCATCACGGCGCTACTCGAGCAGAACAGGCCGGTCGAACGTCGTGAGCGCAGCCGACCACGGGTGGTTGCCCTGTGTACCTACCCGGCGCACCCCGCCCGACATGGCGGTCAGATCAGGATCAACAGGATGCTGACCGCATTGGCCGAACACGTCGACGTTCACCTGATCGCCCTCGGCGACCGCCGAACGATCGACGTCAGCATCGCCCCCGGTTTCACCCAAACCACGGTGGTCCGCAGCCACGACTGTGAACTACTCGATCGACGCTTCGTCGAACACACACAGGTGCCATGCGGCGACATCGCTGCGGGTCTTGTCGACCAGCTCGGCGACTTCGATGCGACCGCCCGCGCCGAGATCGCTCGGGCCGATGCCGTGGTCCTGTGCCAGCACTACCTGTACAAGTACGCACGTGAGGCCGAGTGTCTGATCCTGGATGCGCAGAACGTCGAGTGGCAGCTCAAGTCGGGGGTCTACCGGCATGGCCCCGTCGCCGATCAGCTGGTCGCCGCGATCAGAGAGTTAGAGATGGAAGCCGTGGCTGCGTCGGTACTGGTGACCGCAGTGAGTTCCGAGGATCTGGACGGACTGATGGGCCTCCAGCCAACGCTCGCTTGATTCGTCGGTGTTCCAAACGGTGGCGATGTCGTGGGTCGCCCGATGATCGAGGGTGAGCAGCGCGTCGCTCGACGCAACGCGCTGCTGGGGTCGTTACAGGCCTTCGGCGCGGGTCAGGGATGCAACCGGATCGCGGTCTTTCTCGGAAGCGCCCATCCACCAAACATCGAAGCCGCCCACCTGGTGGCGGCGACCGCAGAGCGGATGCCAAACGTGGCCTTCGTGCTCGTTGGCAGTCACTGCAACCTGCTCGGTGGGCGGCCGAGCGCCTCCAATGTGATCGTCCGAGGACTCGTCGAGGATGACGAGCTCGAATACCTCCTGTCGGCATGCGATGTTGCCTTGAACCCGGTTGGTGCCGGGTCCGGCACCAACATCAAGATGGTGGACTATTTCGCCTCCGGAGCGCCCACGGTGGCAACCAAGATCGGTGCCCGTGGGCTTGGTGCCCAGGCCGGGCAGCACTACCTCACCACTGCGCCCACTGAACAAGATCTGGAGCTGGCGATTCGCCAGGTGCTGGTCAATCCACGGGCCGCCGCTGAACGAGCCCAGCGCGCTCGGCGGCTCGCCGAACACTTCGACTGGGCGGCGCTCGGTGAGTCCTTTGCCGAGGCGGTCGTGCAGGTCATTGCAGAGGCTGCGAGATGAGCGACGGAATGCTCACCATCGCCGCTGAGTCATCGGTTGCTCAGGTGCGCGAACTGTTGGTCAAGGACGGCGGACGAGCACCAGCAATTCTGTGTTGTGCCGGCGAGGTCGACCAGCAGGTGATCGACGAATTGGTCGCGGCATCCACCCAGCCCGGCACTCCTGTCGGTAGTGCCTCGCCAACTCCGGTGGGTGGGGGTCTGGCGGATGAGGCCACCGTCGTTGGACGGATCGATGGTGCGGCCACGCTGCCGATTCCGTGCCCCCACCTGTTCTTTCTTCCGAACACCGCGGTCGACTTGGTGGCTGATTCGTTGGCCCTGGCCGATGGGCAGTCCAGCTTCTCCGACTGGGCGACCGAGCAACTGGTACGTCTCGGCTGCCGGCACGTGGCCGCGCCGGGTGTCGCCTTCGGGTGGGATCCAACGGCCATCGACCGCACCGGCCTGAGCGATGAGTTCGCCACCAGGGCGCGCCAATACGACTCGTCGTTGCTCGAGCTGCAAACGCTGCGCGCCGAACTTGCTCTGAGACCCGTCAGCGTGGTGATCGACGGCGAGTGCATGGCCGGCGACGTACACACCGGGACACAGCGCGTCGTCCTTGAAGTCGCTCGCGGATTGGCCCGGGCCCGACCGACTGCACGCGTTGCGGTGGCGGTGCCCTCGGAGAGCCGCGCGGTGGTCGCCGAGGCGTTGCGCGGTACGGGCGTCAACGTGGTCGCTCGGCGGTCAACCGAGAAGTTTGATGTCGTCTACCGGCCGTATCAGATGCTGCGGGCCGACGAACTGACATGGTGCCGGGAAGCGGGACATCGCCTGGTGGTCAGCCAGCTCGACATGATCGGGTTCTCCAACCCGTACTACCACCCCTCGACCAGTCTGTTTCTGCTGGCGCGCAACCTGCAGCGAGCGATGATGGCCGAGGCCGACGCGGTGACGTTTATTAGCGAGTTCGGACGTGACGCGGCGCGAGCCGAATGTGCCGAACTCGACGAGTCCCGTCTTCATGTCGTGTGGTGCGGGGCCGACACGATTCCGGCCACCGGAACCCGGCCGAGCAACCTGCCGGAACAGGTCGAGCAGTTCGTCGCCTGTTTGTCGGCGACGTTCTGGCACAAGAATCGGCTCCACGCAATCCGGACCTTTGCCGAGCTGTGCGCCAACCACGCCTTTGCCGGCCACCTGGTGATCGCTGGTCCGGAACCGTTCTATGGGCGATCGACGGATGCCGAATCCGTACTCGTCGACAGCCTGGCCGACGATGTTCAGGCACGAATCCACTATCTCGGCCAGGTCGCCGAAGCAAGCAAGTGGTGGCTGCTCCAGCACGCTTCGGCCGTGCTGTACCCCTCGGTGGTCGAAGGGTTTGGTCTGGTCCCGTTCGAGGCTGCGTCCGTCGGAACCCCCACGCTTGCCTTCCAGGGCACCGCGCTCGGCGAGATTTTGGGCGCCGGTCCAGCGTTGATCGACACCTGGGATGCTCAGGCCTGGGCATCGCGGGTGGGCGATTGGCTGGCGGACCCAACGGCGGTGGAGGACGCGCTTGGCCACGTCGGCGACGCAGCACAACGGTTCACCTGGGACAGGACTGCAGCAGCGACATGGTCGGCCATCGACCAGACGCTGCAGCGTGTACCGGTGCGCCAGCGTGCCGAAGAAGGCGGGCCACTGGTCCACGTCGGCTCGATCACCCGCGGCCAGGCGCTGCTGACGACGCAGACGCACACCGCCCGAATCGGGCCTGCGGTCGCCCGCCGGGCGCGGGCGCTGTTCAGCCGACTTCGGTCGATGTCGCCCTAGCCTGACTGGCCGAGGCGCCAACGATGACGACACCCACGTACATAGATGCAACGATGTTGCTCCCTTGGAAGCACCTCGCGCCGGTGGGTGTCGTTCGCCTTGAACGGTTGCTCTGTGCAACGGTGCGGTTCAGTCCTCGCCTTCAACCCGTGCACTACGTGGTGTGGGATCGTGGCTATCGATTGACGACACCAGCGGAGACGGCGGATCTGGATGCGTTGCTGGCCTCACAGTCGTTGTCGCTTGCCGCAGACCCCGCGGCCGGCCGACAGTCGGCAGATCGCCCGGCGCGCAACAAGCTGCCGATCATTGCCAAGGTGAAGAGTTCCGGGCGGACCGCGACGCAGAACATGGTGGATCGGATGCCGATCAGTCTGCGCGGCCACGCCCATAACGCCGTCTACGCGCCGGCGACGTTTGTCGTCGAGGCGACCCGATTGATCAAGCGGCGCATCGCCCTGCGCCGTGGCAGCCACTTCGCTAGCCAGGCGAAGACGTCCGCCAACGCACGAATCACCCATCAGGTCGACTTCTCTGGTGGGGGCGACATCATCTGCTTGGGACTCGGTTGGGAGTACCTCGATCACGAGGCGATGTACGTCCTGAAGCATCAGTTCGGCGTCAGGATTCACATGCCGGCCTTCGACCTGATCTGCATCGACACGCCGCAGTTCAACGCCGGTCAGCGTCACCCGGTCCACAGCTATTACGCCGAGATGAGCCACTACGCCGACACGATCACGTGCATCTCCGGATCGACCGAAGCGGCGATCCGTGCGTTCTATCGACGCGAGGAACTCCCGCTTCCGTTCGTCACCACCAATCCGCTTCCCGGGATTCCGCCCGATCCGGCACTGGTGCCAGCCGCGATCCGCCCGCCGTTCAATGACGAGCCGTTCGTGCTCTCCGTGTCCACGATCGAGATCCGCAAGAATCATCTCTTGCTCGCCAAATTGTGGGCCGAGCTGATTCGCGAGGGCCACGACATGCCGCACATGGTGCTGGTTGGACGGATCGGTTGGGATGTGGTGGAGCTCAAGCGCTGGATCGCCCACGCACCGGAGCTACGCGACCGCTTCCATCTGCTGATCGATGTCGAAGACGACGAACTGCTGAGCTTCTACGACCGCTGCCTGTTCACGCTGTTCCCGTCGCGGGCCGAGGGATGGGGCTTGCCGATCACCGAGTCGCTGATGCGCGGCAAGGTGTGTGTGCATTCGACCGATGCCGCGCAAATCGAGGCCGCACAGGGGATCATGCCGGCGTTCCATCCGGATGATTTCCTGGGGTGGAAGGCCGAGATCATCAGGCTGCTGAAGAACCCGGATCAGGTTGCCGCGCTGGAACAGCGGATCGCCGTCGAGTACCACCCACGAACGCCAGAGGAATACGGCGCTGCGTTCGAAGCGCTGATCGCCAGCCGCAAGGAAACGGTCGGATGAAGTCGGTTGCCATCGTCTCGACCTATGCGCCGTCCGAGCAGTTCGGCGGTCCGGCGCGGATCTTTCATCTGCGTCGATTGTTGGAGCGCTACGGGTATCGGGTGACGCACGTGATCGTCGACTCGGCGCCGAGCCGGGGGGATATTCGCAAGACCGACCTGCACCTCACCGTGCGCACCGATCGAGCGACGTTCGATCCGATGTACGACGACCTGGCCCTCGGCGACAAGGCCCGGTCGTCGGCAACGGTCGACGCGGTGGTCCGCCATCTGCGCGAACACCACGTGTCGTTGATCGTGATGGAGCAGCCGTTCCTCAGCGAGATGGTCCGTGACGTGGTTGCTGTCGAACCGATCCCGGTGATCTATTCCAGCGCCAATATCGAATACAGGCTGCGCCGCGAGCTGGAGCGATTTGCGCCGAACCGAGCGCGCACCCCGGAATCGAATCGACGGATTCGCGACCTTGAACAGCTCAGCGTCGACCTGGGCGCGGCCGTCACCGCGATCTGCCCGACCGACGCCGAGCTGCTCACGCAGGAATATGGGGTCGGCTCGGTCACCGTGGTCCCCAACGGCAGCGTGGCCGCCGAGGGCGCGCTCGCCGCGCTCCGCCCGCGGCAACGCCGCTACTTCGCCTTCGCCGGCAGCGCCTACTGGCCAAACACGGAAGGCCTGGCCGACGTTGCCACGCCGAGCCTGGCGTT
>Ga0073899_10000859_pt1 | contig 28057 bp, 22 predicted proteins | sample KloWWTmetaKNB5Ph_FD_88975 | JGI IMG/M metagenome (GOLD analysis project Ga0073899, IMG submission 88975) | Active sludge microbial communities from Klosterneuburg, Austria, studying microevolution and ecology of nitrifiers - Klosterneuburg... | ecosystem: Engineered > WWTP > Aerobic digester >... | reverse complement strand
CTGCCAGACCGTGTCGGCTGCGCCGTCCCAACCAACTGCGCGCAGCCCGGCAATGTAGCCGTCCAGCGCGACAGCCTCCAGGTGCGGCGCCTCCGCCATCGGTGCATGGTCCAGCAGCAGCGTGGCGCCCACGAACGCTGCCATCTCTTCACCCAGGGCGCCTATGCCGGCAAACTCCCAATCGATCAAGGTGAGCGTGTTGCCGTGCCAAAAGAAGTTGGCGCGGTAGGCATCCAGGTGACAGAGCACCTGCGGCAAGTGGGCCAGACGTGCCAGGTGCTGCTCGCGTGCTGCCCACAACTGGCGAACCTGGATGATGTCCGTCGGCGAAAAATGGTTGCGAACGACAGGTAGTTCCAGGCCGCCGAACCGGTCGAGCATTTCAAGGATCTTCGCCACCGGCAGGTCGACCCATTGCCGCAGCCAGTTGTGCGATAGCCAGTCGAAGGCCGGCAGTGCTCGCTCTCCCGTGGCGTATTGTCCTTGCCAAAGCCCCAACCGATAGGCGGCTTCGCGGTAATGCGCCCATGACCAGGTGACGGTGTTGACGGCCTCAGCCTGCCAGAGCCAGACTTGGTCGCCCGTATCCAGCACACCGTAGATGTCAGGTGCGGCCAATCCGTGGGGCAAACTGGCGAGAAATCCGGACTGATGCACAGCGACTTCGCGTTTCCAGTAGCCAAAGGACTGACGGTCGTCGGCCATCGATTGGGTGATGACGATGCCATTGGGCATGACCATACCAGCCGGCGACTTCAGCATCTTGAGCATCACCGCCCAGTCACGTTGTTCGCCGGTTGGTGTCGTCGCTGTGCCAGCGATACGGCAGACGCCTGCTGCGTTCGGCTTCACATCGTGGGCGTAGTCGGTCAGCACGGTCACTGTCCAGCTATTCACGCAAAGCGGCGCCTGGAGCAGCCTGGTTACGACAGGGTTCAGGGTATCGGCATCGATCAAACGGTACAGCGCAGACAGCGGCTCTACCTCTGGGAGTGTCAAGGCGCTCATTTGCGTTCCCCCTTGACGCCGGTCACCAGACCCTGCTCTGTCAACCTCCCCTGGGGGCACAGGTGCTTGTAGCCGAGTAGGTACGCGGTTTCGGCCGGCGAAACACCCCATTCCAACTGACAGATGAAGGCAAAGAATTGCTCGCACACAGCGGAGGTCCCCCGCCGAGGCAACTGGACCATTTCCCATTTCGTCATTTCACACGCTCCTTGGTTCTCCAGACTGGCATCCAGTCTGCAACGCACCAGGCACGTTCGGTTGGCTCACGCAACCGCTTCACGATGCCTGGTGCGCCGCGCTCAGACAACCGCTCCACGCGACGTCATTCGGTTACGGTGATCGCTTTCAGTGTGCCAAGCGCGGGCGGGGTCATACCCGCTTCGGTCGGTTCAGTTGCAAAGTCCAACCCCCAATAGGCGCCGGGTGGCAGATCCAGTTCACCCCAGCTTGTGACCCCAGGTGACATCAGGTTCCAAAACGCAATCCACTCGAACGGCTCTGTCCCATTCCCGGACTTGTCCCAAGCGACAATGTCGTCCACGGTCTTGCCGGCTGCCAACTTGACGATGCCCAGCATGTGCATTTTCTGGCTGGCATTGGTAAATTGCCACCATTGTGCGCCGGGCTTGATCTCAGCAGGCATGACCAACTCGCCGTCCTGCATCTCGACCGTGACCGCTGCAGCGGGCGGTTGGGCGTCGGCCACCGTGCTCGCCTCTACGGTGAAGGCGGCGAAGCGCGGCGGTTGGGTCGCGTTATCCGTCAGCACATAGGCGCCCGGTTGAAACTGGTAATAACCGGCTGTGCTCGTGCCAGGCGCGGTATCAGGGCCGCCCAACTGGGTGGTCAGGCGCAGCGAGAAAAAGGGATTCTCCGAGAATGCGGCGGTGAACTGTTCCATCGTCACGTCTTCGTTCAGGCGTTTGAAGATGACCGCGTGCACCTCCTGCCCGATGTTTTTGGCCGTGATGCTTCTGACCCCGGCCGGCAACGTGGGCGGCGCCGTCTGGACCGCATCGGTCAGATCGAGGACGTATTCTGGTGCGGCGTCCGCGCGTGATGTGCTCGTCGGTGTGGCCGGTGTGAGCGCGGCAGGGCTGACGCAAGCCGCCTGCGTCAACAACGCTGCAGCCAACAGGGCTTGTCGTACGATTTTGGCAAGTTGGTTCATCTCATTCTCTCCTCGGTTCATGCATAACTAGCGTCGAACATTTCGCAAGCGCCGCCAGTGAGAAGCCGGTCGCAAGTTGCACCAATAAACCATACAATCGTTTGCACCGGGTCTCCCTTTGGTATACAGTTCCGTGCACCTTTCTTGTACACCTTTTGGTTCAATCGGATCTCATCTGGACGCCAGGTATGATCGACAATACCGACTCCTTCGGCTATTGGGTGCGACGCCGGCGCCGGGCGCTTGATTTGTCACAAGCGGCGCTGGCACAACAGATGCCGTGCTCCCTGGCCATGATCAAGAAGATCGAGAGCGACGTGCGCCGGCCTTCGCAAGCGCTGGCTGAGCGTCTGGCCGTTTGTCTGGCCCTGACCGCCGGCGAGCGCAAGGATTTCCTCGCCGCGGCGCGCGGCCAACAGCGCGTCGACGCGTTGTTACTGGACCAGGCGCCTGTGCTACGGCCGGCGCCACTGAACCGGCTGCCGGCGCTAACAGCGCCATTGATCGGTCGCCAGGCAGAGCTGACCGCGTTGGCCGTCCTGCTTGCCAGCCCCGACGTGCGCCTGCTCAGCATCGTGGGGCCAGGCGGCATGGGCAAGACGCGCCTGGCGCTGGCTATAGCCCAGGCCCAGCAAATACAACAGCCCCGCGCCTTCAACGACGGCATCGTCTTCGTCGACCTGGCCCCGGTCGCCTCTCGCGACTTCGTCGTGCTGGCCATAGCTGCCGCGTTGGGCATCGATCTGGCGCCCCGGCGCGGCGACACGCGCTCGCCCATCCAGCAATTGCTGGAGTTCCTGCGCCCGCGGCAATTGCTGCTGATCTTGGACAATCTGGAACACCTGCTCAAGGACAGCGTTGCCAGCCTGGTTCTGGATCTCCTGAACGGCGCTCCGTCCATCAAGCTTTTGACCACTTCGCGGCAGCGGCTCAATCTACGCGAAGAACAACTCTACGCCTTGGCAGGCTTGCACTATCCGGTGGAACCGGGGTCGGCAAACAGCATGCCCAACGAAGGGTTTGCTGCTACAACACTCTTGCTGGCTGCCGCTCGCCGTCTGCGACCCGATTTCGTCCTCTTGCCGGGAGAAATGGATAGCCTGGGGCAAATCTGCCGAGTAGTGGAAGGCATGCCACTGGCGCTGGAGCTGGCGGCGGCCTGGGTGGATACCCTGTCGCTCAGCGGCATCGCCGCCGAACTGCAAGGCAGTCTCGACCTTTTGGCTTCCGATCTCGTCGATCTACCGGAGCGCCATCGCAGCATTCGCACCACCTTTGATGCAACCTGGCGGCGGTTGGAGCCGGCAGAGCAGGAAGCGTTTATGCGGTTGAGTGTCTTTCGTGGTGGTTTGACGCGCGCAGCGGCGCGGCAGGTTGCCGGCGCAACCCTGTCCATGCTGGCGCAACTCATTGGCAAGTCTCTCCTCCAGTTCCAGCCGGCGCTTGAGCGTTATCAACTCCACGAGGTGCTGCGTCAGTATGGCCAGGAGAAGCTTGCTGCTACAGAAGCGCTTGACGCTGTGAAGCATCAGCATTTCGAGTACTACCTGACTTTGGCCGAAACCGCCGCCGAGCGTTTGTTTGGCAACGAGCAGATTGTCTGGTTGGAGCGGCTGGAGACAGAGCACGACAACTTGCGTGCAGCCCTGACCTGGGGACTGGCTCAGTCAGTGCTGACAGAGGCGGTAGCCCGGCTGGTGATCGCTCTGGCATGGTTCTGGCGCATCCGCAGCCATGTGTTAGAAGGTCTCATCTGGTTGGAACAGGCCATTCGGTTACCCGGCTTGACCACGGCAACACGCGCTGGCGTGCTCTACCACGCCGGCCATTTAGCCTGGATGCAAGATGACTTCGCGGGGGCGCAGGCGCGCACGCAGGAAAGCCTGCGTTTGTGGCAATCACTCGGCCCGGCGGGACGCCGCGGCGCAGGTTATGCCAGCCACACGTTGGGCATGGCGTTCTATGGCACCGAATTGCGCGCGCCGGGCGATCTGATGGCGGCGCTGCACTCTTTCCAGGTCAGCGAGGATTTGTTTGCGGCAGTTGGGGACGTGTGGGGCGTGGCTTTTGCTCAACAGTGGCTGGCATTTGTCCACACAGCCCAGGGCGACCGTGTCGCCGCACTGGCCGCGGCAGAGGCGAGTCTGGCCGGCTTCCGGCAGATCGGCAACGCCTGGGGGGCGGGTTTGACGTTGGGTGCGCTGGCCAATCTGAAGCTGCAGGCCGGTGACCTTGCGGCGGCGCGCGATCTGGCAGAAGAAGCACAAGCATTACGCAGGCAGATCGGGCATCGACACAGCCTCGGGGTGATCCTGGAACTTTTGGCCAGGATCGCGCGCAAAGAAAACAAACCAGCCGAGGCGGCCGTCTTCTATCAAGAGGCGATCCTCGTCTTCGATAGTATGGGCAACTAGCCCTCCGCCGCTCAGATGCGCGCGGCGTTGGCAGCGTTGACCACGGTGTAAACCGGTAGGCGCGCGCAAATCCTGTTTGGCCGTATCGTCGCCTGCACCGCCCGCTCGGCAATGCTTGACCGATGCCTGCGGTGCGCTCAGTAGGTGGCGAATAGCGCTTCCAGGCTGATCTGCCGGCCGCTTTCGACCACTCCAATGCCTGGGCAGGCAGTTCGGCAAGTTCCGGCAGGGCTGGCGTTCGTCCGCCTCGATCTTCTTGATCATGCGATGAAGCAAAAAACCTGCTCGGCGATGGCACCTTGTGTGAAACGCAGGTTCATGTGCCGCTGCTTAATCCATTCGCCAAAGGAATAGATGATGGTCAATTCTGGCGGTCTCGCAGCTTTATCATCCTGGCAGCTTCCTTTCTTCACACGGTGCCGCACGGACAGCAGTGCACTCTCGGCAACGATATTCACAACCTTTGACGGTGCCAGCATTATACCCGAGCATGTCGCTATTCAGGCTTCATAAAAAGAACGCGTACGATATGCAAGGATTCCATTCTCCGCAACACTACCAGATGATCTTGGATATTCCAGAAGATGATTCCCTCAACTTCCTGAAAGCCGCCAACCGAGGGCTTTCCTGCCGAACCAGCCAATGATTCTATGGCGAGAAACAGGCTGGTGATCAACGCGGCATTGTCTTCCAGATACGTCGCTGCCTCTTGGCTATAGTGAACTTCCCACATTCACGCCTCGCTTCGCCAGCCGTTCCTTCAATTCGACGCCGGTGATCCAACTTTGGTTAACTTCATTTCGCGCTTCGATGCGCTGTGCTTCCACCAATGTCTCCAACATCTTTAGCCGTTTTGCAATTCGATTCCACTCGTCTGGAGAAATCAGTACGGCTTTGGGCGTTGCCTTGCTGAAGACAACAACTGGCCCCTTTTCCGCCATCGCAAAGGCTGCATTGGTATTCGCCTTTAAATCGCCTGCTGCAATAGTCTGATAGATCTCGTTCATCGAAATGTCTCCTTTTATGGCGAGGTTAAGCTAGAACTATAGCAGGGTTATCGCAGCGCACCAAGTTGTTGCGCGGACACATCTTCGGTTTGAAAGACCTATGCGATTGGTGCTGTAGATGGTAAGATTTCTGCATGCACTGGAAACCAATCTTACCCAATGTTCTTCTTTTTCCCGATAGTTGCAATGTCTATGCGATCGTCGGGCCGGACGGCGTGCTGATCGTGGACGCCGGGACTGGCGCGTGGCTCGACCATCTGGCCGAGTTGCCGGCGCCGGTGAAGGCGCTGGCCTGCACCCATTTCTTTCGCGACCATGCGGCGGGCGCGACCCGCGCCGCGCGGGCCGGCATCCCGGTCTACGCGCCGGCCGGCGAGCGCGCCATCTTTGCCGATCCGGTGCAGCACTTCCGCCAGCGCGACGACTACATCATCTACGACAACTACTGGGATCTCTTCGCACCCATCGAGCCGACGCCGGTCGCCGGCGTGTTCGACGATTACGCGCAGATCCGCCTCTGTGGACTTGACATCGAGGTTGTCCCGCTGCCCGGCGTCACCGTCACGCAATGCGGGCTGGCCTTCACCGTGCCCGGAAGCGATCGACGCGCCGTGTGTTGTGGCGAGGCCATCCACTCGCCGGGTCGGGTGGCGCGCGTGGCGCCCTATCAGTACAACTACAACGACCTGGGCGGCGCCGTGGCTGCCTACTATTCGGCCGCGGATCTGCGCCGCCTGCGCCCGGACGTCCTCCTGCCCAGCCTGGGCGCGCCGATGCTGACCGAATGCGACGCCGCACTGGACGCGTTGCAGGAAAATCTAAAGGCGTTGTGCGCCGGACGCCCGCACGAGGCGATGCAGATCGCCGCGGCTGATAAACCCGCGCTGGAGAAGGTGACCGACCATGTCTGGTGCACCACGCACACCGAGAGCATCAACTGGTTTGTGATCAGCGACGCCGGTAAAGCGCTGGTGATCGACTACGGCTATGACGCCGGGCGCGGTCTGCTCGCTGCCCAGTATGCCAAGCCGTACCGGCGCCGCGCGCTGCTGCACAGCCTGGATGCTTTGCAGCGGCAGTTCGGCATCGACCGCGTGGACGTCGCCCTCATCAGCCATTTTCACGACGACCATGTCTGTGGCGTGCCGCTGTTGCAGCGTCTGCATGGCACACAATGCTGGGCGTCAGAGGCCTTCGCCGATCTGCTGGCTGAACCGGACGCGCACTGTTTTCCATGCGACTGGCCGAAGCCGATCCGCATCGACCGGCGCATCGGCTTCGATGAAATCGTGCGCTGGGAGGAATTCGAGTTCTGCTTTGCACCGATGAGCGGCCACACACGCTTTGCCAGTCTGATCGGCTTCGAGGCCGACGGCCAGCGTTTTGCCCACACCGGCGACCAGTATTTCTTCATGCGTCCCGATGGCGCCTGGCCCGAAGCCGCCGATGGGGCCATCGCACGTTGGGACGACAAGGTCATCTTCCAGAATCACGTCTACCGCAACGGCGCGCTGCTCGACGGTTACACGCAGAGCGGCGATTGGCTGCGCGCCTGGCATCCTGACATCGTGCTCAGCGGCCATCAGAAGGCCATGCTGACCGACGCCACCTTCTTTAATCTTGTCTCACAATGGTCAGAGAAGTACCAGGCGCTGCACCGGCAGATCATGCCGCTGGACGACGACGCCGTGCATTTCAACCTGGATAGCTGGGGCGGCTGGATCTGGCCCTACCGCGTTACGCTGGCCCAGCCCGCCCCCGTTGCCCTTACCGTTACCGTGCGCAACCCGCTCTCGCGGCCGGCCAAGCTTACGGTGCGCCTGGTCGGGCCGGACGGCTGGACTGGCTCTTCGGCAACGGTGCACGCCGACGCGCGGGACGAGGTGAGCGCAAAGCTCCAGATCACGCCAGCCACCGCCTGTTTCCGCCAGCCGATCGCCGCCGACCTAACGGTCGATGGACAGCCCTTCGGCCAGGTTGCCGAGGCGCTGATCAGCGTCGAATCCAGCTAAGCCCGCCCACGCTGTACAGACAAAAGAAAGCCAAACAGATGTCCACACCACTCCATGCAGCAACCTATGCAGACGACCTCGGCAACGGCCTGATCCGCCGCTGGTCCACTGCCGCCGACCAGCCGAAGATTGCGCAGCTCATGGCCCATATCTTTCGCGACAGCGCGGATGCGCCGCCCATCGGCCGCGCCGCAGATGTCGCCCGCGTGCTCATGGCCGATGATTTCCCCTTCATGGGGCCGGACGACTTTGCCATCGTGATCGACACGAACAAGCCGGATCAGCCGGTCGTCGCCTACACCTGTCTCTGGCGGCTGCGCTGGAGCTACGGCGGGATCGCCTTTGACGTGGGCCAGCCGGAGATGGTCGCCACCGACGCCGACTATCGCAACCGTGGCCTGGTGCGCGCGCTCTTTGCGATGGTGCACGCGCGCAGCGCGGCCGAAGGTCACCTGGTGCAGGCGATCACGGGCATCCCCTACTTCTACCGGCTGTTTGGCTATGAATTTGTGCTTGACCTGGATGGGAACCTCACGATTCCACTGACCGCCGTGCCGCAGCAGCCCGACAACGCGGCCGAGGCCTACACCCTGCGCCTCGCCACGCTCGACGACGTGCCGCAGGTGATGGCGCTCTACGCGCAGCCGCGCGGCGGCAGCCTGGTCTGGCATGAAGCGCCCGCAGCCTTCTGGCGACACTTTATCGCAAGCTGGGACGATCCGTTCGTGCAGCGCAACGGCCCGCTCGGCACGATCCTCTCCATGCGCCTGCACATGATCCTCGACAGCAGCGGCGCGCCGGTTGGCTATGTCGGGCTGGCCGCCAAACGCTGGGACGAAAAGCTGGAGGTCGCTGCGCTGCAACTGGCCGCCGATGTGAACTGGCAGGCGGCGACGCCCAGCCTGCTGCGCGCGTTCTGCCGGCACGCGCGTCAACTCCCCACCATCGAAAGCAACGACAAAGCGTTGGAAAGTATCAAGTTCAACTTTGGCCGTTCGCATCCGCTCTACGCCGTGCTGGGCGACGGCGTGGCGCAGCGCTACGAACCGCCCTACGCCTGGTATCTGCGCGTGGCGGATGCGCCGGCCTTTCTTCGTCACATCGCACCGGTGCTGGAAGATCGTCTGGCGCGCTCGCTTCTGAGCGGCTACACCGGTGAACTGAAGCTCGATTTCTATTCCGGCGGCTTGCGGCTTGTGTTTGACCAAGGCAAGCTGGCCGTCATCGAACCGTGGCGCGCGCCGGCGTACGGCGACGAAGCGGACGCCGGCTCTCCGCCGCTCGTCTTTCTGCAGTTGCTCTTCTGCTACCGCAGCCTCGCCGAACTGCGCGCCTTCTTCCCTGATGTGTGGGCCAAGCCGGAGGCAGCCCTGCTGCTCGACACACTCTTCCCGAAGCTGCCGTCAGTCGTTCACCCATTGAGCAATGTTTGAGTAGAACCGCCCAACGGTAAGTCACACCCACCGGTTGAAACCCGGCGGCTGAGAGGAGAGACCGGCTAAAGCCCGGTTGATGTGGCGACTGATGCGGCGTGGGAGACCACCGTTGACAGCAGCATCCGGCGCCCGCTATACTGCGGCGAACACTACCCGCCATTTCACACGCAAGGAGTCCCCGATGGACTGGTTTGACGCACTGCCCGACTCGCTGCAACAACTGCTGATCGGTGCGGCCGCCGAATATGCGGGGCTGGCCGGCCCGGCAATCTACGCCGCGGCGCGCACCCGGCTCGATGCGCGCCACACGCCGCAGAAACAGCAGACAGCCGTACAGACGGCGATCCAGCGCGCGCTGCAAGATGCGCTGCTGCAGATTCTGCCTGCTCTGGGCGAAATCGAAGACCAGATGACGCACTATCTGTCGATGTTTGGGCAGTGGCTCAAACGGCCAAAGGTGACAACCGAACTGGCGAATCTGATTGCGCCGGATCCGGACAGCGATATCAATCTGGCGATCCTGCGCGCCGAATTCGAGGTGATGGACTTCGATCCGGAGAGCCTGAGCCAGCCGTTCGACACTGTTGTTGACCTGTTGGCGGGAGCGTTTGTCAACGCAGCCGCCAGCCAGGAAGAACTGCAAGGCATCCTCGGCATCCGCACCGCACGTACGATGGCAGACATTTTGAAGGCAATGGCGCCGCTCGACCTGGAAGAACTGGAACGCAACTACCTCCAGGCGCTCTATAAGGAATGCAACGAATTGCCGCTGGCGGATGCGCAGCCGGATCAGCCCCAACCGCGCATGCAGCGGGTCTTTGTCGATGTGCGCGTGGCCGATGCTCCCGCCCTGTTTCGCGATGTGGCAGAACGCCTGGGGCTGTTCCGATTCTGGACCAGCCGCGCCAAACGCGAATTACAGCGGACGTTTGCCGAGCAGGAACAACAGCGGCGCATCGGGCGCATGACGTTTCCGCCGCCAGGTGATGAGGACGCGGCCTGGGTTGAAGTCATGCGCCAGATGGATGACGTCGAGCTGCTCGCTTTCGCTGAAAAGCTCGACGTCGATCACAGCGCGCTGCGCAAGGCGCTGCACAACCTGACGCCGATCGACCTACTGGCGACCCTGTCGCGGCCGCAGATAGTGCTGCTGGGCGACCCCGGCAGCGGCAAGAGCACCGTGACGCGGCGTGTGGCCGGCATTTTTGCCGGGCTGCGCCTGGCCGATGCTGCGCCGGAATGGGTGGAAGATGAACGGCTCTATGCCGATACGCTGTTGCGCACCTTTGGCCGCTGGCTGTTGCCGGTGCGTGTGGTGCTCAACCGTTGGGCGCAGTACGCCAGCGGCTGCGAAGGCTGCGCCGCCGATCTGGTGGACGAGTGCTGGCGCATCTGGCAAACCGTGGCGCGCCCGGATGGAACCCAAGCCAAGGATCGCTTTCTCCAGAAGTTCACCGGCCCACGACCGGCCGTCATCGTGCTTCTCGATGGGCTGGACGAGGTGACCGACGAGACGCAGCGCGACGCCTTATTGCGATCCGTGCGCCATTTTGTGGACAGCTATCCACACGTGCCGCTGATCGTGACCTGCCGCGTGCGCCCCTATGAAGCCTTGCGCACGCGCGGCGCAGCCTTGCCGCTGCCCAGCGCCATCCTCGACCGGCTCGCCAATGTCGATATCGATCATTTCGTCGAGCGGTGGCACGCCGAGTTGACCGCAGCCGGTCTGTGGGACGCAGCGCTGGCCGAACCAAAACGGCGCAAATTTGAGACAGAGCTGGCAAGCCGTCAGCGCCCGGAGCTGGCGGAAATGGCCGGCACGCCACTCCTGTTGACGATGATGCTCAAGGTCAACTATAAAGATGAGCTGCCGGAAAGCCGCGCCGAGCTTTACGAGAAGTTTGTCGATCAACTGCTCTTCGAATGGGAACGCACCAAACAAGAGGATCGCAGCCAGCCGCCGGCGCTGGAGAGATTGCTCGCCGAGGCAGGCGCCAGCCGCAACCGGCTCGAATACCATCTGAACCGGCTGGCGTTTACGCTTCATGCCGGCGCCTCACGCGACACGGTCGACATTCCGGCCAAAGTGCTGCGCAGAACGCTGATGGCCGTCTATCTCGGCGACCTGGACGACGCCGAAGACCCGGAAGAACTGGACGACGCCGAACGCGCCGGCAAGGCCAAAACCTGGGCAATCAAGGTCATGAAACTCATCGGCGAGCGGTCGGGGCTGATCAACCTGGTGGACACCGACGCCCATGTCTACAAATTCACTCACCGCACTTTTCAGGAATACATGGCTGCACGCTGGATTGCACTCGGTGTGCAGCCAAAGCGCAAGTTCGTCGCGCATATCGACGACGGCGATTGGCGCGAGGCAATACTGCTGGCCTTCGGCTACCAATGTCGCGTCGGCAAACCGCCCTACGACCGCACCGTGACCCTGATTCACGAGTTGTGGCCGGATGCCGTGCAGACGCCGGACGACGTCCGCCGCGCCTTGCTGCTGGGCGAGGCGCTGGCCTGGGTGCTTGGCCCCGCGCGCCTGAAGGATGTAGAGTATCGCAAGACCGCACGCGACCTCCAACGCATGGCGACCGGCCATCTTACGCAAATCATGCAGCAGCCCGCCCTCACCGCCTATCTGGACGACGCCAAAGCGCAGGCCCGCACCCGCCTCACCGCCGGCCTCCTCCTCGCCGACCTGGACGTGCTGCCCGATGACCTCGACGCCCTGGTCGCCGTGCCCGGCGCCGATCTGCGCATCGCCAAGTACCCGGTCACCAACATTCAGTTCAAGCGGTTTATCGACGCCGGCGGCTATGGCGAGCAGGAGCAGGAGCGCCCGCCCTGGTGGAGCGAGAAAGGCTGGAGCTATCGCAAGGAGTATGAGTGGACCGAGCCACGCTTCTGGGATGACAATGAACGCAACCGCAGCACGCAGCCCGTCGTCGGCGTGAGCTGGCACGAGGCGGAAGCCTACTGTGCCTGGTTGACCGCACGCTCGCAAGAAGTCGTGCGCCTGCCCACGCAGGCCGAATGGGAAGCAGCGGCGCGCGGCGGTCAGCCTGCGCCCGAAGACGACGCTATGGACTATCCCTGGCGCGGCCCCTTTGAGCCGTGGCGCGCCAACACCGAGGAGAGTGACGTGAACCAGACGACGCCCGTGCACATGTATCCTGACGGGCAGACGCTGGATGGCGTGTGGGACATGAGCGGGAACGTCTTGGAGTGGACGAGCGACGTACACAAGGATTACATGGACGCTTACTATGTCAAAGGCGGCTCAGCTTGGTGGGGCGCAGACAGCGCCAAGGCGTCCGCCGCCGGCGGGGACTTCGCCTGGTACGGGAGCGGCGACTTCGGGTTTCGGGTGGTGGTCGTCCCCATCTCTCGCTCCCAATAGTTCTGGTTGCTGGATTCTGTGTTCTGTGTTCTGATCCGGTGGGGCGAACGCCCCACCGGGTTTCTGAATTCTTCGCTGCGCTTGCCTGCGGCAAGCGCAGCGATCGATTTTTTTGGGCGATTTGGCAAATCGCCCCACCATTTCGGCAATCCCGGCGCATCCGCGCCGTTGTTGCGGGGTCAGGCTGAAGCGTCCGCCGCCGACAGGAACAACGCCAGGAACAGGAACGACAACAACGGGTTTCGGGTGGTGGTCGTCCACGCCTCTCGCGAGGCTGGAACCAGAAACCGAGTTTCTTGAAGAAACTCGGTTTCTATGCAGTTTCCCTACATCGTCCCCGGCCAGAAATGCGCGGCGCCGTCCTGTACGCCGCCGCGCCGCGGCCAAAAGCGAGAGATGGCGCAGCCTGATCCTGGCCGCCGCAGCTTGTTTGCGGCGGGCATATATCGAAGCGGCCCGGCCCCTGCGCCTGCAACACGGCGCTTGGGTCGGGCCATCGTTTGTCGCTCTAGCCGTCACCTTCCAGGAAGCTTGGAGCTTCCTGGAAGGTCGTTCAACCGGCGCTTTTGCGCCAGGCGCCCAGCAGCCGGCCTACCTCGGCGGTCTGCTCACTGGCGTGGCGATACTGATCGCCCGTGAGCAGGTGGAGTTCCTGCGACAACAGCAGATGCTTGCGCAGCAGCGCCAGGGCAATGTCGGCCTGCAGCAGATGCTCGGCGGCACGGCGGCGATCCTGCCCCGCGGCAGTGATCGCCGCTTGCAGGTCGAAGGCCGCATTCTGCAGCCGCGCGGCCAGCACAAAGCGCTGCTCGCGCGGAAACTTGCGCGTCGCGGTCAGCAGCCAACGCAGCAGATCATGGGTGCGGGTGAAGATTGGCGATTCCTTCATGGGTTGACTCCGTTCGATTGCTGACATCCTGCAGGAAGTTTTGGCGCCTCTTGCAAGATTGCGCGCGCAGACGTGACGTTCACTTGGCGAGCGCCTGACGCAGCAGTGCCTTGCGCAGCCCATACGTGTCCGCATAGCGGGCATGGTTGACCCATCCCTGCACCGACGCTGTGACTCGCGCCAGCGGGATGCGCCGCGCCCGATAGTCGCCTACCAACACGCGCAGCCGCCGCCGGTAAGCAATGCCCTTGCGCCGCTTCAGCAGCCGGTGATCAGGATAGATGACAAAGCCCAGAAACGGGATGCCCTCGGTCACCGGTTGTGGGTGGCAACGCGCCTCATGCAACGTCAGACGCAGCCCCGCCAGATAGTCGATGATGGCGCGGCGCCACGCCCACAACGTCGGCTTGTCGTCGGCAAAGAGCAGAAAGTCGTCCACGTAGCGCAGATAGGCAGGGCACTTGAGCTCGCGCTTGACAAAGTGATCCAGCCGGTCGAGATAGACATTCGCCCAGAATTGGCTGGTCAGGTTGCCGATTGGCAGCCCGCGCGGGCGCAGCGCAGCCAGCAGATCGTCGCCGGGGAAGTAATGCATGTCATATTCGCCGGCCAATACATCCCTGCCGCTTGCCAGGATGGCAGCGCACAGGCAAAGCACGTCCGGATCGACGACCACGCGACCGAGCGTCTCCAGCAGGAGAGCATGGTCGATAGCCGGGAAGAACTGCGCCACGTCACACTGCAGCACGTAGCGATAGCGCCGCGCAAAGCGCTGGCTGCGATCCAGCGCGGCATGCGTGCCCTTGCCGGGTCGATTGGCGTAGGAATCGTGGATGAAGCGCCGCTCGAAGAGCGGCTCGATCACGTTGCAGAGTGCATGGTGGACGACGCGGTCGCGGAAGGGCGCTGCGCTGATCAACCGGTGCTTGGGGTCGTGGATGTAGAAGCTGACATACGCGTCGGGGCGATAGCTTTTCGCCTGTAGTTCGGACTGAATCTCCAGCAGGTGCTCGCCGGCGCGTAGCTCGAAGGTGGCGGCGGGCGGCTGGCCGCGCTTGCCTTTGCACGCCTTGCGCCACGCCGTCATCAGGTTGTCCCAGGCGCAAACCCGGAGGAAGAGATGGCGATAGACTTTGCTCATCCTGCCCCCGGGCCTGATCCTTTACGCCTGCGTGCCCTGCTGCCGCCAATACGGGCGCCGACGGCGCGACTTTGCCGGCTTGCTTTCCGGGGTGGTGGTTTCCGTCACCGCCCCGGCGCGAGTTGAGCCATTTTGCGGAGCACGGCTGCTGTTCTGCCCACCGTTGCGGCTTGATTGCGGTTGTCGACTGGCGTACCCCTGGCTGGCCGGTCTGGTCTGCACAAAAGCGCCGCCGTAATCAAAGCCATCCACCTTCCGCCGCTCGACCGGGCTGCCCAGCACGCGCTCGATCGCACGCACCATCGGCTCGTCGTCGTGTTCGGTGAAGGTGAAGGCCTCACCCGTCAACTGCGCGCGGCCGGTGCGGCCAATGCGATGGGTGTAGGCATCGACCGTATCCGGCATGTCGTAGTTGATGACGTGCGAGACCGAGGCCACATCGATGCCGCGTGCGGCGATGTCCGTGGCGACGAGAATGTCGTACTCGCCGCTGCGGAAGCCGTTGATCGCCTCCTGCCGCCGGTTCTGCGCCATGTTGCCCTGCAGCGCAGAGACGCGATAGCCGCTCTTGCCCAGCGTTTCGGCCAGCGAACGCGCGCGGCGCTTGGTGCGGGTGAAGATCAGCGCACGCTCGATCTCCGACTGCTGCAACATCGTCAGCAGCAACTTGGTTTTGAGGCCGTCCGGCACCGGGTAGAGCGCGTGGGAAACCGTCTCCGCCGGCGCGATCATGCCGATCTGCACCGTGACCGGGTGCTTGAGAATGTCGCTGGCCAGGCCGCGGATGTCGTCGGGCATGGTGGCGGAGAAGAAGAGCGTCTGCCGTTTCGCCGGCACGTGCTTGAGGATGCGCCGGATGTCGGGCAAGAAGCCCATGTCACACATGTGGTCGGCCTCGTCCAGCACCAGCACTTCCACGCCGGAGAGGTCGATCTGCCCCTCGCCGATCAGGTCGAGCAGGCGCCCCGGACAGGCGACGACGATCTCGGCGCCGCGGCGCAGCGCGTTCACCTGGGGCATCTTGCCGACGCCGCCGTAAACAGTCACCGTGCTGATCTTCATCTGTTTGCTCAGCGTGACGCTGGTTTGGGCGATCTGCTCAGCCAGCTCGCGCGTCGGCGCCACGATCAGCACGCGCACCTTGCGCAGCGGGCCTTTGGTCAACCGCTGCAAGATGGGCAGCATGAACGCGGCGGTCTTGCCGGTGCCGGTCTGCGCCAGCCCCAAAATGTCATGACCTTCTAGTACAACGGGAATCGCCTGTTGCTGGATCGGTGTGGGCGTGGTGTAGCCCGCGTTTTTAATGCCCGCGTTGATGCGCGGGTCGAGGGAAAATTGTTCAAAATTCACAAAAGTACTCCTTGACTTCATTGAGCCAAGTCGCACTCTCAGCCCTGAAACTAGCTGACGGACGATTCCGCCAGCGGCGTCCCGAACAAGTGTTCGTGGACATAGACTTCATAGTATGCACGCAATTGCATCGGATTGCTAATTGAATGCAGGTTAGGTGATCGCAAAAATAGACCACGGATCGGACGGATTAGGCGGATTTTCACGGATTTCATCCGAGAACTATCCGGTTGTTTCCGCCCGATCCGTGACCGGTCGTAAATGATGGATGTTTAGGCCAGCGCCACGTCGAACGCTTGCCGCCGGATGCGGAAGGCGGACGAGCGCGCCAGCACCTGCGCCACAAAGCGTTCCGGCACATCGACCAACGTGTGTTGATCCTCGATGTGGATGCGCCCGATCTCGCCGCCCGGCACATTGGCGTGGTAGGCAATCGTGCTCACGACATCGGCGGGGCGCACGCCGTGCACCTTGCCTTTGCTGAGCGTCAGGCTGACCATGCCGGCTTCGGACGTCCCGTGTGCGCGGCGTTTGCGTGGCTGGCGCTCGAAAGCCTGGCGCTCGAAGCGTGGCGTTGCGTGACGCTGGTCGCGCTGCGGTCGTCGCTCCTGCACCTCGGTGACCGGCAGGATGGGGCGCTGCGCTTCGTCACCGCGCACAAGCCGCAGCGCCGCCGCCGCGATCTCGACGGGATCGTGCCCAGCCTCCAGCAGCGTGTTGACCAGGGCGCGCTCCTGGCCTAGCCGTCCTTTGGTCAGACCTGCGCTCACGCGTTCGATCAATTCCGCCTCGCGCCGCGCCTCAATGGCTTCGACGGTTGGGATGGTCGCACGCGGGACGGAGGTCTTGATAAAGCCCTCGATGCGTCCCACACGCCAGCGTTCGTTGGGCGTAACCAGCGACAGTGCGATGCCGCTCTTGCCGGCGCGTCCCGTGCGCCCGATGCGATGGACGTAAATTTCGGGATCTTCGGGCAAGTCGAAGTTGAAGACGTGCGAGATATGGTCGATGTCCAGCCCGCGGGCAGCTACGTCGGTGGCGACGAGCACCTTGATCAGGTTGCGCCGGAAGCGGTTCATCACGCGTTCGCGTTCTTCCTGCTCCAATTCACCGCTCAACGCCTCGGCGGGAAAACCACGCGTGGAAAGTTCGGCGGCCAATTCGCCAGTGCCGGCGCGCGTGCGCACGAAGATCAGCGCGCTGGTGATCGGCTCGACCTCAAAGAGGCGCGTGAGTGCGCCCAATTTTTCGGCCTCGTAGACGATATAGTGGCGCTGTTCGATGGCGGCGACGGTGACCTGCTCGCGCTGGATCGAGATTGATTCCGGGTTGCGCAGATAGCGCGAGGCCAGCCGGCGAATTTCCGGCGAGACAGTAGCCGAGAAGAGCGCAGTCTGGCGCTCGCCCGGGGTTGCGGTGAGGATCGCCTCGATGTCCTCGATAAAGCCCATGCTGAGCATCTCGTCGGCTTCGTCGAGCACCACGCTCTGGACGCGGCTCAGGTCGAGCACCCCGCGCTCGATCAGGTCAAGCAGGCGTCCCGGCGTGCCGACGACGATATCGACGCCCTTGTTGAGGCGGCTGATCTGGCGGCCATAAGGTTCGCCGCCGTAGACAGGCAACACGCGGGTTGCCAGCGGGCGGCCAAAGTCGTGCATGGCCTTGGCGACCTGCACGGCCAACTCACGCGTCGGCGTGAGCACCAGGCATTGAATGTGATTGGCGTCCGGCTGCAGGCGCTGAAGAATGGGCAGCGCAAAGGCTGCGGTCTTGCCCGTGCCGGTCTGCGCCTGACCGATCACGTCCTGACCCGCCAGCATGACCGGGATCATGGCGGACTGAATGGGCGTCGGCTCGGTGAAGCCAAGCGCCTCGACGGCCTGCACCAACTGCGGGTGCAGGTTCAATTGGGAAAATGTAGTCATCGTGCTTCCTATCGCTGCCCAGGCAGCGTGTACGTAGCTGTTTCGATGACTCCACTGCGCGGCGCTGTCCTTGCGGACCCGCCCCCAATTACCGCCAACGGCTGCGCGACCCCACATGCGGCCACGAAAGTACTGACAAGAAAAGCGCCCGACCCAGGTGAGTCAGGCAACCCATTGGAATAATCAAAACAGATTCAGTTGTAATCTGTCGCCAAGTTGCAAACAGACAATCCAGCATATCACGAGAATAAAAAAGTCAAAAATTCAGTGCTTCACAAAACTCACACAAAGCCACCAAGGGCACAAAGGGGAACCATTTTTACCTTTGTGACTTTGCGTCTCTGTGTGAGGTAAAATCGTGAACTACTGAAATTGGGATCAGACAAAACACAACAAATTGTCACACCTCGCGTACGCAGCGCAGCAATCCCCCAATCCCCTACTCTGTTAAGCCTCACGCAGACAACGCAGCAGCACAAGTCTGGCCGCGTCATCGTAGATAGCATAGCGCGGCCAGGGGCCATCATCTGGCGCGCCGGCGCTGCCGACGCTGACGATCGTGCGCGTGCCTGGGGTTAACTGTATGCGCGTCAAGCTGGTAAATGTGCGTAAGTGATTCGACGCCAGCTCCCAGACCCATGCCATCTGGACGTGGGTGTGGCCGTGAAAGGCGACGCTCACCCCTGCAGTTTCCATCCAGGCGAAGGCGTTCCACACGGCGTCGGTGTTCTGGTGCAGACGGGGGAAGAGTGCGCTCCAGCTCATGCCCGGCTTCATCCAGGCGGCGGCGCTGGCCGTGGTCGGCAGCGCGAGCGGCATATCGGGTGTGGCGTGGCAATAAACCGCGTCGCCCTCTTGGATCAGCGCGGGCCATGTGCTTACCCAGTCAACCAATGGCTCCTTCAAGCGGCGCAGCCCGCTCACCTCCCAGTTGCCGTAGACGCAGGGAATCTTGCGCACTTGCAGCGCGGCGAGGATGCGGGGCGCGTGGCCGGCGTCGCCCAGAAAAACGAACCACTCCGCTTTTTGCGCGGCGGCATCGTCGAGCACCGCGATGAGACCCGCATAGTTGTCGTGGAGATCGGCGAAGATGGCTGTACGCATAATTGCTCGCAGGATTCTGAAGGGTTGGCGCACCCTGTCGGGCTGGTAGCCCGACCTACGAATGGCGATCCTTACGCCAGGCGATCGACTCACACCCTGTCGGGCTGGTAGCCCAACCTACGAATGGCGATCTTTATGCCAGGCGATCGACTAGTTGCGCAGCGTCGCCGGCAAATATACATGCTCCGGTAAGACGATTTCGATGCGCAGCAAGGGCGCAGTCGCCGGGCTGTCGTCGAAGGAATCGGCAGTGCGCCGGCCACTGCCTTCGACGAGAAAGACCATCGACTGACCCGGCTGCCAACCCGGACGGTTGACCAATTCCTGCACGATCGGCGTCAGGTAGGGCGTGCGCCAGCGCAGGCCAACGACTGACCAGGCAGGGATATTGTCCCACGCCACATGCGCCGCGGTGCGCTCTCGCTTTGATAGATCGCCGGGTGCAGCCTGGAAGGGCAACGGCGCGTCGCTTGCCTCCCCGGCAAAGATGAGCGATGTACGCTCGTCTGCCGCTTCGTCCACTGTGAACTCGAGATAGGCGCGGCGGATGGTCATGCCTTGCGGGATGTTCACGCCGGTGAAGCGCATGCCGACCACTTGCTCCTCCCCCGGATCGTCGAGGTCGCTCGTCATCTCCAGATCGCTGCTCTTCAAGGTGACGGCGTGGGTGGTCAGCGACTCTTCGGCGTCGTTTTCGCTGCCGACGACGCGCGCCTCGATCCCGGAGACCAACGGCGCAGCAGGATGGGGAAAGTCAGCCGCGGACTGGGAATAGGTGTCATAGATGACGCCTGTGCGGGCCACCAGTGTATAGGTGATGACGCTGGTGGTGGCCTCGATCAGCATGGCGCCGTAATCGCTGTCAAAGCGCACCTGACTGTCTGCCACCGGCGTGCTGAGCGGATAGCGATCTGCGCCCCCAATACCGTTGACAAAATAGACGATATCATCCTCATCTTGCACGATGCGCTCGTAGGCATGATCGTGGCCGGCCAGCACGGCCGTCGCGCCCCAGGCCGCAAAGGGCCATTGCAACGAAGATGTGGAGCCATGCCGCGACGACGAGGAATAGGGCGGATGGTGCATCGCCACGATGCGCCACGGTGCGGTCGATGCGGCCAGCGCGTTGCGCAGCCAATCGGCCTGCGCCGACCTCTCCTCGATGCCGTCAGGTTCGTGCGGGTCGCTGTCGATGGCAAAAAGATGCACCGGGCCGATGACAACATCATAGTAACGTTCGTTGCCGGGCAGCGTGAAGTAGTCGAGATAGGGTTGCGGCAGCGGCGGCGAACCTGCGGTCGTATGCCAATCATGATTGCCAAGCGTCGGAAAGAAGCGATTGGTAGAGGCGCCCGCGCCGTAATTGCCCCGATAAGGATAGATAAACGCCTGATAATGTTTCCCAATGTTGGCGTCGATGGTTTCCGCCTTGCCGTCAGGATAATTGTTGTCGCCGGTGGTGATGACGGCGTCGGGCTGCCAACTTGCCACCAGCGCGGCAACGTCCGCTTCGGGTTGGTTATCCATGCCGAAGTCGCCGATCACGGCCAGCCGCGTCACGTCACTGTCTGTGGCGCGTGACGGCAGGGCCAGGCGCTCTCTTTCACCCATTTGGCGCGAAGAGAGGAAAGGCAGGGCTAACCCTATCGCAACGACAAGCGAAATCAAGACGCCCAGGCCGATTACCCGCGTTGCCCCCGTTTTGCGTGTTCTCATCTTGTCCTCCTGTGTATCGTGGCGCCGCTTCGTGTTCTTCGGCTCTTGGTGGTTACTTTTCGGGCAGCCTCTACGCATGAGAGATTGCCATCCCGCGCATACGCGAGATCAACACGATCGCCACCACGGCCATCAGCGCGCCAAAGAGAAAAGCGGCCGACGGTGCGATCGTTTGCCAAAGAAAGCCGGCGATCAGTGACGCAGGCAGTGCCATCAGCCCGATCGTGCCGTTGAGCCAGCCATAGCCGGCGCCGCGCTGCGCGCTCGGCGTCAGATCGGCCACCAGTGATTTGATGGCGCCTTCGGTCATGGCGTAATAGAGACCGTAGAGCGCCCACAGAATGCCAACCTGCCACATGTCACGGCTCAGCGCAAAGCCCAGATAGACCAACGCGTAGAAGCTCCAGCCAAAGAGGATCACACGCAGCCGGCCGATGCGATCCGAGAGTTTGCCAAAGGGTTGGGCGAAGATCGTGTAGACGCCGTTGAACATCAGCACCATGAGCAGCGTGGTCAGCACGCTTGCCCCGCGCTGCTGCGCCAGCAAGACGATAAAGGCATCGGCGGAGTTCCCTAGCGTAAAGATGGCGACACAGAGCAGTGCAAAGCGAAAGCGCCTGTCGAACGCCATAAGTGAGAGGCGCGCCGGCGTTTTTGTTGCTTGGCGCTGCGCCTTAACTTCCCGTAATCCCCACGCCAGCAGCGCCACGGCCAGCGCCAGCGGAATCATCGACAACCAGACCAGCATGGTGAAGGTGGCCCGCTCCAGTTCGACATCGCGCTGCTGCGTCCAATAGACGACAGCGATGGCAATTGCCAGCCCGATAAAGGCGCCCAGCGTGTCGCCGGCGCGCTGGAAGCCAAAGGCATCACCACGGCGGTCAGCGCTGACGCTGTCGGCGATCAGCGCGTCGCGCGGGGCGGTGCGCACCCCCTTACCAAAACGGTCGGCAAAGCGGGCGATGAAGACGGCCGGCCACGCGCCCGCTACTGCCAGCAACGGCTTGGCCACCAGCGACAGGCTGTAGCCCGCCACGGTGAGCCATTTGCGGTTGCCCAGCCGGTCGGAGAGATAGCCGGACGCCAGCTTGATCAGGCTGGCCGTCGTCTCCGCCATGCCTTCGATCAGTCCGATGAGCGGCGTCGAGGTCTTGAGCACGCCGGAAAGGAAGAGCGGCAGCAGGTAGACAACCATCTCGCTGGAGATGTCGGTCAGCAGTGAAGCGGCCGTCGTCACATAGACATTGCGCGGGTAGCGTCTTTTGCGCGAGCGCGGTGCAAGGGCAGGCGTCTTCGGTGAGCTACTCATGGTCGTCTCCTCTTCAAAACGCTGGTTGAAAAGCCATCACAAAGCCACAAAGGGGCTCGAAGATGTTCGAAGAAAAACACGATCAAATTACTTTGCGCCGCTTTGTGCGCTTTGTGCGCTTCGCGTCTTCGTGGTTTGGCTTTTCAACCAATCTCTTTCTGGATGGGCAGCCACGCCAGCACGCGCTGAATCATCTTGTCCCAGTAGGCCCATACATGGTCGCCCGGCCCTTCTTCGTAGGTCAGCGGCAGCTTGAGCGCCTCTGCATGCGCCTTGAATTTGAGATTGCCGGTATAGAGAAAATCTTCTGTGCCGCAACATTGGAAAAGCTGCGGCGCCGGCCCTTGCGTTTGCGTCACCGGTCGTTGCGCTACACCGCGGGCCAGATGGTAGAGATCATTGGCGCCGCCGGTAAAGTGATCCAGGTCGCCAAAGATGCGTCCGAGTTCCGCCGCCCAGGCCGGATCCGTGCTGGCGGCCGCATCCTCGGCGAAATCATGCAGCGCGCCGGAAAGGCTCGCCGCGGCGGCATAACGCGTCGGGTGGCTGAGCGCCAGCTTGAACGCGCCGTAGCCGCCCATCGACAGCCCGGCCACAAAGTTATCCTCACGCCGCGGCGAAAGCGGGAAAAAGCTGCGCGCCACAAGGGGCAATTCCTCGCTGATATAGCTCCAGTAGCGATTGCCCTGCGTCATGTCGGTGTAGAAGCTGCGGTCGACGGCCGGCATCACGACGGCCAGATTCAGCGGCTCGACATAGCGCTCGATCGAGGTGCGCCGCTGCCAGATCGTGTGGTCGTCGGAGAGGCCGTGCAGCAGCCACAGCACCGGCAGCTTGTGCTCGCCGTGACTTGCGCCTGCCGGCGGCTGCGGCAGGATAACGTTCATGGCGACGGACAGGTTTAGCACATTAGAGAAGAAGCTGCACTGCAAGCAGGCCATGGGATCGCTCCATTGATAGGTAAAGTTGGACAAAATCAATCAATTTCAGTACTTCACGAAACTCACATAAAGCCACGAAGAGCACAAAGCACGCTATCTTTAACTTTGTGTCTTCGTGTGAGACCAAATCGTGAACTACTGAATTTTTCACGCGCGCCACTGCCCAAAATGTGCGCCACACCAACCGCACCAAAGACCCACCGCCGCACTTGCCACGAGCGCACCGAACATTTCTGTGCTGACAAAGCTCGCGCTGCCGGAAAGCTGCGCCATAAAAAATACCACCGCGCTGCCGGAGACCACGATGCCGGCCGCCATGGCCAGCCACAGCGTGCGGCGTGCATCGGCGTCGGGCAAGCGCAGCATGTAGAGCGCATCCATGGCCGCGGCGGGCGCCAATGCCAGAAATTGTGCAGCGGCGCTGGGGGCGATCCCATTGGGAGCGACCGCAGCGCCGGTTTGCGCCAGGGCAAAGTTGGCCAACGCCTGATAGAAGAGCACCGCGGCAAACACCATCACCGCCACGCCGGGGCGACGCAACATCTGCAAGGCCGCCTGTCCAGCAAAGAGGGCCACCCCGGTCGCCAAAGCGGAAAACAGCCAAAGCGGCTGGGTTGCCGGTGCAGCCGGCAGCAGCAACAAGTAGGCAGCCACCGAAAGCAGCAAGATCGCATTCACTTCGCGCAAGCCCAAGCGGCGCGTGTCCCAGTGCGCCAGGGGCGACAGGAGCTGTCCCTGCGCGGCCGCCGCGGCAAGCATGGCGACCGTCCCGACGCTGGAAGTCAGCGCGCCAGGCATTGAGCCGCTCGTCACTTGCAGCCAGACAATGACAACGACAAGCAGCAGGCCACACAGCGTCACAAGATAGACAGCAGTCTGAGACATGGCTGGGTTTGCTTGCTGTGCTGCGCTAGATTTAGCAGGCAATCCCGCTTGCCACAGCAGAAAACCCGCAACGACCAGCACGCTGAGGCTCAAGCCGGCGTCACGCCAGAAATAGGCGTTGAACCCGCCGACGATGCTCCACACGCCCAACATCATCAACAGCAATAGCGCGCTGCCGGTAATCAGCAGCGGCAGCCATGACGGCAAGGGCGCACGGTTTCTATTGCGGTCAGTCATGCTCGGTGCTCCCGGAGTAGTTGATCAGGTGGGTGCAGCAGCAGCATTATACCCGAATCGGCTGCGCCAGCCAGGATCGACGCGCCGCCTGCGGGACAACCGCGCCTTACCCCGCTGCTGATTGCAGAAGCTACGTCGGGCTGATAGCCCGACCTACGATTGGGCTGCCAAATTTTTGGGACGCACCACGTAGGTCGGGCCGACGAGGGTGACAACGCTCAGCCAGATGATGGAAGCTACGTCGGGCTGATAGCCCGACCTACGATTGGGCTGCCAAATTTTTGGGACGCACCGCGTAGGTCGGGCCGACGAGGGTGACAACGCTCAGCCAGATGATGGAAGCTACGTCGGGCTGATAGCCCGACCTACGATTGGGCTGCCAAATTTTTGGGACGCATCTTCTTGTTTCTGCGAGATCGGCGCGTTGCAGCTATAATAGTCATGGCGGTGCGACGAGAGCCGCCGCCCCGAAGCGCTAAGCGCACCGTCGCCGTCCAGTCAGGAGCACCCATGCAGACGCTGTCACCCGAACAATTCTCTGTACAGGCCATTCAGGCGCTGCAACAGGCAGGCGCCATTGCCTCGCGCACGCGCGCCCTGTCACTTTCGCCGGTTCACGTGTTATATGGCGTCCTGACCCAGAAAGACGCGGACGCCACCGGCGTTTTGGCTGCCCTGGGCTTCGACGTCGACCAGATGCAGCGCGGCATCAAAGCGCAATTTGACTCGCGGCAGATGGTGCGTTGGCATGGCGACGACCGCAACAAAGAGGAGGGACGCCTCGACCCTGCGCTGCAGCAGGTGCTCACCCGCGCACTTGACGAAGCGCACACCGCCGGCGTTCACTACGCCAGCACGCGCGATCTGCTGGTGAGCACGTTGGCAAACCCGACGGCGGAGATCGCCGAATGGCTGCAAACCTGGCCAGTGGACGTCGCCACCGTGCGCGAGGCGCCGGTGAGCGTCTATGAATTGTCCGCGGCCACGGTGGCCGAACAGCGCCAGCAGCAAGCCGAACAGGCCAAAAGCACACGCCGGGCGTGGGCGGTCAGCCCGATTTTCCTTGGCCTGCTGGCGACGATGGTAGGGGTAGGCGTCTATCTCTACCAGAGCGCAGAGCCAACGCCCATTGCGATCTTCGTCTTTGTCACCGTCGGCTGGGTCGTGTCGTTGGCGCTGCATGAGTTCGGCCACGCGGCCATGGCCTACCTTGGCGGCGACTACAGCACCGCGGAGCGCGGCTACCTGACGCTCAACCCGCTCAAGTACACCCATCCGATGTTGAGCATCGTGATGCCGGTCGTCTTCTTGCTCCTGGGCGGCATTGGCCTGCCGGGCGGCGCGGTCTATGTCAACATGGGCGCGATCCGCAGCCGCTGGATGCGCAGCGTGGTGTCCGCGGCTGGGCCGGCCGCCAACGGCCTGTTTGCGATGGCCCTGGCTTTACCCTTTCTGCTCGTCTCTGATGTTTCATTTTTTCTCGAACATTTTTATTTCTGGTCGGCAATTGCGCTGCTGATCTTTTTGCAGATCACGGCGATTGCGTTCAACCTGATCCCGATGCCGGGGTTGGACGGCTTTGGCATCCTGGCGCCGTGGCTGCCGATGAGCGTGCACCGTATGTTGGCGCCGCTCTATTCGTTTGGCTACCTGCTCCTCATCTTTATGTTTTGGTATGTCGATGCCTTCAGCAGCCTCTTTTGGGGCTTTGTATGGGTCTTGCTGTTGCAATTGAACGTTGTGCCAGAACTGGTCGAGATCGGGTTTTCAATGTATCGGTTCTGGATGTGATACGTAGTGCGTAATATGTAATGCGTAAAAAGCGACGCATCACATATTACGCATTACGTATCACGCATCACGTATTACGCATCACGCATCATCTTTCCGGGATCTTCATGGTTGACACTGTTAAACGTTTTGATAACCGCGTAGAGAGCTATGTGCGTAGCCGGCCGCACTATCCATACGCTGTGTTGGCGTGTCTGGTTGAGGAGTATGGCCTCGGCCCGATCTCCATCGTCGCCGATGTGGGCGCGGGCACGGGGCTGCTGACGCGCCTGCTGCTGATCGCCGGGTGTACGGTGCAGGCAGTCGAGCCGAATGAGCGGATGCGCCTGGCCGCCGCTGCCCTGCTGGGCGGGCATCCTGGCTACCACAGCGTGGCCGGCACGGCCGAGGCGACCTCCCTGCCCGCGCGCAGCGTCGACTTTGTCACCGCGGGCCAGGCGTTTCACTGGTTCGATCCGCCCACCGCGCGCCAGGAGTTTCAACGGATTCTGCGCCCCGGTGGCCGCGTGGCGCTGGTCTGGAATGCGCGGCGTGAACAGGGGTCGCCCTTTCTCGATGGGTATCAGGCGATCATTGCACGGTTTGGGCTGGACTACACCCAGGTCGACCACGCGCGTGTGGTTGACGCCACGACGCTGGCCGGGTTTTTCGGCGCGGCCGGGTATCGTGAACACGCCTTCGTCAACCTGCAGGCGTTAGATCTGCTGGCCGTCATCGACCGCCTCAGTTCGACTTCCTATATGCCGGCGCCCGACCATCCCACCTATCCGGCGATGGTAGCGGCGATTGAGACGCTGTTTGCCGCCGCTGCGCAACACGACCGCGTCATCATGGAGTACGATGCGAAGCTATATGTCGGTCGTCTCTGACCGGGTGCACGCTTGCCGTTTTAGTGGACGCCAGCCTCCATACTAGATCGTGGAGTACGCTGTTTCCATTTCCTCATTTGACTCACAGGAGGAGTCTTCTCATGGCGAAAAATAAATCCGCCAAAGCTGTACATTTCTCGACGCGCATCGATCTGGGCAAGGAAGTGCGAGCGGGGATGATCGAGCTGCTCAATGCCCGGCTGGCAGATGTTTCCGATCTGCACAGTCAGACCAAGCAGGCGCACTGGAATGTCAAGGGCACACACTTTATCATGTTGCACGAACTGTTCGACGAGCTTGCGGCAGAGTTGCTGGCGTACGCCGACGCTATTGCCGAGCGCGTTACGACGCTGGGCGGTATGGCGCTGGGCACGGTGCGCATGGCGGCCGCAGCTTCGAGCCTCAGCGAATTTCCTGCGGACGCCTTCGAAGGCATGGCGGTGGTTGAAGCGCTGGCCGATCGCTATGCTGCATTCGGCGCCGCGGTGCGCGCGGCCAGCGACACGGCCGATGCCGCCGGCGACGCGGACACCGCCGATCTCTTCACCGAAGTCTCGTGCGGCATCGACAAATCGTTGTGGTTCCTGGAAGCGCATCTTCAGCACAAATAGCCGCCCCCATTTTTGTGAAATATAACGAAACATAGAAAGGAACGCTTTATGTACAAAATCGTGCTGCTTCGCCACGGCGAAAGCACCTGGAACAAAGAGAACCGCTTCACGGGCTGGACCGATGTCGATCTCTCTGAGCGTGGCCGTGGGGAAGCAAAGCGGGCCGGCGAGGTGCTGCGCGCCGAAGGGTACACCTTTGACATCGCCTTCACCTCTGTGCTCAAGCGCGCCATCCGCACCCTGTGGTATGTGCAGGACGAGCTTGACCTGATGTGGATTCCCACGATCAAGGCGTGGCAGCTCAACGAACGTCATTACGGCGCGTTGCAGGGGTTGAACAAGGCGGAGACGGCCGCCAAGTTTGGCGATGAGCAGGTATTGGTCTGGCGACGCAGCTACGACACGCCGCCACCGGTGCTCACGCCGGACGACGAGCGCTATCCCGGCCACGACCCACGGTACGCTGGCCTGAGCAAGGCAGAGTTGCCCCTCACCGAGTCGCTCAAGGAGACCGTGGCGCGCGTCATCCCTTACTGGCACGCCGAAATTGTCCCGGTGATCAACGCGGGCAAAAAAGTCGTCATCGCCGCACATGGCAACAGCCTGCGCGCGATGGTGAAATACTTGGACGACATGAGCGAGGAAGCCGTCATCAAGCTCAACATTCCCACCGGCGTGCCCCTGGTCTATGAGTTGGATGAGAGCCTGAAGCCGCTCAAGAGTTACTATCTGGGTGACCAGGAGGAGATCGCAAAAGCCGCGGCGGCCGTAGCCGCACAGGGCAAGTCGAAGTAAGTTCGATACGGACTGTTCAGCCTGCTTATAGACCACGGAT
>Ga0073899_10000856_pt1 | contig 28118 bp, 28 predicted proteins | sample KloWWTmetaKNB5Ph_FD_88975 | JGI IMG/M metagenome (GOLD analysis project Ga0073899, IMG submission 88975) | Active sludge microbial communities from Klosterneuburg, Austria, studying microevolution and ecology of nitrifiers - Klosterneuburg... | ecosystem: Engineered > WWTP > Aerobic digester >... | reverse complement strand
TGCGCAACGGCTTTGAAAAAATCGACCGTGCATGGTCTGAACTGAGTAGCGCGCTGGCCGACACCATCCCCGGTATTCGCGTGGTCAAGGCATTTGCCCAGGAGGGCCGCGAAGTTCATCGCTTCCGTGTAGCCAATCGTCACTATCTGGCAGTCAATGACAAACTCAACAAGGTGTGGTCGTTGTTCACCCCGACGGTCACACTGCTCACCGAGCTTGGTTTGATCGTGGTATGGGCATTTGGCATCTGGCAGGTTTCCAAGCACCAAATCACGGTGGGTGTGCTCACCGCATTTTTGGCCTATATCGGGCGTTTCTATACGCGCTTGGATTCGATGAGCCGAATTGTTTCAGCCACGCAGAAGGCCGCTGCCGGTGCCAAGCGCATTTTCGACATCCTCGACCACGTTTCCAGCGTGCCGGAATCGGCCAACCCGGTGTCACTGCCCGCTGTACAAGGCGCGATCACCTTGCGCGATGTGGGCTTTCGTTATGGCAACCGCGGCGTGATTCGTGGCTTGAATCTGCATATCCAACCCGGCGAAATGATTGGTTTGGTGGGTCATAGTGGCTCCGGCAAAAGTACATTGGTCAATTTGATTTGCCGCTTTTATGACGTGACGGAGGGCGCGGTGCTGGTGGACGGGGTGGATATTCGTTCGCTGGCGATTGCGGACTTCCGCCGGCATATCGGTCTGGTACTGCAAGAACCTTTCCTGTTCTTCGGCACCATTGCCGAAAACATCGCCTACGGCAAACCCGATGCCAGCCGTGACGAGATCGTAGCTGCTGCCCGCGCCGCACACGCGCATGAGTTCATCCTGCGCCTTCCGCATGGCTACGATTCGCTGGTCGGCGAACGCGGGCAAGGGCTATCGGGGGGCGAACGGCAACGCATTTCGATCGCGCGCGCATTGTTGATTGATCCGCGTTTCCTGATCATGGACGAAGCCACCTCGGCGGTGGATACCGAGACCGAAAAAGAAATTCAACGTGCCCTCGACAACCTCGTCAAGGGCCGTACCACCATTGCCATTGCGCACCGCCTATCCACCCTGCGCAAGGCCGACCGCCTGGTGGTGATGGATCGCGGACGCATTGTCGAAGTCGGGCCGCATGATGATCTCATGGCCCAGCAAGGTGCCTATTGGCGGCTGTATCAAGCGCAGTTGCGCAATGTGGATCAGGAAGATCAACTGGCGGAACTCACGCTGGGAGGGATCAACCGTGAGTGATCTTGATTTCACTTTGGCCGAAGATGCCTTTGGCCAACTGCAACTAACCCTGAGCGATGGCAGCGCGCATAGCGGCGTAGTACCGGTGCGCGCATTCCCGATTGCCGCACCCGATGAAGGTATTTCGCTGGTGGGGCATGACGGCCATGAATTGGCATGGATCCCGCGCCTGTCTGCACTGGATGCCCCGCGCAAGGCAGTCATCGAGGCGGAACTTGCACAGCGCGAATTCATGCCGGTAATCGAACGCATCGTCAGCGTGTCGAGCTTTGTAACGCCCAGCCAATGGACAATTGCCACCAATCGCGGTGAGACCACTTTCACCCTGAAAGCCGAAGACGATATCCGCCGCATCAGCGCCACTACCCTGCTGATTGCCGATAGCCACGGCGTGCATTATTTGATCCAGGACCTGGCTGCCCTGGATCGCAACAGCAAGAAGCTGCTCGACCGGTTTTTGTAACCTGGCAGATGCCCCGGCAGGAGCACGCCCCGTGGGAGCGCGCCCTGCGCGCGTCGCATACCCCGCAGGAGCACGCCCTGCGCACGACAGGCTTTGTTGTGGCAGGACATCCGCAGCCATGCCCCGCTCCTGCGAATAACGCACGTTGCGTTTGCATGCAAACGCCAGCCTGTCAAGCTTACGCGCCGGCCGGAACAGGGCGAAAATGCCGGTTCCGTTCGCCTTTGGTTTGTCCTTCGCATGACCGAGCTTTCCCCCGCCACCGCCCGCAAAATTGCCGCCACCATTGCCTCTGAAATCAGCGCGCAACCTGCGCAGGTGCTGGCCGCGGTGGGGCTGCTGGACGAAGGTGCCACCGTGCCCTTCATCGCCCGCTACCGCAAGGAAGTGACCGGCGGGCTGGATGACACCCAACTGCGCAATCTGGAAACAAGGCTGACCTATCTGCGCGAGATGGAAGACCGCCGCGCAAGCATCCTTGCCAGCATTGAAGACCAAGGCAAGCTCAGCGACGCGTTGCGCGCCGAAATCCTGGCTGCCGACAGCAAATCGCGGCTGGAAGATCTGTACCTGCCCTACAAACAAAAGCGCCGCACCCGCGCCCAGATCGCCCGCGAAGCCGGACTGGAGCCGCTGGCCGACGGCTTGATCCAGGACCCAACCCAGGTGCCGGAAGAATTTGCCGCCAGTTTCGTGGATGCCGAAAAAGGCGTGAATGATGCCAAGGCCGCGCTGGAAGGCGCACGCGCCATCCTGATTGAACGTTGGGGTGAAGATGCGGCGCTACTGGGTGAGCTGCGCGACTGGCTGTCACGCGAAGGGTTGATTCGCGCCAAGATGGTGGCAGGCAAAGAGTTGGCGGGTGAAAAATTCCGCGATTATTTCGACCACGCTGAATCCTTGGCAAAGATTCCCTCGCACCGTTTGTTGGCACTGTTGCGTGGCCGCCGTGAAGAGTTTTTGCAGCTTGACCTTGACCCCGGCAACGATGCCGAAGCCGGCCATCTGTATGCCGAAGGCCGGATTGCCTTGCATGCCGGCATTGATGTGCGTGGCCGCGCTGCGGATGTTTGGTTGCGCAATGCAGTGCGGTTGGCATGGCGCGCCAGAATCCACATGCATTTGCTGCTGGACTTGTTCAATCAGGCCCGTGAAAAAGCCGAAGGCGAAGCGATTGCGGTATTTGGCGACAACCTGAAAGACCTGCTGCTGGCCGCACCCGCTGGCCCGAAAGCGGTGCTGGGGCTGGATCCTGGCCTGCGTACCGGAGTGAAGGTTGCGGTGGTGGATGCCACCGGCAAACTGGTGGCCACCGACACCATCTACCCGCACGAGCCACGCCGGCAATGGGATCAATCGTTGGCATCACTGCGCAAGCTGTGCAGTGCACACAACGTGCAGCTGATCGCGATTGGCAACGGCACCGCATCACGCGAAACCGACAAGTTGGCCGGTGATCTGCTCAAGCTGGTGCCCGAATTGAAGGCGCAGAAAATCGTGGTCAGTGAGGCCGGTGCGTCGGTGTATTCGGCTTCGGAATTGGCAGCCAGGGAGTTCCCCGATCTGGATGTGTCGATCCGTGGTGCGGTCTCGATTGCACGCCGCTTGCAAGACCCATTGGCGGAATTGGTGAAGATCGAACCCAAGGCCATTGGCGTGGGCCAGTATCAGCACGATGTGGATCAATACCGGCTGGCGCGTGCACTGGATGCCAAGGTCGAAGACTGCGTGAACGCCGTGGGTGTGGACGTGAATACCGCCTCCAGCGCACTGTTGACGCGGGTGTCCGGGCTTTCGGCGACGGTGGCAGAAAACATCGTGGCGCACCGCGATGCGCATGGCGCATTCAAATCACGCAAGGCATTGCTGAAGGTACCGCGCCTGGGCGATAAAACCTTCGAACAGTGCGCAGGCTTTTTGCGCATCATGGAGGGCGAACAGCCGTTGGATGCTTCTTCCGTGCACCCGGAAGCCTACCCGGTGGTGGAGCGCATCCTGGCCGCCGGCGGCAAATCGGTGAAGCAAATCATCGGTGATGCCAGCTTTTTGCGTGCACTCAAGCCTGCGCAATTTACCGATGCAACCTTCGGTGAACCCACCGTGCGCGACATCCTGAAAGAACTGGAAAAACCTGGTCGCGACCCGCGCCCCGAGTTCAAGGCCGCGCAGTTTGCCGACGGCGTGGAAGACATCAAGGACCTGCGCCCCGGCATGGTGCTGGAAGGCGTGGTCAGCAACGTCGCCGCGTTTGGTGCGTTCGTCGATATCGGCGTGCATCAAGATGGCTTGGTGCATATCTCGGCGCTGTCCGACACCTATGTGAAAGACCCGCGCGAGGTGGTCAAGGCCGGCGACATCGTCAAGGTCAAAGTCCTGGAAGTGGACGTGGCGCGCAAGCGCATTGCACTGACCCGGCGCATGGGCGACGAACCCGGCCAGGCCACCTCTCGTCCACCGTCTGGCGAACGCGATGCACGACGCGACGGCAATCGCGGCAACGACCGTGGTCGCGCGAACACGCCACCGCCGCGCCCGCAACAAAAGCAGCAGGCCGCGCCGTTCAACAGTGCCATGGCCGATGCGTTGAAGGGATTGAAGCGCGGCTGAGGCCGCGCGCTAGCGCCAAGCGATACGCTTGAAATCTTCCGTCGTCATCCCGGCGATCGCCGGGATCAGGCTTTTGAATGCGCTGAGGCAAGGGCTGGATCCGGCGTTCGCCGGGATGACGCAATCGCTCGCCGGGATGCCACAGTCTCTTCAACGCCTCACTGAACCGACTTGCGACCACCGCGCGGCGGCCTCAGCGGAACACGATGGTGCGATGCCCGTTCGGCAGGATCCGGTGTTCGATGTGGCGGCGCACCGCGCGCGCCAGCACCTGCGATTCGATGTCGCTGCCCACCCGGACGAGGTCGCGCGGCGTCATCGCATGATCCACCCGCGCCACGTCCTGCTCGATGATCGGGCCTTCGTCGAGGTCCGGCGTCACGTAGTGCGCGGTCGCGCCGATCAACTTGACCCCGCGCGCATGCGCCTGGTGGTACGGCTGCGCGCCCTTGAAGCTGGGCAGGAAGCTGTGGTGGATGTTGATCGCGCGGCCGGCCAGCGCTGCGCACAACCGCGGCGACAGGATCTGCATGTAGCGCGCGAGGATCACCAGGTCGACCTGCTCGCGTTCGGCCAGGTCGATGATCGCCTGCTCCTGCACGGCGCGATTGCCGGCATCCACTGGCAGGTGGTGGAACGGCACGCCGTAGGAACCGGCGAGCGCGGCGAACTCGTCGTGGTTGGAGGCCACCGCGACGATGTCGGCGCGCAGTTGCCGGCTGTGGGTACGGAACAGCAGGTCGTTGAGGCAATGGCCCTGCTTGCTGACCAGCACCAGCAGTCGCGCGCGGCGGCGCGCATCGTGCAGTTTCCAGTCCATCCCGAAGTCGTCGGCGAGTGCAGCAAACGTGCTGCGGAACACATCCACTGCAGCGGCCGTGGGCGCATCGAAATGCACGCGCAGGAAGAAGCGCCCGGTTTCGCCGTCGCCGAACTGCTGGGCGTCGAGGATGTTGCAACCGGCGTCGAACAGGCAGCCGGAGACGCGATGGACGATGCCGGTGCGGTCCGGGCAGGACAAGGTGAGGATGTGGTCGTGGCGCATGCAGGAGGTGTGGTGCGCTCGGACGCGCGCGGGGCGCGCCACTATGCCACAGGTCGAATGCGAGCAGATCCAGCCCCGTGGCCGCACGCACCACGCGCCGGTACAGCACGTTGCCGCTGGCCGCGTTGGTCATCACCACCAGCGCCCGCTGGCGCGCCGCATCGCCCAATGCAAAGGTCTTGAAGACCCCGCCATTGCTGCCCGAGTGATACAGGATTGGACCCACTTGGGTCGCTTCGATGTTCCAGCCCAGCCCCTTCTCCGTCCACCGGCCCGGCAACGCGATCTGCGACGTCAGCATCGCGGCGCGGGTAGCGGGTCGCAGCTCCCACGCGGCCGGCGAGGCATGCACGACCAGCGCCATGAAGCGCGCGTAATCCTGCACCGTGCAGCGCAGGCTGGCGGCGGAATTGGCGAGGATGTCGCTGGGCCAGTTCACGACACCCGGCTTCGCGTTGGCGCGGGCCAGCGGCAAGGCACGCTCGGCATCGGCATAGCGCCAGGCGGACAGCGGCTTGCGCCATCGATCGGCGATCGGCTGCGCCGCGTCCCAGGCCTCACGCAATCCCTGCGCTGGCATGCCGGGCTGCGCGTCGTCCGGTGCACGATGCCCGTATACCGAGCGTGCCGCGAGCGCCGGATCCCAGCCGTAGCTGCTGTCGCGCATGCCGGCGGGATCGAACATCAAACGCCGCATCGTCTGGTCGAGGCTTTCGCCGGTCACCGCTTCCACCGCAAGTTGCAGCCAGACGAAGGCCTCACCCGAATAGTCGATGCGCGTGCCCGGCGCGACCACTGGTATCAAGGGCTCGTGGGCCGGATCCTTGCGCCAGTTCGGCAGGCCGGTCGTATGGCGGAGCACGTCGCGCACGCTGATCCGCTCAATCCACGGCGACTGGCCGAGGTAGCCGGGCCTCGCGTAGTTCACCAGTGGCGCATCCAGCGCCAGTTCGCCGCGGTCGACCAGTTGCAGCACGGTGTACGCGAATACCGGCTTGCTCAACGAAGCCGCTTCCCACAGCGTCGCGTACTGGACTGGCGTGCCGCGTTCGGCATCGGCGACACCGAAGCCGCGCGACCACGCAAGCGCGCCCGCCTCCACCACCGCGATGCTGACACCGGGCACGCCCAGCGCCTGCATCTGCCGCGGCAGGTCGCGCAGGAAGTCCCCGGCAGGCGTCCAGTCCGCGTCCGGGTCGATGGTGGGCGCAGCACGCAGCCCCAACGGGCCCAATACGGAAAGCGCAAGGCCGGAACCCAGCAGGCGGCGGCGGGAAATGGCGGGCATAGGACGTCCTAGCGCTTCAGGTCTTCGGGACGGCGCAAACCGCCATCGGCGGCGCGGGGGGGCTCGCCGCTCCAGCGCCGCACCGCGCGCTGGAAGAACTGGCTGTTCGGTACCCGCAGCTGGCTTTGATGGCCGCCGGGATGCCGCTCCAGCAAAGTGACGTAGATCAGATTGATGTCCACCACCTGCCCGCGCAAGCCCTGCTTGTCGCCGCTCTCCAGCAGCTCGATGTGGTCGAGCAGGCGGAACGGCCGGGTGATCAGGATCAGGAACGAGCAGAACAGGTTGGTCAGCACGCTCCAGGCCGCGAAGAACGCCACCGCGGCCACCGTGGCGAAGCCGGTGAACGCGCCCCACAGCACCCCGGCGGACACGCCGAAGCGCTCCAGCACCATCAGCAGCGCCGCCATCCCGATCAGGAACGTGGCCACCCGACGCGCGCCCATCACCACCATCGGCGGCAGCTCGTAACGCGCGGCCAGGCGTGCGATCAGCCGCCGCACCAGCCAGCGCAATGCCCACGCCGCCAGCAGGATCGCCAGCACCTGCAGCGCCACCACGACGTATTCGATCCTGGACTGCATCCAGGCGGACAGGGATTCCTCCATGTCGCCATGTTACCCGCGCGCCAGCCCGTCCCGGCGCTGGTAGGAACGCGGGATTCAGCCGCGACGGAAACAGAAGCGCTCGAACCCCGCACCCAGCCGCTGCAGGTCCAGCGTGGCTTCCGCCACCAGCCCGCGCCCTTCGTCGCGGCATTCCTGCAGCGCCCAGTGACGCACGCCGCGCGCGAACAGGTCTTCCGCCAAGCCATACAGCGCCGGCAGCGGGAACAGCCCCGGATGCCAGGTGGTCCGGCATTCGTAAGCCACGCCGCTGGCCAGCACCGCCTCCAGCGCCTCGCCCACCGGACGCGCGCTGTCGCGGCGGCCGGTCACCGCGTCGTAATGCGCGTCGGGCGCCTTGATGTCCAGCCCGATCCAGTCCAGCTGCGGCAGCAGCTGGCGCAGGCGTGCCGGATACATGCCGCCGGTATGCAGGCCGACCTGGTAGCCCATCGCCTTCACCTGCGCGATGGCGTCGGGCAGCGCGGCCTGTGAGGTCGGCTCGCCGCCGGAGAACACCACCGCGTCGAGCAGGCCGACGCGGCGGTGCAGGAACGCTTCGGCCTGCGCCCAGGCAACCCCGCCCTGCCCACGCGCCGGCAGCAGTTCGGGGTTGTGGCAGTAGCCGCAGCGCCAGGGACAGCCCTGCAGGTACAACACCGCCGCCAGCCGACCGGGGAAGTCGATGCTGGTCAGCGGCGTCATCCCGCCGACGCGGATCATGCGGCGGCGGCGGCCAGGGTGGCGCGCGGGCGTTCGCTGAAGAAGCAGCGCTCGGCGTGCTCGCCCTGCTTGCCGATGTTGAAGCTGGACACCGGGCGGTGGTAACCCATCACCCGGGTCCACACTTCGCAGCGCTGGCGGTCTTCGTTGCGCAGCGAAGCGGCGGCGGATATTGCGGAGTTGGCGATGTTGTTCATGCGGAAATCTCCTCGTGGAACGTGACGTCGGTAATGGTCGGCGCGGCGGCCGCCTGCAGTTCCGCCAGCAGCCGCTCGTCGCAGCGCGGGCAGAATTCGTGCTCGCCCGCCAGGTAGCCGTGCTCCGGGCAGATCGAGAAAGTTGGCGTGATCGTGATGTAGGGCAGGCGGAAGCGGCTCAGCGCGCGCCGCACCAGGTCGCGGCAGGCATCGCCGCTGGACAGGCGTTCGCCCATGTACAGGTGCAGCACGGTGCCGCCGGTGTAGCGCGACTGCAGCGCTTCCTGCCGCTCCAGCGCTTCGAACGGGTCGTCGGTGAAGCCCACCGGCAGCTGCGAGGAATTGGTGTAGTAAGGGCGGTCGCGGCTGCCCGCCTGCAGGATGTCCGGCCAGCGGCGGCGGTCCTCCTTGGCGAAGCGGTAGGTGGTGCCTTCGGCCGGCGTGGCTTCGAGGTTGTAGAGCTGGCCGGTGGCTTCCTGGAACTCCACCATCCGCGCACGAACGTGGTCGAGCAGGCGCAGGGCGAAGGCATGGCCCCACTCGCTGGTCAGGTCGTGCGCATCGGAGGTGAAGTTGCGGACCATCTCGTTGATGCCGTTCACCCCCAGCGTCGAGAAATGGTTGCGCAGGGTGCCGAGGTAGCGCTTGGTGTACGGGTACAGGCCGTCGTCGATCAGCTGCTGGATGGTGGTGCGCTTGATCTCCAGGCTGCGCCGGCCCAGCTCCAGCAGCTCGTCCAGCCGCGCGAACAGCCCGGCCTCATCGCCGCGGTGCAGGTAGCCCAGCCGCGCGCAGTTGACCGTCACCACGCCCAGGCTGCCGGTCTGCTCGGCGCTGCCGAACAGGCCGTTGCCGCGCTTGAGCAGCTCGCGCAGATCGAGCTGCAGGCGGCAGCACATCGAGCGGATCATCCCCGGGTCCAGCTCGGAATTGATGAAGTTCTGGAAGTACGGCAGGCCGTATTTCGCGGTCATGTCGAACAACAGCCGCGCGTTTTCCGACTCCCACGGGAAGTCGGCGGTGATGTTGTAGGTGGGGATCGGGAAGGTGAACACCCGGCCGCGCGCGTCGCCCGCGCTCATCACCTCGATGTAGGCGCGGTTGATCAGGTCCATCTCGGCCTGCAGTTCGCCGTAGGTGAACGGCATCTCCTCGCCGCCGATGAACGGGGTCTGGTGGCGCAGGTCGGCGGGACAGATCCAGTCGAAGGTGAGGTTGGTGAACGGCGTCTGCGTGCCCCAGCGCGAGGGCACGTTGAGGTTGAAGATCAGCTCCTGGATGCACTGGCGCACGTCGTCGTAGGACAGCGCGTCCTTGCGCACGAACGGCGCCATGTAGGTGTCGAACGAGGAGAACGCCTGCGCGCCCGCCCATTCGTTCTGCAGGGTGCCGAGGAAGTTGACGATCTGCCCGACCGCCGACGACAGATGCCTGGGCGGGCCGGCCTCGACCTTGTTGGGCACGCCGTTGAAGCCTTCGTACAGCAGCGTGCGCAGCGACCAGCCAGCGCAGTAGCCGGAGAGCATGTCGAGGTCGTGGATGTGCAGGTCGGCCTCGCGATGGGCGCGGCCGATCTCCGGCGGATAGACCTTCTCCAGCCAGTAATTGGCGGTCACCTTGCCGGCGACGTTGAGGATCAGCCCGCCCAGCGAATAGCCCTGGTTGGCGTTGGCATTGACCCGCCAGTCCGCGCGGGTCAGGTATTCCTCGACCGAGCTGACCGGATCGACCAGGCTGCGCCCGGCCATGGCTGTGGAACTGCTTGGTTGCATCGTCCTCTCCTTGAACTTGCGACAAATTGATTTGCGGAAAGCACCGGCCAACGCCGCCGGCTCATTTCCGCCTCATGCACGGGCATGGATAATTGCGGCCATGCCGATTCCCCTGCCCCGCCTCGATCCCGATCCGCGCCCGCAGCCGCCGGAAGCGCCGCTGCCCAGCGACTGCTGCGACAGCGGTTGCGATCCCTGCGTCAACGACACCTACGCCGAAGCACTGGCGCATTACCGGCAGACGCTGGCGGCGTGGCTGGCCCGCCATCCCGACGCCCACCGATAGGCGCGCCGCGGCGGCGCGCTGCTTCCCGCGCGATCTGGCGCTCGCGGCGCGCTGCTACGGCGGGTGCTCGGACAGTGCCGGGATCCCGGTCGGGCGCCCGCGCGCATCCAGCGCGATCATCGTGAAGCGCCCGCGCGTGCACAGCTCGCGCTCGCCGCCCAGCAGGTCCTCGGCGATCAGCTCCACCTCCACCTGCATCGAACTGCGGCCGACCTCGACGATCCGCGCCAGCACTTCCACCAGCTGGCCCTGGCGGATCGGCAGGCGGAAATCCACCTGCTCCGAACGCGCCGTCACCACCGTCCGCCGCGCGTAGCGCGAGGCGGCGATGAACGCGGCCTTGTCCATCCACGCCAGCGCCTGCCCGCCGAACAGCGTGCCCAGGTGGTTGGCATGGTCGGGGAAGACGATCTCCTGCAGCTTCGCCTCGAGCGGACGCACCGGGTCAGAAGGCATGGTCGAACGCCACCTCGCCCTGCACCCCGACCTGGTAGGCGGACACCCGGCGCTCGAAGAAATTGGTCAGCTCCTGCACGTCCTGCAATTCCATGAACGGCAGCGGATTGCGCACGTGGTACTGCCTGGCCATGCCGAGCTTGGCGAAATGCTGGTCGGCGCAGTGCTGCAGGTACTGGCGCATGTCGCGGATCGAAATGCCGGCCACGCCGCCCGACAACACGTCCTCGGCAAACTGCACCTCGCATTCGATGGCCTCGGCGAGCATGTCGCGCACCTGCCGCTCCATCTCATCGTCGAACAGGTCCGGCTCCTCGGCGCGGATGGTGCGCACGCATTCGAAGGCGAAGTCCATGTGGCAGCTTTCGTCGCGGAACACCCAGTTGGTGCCGGACGACAGCCCCGGCAGCAGGCCGCGCGAACGGAAGTAGTAGACATAGGCGAAGGCGGCGAAGAAGAACAGGCCCTCGATGCAGGCGGCGAAGCAGATCTGGTTGAGCAGGAACTGGCGGCGCTGCGCCCGGGTCTCGATGCGCTGCAGGCCTTGCAGCGAATCGATCCACTTGAAGCAGAACTCGGCCTTCTTGCGGATCGCCGGGATGTTCTCCACCGCTGCGAAGGCCTTGAAGCGCTCCTCCGGGTCCGGCAGGTAGTTGTCCAGCAGCGTCAGGTAGAACTGCACGTGCAGCGCCTCCTCGTACAGCTGGCGCGACAGGTACATACGCGCCTCCGGCGCGTTGAGGTGCTGGTACAGGTTCAGCACCAGGTTGTTGGAGACGATGGAGTCGCCGGTGGCGAAGAACGCCACCAGCCGATGGATCAGGTGGCGGTCGGCCGGCGACATCTTCGAATGCAAATCGGCGATGTCGATCTGGAAGTTGATCTCGTCCACCGTCCAGCTGTTGCGGATGGCGTTGCGGTACATCTCGTAGAAGCCCGGGTAGCGCATCGGGCGCAAGGTCAGCTCGAAGCCGGGATCGAGCAGCATCTGCGGGGCGGCGCTCACTGGCAGGCCTCGCAGGCTTCCGGATTCTCCAGCGAACAGGCCACCGCCTGCGCCGGCGCGATGCCGGATACGGTGGTCTTGGCGATCTTCGTCGCCGGGCGCGAACGCAGGTAATAGCAGGTCTTGATGCCCTGCTTCCAGGCGTACATGTACATCGACGACAGCGCGCCGATGTTCGGGCTTTCCATGAACAGGTTGAGCGAGGCGGACTGGTCGATGAAGGCGCCGCGCTCGGCGGCCATGTCGATCAGGCTGCGCATCGGCAGCTCCCACACGGTGCGGTAGACGTGGCGCAGGGTTTCCGGGATCTGCGCGAGGTTCTGGATCGAGCCGTCGGCCAGCTTGATCGCGTCGCGCATCTCCGGCGTCCACAGGCCCAGCTGCTTCAATTCGGCGACCAGGTAGCGATTGACCTGCAGGAAGTCGCCGGACAGCGTCTCGCGCTTGAACAGGTTGGACACCTGCGGCTCCACGCATTCGTAGCAGCCGGCGATGGAGGCGATGGTCGCGGTCGGGGCGATGGCGATCAGCAGGGAATTGCGCAGGCCGTGCTGCTGGATGCGCGCGCGCAAGGCATCCCAGCGCGCGGCGTTGTCGGGAGTGACATCCCACGCATCGAACTGCAGCTCGCCGACGGATGCGCGGGTATCGGCGAACGAGGCGTGCGCGCCGCGCTCGACGGCCAGCTCGCAGGACGCGTCCAGCGCGTGGAAATAGATCTCCTCTGCGATCTTCCTCGACAGCGCGCGCGCGGCTTCGGAGTCGAACGCCAGGCGCTTGCGGAAAAACACGTCCTGCAGGCCCATGCAGCCCAGCCCGACCGGTCGCCAGCGCAGGTTGCCGCGGCGCGCCGGCTCGATCGGGTAGAAGTTCAGGTCGATCACCCGGTCGAGCTGGCGCACCGCCAGCCGCACGGTTTCGGCCAGCTTGTCGAAATCGAAGTCGCCGTGCGCGTCCAGATGGTGCGCGAGGTTGATCGATCCGAGGTTGCAGACCGCCGTTTCCTCGGCGCTGGTCACTTCCAGGATCTCGGTGCACAGGTTGGACAGGTGGATGACGTTGTGCGGGCGCAGGGTCTGGTTGCCGGCGCGGTTGCACTTGTCCTTGAAGGTCATCCAGCCGTTGCCGGTCTCGGCCAGCGTGCGCATCATCCGCGCGTACAGCTTGCGCGCCGGGATCGTGCGCGCCGCCTTGCCCTGCACTTCGGCCTGCTGGTACGCGTGCTCGAACGCCTCGCCGTGCAGATCCACCAACTCCGGCACCACGCACGGGTCGAACAGCGACCAGACCTGGTCCGCCTCGACGCGCTTCATGAACAGGTCGGGCACCCAGTTGGCGAGGTTGAGGTTGTGGGTGCGGCGCGCATCGTCGCCGGCGTTGTCGCGCAGTTCGAGGAAATCCTCGATGTCGGCGTGCCAGGTTTCCAGGTACACGCAGGCCGCGCCCTTGCGCTTGCCGCCTTGGTTGACCGCCGCCACCGACGAATCCAGCGTCTTCAACCACGGGACGATCCCGTTGGAATGGCCGTTGGTCGAACGGATCAGCGAGCCGCGCGAGCGCACGCGCGAATAGCTCACGCCGATGCCACCGCTGAACTTCGACAGCTGGGCGATCTCGCCGTACTTGGCATAGATGGATTCCAGCGAATCCTGCGGCGAGTCCAGCAGGAAGCAGGACGACAGCTGCTCGTGGCGGGTGCCGGCGTTGAACAGGGTCGGGCTGGACGGCAGGTAGTCCAGGCTGCCCAGCCGCTGGTACAGGGCCAGCGCCTCGGGCACGTCCTCGGAGAGCGTGCTGGCGATGCGCAGGAAGAACTGCTGCGGGGTTTCGATCACCTTGCGCGTGTGCGGGTGGCGCAGCAGGTAGCGGTCGTACAGGGTGCGCAGGCCGAAGTAGTCGAAGTTCAGGTCGAGCGCCGGGTCGATGGCGTCGTTGAGCTTGCGCGCGTTGGCCTGCACGAAGCCGAGCAGGCGGTCGTTGATCAGGCCCACTTCGTGGCCGCGGCTGACCGACTGCGAGAACGCGTGGATCTCCTGCCCGGAGACTTCCTTGGCGATGGTGTTGGCGAGCAGGCGCGCGGCCAGCCGGCCGTATTCGGGCTCCTCGCCGATCAAAAGCGCGGCGGTGCGGATCGACAGCTCGTCCAGCTCCTGCGTGGTCGCGCCGTTGTACAGGCCGGAGATGGTGCGGGTGGCGACGCGCATCGGATCGACTGCATGCAGCCCGTCGCAGCAGCGCTGGACGGCGCGCACGATCTTGTTGAGGTCGACCGGCTCGATGCCCCCATTGCGCTTGGTCACGCTCATGGCGGTGGCGGTGGGTGGCGGGGTGAGGTCGAACGCGGGGGCGGCCGGCGCTTCGGCGGGCGCTTCGGCAATCAGGGTCTGTGACATCTGGCGTCTCCATGCGGATGCACGGGCCCGGCCTGTCCCTCGCAGGCGCGGATGGCATCGGAAACGTCAGGGTGGAAGCGCGGTGTCGCACGGCCTGCGATCCGGCACGACCAGCGTGCACGGCGACCCTGCTGCACCAGCCATCTCCCCCCGGAGATTCTTCGGCCGGCACCGCGCGGCGTGCTTCGCGCGGCTGTCGGCAGGTCTTCGGACTCGTGGATGTGGCGGGCCATGGGCCCGGCCGCCTCGGTCGCCGCTTCCCAGGGCCACCGCCCCAGTGCGAATACGCGACTTCGTCTCCACCTACCGCTGCGGGGCAGTGCCGGGATGGGCGCGCCATTCCGAAAGAACGCGCGCCGCACCGGCTTCCCTTTTCATCCGACATGTTGTGCATGACGGAACCGACAGCCACAAGATAGTGTGGATGCAGCCGGAGGTCAATCCCGTTCGCGAGTGTCGTTGCTTGCAGCGGAGAAGCGCCAGTAGGCAGGCAAGCCCGGCGTTCCTTGGACGCGTTCGAGCCGGGTGCCCGGCGCCAGCGCCAGCGCCAGCGCGCCGTTGCCCACCACCCAGCCCAGTGCCTCCGCGGCAGCCGCGTCGGCGGGGTGCGCGGTGACCGCACGCGCGGCACGCGGCTGCAGGCCCTCGCCACTGCGTTTGCCGCGCGCTTCCTTCAGCGTCCACAGCGCGTGGAAGACGTCGGCGCGCATCGCCGGGTCCGCGGCTTCGACGCGCTCGCATTCTTCCGGCGAAAACACGAAGCGCGCGAGCGCGTTCCAGTCACGCACGCGCCGCGGCAGTTCGATGTCCACGCCCACGGGCGCATCGGCCAGCGCCAACGCCAGCCACTCGCCGCTATGGCTCAGCGACACGTGCAAGGGCACGGCGTCACCATCCAGCCGCAGCAGCGGCCGCCCGTCCGTATGCGCGTCCAGCGCGATCCGGGCCACGTCCACCTGCAGCCACTGCGCCGCCAGCGCGCGGGCCTGCCAGTGGCCGGCGAGGAAAGTGTCGCGCCGCGAAACTGCGGTGATCGCCTGCAGGCGCTGGCGCTCGGCGTCGGTCAGCCAGTCGAGCCCGCGCGCCTCCGCGTCGGCAGCGGCCGACGCGAGGGGCAGCAGGTGCAGGCGCGCGGCACCGCTCATGCGGGCGACCGCCGCGCCTGCATCAACACCTCAGTCCACCAACGCCGGCAGCAGTTTTTCCGGTTCGGCCTGCACGTCCAGCGCCAATTCGCCCGCCACCGCATCCAAGGTCACCCGGCCACCGCTCACCAGTTTGCCAAACAGCAATTCGTCGGCCAACGGGCGCTTGATCTTGTCCTGGATCAGGCGCGCCATCGGGCGCGCACCCATCAGCGGATCGAAGCCATTTTGGCCCAGCCATTCGCGCGCCGCCGGCGTGGCCGACAAGGAGACGTGTTTTTCGTGCAGCAACAATTCCAGCTCGATCAGGAATTTATCCACCACGCGCAAGATGTGGTCGAAGCTCAAGGCCTGGAATTGCACGGTGGCATCCAGCCGGTTGCGGAACTCCGGCGTGAAGCTACGGCGAATGGCCTCCATCGCATCCGGACTGTGGTCTTGTTTGGTGAAGCCAATGCTGCGGCGCGCCGCTTGGGTGGCTCCGGCGTTGGTGGTCATCACCACGATGACATTGCGGAAATTGGCTTCGCGGCCATTGGTATCGGTCAACGTGCCGCGGTCCATCACCTGCAACAGGATATTGAAGATGTCAGGGTGCGCTTTTTCGATTTCGTCCAGCAACAGCACGCAATGCGGCGTCTTGACGATTTTTTCGGTCAGCAGCCCGCCTTGGTCGAACCCCACATAGCCCGGAGGCGCGCCAATCAAGCGCGACACCGAATGCGGCTCCATGTATTCGCTCATGTCGAAGCGAATCAGCTCGATGCCAAGTTGCATCGCCAGTTGGCGCGTCACCTCGGTCTTGCCCACGCCGGTTGGGCCGGCAAACAGGAAATTGCCGATCGGTTTGTCGGGGTTGCCCAACCCTGACCGCGCCAGCTTGATCGCGCTGGCCAGCGTCTCGATGGCCGGATCCTGCCCGAAGATCACCATCTTCAAATTGCGTTCGAGATGTTGCAGCACGTCCTTGTCGGAGGCACTGACCTGTTTGGCCGGAATACGCGCCATCTTGGCCACGATGGTTTCGATTTCTTCCACGTCAATCAGGTGTTTGCGCGTCTCGGGCGGCTGCAACCGCTGACGTGCACCGGCCTCGTCGATCACATCGATGGCCTTGTCCGGCAGCAGGCGGTCACCGATATGCTTGACCGACAGATCCACCGCCGCACGGATGGCATCGTCGGCGTAGCTGACCTCGTGATGCGCTTCGTAGCGCGGCTTCAGCCCCAACAAAATCTGCACCGCCTCGGCCACGGTGGGCTCGGTGATATCGATTTTCTGAAAGCGCCGCGCCAGTGCACGGTCTTTTTCAAACACCCCGCGATATTCCTGGAATGTCGTCGAGCCAATGCAGCGCAGTTCGCCATTGGCCAGTACCGGCTTGATCAGGTTGGACGCATCCATGGTGCCGCCACTGGCCGAACCGGCACCGATGATGGTGTGGATTTCGTCGATGAACAGAATCGCATGCGGCAGTTTTTTCAGTGCCGCCAGCACGCCTTTCAGGCGCTTTTCGAAATCACCGCGGTATTTGGTGCCGGCCACCAATGCGCCCAAATCCAGCGCATAAATGACGGCCTCGGCAAGAACAGCAGGCACTTCGCCATCCACGATGCGCTTGGCCAAACCTTCGGCCAATGCCGTCTTGCCCACGCCGGATTCGCCCACGTACAGCGGATTGTTCTTGCGCCGGCGACACAAGACCTGGATGGTGCGTTCCACCTCTTCGGCACGGCCCACCAGCGGGTCAATTCTGCCGGCCAATGCAGCTTCATTGAGGTTGCTGGTGAACTCGCTCAGTGGGTCGGTCTTGGCGTCGGCCTCGCCGGCCTCGGGTTTGTGTTCAGCGTCTGCCGGTGGCGGTGTCGGCTCGTCTTCATGCTTGGCGATGCCGTGGCTGATGTAATTGACCACATCCAGCCGGTGCACATCCTGCTGATTGAGGAAGTACACCGCATGCGAATCCTTTTCACCAAAAATCGCCACCAACACATTGGCCCCGGTGACTTCCTTGCGGCCCGAGGACTGCACGTGATACACCGCGCGCTGCAACACGCGCTGGAAGCCCAATGTGGGCTGGGTGTCACGTGCATCACCATCAGCCAGACGGTTTACCGACACTTCTATCGCATTGATCAACTCATCGCGAAGCCTGGGGATGTCCGCGTGCACCGCACGCAGAACCGATTCTGCCGAGGTGTTGTCAAGCAATGCCAATAGCAGGTGCTCAACCGTCATGAACTCATAGCGCGCCTCGCGGGTGCGCTTGTAGCAATTGCCGATGGTGAGCTCGAGATCCTTGCTGAACATGGTGCACCGCCTTTCAAAAGCATTTCCCACTATTTAAGGTGCATTCCAGCCTGAAACAAGCCCCCTTTCGTGCTAAGACATTTCCATTGTGCACAACAATGGGTGTTGGTTCAGGCGGGCATAATTATTGACTTGGGCTACCTTGGATTCGGCGATTTCACGGGTGAATACCCCGCACACCCCGCGCCCACGGGTGTGGACGTGCAACATCACTTGCGTGGCCTTTTCCAGGTCCATCGTAAAGAACCGCATCAACACATCCACCACGAAATCCATCGGGGTGAAATCATCATTGAGCAGAAACACGGTGTACAGCGGCGGCCGCGCCACGCTTGGGCGTGCCGGCGCCACGGCCACGCCATGCTCGTGGGTGTGCTGCGGTTTATCAGATTGGTTTGACATGCGCCGATTATACGAAGCCGGTGCATGGACGATATGGCCGGCAACAAGGACAATAGCCAGATGCACACGCAAACCCCTCGCTTTTGGCAACCTGATATCACCGTGGCCACGGTCGTGGTGCACCATGGCCGGCTGTTATGCGTGGAGGAACAGGCCAATGGCGCATTGGTGATCAACCAGCCTGCCGGCCATCTGGAGCCGGATGAAAGCCTGATCGCCGCTGCGCTGCGCGAAACCCGCGAAGAAACCGGCTGGAACGTGCGCATCACCCATGTGATCGGCTTTTATCAATGGCAGACTGTCGAAACCGGCAAACACTACCTGCGCGTTGCATTCGCCGCCGAGCCACTGGATGAAATTGCCGGCGCGGTGCTGGATGAGGGCATCGAGCGCACCCTGTGGCTGAGCCCGCAGGAATTGCAGGCGCAAGCACCGCGCCACCGCAGCCCATTGGTCTGGAAGGTGGTGGCGGACTATCTGGGCGGCAGCCGGCACCCGCTGACGTTGGTGCAGCAACTGCCATGACCGGCAACAAGATCGTGGTGGGCGTATCTGGCGGCGTGGATTCCTCGGTGGCCGCGCTGCTGCTGCGCGATGCAGGTTGCGAAGTCATTGGTCTGTTCATGCAGAACTGGGCCGACGATGGCAGTGGCCAGTGCCGTGCCGAAGACGACCGCCGCGATGCGGTGGCGGTCTGTGGTGCGCTGGGTATCCCGATCCGGTTTCGTGATTTTTCGAAGGAATATTGGGAAGGCGTGTTCCAGTATTTTTTGGCCGAATACGCCGCTGGCCGCACGCCCAACCCGGACGTGCTGTGCAACCGTGAAATCAAGTTCAGGCATTTCCTCGATGCCGCCCGCGAGCTGGGGGCGGATGCCATCGCCACCGGCCACTACGCCCGCGTCGATCACGACGGCCACAGCTTCCGCCTGCTGCGCGCAGTGGATCGCAGCAAGGATCAGAGCTACTTCCTGCACCAGTTGGGACAGGCGCAATTGGCGTTCACGCGCTTCCCGCTGGGCGAGCTGGCAAAGACAAGGATCCGCGAAATTGCCAGTGCGCACGGCCTGCGTACCGCCGAGAAAAAAGATTCCACCGGCATCTGCTTTATCGGTGAACGCGATTTCCGCAGCTTTCTGGCGCAATACCTGCCGGCCAAGGAAGGCGAGCTGCGCACCCCGGAGGGTGAGCGTATCGGTGCGCATTCCGGCGTGTTTTATTACACCTTGGGCCAGCGTGAAGGCCTGAATATCGGCGGCGTGCGTGGCAGGCCGCAAGCACCATGGTTTGTGGTGGCCAAGGATGTTGCCAATAACATCCTGTATGTCGACCAGGGCCACGACAACCCGTGGCTGCAGTCGCATGCATTGCGCAGCGAAACCGCGCACTGGATCGCCGGCAGTCCGCCCGCCGCGCGCTTTTCCTGCACCGCGCAAACCCGCTATCGGCAACCGGACGAGCCCTGCACGGTGACAGTGCACGATGACGGTACGCTGGCGCTGCAGTTTGCACGCGCGCAGCGCGCAGTCACCCCCGGTCAATCCCTGGTGCTTTACGATGACGAAGTCTGTCTGGGCGGTGCCGTGATCGCCGCCACCGATGCCCCTGTTCCCGGAAATTGTGCATGAGCAATACGTTCGACGACCGCGTGTTGGCGCTGGCAGGCATGTTGCAAGCCTTGGCGCAGGTGCGCCGAATTGCAGATACCGGCCAGTCCGACAGCAGCCAAGTGCAGGCCGCGCTGGACAGTGTGTTCCGGATTGATGCGCACAGCACCGAAGCCGTGTTCGGCAGCGCCAATGGCCTGCGCACCGGTCTGCGCCAATTGCGTGACTATCTGGCCAACGGCAACAAAGACGAAGCCCTGGGCAAGCTTGCGCTGGCGGTATTGCAACTGGAGCGCCGCTTTGTACGCACCGGCGCGATGGTGAACCAGGTGCAGACGGCGCTGGTGCGATTGCAACCCAAAGCCAATACCCTGGGCAGCACGCATGCCGACGTCGTTTCCGAGCTGGCCAAGCTTTACGCCGACACCCTTAGTCACTTGCGCCCCCGGGTGATGGTGCAAGGCAACCCGCACTATCTGGGGCAAGCAGGTGTGGTCGCCGAAATTCGTGCCCTGCTGTTGGCTGCACTGCGTGCCGCCGTGCTGTGGCGACAACTGGGCGGCAGCTTATGGGACTTCGTGTTTTCACGCCGGCAAATGGCGGCCGCGATTGATGCCCGCATCACTGGGTAGGACGGACTCGCTACCGAATCAGCAGCGAAACCCCAAGCCCTGCCCGCCAATCCGCTGCGCCCTGCACGCCGCGCAGCGCGGACACATCCAATTGAAACCGTGGGCTTGGTTGCCAAGTCAGGCCGCTGCCCAGCATGCGGCCTTGCTGCGAGCCACTGCCGATGCCGGCTTCGAGATAACCGCCCCAGTGTTGGCTGAAATTGAAGTTATAACTGGGCGATAGCATCCAGCCGCGCTCAGGACCGAGGCTGCGATCGGCATATAACGCGAACGACCGATCATTGGCTATCACCCATTGCGCAGTGATGCCAAGGTCATAGCCACGCGTGCCGCCGCCGATGGGCGCTCGGCCGGTGGGCAAACTGGCCGTGGCAAGCATCGCCCAGGAAAATGCATCGGTGCGGCCAGGAAGCGACGCCTTCAGGCCAAGGCGGCTATTACCCATCCCCTGCGCGCGCCAATGCCCGCCGGCATCGCTCACATGCTGCCAAGCATAACTATCAGCACCCAGCTGCAATTCCAGCCCGTCCCGCAGCCCATACCGCAACAAGGTGTCTGCAACCCATTGCCGCTGTCGACCATTGGCATCGTGATTCGTTGCAACATCCGCCAGCCCCTGCTCCCAAGCCAGGCTGCCACGCGGCACTGTCGTGCTGGCAAAGCCAATTCCGGGTCGATCAAACGCGGCGGCATCCTGCGCATGCAGCGGTGCTGCACGCAACAACAGCAGCAGACCAAGGCAGGTGGCCATCGACTTCACCACGTCAAATCATCCGGTATCTGGTATTGCGGATCTGCATACGGGTCATCAGCCGCAAGTGCATTGGGGTCGACTTTCAGCGCAACAGCTTGCGCAAAAATGGCCTGTGCTTCGTCCAGTACCGCGGCTTCCACTAACAGATACCGACCATTCATCTGCAACACTCCCAAGGCACCTGCATTGAGTGCCTTGAGTTGTTCGGCGGTCACATGGATGCGCTTGATCTTGCCGCCGTATTCGAAATGGCGAACATGCTCGGCATCTGCCGCATTCAGCGCCTTGTCCTTGAGGAAGGCTTCCAATCTGGCTTTGGCTTCACGACGCAGACGCGCCTCTTCCTGCTTCAGTCGTTCGGCTTCGATGCGCTCGTCTTTTTCTTTCTGCGCACGAATGGCGTAGGCCTTCGCCAAATCGATGTCTTCGCGGGTTCGTGGCTGCGCGCCACGCGGGTCGGGCTTGCGGCCATGGGCGGCAGGTTTATTGCCTGGCCTTGCACCCGGCCCTGCGCTTGGTTTACCTGCAGCGGCATGCGGCCCGCGTACAGGCCGTGGCGCGGGCTTGGGCGCAGGCTTGGGCGGCTCTTTGAAGCCCAGGCCTTTCAATTGGTCACGCAAAGAATTGCTCATCGCTACGTCTATGGCTTAGTAATGCGGAGGGGGGGGCTCGCTGGCGGCATCCACCGTCAAGGGACTGGCCGCCATCGCGCTGCGAAATTGTCGCAATTCTTCCAGTGCCCGATGCAGCATCAGCGCATTGCGGGCCTCTTCGCTGCGTGCTGCAGCCAGTGCGTCGGAGAGTTCTTGCAGGGCATGCTCTTGGAAGGCGATGCGCATTTCCAAGTCGATGATGCGTTGTTCCAGGTCGGCACTCATGACGCAGGCCTTTGCAGGGATCGCCCGCGTCCGATGCCGTAATACGCCACCCCTGCGGTTTCCACCTCTTCGGGGGCATACAGGTTGCGGCCATCAAACACCACCGCATCGGCCAGCGTGCTGGCCAGCCGGGCGAAATCGGGGCTGCGGAACTGCTTCCATTCGGTGATCACCACCAGCGCATCGGCCCCGTGCAGTGCAGTGTCTGCAAAATCGCACAGCACCAAGTCGGCGCGCTCGCCATAAATGCGCCGCGTTTCCGGCATGGCCTCGGGATCATAGGCGCGTACCGTCACGCCAGCGTCCCATAGCCGCTGCAACAGGCGTCGACTGGAGGCTTCGCGCATATCGTCGGTATTGGGCTTGAAAGCCAAACCCCACAAGGCCACGGTCTTGCCGCGCAAGCCTTGCGCGCTGCCGTAATGGCGCACCATCAACTCAAACAGATGTTCCTTTTGTGCGGCATTCACCGCTTCCACCGCATCCAGCAGTCGCGGTTGCACGCCGTATTGCTGGGCGGTTTTGGCCAGCGCCTGCACGTCCTTGGGGAAACACGAGCCGCCATACCCGGCACCCGGATAGATGAAATGCCAACCGATGCGCGGATCCGAGCCGATGCCCTTGCGCACCATCTCGACATCAGCCCCCACCTGTTCGGCGATGTTGGCGATCTCGTTCATGAAGCTGATCTTGGTGGCCAACATGGCGTTGGCGGCGTACTTGGTCAGTTCGGCCGAACGCACATCCATGCTCACGATGCGGTCGTGATTGCGGTTGAACGGTGCGTACAGCCGTTTCAATTTATCAACGGCGGCCACATTGTCGGCACCGATGATGATGCGATCTGGGCGCATGCAGTCTTCGACGGCAGCACCTTCCTTCAAAAATTCCGGATTGGACACCACATCGAACGTGATGTTGACACCGCGCCGCGCAAGTACATCGCTGATCGCGGCGCGCACCTTGTCAGCTGTCCCCACCGGTACCGTGGATTTGTTTACCACCACGATGGGTGCTTGCATGGACTGGCCGATGCTGCGCGCCACCGCCAGGACATAGCTCAAATCCGCACTGCCATCTTCGTCGGACGGCGTGCCCACTGCGATAAACACCACATCCCCATGCGCAATACCCTGCGCGGCATCGGTGGTAAAACGCAAACGACCGGCTGCGTGGTTGGTCTGCACCATCGGTGTGAGGCCAGGCTCGAAAATCGGAATCACGCCTGCATTCAGGCGCTCCACCTTGCCCGCATCAATATCGACACACACCACATCGTGGCCAACTTCGGCCAGACAGGTCCCGGTGACCAGCCCCACATAGCCGGTGCCGAAGATGCATACACGCATTGGCTATCCTCCAAAACACAACGCCCGGGCGCACCCGAGGGTACAACCCAAGGGTACGCCACGGGCGATGGCAGGCAAATTACTTGGCGGCGTTCGGCTTGACGATGTCGAGCAGCTCGACTTCAAACTCCAGCACCTGGTTGGGGCCAATCATCGGCGGCGCCTGCTCACCATAGGCCAGCTTGGCCGGGATCCAGAACTTGTACTTGCTGCCCACCTGCATCAGCTGCAGGCCTTCGGACCAGCCGGGGATCACGCCACCCAGCGGCAGCACTGCCGGTTCGCCGCGCTTGTAGGAGCTGTCGAATTCCTTGCCATCCAGCAAGGTGCCCTTGTAGTTCACCTTCACGCCATCGGCAGCAGTGGGCTTGGCACCCTTGCCTGCGGTCATCACCTGGTACTGCAAGCCTGACGGGGTGGTCACCACGCCGGTTTTCTTGCCGTTCTCGGCGAGGAACTTGTCACCCTTTTCCTGGTTGAGCTTGCCCTCTTCCATCATCTTGGCGATTTGCTTGGCCTGCATTTTCTGGCCGAATTCCTGCATGATCTTCTGTGCTTGCTCGTCGGTCACCAGTACCTTTTCGCCAGCCATCTGCGCACGCAGCGCTTTGACCACGGTGTCCAGATTCACCTCGTCCTTGATTTCCGACAGTTGCTTACCCATCGCCATGCCGATGGTGTAGCTGACCTGCTCTTTCTCGGTGGCCAAACCCGGAATACCGGTTTTGTCGGTCGCCGTCTTGCCGGCCTCGGTCTTGTCGGCCGAAACATCGACCGGCTTTTGTTCAGCTTTGCAAGCGGACAGGGCCAGCAACATGGCAACGGTCAGCGCGGTGGTGCGGGCAAACGGCTTCATCAGTTTGGAACTCCAGATAGTTGAGTGAGGCGGTAAGCCCGCCCATTGCATGTAGTACGACGTGCTTTGACTTATTCGACGCCCAGCAGTTCCACATCAAACGTCAGTGTGGCATTGGGTGGGATATCGGTGCCGGCACCCTTCTCGCCATAGCCCAGGCGCGCGGGGATCCAGAACCGATATTTGGCACCCACCGGCATCAGGCCAACGCCCTCGGTCCAGCCCTTGATCACCTGATCCAGTCCGAATTCAGCGGGCTGGCCACGGTCATAGGAACTATCGAATTTCTTGCCATCCAGCAAGGTGCCCACGTAATTGACCTTGACCTTCTGGCCAGGCTTCGGACGCGGGCCATTGCCTTGCCGCAGCACCAGATACTGCAAGCCGCTGAGGGTGGTAAATACGCCCTTGACCTGCTTGTTGCGGGCCAGGAAATCATCTTCCAGTTTGCTGGAAGCCTTGGCATCGGCCTCGCGCTTGGCAGCCCTGATTTCCCCCATGTGGGCAGAAAACGCGCTGCGCACCTTGGCGATTTCGGCATCATCCAATGCCGGTTTTGCCGCCGGATCGGCACCATCTTTCACGCCATGCATGAACATCGGCAAATCAAATTCCGTATGGATGCTGGCCAATGATGTGCCGATATTGCCACCCACCAACAACCCTGCCTTGACATGGTCGATGCTGGTTGCCGGCTTGCCTGCCTTGCGTGCGCTGATGCTGTCGATCAAGGCTTGCCGCGTGACTTTGACATCGCTGTCATTCAGCAGTGGCTTGCCGTTGACCATGCCGTTTTCCACGGCGCGCTGTAGCGCGGCCATGTCCAGATCCAGAAAGCCCGGGCCAATCGACTTGCCCACATCCAACCCGATCATGTAACCCACTTTGTCGCGTTCGCTGACCGGGGCGGCGTCTTGCGCATGCACACTGCCCGATGCGATGACAGCCAGCAGCAATGCGCCCAAGGCGCGTGGTGCAAAGTTCATTGTTCGTGCTCCAGACGGACTGCAGCGGCAGGATACCGGCGCAGGCATAGCCTCGTATTGTCATGCGCATGGCTGCCGGGGGCAATCCTGTTGTGATGCGGCGCGTGGGTGTGGCGTTCAGATTCAGGTCTGCGCAGGTGTCTGCGTGGCATCAGGCCCCCCTGCCATCAGTTGGGTGCATGGGGGCTTGACGGGTAAAAATATAGTGTTATAGTTGCCTACAACACCAGACACCCAGAGCAGGACGTTCACCATGAACCGCAAGCTCCACAACACCCTGATGGCCATGCTGACCAGTAGTGCTTTGCTGGTTGTCACCTTGTTGGCCAGCACACCGGCCGCGCCGGAAACGCGTTCCCAAACCTTGGCTGCCACCACCTCGCAAGCGGCTGGCGTCGGCGAAGTCTCCCCTGCCGCACAGATGAGCCACGGCGTGACCCGCCGCACTTACCAATCCGTGCGGATGCCGTTTTTTTCCTTCTTTCTCCCGAAGGAGTGACTCATGACTGCCGTTGAATGGAGCGATGGCGCTCCGATTTATCGCCAGCTCAAGGATCGCGTCGTGGCCATGTTGCTGGACGGAATCCTGAAGCCTGGCGATGCCTTGCCCTCGGTACGCCAGGTGGCTGCCGAATACCAACTCAACCCGATCACCGTCTCGCGCGCCTACCAAGAGCTTGCGGACGATCAACTTGTCGAAAAACGCAGAGGCCTGGGCATGTACGTCACCGATGGCGCCAACGCGCGCCTGCTGCAAAGCGAACGCGAACGTTTTCTGCGCGAAGAATGGCCGTTGATGCTGGAGCGCATCCAGCGGCTGGGCCTGACGATTGAAGAATTGCTGGATCCCAAGAGCAAATGGGGGCCGAAGTGAACACCATGACCACTGCATCCGTTGTTTCCGCACGTGGCCTGCGCAAGGCCTACAAGAACAAGTTGGCGCTGGATGGCACCAACTTCGACATCCCCGCGGGTCGCATCATTGGCTTGATTGGCCCCAACGGTGCCGGCAAAACCACCGCACTGAAAGCGGTACTGGGACTGATTCCGTTCGAGGGCGATCTGAAAGTGCTGGGCAAGGACCCGCGCACCCAGCGCGATGAATTGATGAACGATGTCTGCTTCATTGCCGATGTGGCGGTGCTGCCGCGTTGGATCACGGTGGCGCAGGCCATCGAGTTCGTCGCCGGCGTGCATCCACGCTTTGATGCCGGCAAGTGCCAGCGCTTTCTGCAAGGCACCCAGCTCAAGCCCACTCTGAAAGTGCGCGAAATGTCCAAGGGCATGATCGTGCAGTTGCATCTGGCGCTGGTGATGGCGATCGACGCCAAACTGCTGGTGCTGGACGAACCCACCTTGGGCCTGGACATCCTGTATCGCAAGCAGTTCTACCAGCGCCTGCTGGAAGACTATTTCGATGAAGACAAGACCATCATCATCACCACCCACCAGGTGGAAGAAGTCGAGCACATCCTGACCGATGTGATGTTCATCCGCGACGGCAAAATTTCGCTGAACGCACAAATGGACACCTTGGGCGAGCGCTATACCGAAGTGCTGCTCAACGCCGACAAACTGGAAGCCGCACGTGCATTGCAGCCGATTGATGAACGCAGCCTGCCGTTCGGCAAAACAGTGATGTTGTTCGACGGTGCCGATCCGGCACGCCTGCGCGAACTGGGCGAGACCCGCACCCCGGGCTTGGCCGATCTGTTCGTTGCCACCATGAAAGGAACCTACGCATGAACGCCACTTTCGAAGCGGCCGAGCGCGCCCCGGTCAAAGCGGCCACGCCCCCGCACACCACCCACAAGCTGAAGCTGCTGCTCAAGCGTGAATTTTGGGAACACAAAGGCGGGTTTTTCTGGGCACCGATCTGGGCCGGCGGCATCTCGCTGCTGTTGACCTTGATGGGCTTGATCCTGGGTGAAGTGGCGCTGCGCAATAGCAGCGGCAAAATCCAGGTGGACGAGCACTTCAGCGTCAATGGCTTGGACTTGAGCACGATCACCTCGCATATGAGCCCGGCCGATGCCGAGCAACTGGCCGGCGCAGTCAGTATGAGCACGGCCTCCGCGATGTTCTGGCCGATGCTGGTATTGGGCTTCGTGGTGTTCTTCTACTGCTTGGGCACCTTGTTCGACGAACGCAAGGATCGCAGCGTGCTGTTCTGGAAGTCATTGCCGGTGTCCGACCGCGACACCGTGCTGGCCAAGGTACTGAGTGCATTGGTGGTCGCACCCACCATTGCGATGGTCATCGGTATCGCCTGCATGCTGGCCTTTCTGCTGCTGCTCAGCGTGTTCGTGCTGATCCATCACGGCAACCCGCTGACCCTGTTGTGGAGCCCCTCCAACCTGCTGGCCAATGCCGGTGTGGTACTGGCCGCCATCCCGCTGTATGCCTTGTGGGCACTGCCCAGCGTGGGTTGGCTGCTGCTCTGCTCGGCGTGGTCCAAGAGCAAGCCGTTCCTGTGGGCGATCATGATCCCGGTGTTCGCTGGCGTGTTTGTCACCTGGTTCAACCTGATGCACGTGTTCAATCTGGGCAGCGCTTGGTTCTGGAAGAACGTGGTGGCACACCTGTTGGGCGGCGTGTTCCCGGGCACCTGGTTCATCGTCACCAATTCCGATGCGCTGACCTCCAGTCATTTCCCCAAGCATCTGGCCGTGGTGCAATCGATGTACACCGCCTTTGCCGCACCGCAGTTGTGGGTGGGTGCAGTGGCCGGCATCGCCATGATCATCGCCGCCATCCGCCTGCGCCGCTGGCGCGACGACAACTGAACCTGCAGCCGCACATTCAACGCATCCCGAGGATCAGCACATGTCCCTACGTATTGCCGCTCTCCCCTTGCTTGTTGCCTGCAGCTTGCTGGTGCCGGCGCAGGCCAACGCCCACCCGGCATCCGATACCGGCATCCAGGCGGACGTCCAACACAGTCTGGCCGAAGCCCGCAAGGAAGTCCGCGCCGACTTGGCACAGGCCCGCCGCGAACTGGATACCGGCAACCTGAAAGTGGACGGCAACTTCCAATTTGGTCGCCACCATGACGCTGCTGGCAAGTCGGCCAGCCAACTCCCCACTGCGGAAATCACCCCGCAAGGCGATTTCTTGATCGGC